>Ga0209517_10005526_pt1 | contig 16073 bp, 12 predicted proteins | sample PeaSoiMetSII2010_FD_187695 | JGI IMG/M metagenome (GOLD analysis project Ga0209517, IMG submission 187695) | Peat soil microbial communities from Weissenstadt, Germany - SII-2010 (SPAdes) (version 2) | ecosystem: Environmental > Terrestrial > Soil > Wetlands > Peat | place: Germany... | reverse complement strand
GCCCGGCAGGTTGGCAATCACATGAGTGGGCTCGGCGGACGCGCCGCAAAACCGGCACGCTTGCGACCGTGGAGTGGGCTCAATGACATCGTCGCCCGTGATCACCCAGGAACGGGTGATGGGATCTTTGCGCAGTTCCATGGCAGTAAGAAGAGCAAAATCGACGCGGGGAGTCAAATGGAGAATTTTGTAATTTGGCAATCTGGTAATTTTGTAATCTGAAAGGCTCCCAGCAGTCTAGAGTAATGGGACTGACGAAATTGCAAATTACCAAATTAGAGATTACAAAATTACCAATTGCCTTATGTCTGAGCCTTCGACGCCGCTGATGCGGCAGTATGCCGCCATCAAGAAAGAGCATCCCAACGCTCTGCTGTTCTTTCGGCTGGGGGATTTCTACGAGCTTTTCTTCGACGACGCGGTGCTGGCCGCGCGCGAGTTACAGATCACGCTGACCTCGCGCAATAAGGAAAAAGGAGTGGCCATCCCGATGTGCGGCGTTCCGTACCATGCCGCCGAGGGCTACATCGCAAAACTGATCCGGCGCGGGTTCAAGGTCGCCGTCTGCGAACAGGTGGAGGACCCGCGCCTCGCGAAGAAGCTGGTGCGGCGCGAGGTGACGCGCGTCGTTACGCCGGGTACGGCAGCGGATTCGTCGTTGAACGCCGAGGAGAACAACTTCCTGGCGGCGGTGGCAACGGTCGGGGATCGCGCGGGTTTTGCGGCGCTCGATCTTTCGACGGGCGAGTTTCGCGCCACGGAATTCGCGGGCGAGTCGGCCGGACGCCGCATTCAAGAAGAACTTGAACAATTGCGGCCAAGAGAGATGCTGTATGGATCTTCGGCTCCATTGCTGGAGCGCGCTGCGGGAATGCAGATGCGGAGTTTTGCTCCGGACCCTTCGGCTTCGCTCAGGGCAGGCTTGCCAGAGGCCCGTCCCCACACAGGCACGGCGCCGGTCGCTCGGATTTCTGGCGGGGGCTGGGCCGAAACTCCTCTCGACGACTGGATCTTCGCTCCCGACCACGCCATTCCACTCTTGGAGAATCACTTCGGCGTGCTCTCCCTCGAAGGCTTCGGGCTTGCAGGCAAACAGGCGGCGGCTTCGGCGGCGGGAGCGATTCTGTATTACATCCGTTCCACGCAGCGCGGCACGCTCGATCATGTGGACCGCATCGGCTTCTACGAGCGCCAGAATTGCCTGGTACTCGATGCGGTGACGGTGCGCAACCTCGAGTTGATCGAACCCCTCTTCGCGGGAACCGATGCGGGAGTAACCCTGTTCCGCGCCCTGGATGCCACCGTGACGCCGATGGGCAAGCGCTTGCTTCGGACGTGGATGCTGCGCCCCTCTCTAGATCGGGTCGAAATCGAAGGCAGGTTGGACTCCGTCGAGGTGCAAGTCAAAGACACGGTGCGGCGCGAAGAGTTGCGGCGGTCGCTAGAGGGAATTCTCGACCTGGAACGTTTGCTGAGCCGCGTCACGCTGGAGACGGCAAACCCGCGCGACGTGCTCGCTCTGGCGGCATCGCTCGCGAGAATCCCCAAGGTGCGAGCGGTATTGGCCGGGTTATCTGAGTCACGACTGTCGGCAGCGCGACTGGCTGCGCTGCATATCGCGATCGACGAACTGGGCGATCTGCGCGAGAAGATCGATGGCACGCTGGTTCCCGAGCCGCCGCTCACCCTGAGCGATGGCGGGGTGATCGCGGCGGGCATCGACAAAGATCTGGACGAACTGCGCGACCTGAGCCGCAACTCGAAACAGTACTTGGCACAGGTAGAGACGCGCGAGCGCGAACGAACGGGGATTGGCTCGCTCAAGGTAAAGTTCAATTCCATTTTTGGCTACTACATCGAGATTTCGAAGGCAAACCTGCATCTCTCGCCCGCCGACTACGAGCGGAAGCAGACGCTGGTGAATGCCGAGCGCTTCACGACTCCGGAACTGAAAGAGTACGAATCGAAGATTTTGGACGCCCAGGAGAAGATTGTCGAAATCGAGCGGCGGCTGTTTGCCGAGTTGCGCTCTTCGATTGCCGCTGAGGCGAAGCGCATCCGGCAAACGGCGCTGGCATTGGCGGAAGTGGACGTGCTCGGCTGCCTGGCTCACATCGCGGCGCTGCGGAATTACTGCCGGCCGCGGTTTGAGCAGAAGTTCGAGCAAAAGCCCGATGAAGCTGAAAGGACCGAGGACGTCCTTGATCTGGAAATTGTCGAAGGCCGTCACCCGGTGATTGAGCTGCAAGAACTGGCAGCAGGGAGCGAGCGCTTTGTTCCTAACAATTTGTTTCTGGATGCCTCGACGCACAATATCGTGGTGCTGACCGGGCCGAACATGGGCGGCAAGAGCACCTATCTGCGGCAAGCGGCGCTGATCGTGATCATGGCGCAAATGGGCTCGTTTGTTCCCGCGCGCGCCGTGCGGCTGGGCATTGTCGATCGCGTCTTCACCCGCATTGGCGCCAGCGATAACCTGGCCCGTGGACGCTCGACGTTTATGGTCGAGATGACGGAGACGGCAGCGATTCTGCACACGGCGACGGCGCGGTCGCTGATCCTGCTCGATGAAGTCGGGCGGGGCACGTCCACCTACGACGGACTGGCAATCGCCTGGGCCGCCATCGAGTATCTGCATGCGCGGGTGCATGCCAAGACCTTGTTTGCCACACACTATTTCGAGCTGACCGAGTTGGCCGAACAATTAAGTGGCGTGAAGAATTATCACGTGTCCGTCAAAGAGACCGGAGGAAGCGTAGTGTTCCTGCGCCGGGTCGAACCGGGCGCGGCCGACCGCAGCTACGGAATCGAAGTCGCAAAGCTGGCCGGATTGCCGAACGAAGTCGTGGTGCGCGCGCGCGAAGTGCTGGCCGAGCATGAATCGTCCGAACACCGGCTTTCGAGCCATCTGACGCCGGGCAGTTCCGCAGAGCCGGAGCGTCCGACGCAGTTGACCATCTTCACCCCGCTCTCGCAGCCCGTGCTGGAAAAGCTTCGCGAAGTGGATTTGGACCGGCTAACGCCACTGGAAGCGCTAAACTTGCTGGCGGAGCTGAAGAAAGAAATCTAACCGCCGAGACGCGGAGTGCGCCGAGCAAAGTTTTGCAGCGAGGAGTGAACTGGCATGACGGTCTGGTTAGTACGCGCGGGAAAACACGGGGAGTTTGAACAGAAGTTTCTACAGGAAAACAAAGTCTACGTTACTTGGGATGGGCTTTCAGCAGACCTGGGAAAGATGAAAGAGAAACAGGAACTCTTCAAGGAAATGACCCATCTTTACCCGGATTTTAAACCAAAAGCGATACACAACATCGTGAGTCAGCTTTGGCCTTTTGCCCACGGTATGCAGAAAGGAGACTTGATCGTGATGCCCTCCAAGATGCAACCGGCGATTTACATAGCCGAAATAACGGGAGACTACAAGTTTGAGAGTCACGGCCCCGACCCCTCCTACCACTACCGGGACGTGAGGTGGATTGGAGACGCTATTCCGAGGCGCAACTTCGGTCAGGACCTTCTCCATTCCTTCGGCGCATTCATGACGATATGCCGCATCACAAGAAACAATGCGCCTGACCGCATTGCCTCAATGTGGAAGAGCGGATGGCAGCCGGAAACCACTCAGGCCATTACAAAAGCGGCATCCGTGCCGGATGACGTTGCTGCGGATACTGCAACCGATCCCACCGAAATTGAGGACACTGCACATGACCGAATCGCTAGCCTGATTCAGGCAAAGTTCTCCGGACATAGCCTGACGCGGTTGGTGGATGCCATCCTTCGCGCTCAGGGGTATACCACATACGTAAGTCCGGAGGGCGCGGATGGAGGAGTAGACATTCTGGCTGGTTCAGGTCCTCTAGGGTTCGGGACTCCTCGTCTCTGCGTAGAAGTGAAGTCCGAGAGCGGCCCGATCGATCGGCCGTCGGTGGACAAATTGCTCGGGGCTATGACAAAGTTCGGTGCGCAAGAAGGGCTCTTTGTCTCGTGGGGTGGTTTCAAAAAGAATGTTCAACGCGAATTGGCCCCTACGTTTTTTCGAGTGCGGCTTTGGACTCAAAACGAGCTCTTCGAAGCGCTCTTCGACAACTACGAAAAGCTTGATGCCGAGATCAAGGCAGAGCTTCCGCTCAAGCGTATCTGGACGCTCGCTCTGCAGGACGGCGATGAGCGATAACGGGATTGTTCCGATTGCCAAAACAACACGACATGTGCGGAACACTGCCTGTTAAGTCACACACACGATGCGCGACTTCAAACTGAACATCGGCCAACTCCTCATCATCGGCTTCGACGGAACGGAGATGTCTCCGCGCCTCGCTTCCCTGCTCAAGAAGATTCAGCCGGCAGGCGTGATTCTGTTTGCGCGCAACATCACCGGAGCTGCGCAGACGCACGCTCTTCTGCGCGAATGCCAGAAGTGCGTGGCCACGCCGCTTTTCACTTGTGTGGACCTTGAAGGCGGCACGGTGGATCGTTTCCGCAACGTGATCGGTCCGGCGCCTTCTCCGGCAGAGGTTTTTGCCACGGGCAGCCGTGCGCTTTTTCGCAAGCATGGACGCGTAATCGGCGAGAACTGCCGCGCGCTTGGCTTCAACGTGAATTTTGCCCCGGTGCTCGATTTGGCCTTCGAGGCTTCGCGGGCGGTGATGAAATCGCGGACGGTTTCGGACGATCCGAAACAGGTGGTTGCCTATGCGCGCGAGTTTCTGCGCGGGTTGGCCGATGCCGGCGTCCTCGGCTGCGGCAAGCACTTCCCCGGACTAGGCGAGGCCACGCTCGATACGCATCATGAACTGCCCAGCGTGGAAAAGCCGCTGCGCAAATTGTGGGAGCAGGATTTAGTTCCCTATCGCGCGCTACACCGCGAGTTGCCGATGGTCATGATTTCGCACGCCGCATTTCCAGGAGCGACTCCGGCAGTCACAAAAAAGCGGACTCCCGCCTCGCTCTCCAAGAAGTGGATCACCGACATTCTGCGCAACAAGATTGGCTACCGCAGCCTGGTCTGTTCCGACGATTTGGAGATGGGAGGCGTACTGGCGGCCGCCCCGATCGAACAGGCCGCGATCGAACAAGTAACGATCGGGCACATCCGCGCCGGCGGCGATCTTGGCCTGATTTGCCATCGGGAAGATTTCATTCTGCGCGCGCATGAAGCACTGGTCCGCGAGGCCGAGCGCGACGGCAGATTTGCCCGCCGCGTTCAGGAATCGGCGCGGCGCGTGCTGGCATTTAAGAAGAAGGCGTTTGCCAAGAGATCGGCGGCGGGGCGTCAAGGTCCCGCCCCCACTTCCGCACGAGTCGAGAAGCTCACGCGCCAGCTCTGGGAATTCGGCGAAGAGATCCGCATGGCGACACTCGCTCGCGAGGAACGCACATGAGCATGATTGTTGCTGGCGTGATGAGCGGCACTTCGGCGGACGGCATCAATGTGGCGCTGGTGCGGTTCCCCTCCGACGCGAATGGACGGGCCAGAGGCCCGTCACCACACAAAGACCCACACTCAGACTTCAAACTTCTTGGTCACGAGGAGTATCCGTTCCCTGCCCAGGTTCGACGCGCAATCTTGGCAATGATGAACGCGGAATTGGCCCACGTTGCGGACCTGGCGCGGTTGAACTTTCTTCTGGGTGAACTGTACGCGGAGGCGGTGGCGAAGACCGCGCGCCAGCATCGCGTGAAACTCGACTTGGTCGGCTGTCATGGACAGACGCTCTATCACCAGGGAGTTGCAGAGCGATTTCTCGGGCGCAAGTTGGCGGTGACCTGGCAAACGGGCGAAGGCGCGGTGATCGCGGCGCGGTTGGGTGTTCCGGTGGTCTCTGATTTTCGTCCCGCCGATATGGCGGCGGGAGGCAAAGGGGCGCCGTTGGTTCCCTTTCTCGATTACTTTTTCTATCGCGACCAGCGCGTAGCGCGTATTGCGCAAAACATTGGCGGAATTGCAAATCTGACGGCGATCCCCGCAGGTGCTTCGCTCGGCCAAGTGGTTGCCTTTGACACCGGCCCCGGCAACATGGTGATCGATGCGGTGATGGAGGAACTGTGCGGACGGCGTTATGACCGCGACGGCAAAGTCGCGGCCTCTGGACGCGTACTGGATGGCGTGATTGCGCGGTTATTGCGCGCGCCCTTTTTCCGCCAGAAGCCCCCGCGAACCGCAGGCCGCGAAGAATTTGGCCGGGAATACGCGAACCGGTTTCTTCAGCTCTGCCGCGGCGCCGACAAACCCGACGTGGTTGCGACGGCAACGGGCTTAACGGCGCGCTCGATTGCCGGCGCAGTCGAGCGATTCGTCGTGCCGCGATTCGAGGGTGGGCGGCGCGACGTGTTGCGCGGAGAGCGCCGCGATCACCAAATGATTGCCTCGGGCGGGGGCGCAAAGAATCCGACGCTGATGGCCATGCTGAGCAATGAAATCGCGCCATTGGGGATCGAGCTACGTTTCTCCGACGAGTTTGGTCTTCCGGCGGAAGCGAAAGAGGCCGTCGCATTTGCCCTGCTCGCGTATGAGACTTGGCATCGGCGTCCAAGCAATGTGCCGTCAGCGACGGGAGCGAAGCGGGCGGTGATTCTGGGGAAGATTTCGTATGCGTGAGGCGGCAGCTTTAACGCGGGCAAAAAGCAGGTCCTTCGCTTCGCTCAGGATGACAAAGTATTTCAGGATGGCGATTTTCTTGTTCTACGTTGGCGGATTGTTGTTGCCTCTGCTCTCCTGCTCCCAAGCTCCCGACCCCGACACGCTGGTCATGATCATCGAAAGCAGCCCAACCAATCTCGACCCGCGAGTGGGAATCGACGGGCAGTCGGAGCGCATTGACGAACTGCTCTTCGACGCACTGCTGACGCGCGACGAGCATTTCAATGTTCAGCCTGGCCTGGCCGAGCGTTGGGAGATTCCCGATCCGCTCACCTATGTTTTCCACTTGCATCCTGGCGTAATGTTTCACGATGGGCGGCCGCTTACATCGCGCGATGTACAGTGGACGCTCGATTCTCTGCTCCAGGGCAAGATTCGGAGCACGAAGACCTCGACCTACAACCGTTTCGTGGATCGGATCGAAACGCCCGACAAATTAACCGTGGTCTTCCATCTGAAAGAGCCGTGGGCCTCCTTGCTGTGGAATCTCTCCGAGGGAGCGATTGGGATTGTGCCCTATGGCTCGCTCGATGAAATCACGCGCCAGCCGATCGGAACCGGACCCTTTAAATTCGTCAGCGCGGAGACGGACAAGGAGGTCATCCTACAGCGCAACGACACATACTGGGGCGCGGTCCCGCATCTTGCCCGGGTACGTTTCGCCGTGGTGCCCGACGCCACCACCGAGGCCCTCGAACTGCGAAAAGGCAGCGCCGACCTCGCCATCAACGCGCCCATGTCTCCCGACACCATCGTCACCCTCGAACGTTATCCGCCCCTTATCGTTCAGCACGGACCCGGCACCCGGCTGGCTTACCTGGCATTCAATCTGCGCGATCCTATCCTGAAAGATGTCCGGGTCCGGCAAGCCATCGCCTACGCTCTGGACCGTCGACCCATGGTGGAATACCTATGGCGCAGCCAAGTCCAGCCTGCACGCAGCATTCTGCCGCGGCAAAGCTGGGCGTACAACGATGACGTGGCCCGTTACGATTACGATCCGGGCAAAGCCCGGCAACTACTCGACGCCGCCGGGCACCCCGCGGTGAACGGCGTGCGCTTTCACCTGATGATGAAAACGTCGACCGACGAAAATACGCGCCTGATGGTCGCGGTCATGCAACAGCAGTTGCGGGCCGTGGGCGTTGCGCTCGACATTCGCACCTTTGAGTTTGCCACTTTTTTTGCCGACGTCAGCAGCGGCGCTTTCCAACTCTATTCGCTGCGCTGGATCGGCGGGAACGAAGACCCCGACATTTTTGACGCCGCCTTTCACTCGCGCAACTTTCCTCCCGCGGGCAGGAACCGCAGTTTCTATTCCAATCCGCGCATCGATACCCTGATCGATCAGGCCAGCCGCGAGACAAATCAGGGTGACCGCAAGCGACTTTATGCTGAACTGCAGCAAATTCTGGCGCAGGATGTTCCGTCTATAAACCTGTGGTACTTCGACAACGTGTTGGTGCACACGCGCCGTGTGCGGAACGTGACGCTGAATCCGTCGGGGAATTACGACTTTCTGAAAACGGCTGAGATCGAGAGCCGCTAGCGCTCTTTTCGAACCTTATTCCCTCTCCAATCAAGAAGATGCAGGCTAAATGACAAGTACGCTTGACACATAGTCCTTTATGATGTAATGTTTGCTTGTCATTTAGACAAGGAGGCTTGTCATGTGGTGTACAAGAAGTGCCGCCGAGCGCGTCTATCTCACCCGAATGTTGATTTCCATGAGCATTTATGTCCTGGTAACTGCCATTGTTTCGTGGATCTTTGCTCATCGCCATCCGCAGGGTGCGCTGGTGTATTTGCTGGCTGTACTGCCAGCGCTGCCGATTTTTGCCGTAATTGCGAGTCTCGGCAAATATCTGGTCGAAGAGAAAGACGAATTTGTCCGCACAGTTCTGGTGCAATGCAGCCTGTGGGCGACTGCGGTTGTGCTCGCCTTTACGACGTGCCTGGGATCTCTCCAGAAGTACGTTCCGAGCCTCAACAAAAGCCCCGGGCCGCAGAATTACTGGGTATTCGTGGTGTGGTGCCTGGCATTTGCGGCGGCGCAACCGCTGGTGCGGCGGAGGTACAAATGAAGAACCGGCTTCGTGTGCTCCGCGCGGAAAAGAATTGGTCGCAGGCCGACCTGGCGGAACGGCTGGAAGTTTCACGGCAAAGCGTAAACGCCATCGAGACGGGGAAATTCGATCCCAGCCTGCCGCTGGCATTCCGGCTGGCCCGTCTGTTCGAGATGACTCTCGAGCAAATTTTTATCGACGACGGTTCGACTTGACAGATGGGGGGCGGAACCCGTGCGATTTTCAGCGTGGTACCATTGAAAGTCGGCCAACACCTGAGACCTGATCTTGAACATTCTTTTTATCGGTGACATTTTTGGCCGCCCCGGGCGGATGATCGTAAGAGAACGCCTGCCCGAACTGGTAAAGCAGCACGCCGCGGACCTGGTCATCGCCAACTGCGAAAACGCCGCGGCTGGGTTCGGGATCACGCCTGCGCTGGCGGAAGAGCTTTTCGATCTGGGCATCGACGTGATGACCACCGGAAATCACGTCTGGGACAAGCGCGAAATCATTGAATATTTCCAGATGGCGGATGGGAACCCGCACAGTCCGGCGCGCCGGTTGTTGCGGCCGGCAAATTTTGCGCAGGGTCTGCCCGGTTGGGGAGTGTACGAAGGCCAGAAGAACGGCGTCGCCTATGCCGTCGTCAATCTTCAGGGACGGGTCTTCATGGGCTCGAGCGACGATCCCTTTCGCTACGCCGATCGCCTTCTGCACGAGATCCAAGCGAAGATCGTGTTCGTCGATTTCCATGCCGAGGCGAGTTCCGAAAAAGTCGCCTTCGGATGGTATCTCGATGGGCGCGTCACCGCCGTGGTGGGCACACACACCCACATTCCGACGGCGGATGAGATCGTGTTGCCGAAGGGCACCGCTTACATCACCGACGTTGGCATGACCGGGCCGTACGACAGTGTCATTGGCGTGAAGAAAGAATTAGTAATCGAGAAGTTTCTCAGCGGCATGCCGTCACGCTTCGAACCGGCCAACGGCGATGTCCGCCTCTGCGCTGTGCTGGTGGAATGCGATGCCCAGACCGGCCGCGCTACCCGGATGGAACGGCTAATGCTGCGGTAAAGTCTCCCAGACCCTTCCTGTAGAGACGCGGCTTGCCGCGTCTCAGCGCCGCCGCGGAGACGGGGCAAGCCCCGTCTCTACATTCGGCGAAGCGTTACGACCGTAGTTCCCTATCGAGTATTTCTCTTGCAAGACATGGGCAGCCAGGCATTCTATAGTAACTAATATGCGATGGCTGCCAGCAGGAATTTGTTTGTTGCTGGCCGGAGTGTGTCTGGCCGCGGACACTCCGGTAGCCGCTCCCTCGCTCTGCTCCAATTCCGGCGGTGCGCCCGTCTGCCACGGTCCTAAGAAAGACCTGAAGGCCGCCCGCCAAGCCTTCGCGCGCGGCCTCAAGCTCGAGAAATCGCAGAACGAGAATTTGCAGAATCTCGACCAGGCCTTTTACGAATTTGAAGAAGCCTCTCGCCTGGTCCCGCAAAACGTCGAGTACCTCACCGCGCGGGAGATTACGCGACAACATCTAGCCGGGCTGCACCTGGAACGCGGAAACAGCGAACTGCTCGCCGGCCGGCAAGTGGAGGCGCTGGCGGAGTTTCGAACCGCACTGAACCTCGATCCGAAGAACGAATTCGCCGAGCAGCGCATAAGCGACGCCCTGGGGCCCGCGCCAGTTCACACCGCAGGCCCGCCGCAAGTGGTCGCCACCGCCGACGCGCTCATCGCCAAACCAATCGACGGGCGCCATGACATCCACTACCGAGGTGACTCGCGTGGTCTCGTCACCGCAGTCGCCTCGAGCTACGGGCTGACGGTGGTCTTTGACGACAGCTTCCCCAGCCGCCGCGTGCGATTTGATATTGAGAACGCAGATTTCCGAACCGCCATGCAGGCGGCTTCCGCTGCAACGAAGAGTTTCAGCGTGGCGCTGGAAGACACCGTTCTTTTTGCCTGCGCCGACACTCCGGACAACCACCGCCTCTACGACCGCATGGGAATGCGCTCCTTTTACGTCTCCGCCGGCAGCCCCCAGGATTTAAACGAGCTGGTGAATTCGCTGCGGACGCTGTTTGAATTCAAATTCGTGAGCCTCAACGCCGCCTCGAACACGATCGTGGTGCGCGGACCGCAGGCGCCGCTGGAAGCCGCAACCCAGTTTTTGGAACAGTTGAACAGTCCCCGCCCGGAAGTCATGCTCGATCTGAAAGTCTTCCAGGTAAGCCACACCTACGCTCGCAACATCGGGTTGCACATTCCCGACGTTTTCAATCTTTTCAACATTCCCGCGGCCGCACTTGCCGCTGTCGGCGGACAAAACATCCAGGACCTGATCAACCAGCTGATCGCCTCCGGCGGCATCAATCAAGCCGGCAGCCAGTCCATCGCCGCTCTGCTGGCGCAGTTGCAAGGCCAGCAGAACTCGATCTTCAGCCAACCGCTCGCCACCTTTGGCGGCGGCCTCACCTTCATGGGGCTGAGCCTCGATCAGTTAGCCGCCGCCTTTTCCATGAATGAAAGCTCCGTCCGGCAGCTCGATCACGTCCAGCTGCGCGCTTCCCAGGAGAAAGACGCCACCTTTAAGCTTGGATCGCGTTATCCCATCCTCAACGCCAGCTTCGCTCCGATTTATAACAATGCGGCGATCTCGCAGGTCGTCGGGAATCAGTCGTACGCCGCGCCCTTTCCGTCGGTCAATTATGAGGACATCGGACTTAACATCAAGGCGAAACCGCTGGTTCACGGCAATTCCGACGTGGCCCTCGACCTGGAGATTCAATTCCGCACGTTGGGAGCCGCCAGCGCCAATGGCATTCCAGTCATTGCCAACCGTGAGTACAAAGGGGGAATCCTGCTCAAGGAAGGGGAACCGGCGGTGGTGGCGGGAATGATTAACGCCTCCGATCAGAAGAGTCTGAGCGGACTGCCTCTCGTCTCCAAAATCCCTGGTCTCGGCTACCTCACGTCGCAAACGTCCAAACAAGAAGAGGACGATGAGATGCTGATCCTGATCACGCCCTACGTCGTTCGCAGCCCGGAACGCACCGAAGCGCCGGAAATCTGGATGGGAAAATAAATCGGGCGATCGAAAGTCAAGAGCTCTTGGGTCTTAGGTTTCAGATGGCCCGATGGCCCGATCACCCGATGGTTTTAGATGGCCCAATCATTTCTGGCTCGCCTCGAAGTCCACTATCTTCTTCAAAAGATCCACCGGCGCCGCGCCGGGCAAGTTCCGTCCGTTGATGAACAGCGTCGGCGTGCTGTTCACGCCCACCGACTTTCCCAGCGCGATGGAAGCCTCGACTCTGGCCTTCGTATCCGGTTTGGCGGCGCAGGCGGCGACCTCGCCGGCATTTGCGCCCGACGCGGCCGCGATGGCTATCAGCTTTTCATCGGCGTTGGCCTCGGTAATATTGGCCTGGTCCTCAAACGTCTTCAGGATGAATTTCCAGACCGCATCATTGCCGGCGCGTCCCACGCAATCCACATAATCCGCGGCCTTCTCCGCCCAGTTATGCAAGGGCAGCGGGAAATTCTGGAAAACGAAGTGGACCTCGGGCTCCTGCGCCAGTAACTGCTCAATCGCCGGCGCCGCTTTTGCGCAATGCGGGCACTGCATATCGCTGAATTCGACAATCGTCACCGCGGCCTTAGCCGGGCCCTTCGCCGGTCCGCTCACTCCTTTTTCCAGCTTGGCCCGGGCATCCTCAAATGGCTTCGCCCCGAAGGGCAGGACCTCGCCCGTAATGGCATGCTTGCCGTCCGAGCTAACCAGCAACCGATTCGGATTCGCGCCTTGCGCATTCGTGATCACCACCGAAACCTCCGCCAATCCCGGCATCTCGGACGGACGAATCTCGTTCACCTTCCACGTGATGGTGGGATCGTAGCCAAACATCTGGAACAGAAACGAGTTGACCGTGTCTTCGCTGGGCAGAACCGTCGTAACTGGAGCGGTCTGCGTTGCGGTGGGTTTAGCTGCTGATTTTGCGGGGTGGGCGGCCACAGCAGCAGGCTTGGTTTGAGCGACGGCCAGGCCGGGCAACAGAACGGCTGCAAGCAATGTGCGATGCATGAGTGTCATAGTGTGGGGTCGACCAGAAATCGATTGTTACAAAAACCGCCGAAGTTGTCATTCATCACCCAGACTTGTCACCATCCAGACTTGTCATCCTGAGCGAAGCGAAGGACCTGCTGTCTGGTGCGCCGAGAAGAAAGCAGGTCCTTCGCTTCGCTCAGGATGACAAGTCTGTGTGACTGACAACCAATAGAAAGGTGCGGCTCGCAGTGACTGCCGCTAGATCTCCGCCTTGGCCGCGATTGGAAATCTCCGCCCATAGCCAAACGCCTTGGCGGAGATCTTGATTCCAGGCGCCGCCTGCTGCCGCTTGTACTCGCTGCGCTCCACCATCCGGATCACCCGCTGCACCAGACCCAAGTCGAAATTGTGGCTGCGAGCAATCTGTTCGGCCGAACGCGACTCCTCCACGTAGTCTTCGAGAACCGCATCGAGCACGTCATAGGGCGGAAGTGAATCCGAATCTTTCTGATCCGGACGCAATTCCGCCGATGGCGGCTTTTCGATTGTCGCCTCCGGAATCAGTTTGTGCCGCGAGTTCACATATGCGCTCACGCGGTACACCAACGTCTTCGGCACATCCGAGATCACCGCGAGTCCACCGACCATATCGCCGTAGAGAGTGCAATAGCCGACGGCCAATTCGCTCTTATTGCCGGTCGAAAGCACCAGGGCGCCGAATTTATTCGACAGCGACATGAGCAGCAATCCGCGGGCGCGCGATTGAATGTTTTCTTCGGTGACGTCTTCCGGCCTGCCGGCAAACACCGGCGCCAGCGTTTGGCGCGCGGCTTCGTAGATTTCCTGGATCGAGAGCAGTTCGAAGCGAATCTTCAGGTTGCCGGCCAGTTCCCGCGCATCGTCAATCGAACCTTGCGAGGAATACGGCCCCGGCATACCGACGCCGATCACGTTCCCGGAACCAAGCGCATCCACCGCAATCGACGCGGTGAGCGCGGAATCGATGCCGCCGCTGAGTCCCACGATCGCCCGTTCGAAGCCGCATTTGCGGACATAGTCTCGCGTGCCCAGAACCAGCGCCTCATACGCGCTGGCTTCTTCCCCCGCGATCTGCGGGTGCATGTCTCCAGTCAGCTGATCGGAGTCAAAGTAGATCAGGTCCTCTTCGAACGACTTCCCTTGCGCAATCACTTGTCCGCCGGGCGCAATCACCAGGCTCGATCCATCGAAGACCAGGCTGTCGTTGCCCCCAACCTGGTTCACCATCGCGACCGGAACTTTCTGATTCTTTGCGATGGCCGCCAGCATGTCGTGGCGCAGCTCGCGCTTGCCCAGCCAAAACGGCGACGCGGAAATGTTGAGCACGAAGTTCCCGCCCCCGCGGACCAGTTCCTCCACGGGATCGATGCCATAGAGCCGCCGGTTCCAGAAGCGCTTGTCGTTCCAGGCATCCTCGCAAATGGTCAAAGCCATCTGCTTGCCGCAAAAGCTGAACAGTTGCTGGCTCTTGGCCGGAGCAAAGTTGCGCATCTCGTCGAAGACGTCATAGGTGGGCAGCAGCATCTTCGACTGGATGAATTCGACGCGCCCCTCGCGCAGCAGGGCGGCGGAGTTCATCACGGTTTTTCCAGACTCCGCTTCGGCCGGAGTTACTAACCCGCAGATCACCGCCATTCCCCGCGTTTCGGAGGCGATCTGCTCGACCGTGGAGCGGCAGCGCGCCACAAACGACGGCCTCTCGACCAGATCGCGCGGCGGGTAACCGCAGACGGCGAGTTCCGGAAAAAGAATGAGGCCAGCGCCAGCTGTCCGCGCCTGCAGCGAAAACTGGACGATCTTGGCAGCGTTGCCAGAGAAGTCCCCCACGGTGGGGTTGATCTGGCCCAGGGCAATCTTCACACTCCTAGTGTAGAAGGTCGACACCGGAAGGCGCTAATGGCGGGAAAGGGAACGACGTGACTTTCTTGATGCGAGCGCCCGGAATGATCACACTCGCAACCGGGCCCGTTCATTCCATCGCCGGGGCGGACGACGAACTCCAGTTCGGACCTGGGTCCTGACCCGGGCCGGTCGGTTGAGGCACCGGGGCCATCGGCGGCACGCTGGAAGGATTGGCAGGATTCGACTCCGGCATCTCTTCTCCAGGACGCCGCAGCGTAGGCGCGTTCGCGGGGCGTTCTTCCTGTTTCTTGGCAACGGTGGGCGAGCCCAGATCCACTTCCTTTTCGACGCGCACGATTTTCTGGCCATCCACCTTCATGGTCTCGACCCGCACGACTTGGTCCCCTACGAAGCGCACAAAATCCACATCCTCCGGAGGCGTGCCGTAAATCCATTCTTCGTACTCAACTTCGTTCTGAACTCCGCCCTCATGCTCGCGCACTTTCCTGGGCGGGCGGCCTTTGGCATAGATCACCATCTCGCGATTCATTCCCACCAGCACGTGATGATTCTTGATGGCATCTTTCACTTGCGGAGAAACGGTTTCCAGATACGCTTCCAGCGGGGATTTCGCATCGAAATCGAAAACCGGACGCAACAACTGCTTCAGCTCCGGCCCCGTCAGCTCCGGAACATACTTGTCGAAGTAGAGATCGACGAAAGAGCCGCGCGCGTTGGCGGACGAATCCGAGCCGCCCGGAGTGACCGTGGCCGCACCTTGAATCTGGATGTGCTGGTACCACTTCTGCTTCTTGACCGGACCGCCGTTGATCTCAAAGCGGATGTGATCGTCTTTGATGGTAACGTCGCTGATGCGGGCCCGGTCGCCGGGTTTCGCGGCTGGTCCCCAGAGCGCCATCAAATGTTGCAATTCCAGGCCGCTGGGCGTGACGGTTCCATTCTTGAGTCTTAGTCCGGTCTTCCCCATCGGAAAATTCGTGCGGATGTAGACCAGTTGCTCATTGAAAACGTGGATCACCTCTTCGCGGGTTTGCTTGGAGATCCTTGGCGGCGCAGTATTCCCGGCGGGCGCCAACCGAGAGAGGACCAGAGAGAAGACCAGAAGGATCGTTAACCGTCGAAAGCAGGCGCCGTAAACGTGGAAGGACCGCATGCCGCACCCCGTGGCGAGCTTAACCCCCCGATCTACGCATTATAGTCCGGCTTTGCCGGCTGCGGTTCGACCATCATTGCAGACCTCCACGTACCGCTCTCCACCCCGGCTGCCGGCGGCTCGGCCCGTGGTATATTTCCCCGTGGCACATCCCTACGACATGAAGGCCAGCGGAGTCGTCTACCTTGTCCTTACGGTTGTTCTCTTCATTCATTTCCTCCGCTATAACAACTACACCACCGACACGGTGGA
>Ga0209517_10005521_pt1 | contig 16077 bp, 12 predicted proteins | sample PeaSoiMetSII2010_FD_187695 | JGI IMG/M metagenome (GOLD analysis project Ga0209517, IMG submission 187695) | Peat soil microbial communities from Weissenstadt, Germany - SII-2010 (SPAdes) (version 2) | ecosystem: Environmental > Terrestrial > Soil > Wetlands > Peat | place: Germany... | reverse complement strand
GCCTTCGTCAAGGCCTACAATCCGAAAGCCGCGCCATTTGAATGGACCAAGGCCGTCGTCCACCAGTCCAAGCCCAAATCCTTTTACTCTGATTTATGCAAGTAAGTACTAGGACACGACCGTAAATGGGCTTAGCTTGATGCCGAGTCCAATTCCGGCCCCCATAGCCGAATAGCGCCAAGGCGACTAGCGTTAGCGCGATCAACGCACATTAGCGCACCAACGGCGTCTTAACGGGTGCGAAGGTCTATCTACGCGCGTCGCCGACCACACGGCCAGCTGGCCTTCTTGGGCAGTGGACGCCGCGCGGCCCGGGAATGAATGAAGCGATGCGGCGCGACGGGGCAGGACGTAACCTGTAACGGGATGGGTTACACTAGAGGACGTGGCGATCAAGGGATTCCGGCACAAAGGAATCGAGCGGTTCTTCTCCACCGGTAGCAAGTCAGGAATACAAGCTCAGCACGCCGACCGTCTCCGCCTGATCCTTGGCCGCCTGAACGCGTCAACAAGCGCCGGCGATATGAATTTGCCCGGCTTGGAACTCCACCAGCTTCGTGGTTCCAGACAGGGCACGTGGGCCGTGAAGGTGAGCGGCAATTGGCGAGTCACGTTCACTTATGCCGGCAAGGACGCAGACCAAGTCGATTATGAAGACTACCACTGAGGTCGCTATGAAGATGCATAATCCGCCGCATCCGGGTGAGGTGCTCAAGACGCTGTGCCTCGAACCCCTGAACATGACCATCACGGAAACCGCGAGGGCGCTGGGCGTGAGCCGCAAGACCTTGTCCAGCATTCTAAACGGGCGTGCCGGCATCAGCCCCGAGATGGCGGTCCGTCTCTCCATCGCCTTCGACACGAGCGCTGAAAGCTGGCTCAACCAACAGCTTCAGTATGATCTCTGGCACGCCGAGCGAAACAGGAAGAGGCTCCACGTGGCGAAATTGACCGCAGCATGATCCCGGCGCCGTCTGTCGATCAATGTGAGACCACGCGGAGAGGGAAACAGAAAAGTGAGGGCCAGAGCAGGTTTGACATGCGCTGGCCCGTGAACTTACCGCTCGCTTACGCCCGCAGCTAGGAAACGTCGCTTACGGCTTGGCGAACTTCGCGGCGTCCACCGCAACATTCACCTTCACGTCGCTGATGATCGCCGAGAAACGGCCATCCAGCCACAGGAAGTTGTACTTGAACGGGAACTTGATGCCGCCTACGTCGCGATAGTCGTCAAACTCGTTCTGAATCGAAATGCGGCCGACCGGCGATGGCGTGTAGCGCACGTACCGCGACAGCAGGTGGGTCTGCTTGTCGAAATAGAACGTGGCCAGCACGGTCGCGGCGCTGCCTCCCTGGACCACGTAGACGTCGTGATCGCCGAGGGTGTCCTCCTGGCCCACGCGCCAGTTGGTGAACGCGGTCTTGATCGATCCCGGGAAGGCCAGGACGGCGTCCAGCCTGGCGCCCCCCAGGTCGTTGCCGTTGAGTTCGTATTGCGGGAACAGCCCGCGCGGCGCGTTGATAAAACCGGCCTTGCCGTCGTAGGTCCAGGCGCTCGTTCCGCGGTCCGGGTGTTCCGGGAAGTTGATCCACATACCGCGGTGATCGGGGGCCTGGGCGAAGATCTGGAACACGCCGCCGCCGCCCAAACCGCCGTAGCCTTCGCTCTTGCCGGTGACGATGTAGCTCCTCAGCGTCGCCAGCTTCTGGGCTCCGCCCATCGCGGCGATGTAGTCGTCCAGAATCTTCGTTGCCGTGGGCTCGCCCTGCGCGGGCACCAGCACGTCGCGCTTCTCTTCGTTGGGCGCGCCGTACAACTTGTCGAGGGCGATCGTGGTAACCGGAAGGTCGAGACCGTGATGGCAGGTAAAGCAGGTCACCATCTGCGCCCCGCTGAAGTTGGTCTTGTTAATTACGGCGACCATCTCCACCATCTTGCGGGCGGTCTTCTTTTTGGGATTGCTGTCGGTGACCCAGTCCACGTGATCGGAACCGGCGCCGGGATGGCAATCGGCGCAATCATAGCCCAGAGCGGCGGCCATGACGCCCATGGCTCCCAGGAAATCGCTGGGGGTCAGGCCCTTGAGCGTGCTGGTAGAGACGTTCTTATAGAACTCACCGGCCGTCGGGCCCTTGGCGGCAGCCACCGGGGCTGCCTTGGCCGGAGCGGCGGCCTTGCCTTGCCCCTGGGCTTGCGCCTTGGCCTGGTTGACCATCGTAATGCCCATCAACCACACGAAGGCCAGTGTGGCGAGTGCTAGCATTAGTCCTTTTGAGCGAAACTTCATGGGTGGTACCCCTCCTTGAGAATACGCAATCGATAATCATACTGGCGATTGGTCCTCAAGTGCAAGCGGGGCGCAGACGCGTGCCCGCCCAGACACACCTACGGGCCGGCGCGGGAGTTCAACCCGCACCGGCCCACAAGCGCTACCCTGAAGCGCTAAATGCCTCCGTCGGTCCGGAATTTACTGCGCGCTTGCAGACTTGGTGAACTTCGCCGCATCCACCGGGACGTTCACCTTCACGTCGCTGATGTTAGCCGTGAACCGCCCGTCCAGCCACAGGAACGAGTACTTGAACGGGAATTTGACGCCGTTCACGTCGCGATAGTCTTCGAAATCCTGTTGAATCGAGATGCGGCCCACCGGCGACGGCGTCAGCCGCACGTAGCGCGTCAGCAAATGCGTCTGCTTGTCGAAGTAGAAAGTGCCCAGCGTGCCCTGCGGGCCCGGGAAGCTGCCCTGCACCACATAGACGTCGCGGTCGTGGAGCGTATCCTCAAGACCGACGCGCCAATTGGGGAACGCCGTCTTGATCTGGCCCGGGAAGGCCAGGACAGCGTCGAGCTTGGCGCCGGAGAGGTCGTTACCACTCAGTTCATAGTCTCCCAGGAAGCCGCGTGGCGAGATGATCCAACCCGCTTTTCCGTCATAAGTCCACGCGCTGATTCCGCGCTCCGGGTGCTCCGGATAATTGATCCACATGCCCCGGCGATCAGGCGCCTGGGCGAAGATCTGGAACGCGGCCTGACCGCCGATCCCGCCGTAGCCTTCGCTCTTGCCGGTGGCGATGAAGCTCTTGATGGCGCCCAGCTTCCCGGCTCCGCCCATGGCCTGGATGTACTGGTCGAGAATCTGCGCAGCGGGCGGTACACCGTTGCCGGGGACCACCACGTCGCGCTTTTCATCATTGGGCTCGCTGTACAGCTTATCCAGAGCGATCGAGGTGGTGGGCAGATCCAGCCCGTGATGGCAGGTCCAGCAAGTCACCATCTGCGCTCCGGCGAAGTTGGCCTTGTTGATGGCGGCGACCATCTCCACCATCTTGCGGGCGGTCACCTTCTTAGGGTTGCTATCGGTCACCCAATCCATGGAATCGGTGCCCGCGCCCGGGTGGCAGTTCGAGCAGTCATACCCCACGGCGGCCGTCATGACGCCCATGGCTCCCAGGAAATCGCTGGGGGTCAGGCCTTTGAGCGTGCTGGTGGTCACGTTCTTGTAGTACTCGCCGGAAGTCTGGCCCTTTTTCGCCGCATCCTTGCGCTGGGCCAGATTTCCTTGCGCATCAGCCGGAGTTACCAGGGTGACGCCCATCAGGCAGACCAGTGCCATCAGAGCGAGAGTCATCAAGTTGATACGAAACTTCATCGTTCGTTCTCCTTCGAAATCGGGCAGTCGTTTATGAACTGAGGAAACACGCTGAATTCACGGCCAGCCCGACGCGACGCAGGCCAACCGTCTGAGTTCTATGAGCACGATTCACGCCATTCCCGGCGAGGCGGCCCGGAGAGCCGGTAAGTCACGCGGACAAAGGGCTCTACGCGCGTGCTGCGAACACGCGAGCGACAGTCAAGCGCGCGAGTTTGGGGGAGCCGACGCAGCGGCCTGCGTGAAAACGCTTAGTCTCTCGACCGAAGCGGACTGTGCTCCGTTGATCAAGCCTGGTTACTGCCGCTGGGCTTGACCAGTTCCAGTCGTGCCAGGGGCTCGTCACGATAGGGGTCGTTGGCGGCGCGGCACTCAACCAACATCGCCTGGCGCAACATCCTGGGCATGATGGATCAGGCGTACCTGGCCGGCTATGTGGGAGCCGAACTGGTGAAATCCATCGCTCCGGACGTCGGGTAAGGACGAAGTAGCTCTCCACGAAACCTCTGGGAGGATCCACAAGTGGATCGAATCTGGCCCCGCTGTGGTGGATCGCGACGAAGACGGCAAGCCGGCAACCGGCACGGAGAGTCGGGCTCCCGCTGCTGGCAAGCGCGATGATGCGCCAGCAGAGCCTAACGGGGAGCACTAGAGTCCGGACCGTGGACTTCGCTGAGTGCTTCTCCAGCCTCCCGCGCAATAGAGCCGGTCGGCATTAGGGAAGGGCCGGGATTGCTCGAGTTACTGACCGGCGGCGGCGACCGCGATGCTGGCCTGATTGCTCGTTGTTCCTCCAATGCCAATGGTGAGGGGCACGGCGGACCCGGTTGGAGCGTTCGACGGTACTTGAGCATTGACCTGGTACAAGCCCAGGAACCCCGGAGCAAGTCCGGAAAACGACACCGGGGCGTTGATTCCACCAATCGAAACCGTAACCGCGCCGCCATTGGTCACGGACACTGTATCGCTAGCGGCTAACGCGCCCGTCGCGGGTTCGTGCGTCACCGGCCCCAGACCCGTGCAGTAAATCGATATGTACTCGCCTTGCTGCGCCGGGCGGGAGCCGGGGAACGTCCCTACCGGAGCCGCTATGGTAGCGGTGTTGGCAATCAGCACGGCTGCTTGGTCAACGGTGTTCAGCAAGAAAATCCCCGGCGCCAGGTTCGCCAAGGGCACCATAATGGGAGCGCTGGTCTGATCGCCACTGGTGACGGTTAACTGAGCTTGCATTTGCCCCGAGAGCTGCCAGGGAACCTGAAAATTAATCTGCCCCGGTGTGACGACGAACAACGGCGCAACGATACCGCCGATCAGCACCGTGACGCCGGCCGTCGACGAGCCAAAGCCGCTGCCGAAAACAGAGGCAATACTTCCCGGAGCGACGGGAGCGCCGACTGCAAAGCTCGCGCCATTGAGGACCGCGCCGCTCGAAACCACCGGAGGCGTCGTAGCGACGGGCGCAGAAGCGTAGTTTATGTTGACGTTGTCGCCGTTAGTGATCACCTTGCCCAGAGTCGCGGCGTTGGCGCTGGTGAGAGCAGTCGCGGTTCCATTCGGCGGCGCGATCATCACGTTGGTCAGGCCGATGTTCATCGTGCCCGTCAACGCGCTCCCGTTCACGATCTGGAATCCGATCGAATTGTCCAGTGTCGAAGCCGGTGTGAAGACGTTTTCTAGATTGAGATTCAGCACGCTGGGCAGCGAGTAGTCCAACTTCGGCGTACCCTGAGTGAGGTACGGGACGATCTTCAGGCTGAATAACACTCGCGGAGGGTCTTCGACGTAGATGTTCCGGTACACCGAGGGCAGCACCGAATCGAACTTGGTCCCCGGGACCATCACCGACACGATCACCCCGGTGTTTTGGTAGTCCAGGGTGTCGGACGTCCACCCGACAGAGCTGGGGCCGACCCAGTCCGTCTTCACCACGTACAACCCGTCGATCAGGCTATCGTCTCCCGGCGAATTGTCGAACCAGCCCAGGTTCACCGGAGCGCCATTCCAGTTCTGCCAAACCGTGGCGTTGGTGACCGTGATGTAGGAGCCCCACATCTTAACGGAATCGTCCCCCGTGCGAATGAATACGTTGGAAACGCGAACTGTGTACCCCAACTGCAGTCCGTCGCAATTGTCGTTCCAGCCCACAACCTTCACGTTATTCAGAGTGCTTCTGTTGAACCAGTCGGTGGCGTAGTAATCGTTGTCGGCGATAATCAACCCATCGACGATGAATCCATCCGCCACCGTGGCAACCCCGTTCATTTGGGCCGGAAGGGGAATCCAGGAAATGGATTGGTAACCATCGTCCGGATGAGCGCTGGTCGCGCCGCAAAACCGATTCATGTGGGTAAACCGGCTGCCATCCAGCACACCCGGACCGTAAATCTTCCTGGTATGACCAGCGCCGCTCTGCTTGAATCGCAATTTGCCCTGGAGCCACGATCCAGGCCCAAGAAAGATGTTGTTGATGTTGACCGGCACGACCAAGGCCACCGCTCCCGTGGATGCGACGGCCACCGTTCCCTCGATGTCCAAGGTGTCGAAGGCCGAGAGATCGCCTGCGAGATCGGCCGGCGTAGCCACGACTTTCACGTTGCTGCCCGTGGGCTTGGTATAGGGTGGATCCAGGAAGAAAGCCAACCCCTGAATCGCGCTGCTCTGCTTGGTGTCTCCCTCCCACCACAGAATAAACTGCTCTCCCGCGAAATCCGCCGCCGTACTTGTAGAGAGCTGGACGGTGCTGCCGCTCACCGAATCGACGTGAATTCCCTTGACGCGAGGCCGCACGGACACCTGACCAATGGCGGGAAACGGAATGCCAAACAGCTTGGTCACGCGCAGCGCAACCGAGGTGCTCGTGTTCGCGGGAATGCTGACGTACGACATCGACGTGTCCTTGGTATAACCCGCGTAAGAGAGGAACGGTGACGCGAGTGTCCCTCCGAAGTAGCTGATGTAGACTTGCGCATTAGTCCATGTTCCGCTGCCGCCCAACTGGTATTGCACGGCATAGCGGTCCGAAGTCATGGGATACGTCAAGGGCGAGGTCGGATCGGTTTCGTACGGATCGACCTCCGGACAATTTTGGCCCGAGGCAACCGACGCCGCCAGGAGCAGCGGCACCATCCCTAGACGTAGATTCATACCAATCTGAGCTTGCCTTTCGACTCAGTTTACCTTGCCGCCGGATATTCGCAGTTTTGTAAGATAACGAGCAAGGAGATCGCGTGAAGGCGTTGCTCACGATTCTGGTTCTGGCGCCCATGGCCGCCGTCGACGCCCAGTCCAACGGAGGCCAGCAATGGTTCTCAGCGTGGACGGCCGCACCTTCGTTGATACTAACCACGTCCATGAGCGGAAACAGCGTCCGGATGATCGTTCGGCCGACGATCTCGGGCACTGCCGTGCGCGTGAAGCTGGAGAACGGGTTCGCGAAATCCGCAGTCGTGTTTTCCGCCGCCTACATCGGCCAGGTGCAGTCTGGCGCGGCCTTGGCGCCCGGGTCCAACACCCCGTTGACCTTCAACGGAAAACCCGGGCTGACCCTGGCCGCCGGGGCAAGCGCATACAGCGATCCGCTTACGTTTCCGGTGGTGGCCTTCACGCGGTACGCCATCAGTCTCGACGTGACCACTGCGCCGGCGATCAACGGGCACGCGCTCGGACTCGTGACCAACTACATGGCGGTGGGCGCTCACGCTGCCGACTCCGCTGGCACTGCCTTTACTGCCGTTCCGGACAACGATGTGAACACCGATCAAGGCCCCACGTTCCCGTTCTACTGGGTATCGGCCGTCGACGTCCAGTCTTCATCGAATACGGGCACAGTGGTGACGCTCGGCGATTCGATCACCGACGGCTTTTGCAGCACGCGCACCAACAATGGCGCCTTTAGCGGCGTCGTGCTTCCCGATCTGTACAACCGCTGGCCCGACTTGCTGGCCATGCGTTTCGCGGCGTTGCCGGCCAGTCAATCCAAGGCCGTGGCCGACGAGGGAATCTCCGGCAACACGGTGGGCGCGCCGATGCTGGCCGGTCCGCCGGCGCTGGACCGGCTGGATGACGACGTGCTCGGCCGGGCGGGCGCCACACATGTGATCTTCTTTGAAGGCACCAACGACATTGGGAGTGAGAGCGCGACCTCCGCGACCGTGATTGCGAATGACCAGCAGATTATCGATCGCACGCACGCCGCGGGCCTCAAGATCATCGGCGCGACGCTCCTCCCGCGCGGCGGGGAGGGCGCGTGGACCGCCTCCCAGGAGCAGCAGCGCGTGGCGCTGAACGACTGGATCCGCCATACCGCCAACTTCGATGGCGTCATCGACTTCGACACACTGATGCAAGGGTCGGTGAACGCCAACAACCACGGCTTCCCCGAAATACCGCCGAAATGGGGTTGTTGGGACGGCGTTCACCCCAACGCCACCGGATATGCCGCAATGGCCGCTTTCATCGATCTCAGCCTGTTCAACACCACGCCCGCGATTCAACTCGTCGCCAACGCGGAAGGCGGCAGTCCGCAGATTGCGCCGAACACTTGGGTGGAGGTCCAGGGAACGAGCCTCGCGCCGGTGGGCGACACGCGCATCTGGCAAGGCTCGGATTTCGTGAACAATCAGATGCCCACCAAGCTGGACGGCGTCAGCGTCACGGTAAACGGGAAGAGCGCCTATGTGTACTACATCAGTCTCGGGCAGGTGAACATTCTCACGCCGCCCGATGCCATGTCGGGGCCGGTCCAAGTCGTGGTCTCGAGCAACGGAACAGTGAGCGCCGCCTTCACCGCGCAAGCGCAACCGCTGTCGCCGTCTTTTTTCGTTTTCGATGCCACGCACGTCGCAGCAACGCACGCCGATGGGAGCCTGCTGGGCCCGGCCACGCTCTATCCCGGCTCGACCACGCCAGCTAAGCCTGGAGAGACCGTGGTGCTCTATGCCAACGGCTTCGGGACAACCTCGACGCCCGTAACGAGCGGATCGACGGCGCAGTCGGGCGCGCTGTCGCCGCTGCCGGTAGTGAAGATCGGCGGCGTCGCAGCGACGCTGCAGTTCGCGGGCCTGGTCGCGCCGGGAGAGTTCCAGTTCAACGTGATCGTGCCCGCATCGCTCCCGGATGGGGACCAGCCGATCGCGGCGACGTACAACGGAATGACTTCCCAACCCGGGACGTTGCTGACCATACAGCATTGAGCAGGAGGCGAGCAGGAGGCGAGATTCCCGCAGGCATACTGGATAGGAGAAGAAGCGCTGATGAAAATCCCAGCTTGCAAGTGGCTTGGCCTGGTGGTCGCATTTTCCCTCCTGGCTCCGGTTCCAACGGCGTTCGCCCAGCAGCCACCGAGCCTTCAAATCAAGTCGTTCTCCGTCGGGCCGGACCAGACCCTGTCCTATCCCAGCTCCCAACTTCCCGGTCTGCCCGACGAGCACGTCAGCTTCATGCCACCGGCATCCTCCACGGGCCCATACCTGCTCTTCGGGGCCAGCAGGTTATCAGCCGCGGGCAGCACCGGAGGCGCTGTGGTCCTTGAGACCACCGACTTCGTCAATTTCACCTTCCCGGCGTCCCTCGGCTACCAGCCCCAGGTGATGACCCCGCCCACGGCCATCGATCAATGCAATCCCGCTACCGTCACGGAATTTGACGCCAACTACGCCGCGCCCGGCTCCGTCGTGCAGGATCCCACCTTGCCCGCCGGCAACTTCATCATGATCTATGAGGCCGAAAACCATTGCCCCGGCGGCGTGTTGAATATAGGCTATTACGCCACCGCCGGATTCGCCCGTTCCTCCGATAGCGGCAAGACCTGGCCCGCGCCGATCAACGGAGTTCTAGGTGGTCCCGCGCGCCACCCCGTTCTTCAAAGCTCCGACCCCCAGCCGTCCGTCCCCCACATCGATGAAGGCGATGCCATTCCCAGCGCCTTCGTCGACCTGGACGCCGATCGCAACTACTTCCTCTACGTGAGTTACGAATACCATCCGGCTACCGGCAACAGCGACGGTCTGATCCGCGTTGCGCGCGCCAAGCTCGGCGCAGACCCGCTCAACTTTGAGAAATGGTACAACGGATCGTTCAGCCAGCCCGGCATCGGCGGTTCCGATACCGGTGTCACGCCATCCGTGGGGTGCGCCGGCGGTCGTCAGTTGAAGCCTGAGCTCAATTACAACGACGACCTCGGCTTGTACTTGATGATCTTTGTCTGTCTCAACGGGCCCGCCGGCTCCCGCGTTGGAGCCTGGTATTACTCGACCGCCACCAGCCTCGATCTTGAAGACTGGACCCCGCCGCAGATGATCCAGAATTCCCAGTTCCCGGATACCTCGCCTTGCCCCGGCTTGACCGGCGGCGACCAGTTTGACGGCTGGTATCCCTCCACCGTGTCGCCCGGCGCCGCCGCGGGCCATACCAAGCTAACCGGCTACTTCTTCTTCCTGAATGGATGCGATAACGGCGCCCGCCAATTCATGTCCCGAACCTTCACCATTGTGACCGCGCCGATCGGCCCCCAGGTATCGCTGGTGGCCAACGCCGAAGGCGAAAGCCCCACCATCGCGCCGAATACGTGGGTCGAGGTCAAGGGAGTGGACCTCGCGCCCGCGGGCGACTCGCGCATCTGGCAGGGTTCGGACTTCGTGAACAATCAGATGCCCGTCAAGCTGGACGGCGTCAGCGTCACGGTTAACGGGAAAGGTGCTTATGTGTACTACATCAGTCCGGGGCAATTGAACATTCTCACGCCCCCCGATGCCATGTCGGGGCCGGTGCAGGTCGTGGTCACCAACAACGGCACGGTCAGCGCCGCGTTTACAGCGCAAGCACAACCGCTGTCGCCCTCGTTTTTTGTGTTCGACGCCACGAACGTGGCCGCGACCCATGCCGACGGCACGCTGCTGGGCCCGCCCACACTTTATCCCGGATCGACCACGCCCGCTAAACCAGGGGAGACGGTGGTGCTCTACGCGAATGGTTTCGGACCAACCTCGACGCCCGTGGTCAGCGGATCGACCGTGCAGTCGGGAACGTTGTCGCCGCCGCCGCTAGTGAAAATCGGCGGCGTCGCAGCGGCCGTGCAATTCGCGGGCTTGGTAGCGCCCGGAGAATTCCAGTTCAACGTGATCGTGCCCGCGTCGCTCGCCGATGGGGACCAGCCCATCATGGCCACCTATAGCGGCCTGACCACCCAGCCGGGAACATTGCTCGCGATACAACATTAAACGCGTAGTTGAAGGAAGACGAGGGCGCTATGGCCGCGGGGCTCTTCCTGATCAAGTCTTAGCGGGAGCAGCCAGACCATTACACTGCTTCCGCAGATAAGCTTCAGCCTTTTTCATCATCGGCGCGTCTTCCGTCAGACGCTGAATCATCACCCGCGTTCCCCAGTACAGAGTATCGACGCTCAACTGCACCCCGACTTCGCTCGAACTCGACTCAATCGTTGGGTTTGATGGCGGAGCGGGGGAAAGCTCTAATCTTTCAATCAGTTCCTCGGGAAGACCGTTGCTTTTACGGAATCCGCCCCTTTTCTTGCCGATGCCGAGCTCATGCGCCAGAGGATTTCGAATGAACTTATAGAGCAGGTGGGACGCAGCGGCGCGATCCGTGCAACCTTCAGCATCCCACGGATACCAGTGTTCCAAGAGTCTTCTATATTTCTCTCGTGTGCCTCCGTTGTACTGGAACAGTGTCGCGGACACTCCGCCGATAATTTCCACCAGAACGGTGGCGGCCGCAAAATTGCAGCCGTGTGTTAAACCTTCTTCTTTCAAAGGCAATCGCAACATCGCGTGAACGTCCCCGAGCAGCATGTCCAGATGTTGGATCAGGCGTCGGACCCGAACAGGAGCGTCAGGGCTAATTCTGATTGGTTGGTACATGCATTCAAATCATAATCCTTTCCCCCTCAGCTTGTGATCGCTGATGGCTGCTGTTCCGGTGTTCATCGTCAAGAACAATCTTCGAGCGGCCGGCGTCTCGCGGCAACACCGTCCCTCGCGGTCGTGGCTCGGTAGTGCACTCAGCCGCGGCTTGCATTCCCGTTATCATTTTCATCAGGAGATCTACAGGACATGCAATACAACCGGCTGGGCGGCTCGGGACTGATTGTTTCGCGGATGGCCTTTGGAGTGATGACCTTCGGGCAGAGCGAAGGGCTCTTCAAGCCGATCAGCAAAGTCGGGCAGGATCTGGCGAATGAGCTGGTGGCCCGGGTGCTGGACGCAGGGGTCAACTATTTCAACACCGCCGACGTGTACACCGAGGGGCAGTCGGAGACCATGCTGGGCAAGGCGCTGGGGAACCGGCGCAAGGACGCGATCATCGCCACCAAGGTAGGCTTTCGCACCGGCCCTGCGCTGGGCGATCAGGGGCTCTCGCGGCATCACATTCTGGCGGCGGCCGAGGCCAGCTTGAGGCGCCTGGGAACCGATTACATCGACGTGTACCTGGTGCATCGCGTGGACCCCAACACGCCCATAGAAGAGACGGTAGAAGCCTTGGACGCCTTGGTCCAATCCGGCAAAGTGCGCTACATCGGGTATAGCAATTGGCCCGCCTGGATGTCGGCCAAAGCGCGCGGGATTCAGGAACTGCACGGCCTCGCGCCGTTTCAGGCGGCGGAGATGTATTATTCGCTGCTGGGCCGCGATTTGGAGCATGAGATCGTTCCCTTCACCCAGGACGCCGGCATCGGAATCATGGTGTGGAGTCCGCTGGCCGGCGGGTTCCTGTCGGGCAAGTACACGCGCGAAAATCCGGCCGGGGATGGCGGACGTTTGGGCGGCTTCGACATGCTGCCCTACGACAAGGAGCACGGGCACAAAGTGGTGGATCACTTGCGCGCCGTGGCGCAGGCGCGCGGCGTGACTCCGGCGCAGGTGGCGCTGGCGTGGGTGCTGAGCAAGCCGTTCATCGCATCGGTGCTTATGGGATCGAACAAGATGTCGCAACTCGAAGACAACCTGGCGGCGGCGAACGTGCAGCTTTCCTCAGAGGAGCTCGCGGATCTGGATCGCCTCAGCGCGCCGCCGGTGCAGTATCCTGGATGGTTCGTCACTCGCGTGGTGGACGATCAGGTGCAGAAGGCGTTAAAGGGGTGAACAAAGTGAGAGCGATTCTCGTGTGCGTCGCGGCTGTGACCTTGCCCGCGTTCCCTCAGGGAGGGATCGGCGGCCGGGCTCGCGATGTCCCTGCGTCCGAGGTGGCCAAGGCCGGACCGGCTCCGCGGTGGACCGACGGCCATCCCGATCTCGGCAACGGCAAGGGCGTGTGGAATCCGCGCACCATCACCAACCTTTCGGGCACCAGTCCGCAAGGTGCGGGGCGGGCGCTTACGGAAAAGAAGATCGAAGTTCCGATGCAGCCGTGGGCCAAGGCGCTCTACGATGCGCGCATCGCGACCGCCCAAAAAGAGGACCCCGAGAGCCGCTGCCTGCCTCCCGGCATTCCACGCATGTACGCGACGCCGTTTCCGTTTCAGATTTTTCAGATGCCCGACCGGGTGCTGTTCATCTTTGAAGGTGCGACGCACATCTGGCGCGAGGTGTTCACCGACGGCCGTCCGCATAAACCCGACGTAAACCCGTCGTTCTTGGGCGACGCCATCGGGCATTGGGAGGGCGACACGCTGGTGGTGGACACCATCGGCTTCAATGAAGAATCGTGGCTGGATCAGGACGGGCACCCGCACACGGAAGCCCTGCACACCATCGAAAAGTTTACGCGCATCAATGCCGTGCAGATGCGCTACGAATACACCATCGACGATCCCAACGCATACACCGCGCCGTGGACCAACAGCTACCTGATCCCGTTTTCGCCGGGCGAGGAGTTGTTCGAATACGTGTGCCAGGAAAATAACAAAGACGTTCTGCATCTCGTGGGCAAGTGAGCGCACAGGCGCGAGTCCATTGTGCGCGGAGGGGTTGTGCGCGGAGGGGTTGTGCGCGGAGGGAGAGATGAGCGCTCCAGACTGGAAGGCGCACGGGCTGCGCATCGTTCGCGCGGGCGAGCTGGACTCGAACACCCCGCAGACGCCTGGCATGTCGCGCGCAGCGGCCATCACCCACGCGCGCACCGGAGCCAGCAAGCTGTGGGCGGGCACCGTCACGGTGCAACCCGCCGCACGCACCGGAGCGCATCATCACGGCGAACTCGAAACCGTGCTCTACATCATCCGCGGCCGCGCGCGCTTCCGCTGGGGCGAGCATCTGGAATTTGTCGAGGAAGCCGGCCCCGGCGATTTCGTGTATGTGCCTCCCTTCGTACCGCATCAGGAAATGAACGCGCGCGCGGATGAGCCGGTGGAGGCCGTCGTTGTGCGCAGCGGGCAGGAGCCCATCGTGGTGAACCTGGACATCGAGAGTCCCGAGCCCGCGCGGCCAGGGTTACCCGAAGATGGTCCGGACCCGTTTCATTCGAAGCCTGGGTGAGTGCCGGGCACCGGCGATCAATCGCGAACGGTTCCGAGTCCGCCAAACACCTGCTTCATGCGATGGTCGCGTGCGGCAAGGACGGGTGTCAGCGCCCGGCTGCCTTTGGAGTGCGGGTCCGCACCTCGCGCCAGCAACAGTTTCGCGGCTTCCACTTTCTTGCAGTTGACAGCGCGGCGCAGCGGCGTGTCCCCCGCACTGTCGCGGGCTTCGATGTCGGCGCCGCCGTCCAGCAGCGCTCCAATCACCTCAACATTGCCGCGCCGCGCCGCCATATGCAGCGCCGTGCACCGTTTGACCCCATGGGCCGCGTTGACGCGAGCCGAGCTTCTTTCGAGCAGGGCGCGAACGATCCGGCTCGCGCCGGGCGCACTGCATTCGTTGCCGACGCAGTAGAGCGCCTTATCGGCTCCAGCCGTCTCCCCGGCCCCCATATCGAGCAGTTGTTCCACCAGCTCGACGTCGCCGGCGCCCGACGCGTCGAGCAGCAGGGTTCTCCCGCTGTAGCGCTCGTGAATCAGCGACGGATAGGCACGAATCCGGTCGGCGGCGTACTCGCGCAGCCAAGGCGTCTTCGCTCTCGCCGCCAACGCCAGAACGCTCGCGTGGACGGCCGGCGACCGCGCAAAGCGGGCCTGCAAGACGGGCCCTTCCAGAAGCTCAATGCATCGCCCGCTGTCCTTCGAGCGCATAAGCGCCACAGCCTCATCCACTGCGACTTGCTCATCCCACAGCGGAGCAAGCTCGCCACTCAGGGGCGACGCCGGCTCAGACATTCGGCCTCTATTAGTTACATGCACGGAAGAGTGTCTGAAGAACTCCAGCAGTTCACGGCGAACCGCGGCGTCGGCGATTACCGCTTCGTCGCCGAGCGTCGCGCTCATCGCGCGCAGCCATGCATTCCTTTCGCGCTGGCCAATGGCGAAGCGGTGGTGCGATTCGCGCAGGCTCAGCCACCACCGGCGCTGCGTAGCATCGGCCTCGCCCCCGAGGAACTGGACCAGAAACGCCGAAAACTCTTCAATCGCGCACCTGAAGGTAGAAGGAAACAGGGGACGAAGTATGGGATCTTGCTCCACATGAGCATAGAACGCCGTCGCCAGCGCACGGCATCCGGCAGCGCCCCCAACGGCGCCATAGAGTTCTGCGGGCATGGGCAAGAACCATTGTCCCTAAGCGGCGGTTCACGTCAAGAACGGCCCCGCGCGCGTGAAGGTTGATCTCACGGCTCGACCCACACCGTATACGTGAGTGTGTGGGCTTTGTCTCGTGCAGGAGTGTAGTGCGCGGAGATCTCCCAGCATCCTGCCGTTGGAATCCGCAAGCTGGTCACCATAAAGCCGCGGCCATTGGGGTCGGGCCTGCTTCCGTAAACGAAGGATGGCCCGGCGCCGTTCACCCAGTCCGACCAGACCAGTGCTTCCGGACTGTCCAACCGCCTGGCCACAACAGCGAGCCGAGGATCGACTTCCGTCTTTCCGTAATAGAAATCCTGGCTAAAAAAGGGAAGCTTGTTGCCATCCCGGTGGAGCTTCCAGCGGGTGTTCACAAGGGCCCAAAGCCCCGGGGTTCCGAATAGGAACCTGCCGTCATTAATCGTGTAGGGGTGATCGGGTGACGGGGGAATAAAAGGATGATCAGGTGCTCTGGTAACGGGGCACCCGTTCTCACGGTCTGCCGGTAATGCAGGCGGGAAGGCTACCGCGAAGGCGAGAACTATCAAGAGGGACGAAACGCGGGATCGCATCACAATCCTGTCTCCTCGCCAAATTCTACCTCCCCTGGCCAAACACATTCGGATGTCGATCCAAGAACGGCCCGGGCGAGATAAGGATTCCGGCGGATGCGGTTCAGATCATTTTACGAGTTAGTGGGGTATTTACTTCACTCAGGTGACCCCTACCGGTTGTGGTCGGCGTCTGAGCCGACGGCGGCACACCTGACCAGAGATTTGTATGGCACTGGATCGACGACAACCGCCTGCTGCACGAGGCGGT
>Ga0209517_10005518_pt1 | contig 16085 bp, 17 predicted proteins | sample PeaSoiMetSII2010_FD_187695 | JGI IMG/M metagenome (GOLD analysis project Ga0209517, IMG submission 187695) | Peat soil microbial communities from Weissenstadt, Germany - SII-2010 (SPAdes) (version 2) | ecosystem: Environmental > Terrestrial > Soil > Wetlands > Peat | place: Germany... | reverse complement strand
CGAGATCGAGAAGTACATCAAAGAGGCCAAGAATCTGAACGCCAATGTGGATTTCTACTCGGCGTCGACCTACTACTCGCTGGGGATTCCGGTGGATCTGTTCACGCCGATTTTCGCGGTGAGCAGGATGTCGGGCTGGACGGCTCATATCCTCGAGCAGTACGCCAACAACCGGCTGATCCGGCCGCGGGCGGAGTACCTGGGGCCGGCGGTGGGGCAGAAGTGGGTGGAAATCGGCGCACGGTAGCCCGCTCCATCACTGTCGCGGCTCGGAAACAATCATGTACGATCTCGGATATTTTCGAAACAATCTCGGCACCATTGCCGCGCGGCTGGCGGATCGCGGATTCACCGTGGACATGGAAGCATTCCGCGAGCTGGATAGCCAGCGGCGGGCGGCGCTGGCGGAATCGGAGAAACTCAAGGCGCAACGCAATGCCGAGTCGCAGGAAATCGGCAAGCTGAAGAAAGCCGGCGGCGATACGGCCGACATGCAGCAGCGCGTCCGCGAAATGGGCGAGCTGATCAGCAAGCTGGACGCCGACGCAGCGGCGGTGGACGAGCAATTCAGCCAGTTGATGGCGGGGATCCCGAATACGCCGCACGCATCGGTGCCGGCGGGGAAGAGCGCGGCTGATAACGTCGAAGTGCGGCGCTGGGGCACACCGCCGCAGTTTACGTTTACTCCGAAGGCGCACTGGGACCTGGGGCCGGAGCTGGGAATCCTGGATTTCGACCGGGCGGCCAAGATCACCGGGGCTCGGTTCGTGGTGTACATGGGGCTGGGAGCGAAACTGGAGCGCGCGCTCATCAGCTTTATGCTGGACGTGCACACCAAAGAGCACGGCTACACCGAGGTCCTGCCGCCGTTCATGGCGAACAAGGACAGCTTCTACGGGACCGGCCAGCTACCCAAGTTCGAGCAGGATCTGTTCAAACTGGAAGGCACCGATTACTACCTGGTGCCAACGGCCGAGGTTCCGGTTACGAACCTGTATCGCAACGAAACGCTGGACCTGGACGCGCTGCCGATCAAGCTGACGGCGTACACGCCGTGTTTCCGAAGCGAAGCGGGCTCGTACGGGCGCGACGTGCGGGGGATCATCCGGCAGCATCAATTCCAGAAAGTGGAGCTGGTGAAGTTCTCGCGGCCGGAGTCGAGCTATGAAGAGCTGGAATCGCTGACGCGGGATGCGGAGGACATTCTGCAACGTCTCGGCCTGGCGTACCGGACGGTGGTGCTGTCGACGGGGGATATCGGGTTCAGTTCGGCAAAGACTTACGACATCGAGGTGTGGCTACCGGGACTGAACGAGTACAAAGAGATTTCCTCGTGCTCGAATTTCGAGGCGTTTCAGGCGCGGCGGGCGCAGATTCGCGCGAAATCAGGGAAAGAGAAGGCGGAGTTCGTTCACACCTTGAACGGCAGCGGGCTGGCGGTGGGGCGAACGTGGCTCGCGATCATCGAGAACTACCAGCAGGCCGATGGCAGCGTGGTAGTCCCCGAAGTGCTGCGCCCTTATATGGGCGTGGACGTAATACCAGGGGCAAGGGGCCAGGGGCCAGGGGCCAGCTAGTCGCGACTGCCGGGTCGCTCTATTCCTCTTTGATTCTGCACGTTGGAGGATCGATCCCCGGTGCGCGCGCAGATTCGCTTCGACACTGAGTCCGACGGGAGGCGAGTCGGATGCTGAGTTGGAGAAAGCTGGCGCTGCTGGCGGCGGGCGCGATTGGAACAGCGGTGGGGCAGCCGGCGCTGACCACGATCCAGGATGTTCTCTACCGCGCGGACGGCACGCGGTTCGCGGGAACCATGTTCATCAGGTACAACAGCTTCCTGGCGGGCGATACCTCCAATATCGCCACGGCGAACCTGACGCTGCCGATCGTGAATGGAGCGTTGCGGGTGCAACTGGTTCCGACCACAACGGCGTCGGCCGGAGCGCAGTACACGGTGACATACAACAGCCAGGGCATCGACCAATTCACGGAGATCTGGGCCGTGGCGCCCAGCACTAGTGTCCTGCGCGTGCGGGATGTGCGGGTTTCGACGGGAACCGTGATCGGGCCGCAGCCGGTGCTCGCGCCGGTGCAGATCAGCGACGTAACCGGGCTGACCAACGAGCTAGCAGTGCGGCCCATGAAGGGCGTGGGGTTCGGAATCGGGCGGGCGGCGGTGATCAATCAAGCCGGGCAACTGGATGCAGCTTCGGGGAACCTGGGAGACTGCGTGCGAGTGGACGGCAGCTCGGGGCCGTGCGGCGGAGGAGGGGGTGTCGGAGGGAGCTTCGCCGATGCAGAAGTTCCGGCGGGAGTCGTGAACGGATCGAACACGGTGTTTACGCTAGCTTCGACGCCGTCGCCGGCGGGCAGCCTGGAGCTTTATCGGAACGGGCTCCTGCAGCGGCAGGGTACGGACTACCAGATCAGCACGAACACCATCACCTTCTTCCTCGCGTCGGTCCCGCAGAGCGGAGACCTGCTGGTGGCGAGCTACCGGTTCGCGAATCCCAGCGATCCGTTGAGCTCGCTGGCATCGCCGCAAGTGGTGTGCAGCAGCACGGGATCGGGCACATCGGGCACAGCGCTGATCGAGTTGGGTAGTTGCACGATTCCGGTGGGTTTGCTGGGGGCGGGCGACCGGCTAGAGGTCCAGTTCCAATACGGGCACACGGGGACCGCGACTGGTTTCACGGGCGCGGTTCTTATGGGCAGCACGACGGTGGCATCACGCGCGGCAGGCGCGACCGAGGCTTTGCTGGCCGGGCACACCAGCTTTGGAATTTTCGGAAGCGGCCAGACGTGGGACACCCAGACCTGGGGGGTCGCGCTGAGCCTGGCAGCGAATGCGGGGACAGCGAGCGAAAATACGTCGCAGGCGGTCAGGGTAAGTCTGCAGGGCCAGATGGCGGGGACGACCTCGGATTCAGTGACGTTGCGTAATTTCACGGTGATCCGGTATCCGGCGCAGGCGAATCCCTAAGGGGATTCGCCGAGTCGTATGGCTGGAGAAACTCGTAGTACGGATACGTAAGGCATTTGCTATACGGTGGTTACGGTCAATTCATTCTTGCCCTGGCGGAGAATGTAGTCCAATATGGAGCCTGGACGCCGTGAGGGACACCATGACGACTATAGCAACGGTCTATCAGTGGGCGACGCAACTCCGATCCGACAAGCGCGGCCAGGATATGATCGAATACGCGCTGGTAGCCGCTCTGGTGGTGGTTTTGGTCGCGAGTGGACTGGCACCGTGGGTGGGACCGACGCTCAGCCAGATTTTTTCCCGGGTCGGATCTGCGTTGAGCGGGACCCCTAGCTAACGACTTCTGCGAAAACGCCGGCGGCGACAGACTGCCGGCGATTTGAACGAACGGAGCCGCGATTCACAATCGCGGCTCATTTTTTTATGGCCGGGCTGAAGCCCGGCGCAGGTCTGGAGACCTGCCCTACCATTTCTTGATCGCGCACAACGCAGCAGGGCGCGATCTTTCCGCTGGGCGCTCGTTTTGCCGTTTGCCCTCTCCTACTTCTTGAGGAATCCGTGGACGTAGAGGGCGTTGAATCCGTTGACGGAAGACGCAGTGCCGGTAACTTCCATGATATGGCCGGCGTGGTCAATGGCCGCCGTGCGGAAGGCACCCATGCCGTCGCGGCGCGGATCGTGCTCCTCTTCCATGAGCATGTAAAGGCCGCCGTCCTCCGTCAGCAGGCCAATCGGCTGGCCGTTGCGGAAGCACTTCTGCGCGCAATCGCGGTGCTTGTCGCCGTGCTTGCCGACTTGGAGGTAACAGGAGAAGTCGACGATTTCACCCACCACGGTTTTCACCGTGCCCGGATTGGGCTTACCGTCGACGGAGGCGCCGAGGGTGGTGGCGCTCCACGGGTCGCTCGATTTGTCGCCGAGCTTGCCCATAGGCTGCTTGTAGGTGCCGCCATCGGCAGCGGGAGTCATTTGCGGCTGCAGGATTTTGGAGTTGCCAGCCTTGGTCTGGGCAAACATGGTCAGGGCCAGCGCGAGCAGGGCCAGAACACTGAGAAGACTGGTGGTTAGTTTCGCCATGACATTAGTTTAACAAGCGGGAAGTCACCTTGCTAACATGAATCTTTCCCTTCATGTTACGTTTCGAAACGGCAGGAGAGTCGCACGGCGAATGCCTGGTGGCCACGCTGACGGGGCTCCCGGCGGGAGTTCCCGTGTCGCTGGAGGCGATCAATCGCGATCTGTGGCGGCGGCAGCAGGGCTTCGGGCGCGGCGGCCGGATGAAGATCGAGACGGACAAGGCGCACATCGTGAGCGGGGTGCGGCACTCGAAAACGATCGGGTCGCCGGTAGCTGTTCTGATCGACAACGCGGACTGGAAGAACTGGACGGAAGCGCTGCCGGTGGAGGATTTCGAGAGGTCGGCAGAGAAACAGAAAAAGCTGACGCGGCCCAGGCCAGGGCATGCCGATCTGGCCGGGGCATTGAAATACAATTTTCACGATGCCCGCTATGTGCTGGAACGCGCGAGCGCGCGCGAAACGACAGCTCGAGTGGCCGTGGGAGCGCTGGCGAAAGCGTTCCTGGCGGAACTGGGGATTGGGGTGCTGAGTCACGTGATCGCGGTGGGGCAGGAGCGATCGGATCGTCCAGTAACGTGGGACGAGCTGGTCGCGCTGAACGGGCGCGACGAGGTGCTGCTGAACTGCGTGGATGCGGAGGCCGAGCAGCGAATGAAGGGCGTGGTCGACCAGATCTACAAGACGGGCGACACGGTGGGCGGGGTGTTTGAAGTGGTGGCGCATGGAGTACCGCCGGGACTTGGGTCGCATATCACTTGGGATTCCCGTCTCGATGGGAAGCTGGCGCAGGCCATCGTCTCATTGCAGGCGGTGAAGGGCGTGGAGATCGGGTTCGCGACCGAGGGAGCGGCTTCGTTCGGATCGAAGGTGCAGGACACGATCCATTACAGCGGCGAGGAACACAAGTTTACGCGCGGGGCGAATCGCGCCGGCGGCCTAGAGGGCGGCATTACCAACGGCGAGGATGTGGTGGTGCGGGGATTGCTCAAGCCGATTTCGACGCTGCGTAGACCGCTGGAGAGCGTGGATTTCGAGACTCGGGAAGCGGTGGCGGCGGCGTACGAGCGGAGCGATGTTTGTGTCGTGCCGGCCGCGGGCGTAGGCGGCGAGGCGATGGTGGCGCTGGTGCTGGCACAGGCGGCGCTCGAAAAGTTCGGCGGGGATTCGATGGCGGAAACGAAACGGAATTACGGGGGATATCTGGAACAGGTGAAGAACTTCTGACATGGTGTATCCGATTGTGAGATACGGGCAGCCGGTGCTCGAGGCCAAGGCGGCGGCGATCACAGAGTTCGATACGCCGGATTTGCACAAGCTGGTGGAGGACATGTTCGAGTCGATGTATGCGGCCAAGGGCGTGGGGCTGGCAGCGCCGCAGATCGGCGTCGGGAAGCGGATCGCAGTGATCGATACGACTGTAGGGGAGGATGTGGGGCAGAAACTGGTGCTGATCAATCCGGAGATCATCGGCAAGGAAGGGAAGCAAAGCGGCGAAGAAGGCTGCTTGAGCCTGCCGACATTTCGGGAGACTGTGACGCGGTCGAAGAAAGTGACGATTCGAGCGTTCGACGCCACGGGGAAGCCGTTCGAGATGACGGGCGAGGATCTTCTCGCCCGGGCATTTTTGCATGAGACCGACCACTTGAATGGGACCTTGTACATCAGCCACATCAGCCCGCTGAAGCGCGACTTGATCCGGCGAAAAGTCCGAAAGCTGCAAAAAGCCAACGAGTGGGGTTGATGCAGGGGCCAGACGCCAGGGGCCAGGGGCCAGGGGCCAGTATGAAGCTGGTCTTCATGGGTACACCGGATTTCGCCGTGCCGACGCTGGAGGGCATCGTGGCAGCGGGGCATGAAGTGGTGGCGGTGTTCACCCAGCCAGATCGGCCCAAGGGGCGGGGGCAGAAGGACGCGATGCCGCCGGTGAAGGAAGCGGCGCTGCGGCTGGGGTTGGCGGTCCATCAGCCGGAGCGGGTGCGGCGGCCGGAGGTGGTGGGGCAACTGCGGGCGATGGCTCCGGAAGCGATGGTGGTGGTGGGGTACGGGCAGATCCTCCCTCAGGCGATTCTCGATATTCCGCCGAAGGGGATTGTCAACGTGCACGCGTCGCTGCTACCGAAGTATCGCGGCGCGGCGCCGATCCAGTGGGCGATCGGGCGGGGCGAAACGCGCACCGGGGTCACGACGATGAAGATCGACGCGGGTCTGGATACGGGCGACATGCTGCTCAAGTGGGAGACGGAGATCGGGCCGCAGGAGACGGCGGTGGAACTGGGCGAGAGGCTGGCGGTTGCTGGCGCCGATTTGCTGGTGCGGACCCTGGCGGAGTTGCCGGGAATCGTGCCACAGAAACAGGATGAGGCGCAGGCGACGTACGCGCCCATATTGAAGAAGGAAGACGGCCAGATTGACTGGACGATGTTCACCGAAGATATTCTGAACCGTATTCGGGGATTCGTGCCATGGCCCGGCTGCGCCACGCTTTGGTGGGGGCAGCGACTGCGGATCTGGAGGGCTCGACCAGTGGATTTGCCTGCCCCACCTCAGGGGTGGCTCCAGAGGACTAAAAACCGGCTGTTTGCCGGCACGGGTAACGGAGGAATTGAAATTTTGGAGGTTCAGTTGGAAGGCAAGAAAAGAATGGAAACAGCGGCGTTCCTAAATGCATTTCCCGACGACTCGGTGCACAAATGGGCTATCCGTTAGGGTTTCGATACGCCGCGGCGTATGCGGGGATTCGGAAAGTGGCCAAGGACGACCTGGCGCTGATTGTTTCGGATGCACCGGCATCGGCGGCAGCGGTCTTTACCAAGAATCTGGTGGTGGCGGCGCCGGTGGAAATCGCGCGGCGGAATCTGCGGGAATCGCGCGGCAAGGTTCGGGCATGGCTGATCAATGCGGGCAACGCCAATTGCGCGACGCGCACGGGCGAGCGGGTGGCGCTCGAATGCGTGCGATCGGCCGCGAAGACGCTGGGGGTCCAGGAGCAGGAGGTTCTCCCGGCCTCGACGGGCGTGATCGGAGTCGAGATGAACGCACGCTTGATCGTGGACACGATCCCGGAGCTGGCGGCGGCACTTCGGCCGGATTCGTTCGACGCGGTCGCAGCGGCGATCATGACCACCGACACGCGAGCCAAGACAGCGTTCGCGCAAATGAAGCGGGCGGCCGTGGCGGGAATGGCGAAGGGCTCGGGCATGATCCATCCGCGCATGGCAACGACGCTCGGGTTCGTGATGACGGACGCGGTGGCATCGCCGGCGGAGCTACGGACGGCGCTGAAGAAGGCTATCGGCGTATCGTTCAACCGCTTGTCGGTGGATGGGGACACGTCGACCAACGACACGGTGGCGGTGCTGGCCAATGGCGCTTCGGGATTCAAGCCCGGAGCGCGGGCTCTCGAAGCGGGACTGACCGAGGTGCTGGAATCGCTGGCAACGCAGATCGCTCGGGATGGCGAAGGCGCGCGGAAGCTGGTGACCATCGACGTGGAAGGAACGGCGACGGAGCGCGAGGCCGAAACCATTGCGAGATCGATCGCGAATTCGCCGCTGGTGAAGACCGCGATCGCAGGGTCGGATCCGAACTGGGGCCGGATTCTGGCTGCGGCAGGCTATTCGGGAGTAAAGTTCGATCCGCGCAAGACGGACATCTTCATGCAGGGGATGGCGGTATGCCGGGGCGGACTGGCTGCGGCCTTTTCAGAGGCGGAGCTGACGCGGAAGCTGGATGAGAGCGAATGTCTGATCCGGTTCGCGATCCGCGGGGGCGGCAAGGGCCGGGCGCGATTCTGGACGTGCGATCTGACGGAAGAGTATATACGGATTAACGCAAGTTATAGGACGTAGGGACGACAGAAAAATGGGGGACAGCCAACCGATTTCGGGGAGATGCTCGGGACAGCGCAGGTCTCGTTTTTCGAAATCGGAGGCAGTCCCCATTTTTCTCCTGCTGACAGTGGCAGCCTTGGGACAAAATCGGCCGCCGGAGCAGATGGAAGTTTTTCGCGCGGCGTCGGAGGCGCTGGCGAATCAGGATGCCGATGCGTTTCTCGATCAGTTCGACCCGAAGATGCCGCAATACGAGAAGCTGCGCGACGAGATCCAGGAATTGTTCGGGGCGGCGCAAGAGATTGGCTCCACCATTGACGTCATCACGATGGATGGGAACACGCTAGAGCTGGACTGGCTGCTGAAGATCGACAATGACGTGGCGCGGCGGCAGATCGTGAAGTGCCAGGTGGAGAAGCAGGGGAAGAAGTGGAAGATCACGGCGCTGGAGCCGGTGGAGTTTTTTAGAAAGTAACGCTAAAGCGCTTGCTCCATGGGCAGGGCGAGCGGCGGCTCGATCAGGAAGTTGAGCTCGGCCATGCGCGCAATAGCGGCGCGGATAGAGGATTCGGGGGTGGGCTGGACGGTGATCACGAAGGGCAGATCGCGCCAGTTGGAGTGCGGCAACTGGAGCACGGCGTCGATCGAAACATTCTCAGCGGCCAGCGCGGCGGCGAGCTGGGCGATGATCCCGGGCCGGTCGTGCACGCGGAATCGCAGGAAATAGGCCGATTCGTGCAGGGCGACGGAAATCGGCCTGTATTCACCGAGGCGGGCGTGGGCGAAGGGCGAAACGCGATCCGGACCGCCAAAACGGATTTCGCGCGCCACACGCATCAGATCGCTGGCGACGGCGACGCCGGTGGGATGAGGTCCCGCGCCACGGCCATAGTAGAACGTGTCGGCGCCAAATTTTCCGCGCACCCAGACGGCGTTATAGGCGCCGCGGACGCTGGCTAAAATCGTCGACTGCGGGATCAACGAAGGCCGCACGGAAAGAATCACGCCGTTGGGGGTCTGACGAGCGGCGCAGATCAACCGGATGGTGTGGTGCAACTGATGGGCGTATTCGAAATCGATGGGCGTGATGCGGCGGATGCCTTCGGTGAAGATATCGGACGGAACGATGCGCTCGCCGAAGGCCAAAGCCGCGAGGATAGCGAGCTTGGATCGGGCGTCGAAGCCATCGACATCGGCGGAAGGGTCGGCTTCGGCGTAGCCGGCGCGCTGGGCTTCCGCCAGGACCTGCTCAAAGCTCGATCCATGCTGTTCGATGGCCGTGAGGATGTAGTTGCAGGTTCCGTTCAGGATTCCGTAAAGCGTGTTGATGCGATCGGCGGAGATGCCCTCGCGCAGGACGTTGTGGATGGGGATCCCGCCGGCCACGCTGGCTTCCATGCCGATATTCACGCCGGCGCCGATGGCTTGATCCCAAAGGTCAACGCCGGCCAGGGCCATCAGCTCCTTGTTGGCGGTGACCACGGACTTCTTTTGGGCGATGGCAGATTCGATGATTTCGCGCGCGACGCCGGTTCCGCCCACCAGTTCGGCCACTATATGGACGTCGGGATGTTTCACCACTTCCTGCCAGTGAGCGGTGCGGTGCGCGGACGCAAAGGCCGCAGGGACGTGCCGCTGCGCCACGCCGCGGCTGCATAAAGCCACCACAGACATTGGGAAACCGAGCTTCTGTTGGATCAGCTCGTGGTTTTCCGCCAGGACGTCCAGGGTTCCGAGGCCGACGTTGCCGAGTCCGATGATGCCGATGTTAACGGGCTGCATGTTTGGGTTGAAACTCTATGATCGCGCAGAAAACCGCTCCATGACTGTCGCGGCTCAGAAGCGGCGGCTGTCGCGGCTCAGAAGCGGCGGTCTACTTCACGATCAGTTTGAAGTCGACCACCAGCACCAGGGCGTCCGGGGTGACACGGATCGCGTTGAGATCGAGATCCTTGAGCTCCTGCTGGTATACAGCGCCGGACGCGGGCTGCTCGAGAAGACGGCGGGCCTGGTCGCGGATTTCGATTTTAAAATCCTGGTCGAAAGTCCGCATCATGGCGGTGCGGACGCGGCGGATATAGTAGGAATCCTTGGGCGTGCTGACCTGGGTGTCCTGAAACGAGATGGCGCCCTTGCGCGGCACGGGAAGGGCCGTTATGGTGACGTTAAACGAATCGCCCAAACCGACACAGCGGCTGAACAGGTCCATCGCCGAACGGCCGCTGAAACGGGCAGCCACCTGGAGCCGGTCGCCGGACGCACTCAATTTCGGGGCTTCGAGATAGGCGTATTGGCACTTCGCGGCCTGGTTGCCCTTGACATAGCGGCGGCCTTCCTGCGTGAACATTTGCGCAGCGACCATGCGCTCGAGTGCGGAGTAGCGGATCTCGAGATCGGCCGGAAACGCCTGGGCGGCGAAAGCTGTCAAGAGCACTGCGAAACGGAGCATGTAACACTAGTAAGTATGAGGTATTTGGGCCTGTTTTTGCTCACAGTTTGTATCCTGCTGGCGCAGACCTCGTCGATTAAAGAAGACCCCGACGTGAAGCTGCCCAACGGGAAATCGCAGAAGGACGAGATCATCCGGGTGGATTACGAACACAACCTGAGGGACGCCGGAGAACTGGCGCGGCTCTCGGAGGAGATCAAAGACGATCTGGAAAAGGGCGATCGTTATTTGGTTTCGACGAAGACGTTGAAGAAACTGGATGACGTCGAGAAGCTCTCAAAAGACATCCGGCAGAGACTAAGAAGAAACTAGACCAACGTGTTACCCTGAAACGTTTACCCATGAGCCCTATCCGCGAAAAAAGCCAGCTGATGAGCGCGTCGGAAATCGACCGGACGCTGGTCCGGCTGGCGCACGAAATCCTCGAAAAAACTAAGAATCCAGAGGATTTGGTGTTCATCGGAGTTCGCCGGCGGGGTGTACCCCTGGCGCAGAGGCTGGCCCGCAAGATTGAAGCGATCGAGGGGCGCAAAGTACCGGTCGGGATTCTGGATATCCAGCTCTACCGGGACGATCTTTCGACGGTAGGGAGCCAGCCGGTGGTGAGCGCCACGGACATTCCGTTTCCGGTAGCCGGCAAAGACGTGATCCTGACGGACGACGTGCTGTACACCGGGCGCACGACGCGGTCGGCGCTGGATGCGCTGTTCGATCACGGCCGGCCGGCGCGCGTGCAGCTGCTGGTGCTGATCGACCGCGGCCACCGCGAGCTTCCTATTGAAGCTCGCTACATCGGCCGTACCGTGCAAACGTCGGCGAACGAGATCATTGAGGTCAAGTTTCAGGAAATCGACGGAATGGAAAAGGTTCTGCTGACGGAAAAGGCGGGCTGACGTGGCGCAAGGGCTGCTGGGGATCGAAGCACTGGCGCGCGAGGAAATCCAGTCGATTCTGGACCGGGCCCGGGATTTTCAGCCGAAGGACGGGCAGAGCTTCCGGAAATACGATCTGCTGCGCGACCGGATGGTGGTGAACCTGTTCTTCGAAGCGTCCACACGCACGCGGACCAGCTTCGAGATCGCGGCCAAGCGTTTGGGGGCCGACTCGGTTTCGATCACGGCGCAGGCGTCCAGCGTCTCCAAGGGCGAATCCCTGGTGGACACGCTGAACACGTTGGCGGCCATGCGTCCGAACGCCATTATCATGCGGCACGCGGCCTCGGGCGCCCCCCATTTTCTGCAACGGCATTTGGAAATTCCGATCATCAACGCCGGCGACGGGACGCACGAGCATCCCACGCAGGCGCTGCTGGACGCCCGAACGATCCTGGATCGCGGCGCCAAGCTGGAAGGCTTACGGGTGGCGATCATCGGCGACATCGCGCACAGCCGCGTGGCGCGGTCGAACGTGTACCTGCTTTCGAAGTTCGGCGCGAATATCGTGCTGTGCGGGCCGGCGTCGCTCTTGCCGGAAGCCTTGAAGCAAATCGCCCCGGGCGTGACGCTGACCACCAACATGAATGAAGCGATCCGGGACGCCGACGTCATCATGATGTTGCGCGTGCAGCTTGAACGGCAGCACGAACCTGGATTTTCGGCCAGCGAATATTTCCAGTTCTACGGGCTGCGGCTGGAGCACCTGAAGCTCGCCCGTCCGGACGCCATTGTGATGCATCCGGGTCCGATCAATCGCGGGCGCGAGATTTCGTCGGAAGCGGCGGACTCGCAGCGGTCGGTGATCCTTAATCAGGTGGAGAATGGGATCGCGGTGCGGATGGCGGTGCTGGAGCGCGTAATGGCAGGAAAGAAAACCGATGGCGCGACTGCTCATTAAAAACGGCCGGGTGATCGATCCCGCGTCGCGTCTCGACGCGGTGGCGGACGTGTGGATCGAGGACGGCGTCATCAAGGGCGTCGGGGTAAGCCTGTCTGCGGCAGGCGCGGATGTGTTCGACGCCACCGGGCTGATCGTCGCTCCGGGGTTCATCGACATGCATGTGCACCTGCGCGAACCGGGCTTCGAACATGCCGAGACGATCGAGAGCGGATCGCGCGCGGCGGCCGCGGGCGGCTTCACGTCGGTGTGTCCGATGCCCAACACCAAGCCGGTGAACGATAACGCCACGGTCACCAGCTACATGATCGAGAAGGCGCGGCGGCACGCCGTGGTCAACGTCTTTCCGATCGGCGCGATCACCAAGGGCAGCGCGGGCGAAGAGCTGGCCGCGATCGGATCCATGAAAAATGCAGGCGCCGTGGCGATTTCGGACGATGGCCGTCCGGTGATGAACGCGCGGGTGATGCGAAGGGCCATGGAGTTCGCGCGTAGCTTAGAAATCCCGGTGATCAACCACTGCGAGGATCTGCATCTGAGCGCAGGCGGGGACATGCACGAAGGTTTGGAGTCGGTGCGCCTGGGTTTGCGCGGAATCCCGGGCTGTTCGGAAGACGTGATGGTGGCGCGCGACATCCTGCTGGCGGAGGTCACGGGGGCGCGCTATCACGTGGCGCACATCTCATCGCGGCACTCGGTGGAGATGGTGCAATTCGCCAAAACGAAGGGACTGCCGGTAACGGCCGAGGCTACGCCGCATCATCTGGCGCTGGCCGATCGCGACATGAAACCCTACGACAGCAATTACAAAATGAAGCCGCCGCTGCGGGGGACGTGTGACGTCGCGGCGGTGCTCGAAGGCATTGTGAACGGCGCGATCGACGCGATCGCCACGGATCACGCGCCACATCCGGGCAGCGAGAAGATGCAAGAGTTCGAGAGCTGCCCGTTCGGGATTCTGGGACTGGAAACGGCGATCGGCGTGTCGCTGGAGCAACTGGTTCATCCTGGAAAGATCGGTATCGGAAGGTTAGTCGAGCTGTTCACCACGGGGCCAGCCGGGATTCTGGGGCTTGATCGCGGGACGCTGGCCCAGGGCGCGCCGGCTGATGTCACGATTTTCTCAACAGATCGCGAGTGGATCTACGACGTGAACAAGTCGTTCTCGAAGAGCCGCAATTCTCCTTTCGATGGGAAGACGTTCAAGGGTGGTCCGGTGGCGACGGTGGTAGCGGGCGAAGTGGTTTGGCGGATCTAGGCGGGGCTAAAGCCCCGCGCGGACTTAAGTCCGCCCTCCACGGCACGCGGCGCAGGAGCAGATCGAACGCAGATAGTCGAACGAATAGATTCCCGATCCGTGGCCGTCGCTCCAATCCACGCGAATAGCGTAACCGCCTACCGGCTCGACGTTCAGCATCTTAAGTGTCGGCGTGTACATCTTGAACGGATCCGGCTTCTTAGGTGCGGCGTAGTTGGTCTTCTGCGGCGCGGTGCCGTGCGCGCCGGTGCAGGTGGCGCAGGGACACTCGTCGCGCAGGTAGCCCAACTCGTAATCGCTGTGATGGCCGTCTTTCCAATCGATCTTGATGCCCTTCGATTTGGAAATGGCGATGTGCTCGGGCTCAGGTGCGTTCATTCACTCGTTCGATGTCGCGGACGCCGGAGATGCGGCGGATGGCCGAGACCACCCGTTCGAGCTGGCGCTTGTCCTTGACTTCCAGGGTCATGTCTATGCTGGCGCCGCCGTCGGTCTCGCCGCCGTGGGTTTCCAGGCTCAAGATGTTGGTTTGTTCGTTGAACAGGGAAGTGGTGATCTGGCTCAGCATGCCCGGCCGGTCCTCGGTGCGGACCTGGAGCGTCACCGGGAACGTGTGGCTGACCGCACGCGCCCACTCGACCTCGATTTTGCGCTCGGCGTCATACATCAGGTTCTGCACATTGCTGCAGTTGACCGAATGCACGGCGATTCCCTTCCCGCGCGTCACGTAGCCCACGATGGGCTCGCCGCGGATCGGATTGCAGCACTTGGCGCGATAAGTCATCAGGTCGTCGATCCCTTTGACTTGGATCACCAGATCCTGGTCGTCGCCGGGGCGGACGGCCGCGGGACGCTCGGGCGCGGGCGCGGCTGGTTCGGGAGTTTCGGCGGGCACCAGATCCGGCGCCAGCTTCTGCAGCACCTGGCGCGCGGAATATTTCCCGTAGCCCAGCGCCGCGTGGAGGTCCTCCATCTTGGAACAGCCGTAATCCGCCGCGACGGCTTCCAGTTGGGTCCGGGTTATTCGTCCGAGTTGGACACCCAGGCGGCGTGCTTCGCGCTCCAGGTACTTCTGACCGATCTCGATAGCCTTGGCGCGCTCGGTGGTATTGATGACGTGCCTGATTTTGTTGCGCGCGCGCGAGGTTTTCACCACGGCGAGCCAATCCTTGCTGGGCAGGTGGCCGGTCTGGGTCAGGATCTCCACTACGTCGCCGTTGCGCAACGGGTGCTTGAGCTGCACGATGCGCCCGTTGACCTTGCCGCCCACGCAGGTGTTGCCGACATCGGAGTGGATGGCGTAGGCAAAATCGATGGGGGTGGCGCCGCGCGGCAAAGCGATCACGCGGCCTTTGGGCGTGAAGCAATAAACCTCTTCCGGGTAAAGATCCACCTTCAGGGTGGACATGAATTCGCCGGAATCGCGCATATCGCGCTGCCATTCGACTAACTGGCGGAGCCAGGAGATGCGCTGATCGTCATCGGCGGGGCCGCGGCGGCCCTCTTTGTACTTCCAGTGCGCCGCGATGCCCTCCTCGGCGATGCGATGCATTTCATCCGTGCGGATCTGGACTTCGAAATGGCGGCCTTCGGGACCCATCACGGAGGTGTGCAGGGACTGGTATAAATTTGGACGGGGGATGGCGATAAAATCCTTGATCCGGCCGGGAATGGGATGCCACTCGTTGTGAATGACGCCCAAGGCTGCGTAACAGTTTTTGACCGAATCCGTAATGATGCGCACGGCCAGAAGATCGTAGACCTGGTCCAGGACGATCTTCTGGCGCTTGAGCTTTTGGAACACGGAATAAGCCCGCTTCACGCGAATATCGACGCGCGCGGGAATCCCTTCGCGGGCCAGGTTGATCTCCACGATGTGCTTGATCTTGTTGAGAAACGCTTCATTGGCGGGGCGGGCCGCTTCGAATTCGCGTAGCAGGCCTTCGGAGGCTTCCGGCTCCAGATAGCGAAACGCCAGGTCCTCCAGCTCGCTGCGGATCTTTCCCATACCCAGGCGGTGGGCGATGGGCGCGTAGATGTCCATGGTTTCCTGGGCAATGCGGAGCCGCTTTTCTTCCGGCAGCGAACCCAGCGTGCGCATGTTATGAAGGCGATCAGCCAGCTTGACCAGGATGACGCGGATATCGTCGACCATCGCCAGGAGCATCTTACGGACGCTTTCGGCCTGACGTTCCTCGCGCGAGGCCAAGTCGAGCTTGCTTAGCTTGGTGACCCCGTCAACGCAGCGGGCGACCTCGTCACCGAACTCCTTGCGGACCTCTTCGATGGTCGCGGAGGTGTCTTCGACCACGTCGTGCAGGAGTCCGGTCTGGAGGCAGACCATGTCCATGTTCATGTCGGCGAGCTGGCGGGTGACCAGCAGGGGATGGGTCATGTAAGGTTCGCCGGAGACGCGCATCTGGCCGAGGTGGCGATCAGCCGCGAAACGATAGGCCCGTTCCAGGGGCGCCAGATCCTCTTTGGGGCGGGTTTCCCGGAGGTGTGCTTCCAGACCGCGATAGAGGGTTTCGACCGACGGAGGGGGCTCGGCCAGCGCGGCTACAGCCAATGGGGCCGCTGGCGGAACGATATCAGTGGATTCCGGTGGCATCCAGTGATACCAGTGTATCGAACGTTAATGAGCGGCAGG
>Ga0209517_10005517_pt1 | contig 16093 bp, 20 predicted proteins | sample PeaSoiMetSII2010_FD_187695 | JGI IMG/M metagenome (GOLD analysis project Ga0209517, IMG submission 187695) | Peat soil microbial communities from Weissenstadt, Germany - SII-2010 (SPAdes) (version 2) | ecosystem: Environmental > Terrestrial > Soil > Wetlands > Peat | place: Germany... | reverse complement strand
CGGACTTCCCTTTTATGGCCCGGAGGGGCCAACACTCGGATGCCAAACCTGTTTAGCGTTCCTTATAGAAAAATCTCTCCGTCTTGTCAATTGTAAAATATACCGGATTCCCCGGTGGCCGACACGCTGAAAATCCCCTGGAGAAACGCCTTTCAATAAATTTATTCCGCAACCAAATTGCTTCTTCCAGTATAGAATTCTTGTTTTGAATCTATGAGTCTTGCCCTCACAATATCACCTTTGGCATATTTAATAACGAAAATATCTGTGCCAGTCGGGATGACGAAACATCGTTTGTCTCTTATTAAATGGTCTATTGTTTCGAAGTCACTCCGCTTATTAGCCGACATCGCAGTCTCCGCATCATCAGAATTCAGGCATCCTATAGAGTTAAGTTTTGCATAATGTTTACCTTGGAGTTCGGTTCCGATTTGTTTTGTGTTCTCACTTGAAGCTATTCCCTGATCTGGCATATACTCATTAAGTGCAGCGCAGCCTGATATAATACAAATTCCTACAATTAAAAGTATGCATAGACGCTTTTTCATTTTAATCCCTCTTTAAGAACTTAATTGTTCATTGTTTTGAATTTCCGCCACAGACACCATAAGTTACGAATTTCAAACCCCAGTATGTACAAGCAGGATGGACAGGTAGTCCGCCGCCTGCTCTTGCCGGCGCAATTTGCGCAGGTCGGCCTCCACCTGCTGGCCATCGAGCCCGGCTCGCGCCACATATACCGCGCGGTCCAGAAAACCAGCCTGTTCAATGAAATCGACGACCTTGTTGAGCCGCCTTCCGAGCTTCATCAGGATTAGTGTCCCTCCCCCGGCAAGCGCCTCTCCGATTACATCAAGGTCATCGGAAGCAGGGATAATGACCACACGTTGCCTGCCTTCACCTATGGGAAATTCAGCCAACGCGGCAGCGGCGCTAAAAGCCGTGATTCCTGGAACGGTGACCACATCGAGTCCGGGAAGTTTTTCGCGCAAAGATCTGACGAGATAAATGTAGGTGGAATAGAGCAGAGGATCCCCCAGAGTCAAGAAGCAGGCATCCTCGCCCATGCCGACCACATCTGAAACACTCCGGGCTGCTTGGGCCCAGTGTTGCGATAGCTCTCCACTGTCGTCGCTCATAGGGAAGACCAGTTCGTGGATCAGGGAATCCGCCCTCAGGTACCGGCCGGCAATGGCAAGAGCAATGCTCCCGTTCTCACTCCGTGCCTTTGGAACGAAAACATGGTGACATCCTTGAAGGACTCTGGCCCCTTTCAAGGTCATCAACTCGGGGTCGCCGGGCCCAACCCCTATTCCATAAAGGACTCCGAATTTCATGTCGATTTTTTCCCTGCCGGGAACAAGATCTTCTCCTCTATTCGTTCGATACGCTTGACTATAAGCTCTTCGGGTATAAGTTCCATGAGGCGCTTACGCGCCTCGCCGACCGTCAGCGGCAGACCATTAATGGGCACTCCGTCATAGCGTTTCATCTCGTGCAGCAGGGTGGAGACATAGGGCAACCTCAGCCCGGCTTTATCAAGCATATCGTAATCGCCAAACACCTCTTCGGCCGGTCCATGGCTAAGGACCCGTCCCTTGTTCAGCACATAGATCCGATCTGCAAAAAGAGGCAGCATATCCACCAGGTGGGTTGCGAGAATTACTGTAATCCCCTGCTGGCGATTGAGCCTGTTGAGGAGCCGCATCATCGTTTCTTCCCCGGCAGGGTCCAACCCGGAGGTGGGTTCATCAAGGATCAAAATCGCGGGCTTCATTGCAAGCACGCCGGCCATGGCGACCCGCTTTTGCTCTCCAAAGCTCAGATGATGGATGGCTCTATGCCGCAAATCAGCGGCCACGACTGATTCAAGCGCCTCAGAAACCCGCCGCTCGACCTCCGGCTCGGGTAGGTCCAGATTCCTTGGGCCGAAGGCCACATCTTCCTCAACCGTGGCTGCGAAAAGCTGATCGTTTGGATTCTGAAAAACGAGTCCAATGCGCTGATAGAGATCTCTGGCCGGAGTGCCGCAGATCTCGTGTCCGGCAATGCGGACCTGTCCTTTCTGTGGCTTTAAAAGGCCGACGAGCACCTTTATGAGAGTAGTCTTTCCCGATCCGTTCGAGGCAAGCATTGCGACAAACTCGCCCACTCTGACCCGAAAGTCCACTTCGGTAAGCGCCTGGGTCCCTTCCTGATAGGTGAAGCATACCCCTGAAGCCTCAACGGCCATAGGAACTTCTTTCATAAAGCCCCCCACTCCAGCCGGATGTATGCAATCAAGATAGCTGCCGAGGTCAGGCACAAAATCCAGAGGTCTTTCGAGCAAATGCGCGGCAGAGCGCCAAAAGGTATGTAACCTTTGTACCCTCGCAGTTCCATAGCCTCATAGGTTCGGATCCCCTGGTCTATGGCAACCTTCATCACAGTTCCCGCCAATACGCCCGTAGATGATAAAGAACGCCTGAGGCTGGAATACCCGAGCCGCACCCTTTGGGCGTCCATGACGTCGGCAGCCTGATCCAGGAGCATGAAAATATAGCGGTACATGAGCATGGCCACTTCCACCCAGCACTTTGGGACACCGAACCAGCGCAGGGCCTGAAATACCTGATGCGCCCTGGCGGTAGAGCTCAAAAGCAGCAGTGCGCTAACTGCTCCAAGAACTCGAGTCCCAAGCAAAGCGCCGTGCAGGGCGCCCTCACGCATCACCGCTATCTTCCACCCAAACAGAGGGATATTAAAAAGCAAGGTGGAACCAACGAGAACCGACTGCAGCAGGATTACAACCAGAACTATTCCCAAAGGGGTCGCAAGCCTGACCAAAATGATCCCGGCGGGCATCCGGATCGCCAGCATGGCGGCCAGGCAGGCCGCAAAGATTGCGAGCGGAAACTCAGGGCCGCTGGACAGTATGACACCGACGATCGCCAGAATGGCAAGCACCAGCTTTACGCGAGGATCAACACGGGTCAGAATGTTGTCCCGATATGCAAATATGTCCGAGAAAAGTTCAAATACCGGCTGCAAACCGTTAGCCTTTATCCTTTGGGGGGAATAAACCCCGAAAATGATAACCGGCGGTAAAACCGCCCGCTGCTCCCGCTAAAAGAAACAACAACAGGGGCAAGTCCCCACGTTCGATATTGATTAGAGGCTCCTGCGGAGGGCGGTTTGCCTCTATCGCGAACTTGCCGACTACCGACTCATCGACCCCGGCCCATTTGCACTCAGAGAACCGCAGGCCGATATACAAGCCCAGAGCCAGCAAAAAGATAAGGCCGCCTGCAAGCGCTATTTTCATAAAACGCACCTAAACCGCAAAGATCTTAAGCAACTCGGGCCTGCGTGTCAGTATGAACTTGTAAGCTCCTACACACAGGAATCCCTCAACAATTCCCAGCGGGACCTGAGTGGGCACAAACGCAATAAGCACGGTCAGGAAAAATTTACCTAGTGGAGCATTACCGTGGAGAGCCGTGGCGAGTTGAAAAGAAGTGACGCTGTATGTGGCCCAGTCCGATAGAAGGCCCGCAAGGAAAGCGCCAATCCACCATCTGCCGGTCAGCCGCCTTGCCAGGATAAATGACAAATACCCTGTAAAGGCGCCGGCGACCCCCATTGAGGCAACATTAGCACCGAGAGTGGTAAGCCCGCCATGCGCCAGGAACAGGGCCTGCAGCACCAGAGCCACGCTGGTCACCACAACCGTGAGCAGAGGGCCGATAAAAATGGCGGCAATACCGGTCCCGCAGGGATGCGAACAGGAACCCGCAGCAGGGACGGGAATCGGCATACAGGATATTATGAACACAGCCGCCCCTACCAATCCGATCATAGGTTTTAGCTGCGCATTGTTCTGTCCGCGCAAGCGCACTTCACGCAGCCCCAGAAAGAGGAACGGCGCAGACACAGCAAACCACAGTATTGCCCACCGCACCGGCAGAATCCCCTCGGAGATGTGCATCGCGAAAGCTGGAACGTCCGGGAGCACGAGCAATGACGTGAATACAATAATTACCGTGATGGAGCGGCGCCTGATTTTCATACCTGCCTGCACTGTTCCGTAAATTCAGCGTATCCGATACACACTCGATCCGGATGGCATGCAGTTCGACCGGTCTTGAATCGAAGGCCGATAAAACCAATTTGCCTATGTGCGATATTTTGCAGCCTCATCAGGAGGCATGGGAACGAACTCGCACTGCCCTGATGGGACAGGGTACATTTCCTTTGGGGGCAGCACCATTTGCCTTACGTCCTCGAAACTCCGCGCCTCCTGGATCCTTGTTTGCACCAGGTCAACCAGCAGCTCATCGAATCCGAACCCGCGTCCCATTCGAAGAGTAACATCGGGAAACCTTTGCGCCTGCCCTTGAAGCATTTCAGGAACGTCGAGAACCAGATGCAGCCCTGAATGCAAAAAATAGGGAATCACCAGCACCTTTGAGGCCCCGAGGCTGACACATTTTTCAAAGACCTCCGGAAAGTGGGGTCCGAGCCTCGACAGGAAACACACCTCGACGAGCGGATAACCGTATTTGAGTCTAAGACGGGCGGCGACCCTCTCCATATCCTTCCCTGCTTCAGGCACCCGGCTTCCATGACCCAGAAGTATTATAGCCTCGTCAGTCGCGGCTGATTTGTTTCCCGCTTCAAAATTCTCACCATTGGCCATGCCACTCTCCAAATCTCCGCCGGCATTCAAGAAGAACCCCGTTCGGGCAAAAAAAACCGGACCATAACCCCCAGGTCCGGGAAACCGTTTTCATCCTCGGCTTATCCAACTCGAGCCCCAATCCACGGGAGCACGTGCAGCTATGAAGCTATGGGCCGGTCTTCTGGCTCTCGGATCACCCTACTCGCCAAGCCTGCCCACCCTATCGGACAGTGGCATGCAGGCGGCTTTTGTCCCCGATCACAGCGGCGGGTCCGCAACGGTTTTGCACCGTTTTCCCCTATGTCCCTTTTTGGAACACCCACAGCTTATTGGGGTCGATTTTCACTCAGTGCAGACGGGGAGTCAAGGAAATAATACACGCGTAATCATCGCCCCACTCATGATAGAAATCATCTGCCACTTTCTCCAAAGCCGTAGATCAGATATGTTTCCTTTTGAGTTAAAAAAGAACTGAAGGTATTCGAGGGAACAGGAGATTCCGATGACAGATGACAGAGTAATGGTAATTTTTCAACCTTCCGGAAGAAGAGGTCCCGTTCCGAAGGGCATTAGCCTTATAGAAGCGTCCCGGTTGCTTGGTGTAGATATAGAAACGTTGTGCGGTGGAAAAAAGGTTTGCGGCAAATGCGCCGTCCGCATTGAGGAAGGGCATTTTGAAAAGTACAACGTTACGTCCGGTATGTCCCATGTGAGCGAATGGCAGCAGGATAAGGAGAGCAAGTTCATAAATGACAAACGCAAGACCCAGGGATACCGCCTGGCCTGTGCAACCAAACTCCACGGGGATGTACTGGTGTTCGTACCGGAAGAATCCAGGGCGGGAAGGCAAGTCGTAAGCAAGGCAGCCAGGCACATCCATATCGAACACGATCCGGCTGTGAATATATACTGCGTAGAGGTGGACAAGCCTACTCTTCAGGATCCCACGGCCGACTTTGAACGGGTTTGTAAAGCTATGGAGAGAGATTACGGGATCACGGGGTTTAGCGCCGATATATTTGCGCTGCGCACCCTTCCCACCGTTTTGCGCGAAGGCGATTGGACTGTAACTGTAAGCGTTTGGAATGACAAGGAGATCATCCGGTTCAGGCCTGGAAGGAAGGACAATTCCTACGGATTGGCCATAGATGTCGGCACTACTACGGTGGCCGGCTACTTGTGCAATCTTCGGACGATGGAGGTCGTCGACACCGTTTCGCTCATGAACCCTCAGTGCAAATACGGCGAAGACATCATGACCCGCATCAGCTTTCACATGACCACCGAAAACGGTCTCAAGCGGATGAGCGACGACATCGTAGAGGGGATCAACCGGATAATCGATCAAGCCGTGCAAAGCACCCACCCGCCCAAGAAAAGAGTCAAGAAGCCCAAGGGTGGCGATGGACCCGGGGAGTTTGCAGAGGCGCCCGTAAAAGGTAAGGTCTACCTTCGGCTCAGCAGGGATGATATCGAGGACGTTACGATTGGCGGCAACACCGCGATGCATCACATTTTTCTTCAGCTCAATCCCGAGTACCTCGGTCTTGCCCCATTTCCCCCGGTAATACGCCACAGCCTCGATATCAAGGCCCGGGACCTGGGGATTCGTATCAATCCTTCAGCCTATGTCTTTGTACTTCCCAATGAAGCTGGGTTCGTAGGCGGGGATAACATAGGCGTGCTCATTGCCGAGGAGCCTTACAAGTCTTTTGAAAATCAACTCATCATAGATATCGGAACCAACGGAGAACTGGTATTGGGCAATAAATTCAAGTTGATTTCCTCATCTTGCGCCACCGGCCCGGCGTTGGAGGGAGCACAGATCGCATTCGGCATGCGAGCGGCCCCTGGCGCAATCGAGCGGGTCAAGATAGATCCCGATACCCATGATGTGGATTACAAAGTCATAGGCCGCGACGCGTGGAGGAGTTTCTCCGAACCAAAGGAAATGAAGGCCAAGGGGATTTGCGGATCAGGAATTCTGGACGTGCTGGCGGAAGTTTATACCGCCGGCATTATCGCCAAGAGCGGGGTTTTCGCCAAAATGCAAAAGTCCAACAGGTTCCGCAGGGACCCGGACACCGATCAGCCGGAATTCGTTCTTGCGTGGGCTGAAGAGACGAGTATCGGCAAGGATATCGTAATCATGCAAAAAGATATCCGGCAGATTCAGCTCGCAAAGGGCGCTCTTTATGCCGGATGTAAGCTGATGATGCGCAAAATGGGCCTTGATAAGGTTGACAAGGTGAAGATCGCCGGAGCGTTCGGCACTCACGTCGACCCTGCGAAAGCCCTGATCATAGGGTTGTTTCCTGATTGTGAGATTGACAAGATCCAGGGCGTAGGCAATGCAGCGGGCGACGGCTGCCGCGCAGCCCTTCTGAACCGTAAGAAAAGGGTTGAAGCGGACTGGTGTTCCAGGAATGTCGAATATATTGAACTTAGTGTAGAGAAGGATTTTCAACAGCAGTTCATGGAAGCCATGCAGTTGCCGCACATGACCGATGAGTTCCCGCACCTCAAAGGAGTTGTTCGAGATGAGATACTTCAAGGGTGTGACCGGCATAAATTATAAATTGGCCAGTTGGTCGGTCATGTAACTTTGCATCTGGTTCATCTGGGCCACAGCGACATCCATGTTTTCAAACTCCGTTTGGAGACTCGCCATCTGCTGGTTGATATTTGCCTGCATGTTGTTCACCTGCTGATTCAGCCCGGTGATGGTGTTCTGCAGTCCGGTTTGCTGGGAGGCAACCGTCCCGTGTGAGAAATTGGTGAATCCACTCACGAGGTCATTCATAAGACTCGCGATTCCCCGGTTTACCGTAATAGTCGCGCTTGCCGGCAACGAGGCGCCGGTGAAGCTGACTGCAAGGCCGTCGGCGCCGCTGGCTGTGTTATCAAGGGCTAATACATTCCCCGAACCGGTGGCGGCAAGACCGTCGATTGTGCCTGCGATGTTTTGATCCGTTCCGGGAAGCTGGCTTATATCGATGTTATATGTGCCGGATTTAGTATTACTGTTACTGTAGACATATTGAAACTGGCTGCTGCTGGAAACACCGGAATCCGAGAGAAGATTGGCCACGCCGGAGAAGTTGCTTGAAAGCGCCTGCCCGAACGTGCTCGTATCAAGACTGAGTTGACCATCACTGCCCCTCAAAGGAAAAAGATGTTCATCCCGTATCATCCTATGAATAAACAAAGTGGAGCCGATATGGAGAACATGTGCTATCAGGTCCGTTCGGATATGCCTTTACAAAACTTTACCAGTATTAAGTAATATTAACTAGACCTTGAGGCTGACTTTTTGTATTTACTCATCAGCGGTATCATCAAATCATGAGGAGAAATAATATGAAAAGAGTATTGACAGCATTTGCCGTAACTTTGGTGGCAGTAGTATGGATGGCCGGGTCATGGTTCTTCTTCAACTCTATCGCTATCGGCGCCCAGGGGTCGGCCACTCCTGCCGTTGCGGACGCCGACAAGGCAGCTCCAAAAGACGAGGCGGCGGCTAAAGGGCATTGTGGGAAGCATTGGCAGCATTGGAAGCATCATGGGCATTGTCACGGACATCACCATCTTTGGAAAATGCTGCATATAACTGATGCTCAAAAAACCCAAATCCATGCCATCATTTCCGAAGAGCGGGCAAAAATGGAACCACTGTTCGAACAACTCAAGGCCGGGCACAAAGAGCTCAAGGCCCTGCGAAAGAGTGGGACGTTTGATGAGGCGCAAGTTCGGTCCATCGCCAAGGGACAGGCAGATACGATAGTCGAGCTGATCGTGACCAAAGAGCGTATGAAATCCAGAGTATATGCGGTCCTGACGCCTGAGCAGCGCACCAAAGCTCAAGAGTTGCGTGAGTCATGGAAAACTTGTCACGGGAAAAGACACATGAAACACATGAAACACATGAAAGACAAGAAAGACGTGAAACAGCAATAACCCTAATTCAATGTGAAGGGTGAAGTTTTCACTCTTTACTTTTTCTCGTGAGAGCGTTGCGAAAAGCTTCTTTTGCCCCAAGCAGCCCCGCACGCTCTCACTTTAGCGCAAATCCAGCATTTGCGCATTCTGATGTGAAGATTGTGCGGCAATCACGCCGCCTTTTTTGCCGGAAGATCGATCGTAACGCTGAGCCCCCCGCCGGGGGCGTTTGCGGCCCGCACCTGACCGCCATGCAGTCTGGCTGCACGCTCTGTGATAGCCAGCCCCAAACCTGTTCCTCCCTCCTTTCTGTCGCGAGCATCCCCCACCCGGTAAAAGGGGCTGAAAAGATCTGCCAGCGACTCTTCGGGGACCCCGGGCCCCTTATCGCGCACTTCTATCACCGCGCGCAAAGAGTTGCCCTCCATTATGCAGCGCAGCGTGACGATCACTTCGGTGTTTTCCGCCGTGTGTCGAACCGCATTGCGCAGGACGTTTTCGACAGCGCTTCGCAGCAATTCCCTGGTTCCCGGTACGAAACAATTCTCGGTCAAGACAACTCGTACCTCACAATTACGTCCTCGAGCTTCGAAGTCTGCGTCGGTCACCAATTCCTCTATTAACTCCTGCATATTGACAGGCGCTCTATCAATCTTCTCTGCACCGCTCTCAAGACGGGCCAGCATAAGCAATTTGCCTATAAGTGCATTAAGCCTCCCGGCTTCCAGTTCGATTCGATCCAGGGCGTTGATTGCATCCTGACCGTCGCGCAGGCGCGCAATTTCCAAAGCAAGGGTCAACCGTGTAAGCGGCGAACGGAACTCGTGCGAGATATCTCGCAGGAGACGTTTCTGCGAGCCAATCAAAGATTCGATACGCTCGGCCATCAGGTCGAAATCCCTGCCAAGCTCGGTAATTTCATCACGCCGCTTGCCCAAAACGGCGCCGACACGAACTTTGAGATCTCCGTCGGCCAGGTGCCTTGCCGCCGCCCCAAGTTTGCTGATAGGCATGCAAATATATCGTGCAAGCCAGTAACATACCCCTCCGGCGGTAATAAGGATGATGAACAGGTTCATTGCCAAAAAACTGTAATCCCGCGTGAGAAAATGGCGGGCGGGGAGTCCGGCAATCAGTGTGTATTGCTTGCCTCCCGGACCAATGAGTTGTTGAGCCGTAAAAATCGACTCACCGGATCGCTCGTAATCCAAACCCTCGCGCCGGTGACTCGAAACTAATTTCCCGACCTCTTCGGGAATCGGCCACCGGGTAAGCTGCTCGTTCTTCTCGTCGAACATAAAGAACCGGATGCGAACTGCTCTTTCCAGTTCATTGAAGTAATCTAAGAGGGCCGTTTTCCCATCACGTTCGTATATCTCAACTGCTGTCTGGCCTGCGAGTCTCAGGGAATTTCCCGCAACACTGATCCAGTGACCAGTAAAGGAGCCCGATTGCATCTTCAGATGCCCTTCGATGTGGGGGCGCACAAGAAATCTCAGCCAGGGCATGTCGAAAAATGGATGTGATTCCGTTGCCACAGCCGACAAAAAAGAGGCAAAGCTAATCAGCGCCATTGCCACCCAGAACCAGAGGAAGATTTTTACAAAAAGGCTTCGCATTGAAATTTCCCCGCGACATCGGACGGGGCACTGCCGCAAAATCGTGTTCCAGTCAGTTTCCGCCCGGAAAGGGTCCTTTTCGAACAGAAACCTCGCGGGGCGTGGAATTTGTCCCGGAGTTTCCTGATTGAGACTAGTCACGCTGAGCCGGGTTCACATAAACATATCCGGCGCCTCGCACTGTCTTGATCCGCTCAATTTCACCTAATTTATGTCCGAGTTTCTTTCGAAGGCTGCTCAGATGCACATCAACACTGCGGTCGTAAGGGGTCAGAGGACGGCCGAGAACGGCCTCAGTCAGTTGTTCGCGCGTTACCACGTGACCGGCTGCCCTTAGCAGCATCTCGAGAAACCCGAACTCAACGGAGGTCAACTCGATCTGCTCGCCGCTGCGGTTCACAACACGAGTCCCGGTGTCCAGTTCGATATCGCCGACGGAGATTTTTTCGGGCATGGAAAGGGTGGCGTTTTTGTCGTGCCGATCTTTGGTCCGGCGCAAAATGGCTCGGGCGCGCGCAATAAGCTCACGGGGATTGAACGGCTTGGGCAGGTAGTCGTCAGCACCCATTTCAAGCCCCATGATGCGAAGGACCTCTTCATCACGAGCCGTCAACATAAGGACCGGCGTATCGGATTGATAACGCAAATGCTGGAGGACCTCAAAACCACTCATACCGGGAAGCATTACATCGAGTACAATGAGGTCGTATTTGCCCGCCTCCGAGATGGCCAGCCGCAATCCCTCCTCGCCGTCGTAAACCGAGGTGATCTCGAACCCTTCAGGTTTGAGATACTGACTCAACAATTCACATAACTCGGTATCGTCATCTATCACTAAAATGTGGCTCATAGAACATCCCCTTTTAAGCTCACTTATAATGGCTCAAACTACTTCATTTTAACAGAAATTGCGGTGAGCAAAGCTAAATCCTTTTGCAAAGAAATGTTAAGCCTGGGAGGCTGGACTTTTACTGTATTTTATATAGATAATTAAAGAAGCCATCTGAAATGGATTCAACTGTAGATTTTTTTGTATCGTTCCCGCTAACTTAATTGAATTAAGGTGGCGAACGAAAGACGCTTACCGGGGTCCCGACAGGTTGCGTAATATATGAATCGAGTTATTCAAGATGAACAATCGGCAGTGGATTGAGTCCCTTAACCTCCAGGGCGGGCGGAATACTCTCGGTTACCTCGGGGCCGAAGGTCTCCACGTGGAATCCGATCGCAGATTTCACATCAGCAAGGGCCTCCTCGTAAGTATCGCCCTGCCCCACGACAACCCCTTTCAGTCCCAATGGATACGCCACGTACCCGTCACTATGTTTCTCCACGATTATCTTGAATTGCTTCAGCATAGTCAGCCCCTGTAGCGTTAGTAGGACCGATCACAGCACGAACATGCGCATTCGTGGAAGATACACGGCTGAAAATCCGCCATGGAAGTAATGGTTTAAGATACTGTTTAGTGGTGGAGGCGGCGGGAGTTGAACCCGACTGAGCCTTCATGTAGCCAATTCGAAAAGTTGCTTAAATTCAAGCAATTACAAAGGCATAAGGTCTCTTTTCCATCTGGTCAGAGTTCGTCAAAGTACAGCGAAATTCGTTAAAAGTCGGTCTGTTTGGGGAAAGTTTGGGGAAAGTTTTGGGAAAGGTCATTGGAGTTGAAGACCTCATAGACTTCAGATCAGAGATTGTGAACACTTACTTTATAGACCGTGATCTTTGACGGTAGTTTCTTAAAAGTCCCATCGCCACGCCCACAACCTCCACCTCATCGGCAGCTACCCGGATAGGCTTCATGGTTTCATTTGCAGGGCGAAGTTCTATCTCCTCTCCGTAGTGATAGAACTTCTTGACCGTTGACTCCCCATTCACAAGGGCTACCACAGTTTGCCCATTTTCCGCATGAGGCTGCTTGGTAATGATCAAAATGTCTCCATCCCGGATTCCTTCGTCAATCATGGAATCCCCTTTGACTCTCAGAGCAAAATTACTTCCATCTCCAAGAAAATTCTCCGGTACTTCAATAGATTCAGGCACTTCAACGGCCTCAATGGGAGTCCCTGCCGCCACGACTCCGAGAAATGGAATGGATCCACTTTCGGTATGAAGAGAAACCAGTTCCAAGGCGCGCTTCTTGTTTTTCCAAGGAATCCTGAGATAACCTCTCTCTTCTATCTGCTTGAGATGCTTGAAGACGGCGTTCAAGGATTTGAATCCGAGATTGCTTCGGATCTCTTCGTAGGATGGCGCATAGCCATGCTGATCGATATAGGCTCGCACAAACCGATATACCCGTTCCTGTGCCTGGGTGAGTCCCATAGAATATCCTCCTATCGGATAAGTTAGCACGAGTACCCGAACTGCACTGCTTTCTCCTTCAAGGACTCCAGGAAATGCAGATCCGCCGGCGAGGCTCTCTGCCCCTTTTCCTCGATGAACCTAATCAGGCCAAAGATCTTTGAAATCCTTTGAGACACGACATCAGAGCCGCCCCCCCTGGATTTTTTATTCCAGTCATCGGGTTGCATGAACCGACCCTGGAACCTGAGAAGCTCTTCGCCGGACTCAAACATCTCTCCATGCCAGAAGTCCTTATAGACTTCTGTTGAGCCTTCATCAATGTGCCGTGCCATCTCGGCAATATTGAGGCAAGCTTGTTCTCTGACGGTTCGGAAGAGATACCCCCAGATTTCCCTCTCACCGAGATAACCGAAAGGAGCAGGGAGTTCATGATCAAAGCAGTAGGGCCGCTTGAAAAATGGCCACTTGAAGATCGGAGATCCGGACTGAGGAAGGCCATTACTCGCAACCTGGACGACAAACTTGGGAAACTGGCTACATTCAACCCATTCCTTGTGGGCGTATTTGACAGCAGAGTCTACCATCCCTTGCGAATCCTGCCACAGAGCGTGCTCAACGGCAAGTTCGAGAAAGTAAACGGTTTCCCTAACTCCATTTGGTGCAAGTACCATCACAGCCCTTTTTCTCAATGTATAAAGGTCAACGCCCATCTTTCCCCCCAAGACTTCTCTGATTGTGCTCGAAAGTTATGTCTTCAGCCAGTTTACCTTTACCTGCTTTTTGAAAGAGGATGCGATTTACGCCTCTTCGACAGTGAGGTGAATATTAGGTGAATGTTTTCAACATGTCAAATATTTTTTTGCTGCTTTGGAGGGGAGTCTTGGCTGAAAATAGTTCTGAATTGTGGAATTTGCCCTCTAACTGTAAACTGGGCAAGGTATCCTCCGGCCGGTCAAGCATCTGATAAAAAGGAATATTCCATGACTCTCACCAAAGCCCATATCGTGGAAGCGCTCTTCGCGCAGAACATTTTCACCAAACCCGAGTCGGCCCAGATCATCGACACCCTCTTCGAGCTGATAAAACAATCCCTGCAAAATGGTGAAGAGGTTCTCATCCGCGGATTCGGGAAATTTTCAGTGCGAGAAAAGCAGGGACGTAGAGGCAGGAATCCCCAGACGGGGGAGCAGATGACGCTAGCACCCAGGAAGGTAGTGACGTATAAGTGCTCCAACGTTCTGCGGGCGGGAATGAATGGGCGGGATGAATGAGGATAGAAAATTACGAGCCGCCGCTGCGGAAGATCGGGAAAGGCGAGTCATGGTTTTAGGTGGAAAATGATGCTGGATTGCTTCGCTACACCATAAAGGGGCGTCAGCTTCACAGCATTTCTGCCGAATCCTCCAATTGATCTAACACCGATTCAGATATAATGGGCGGTGAAAAGATGAATAAAACGGTTCATGTACGTGTCCTATACACGCAGGGATGTCCCAATGCTTCCCCTGTGATCGATCTCATCGAAAGAGTGGGAAAGAAAATCGGGCATGGTGTTGCCATTGAGACAGTGCTGGTAACTTCGCAGGAGAAGGCGGTTGGGTTTCGCTTTCTTGGCAGTCCAACGGTCCAGATCAACGGGCTTGATATTGAGCCGGCGGCACGTGAGAGTACGGCATTTGGCTTTGGGTGAAGACATTATGGGGTATCGGGAATGCCTACAGAAGAGATGATAAGGAATGCGGTATTTGAAGCAATCCGGCAGGGATGAGAGATCAGCCTCCGGAGGCATCTCATCTTCTTGACAGTCCCTTTATTGTGTTTAAATTCCAATTGGATCCCAAGAGGTCAGATTAAGAAGCCCAGTGAACATGCTCGGCGGAAACACTCAACGGAAAAAAGAAGGGTAAGAACCTTCGATGGGAAGTTCAGAAAAGAAGCCGGGATGAGCCAAACGCGGTAAAGTTGGGCAGATGAAATGGTCACTTGGGGTTCAACCTTTAAGGATGCATTCTGTTCCCTCTCAGATCTGTCCAGTCCTGGTGGTACTGATTTCCGGAGATACCTTCGCTCAACTTATTCTCGGTGAGCAGCTTTCAATTGGCTCATTCTTCTCACGCACGTAAGGAAGGATTCCAGGCAGTTGGCATCTGATGATGTCAATGATGTGTGTTGTCGCCCGCGAGTATTCCCAAACTTGACCGGGTAAGGGAAGGTCTACACTGGCAGCCTGAACGTTGTTGCCTAAACAGTGGTGGGCTCTCGTTTTGATGGTGATCAAATTTTGGTAAGGAGGAAAAGCAATGAAAAGACAACTCCTCAACTATGACACTTTGCTGAAGATTGCAGGCGCCATCTCGCATTCCAAGGATCCCGAAGAAGTTGTGTTGATGACCGTGGATAGTATAAAAACGGCTCTGGATGTCAAAGGCTGCGCGGTGTTCCTGATCAATCGCCACACTGATGAACTGGAACTGGCCGCGTCCTTTGGGTTGAGTGAAGAGTACATCAGTAAAGGCCCGCTGAGCGCATTGCGTTCAATAGCTCAGTCTCTCGAGGTGGGGCCGGTAGCAATCTACGACGTTACTGATGATCCGAGAATTCAGTATCCTGAAGAGGCACAAAAGGAAGGAATTGCTTCCATTCTTTCTGTACCCATCGTGGCTGGCGGGAAGTCGATTGGGGCTTTGCGCGTTTACACTGCCGAACCGTGGGAGTTTACCCTGGATGATGTGAATTTTGTGCAGGCCATGGCCTCCATGGCTGGTATGGCTATTGAAATGGCCAGACTCTATAAAGGGTTTAAGGATAGCATCGAGGTATTGAAGCAACTCAGAGATCCGAAGTCCCTCAAACGCAAGAGAAGAACGCCTCACGAGGGAATTCCCTTAGATGTTGCCTAGGATGCGATTAGAAAAGACACGGCAAAGTGAGCGGCTCATTGGGCCGAACAGGGCAAAAATTCAAGATGGCTGCTCATGAGTGCCGGGTATCTCCCCAGGTGGATCGCTGACCGGGTAAGAAATCGAAACGAGTCACAAGATTTTTCTTGCGATTCTAATCTGAGGGGCAATCCATGACTCTCACAAAAGCCCATCTCGCAGAAGCACTCTTTGCCAAAAACATCTTCAGCAAAACTCAATCAGCCCAGATCATCGAGACCCTTTTCGAGCTCATAAAACAGTCCCTTCAAAACGGCGAAGATGTTCTAATCAGCGGGTTCGGGAAATTTTCAGTGCAAGAAAAGCAGGCGCGTATAGGGAGGAATCCCCAGACGGGGGAGACTATGATGCTGCCGTCTAGGAAAGTGGTAACATTCAAGTGCTCTGGTGTTCTGCGGGCGAGAATGAATGGGGAGAAGGACTGATGGATAAAGAATTATGAACTCAAAGAGCCCCAGTGATGAACCCCTTAAATTGGAACTGGAACCAGTCAGCCGGGTCCTCCGGGAGTGTTTAAAATCGCTCAGTCAAGAAGAAGTGCAAGTTCAATTGAAATTACTTAAAAAGATCAAAAAAAGTTACCGACTGGACCTGGAATCAATCCATCTGGCCCTCGAAGTCAGAAAAAA
>Ga0209517_10005512_pt1 | contig 16097 bp, 14 predicted proteins | sample PeaSoiMetSII2010_FD_187695 | JGI IMG/M metagenome (GOLD analysis project Ga0209517, IMG submission 187695) | Peat soil microbial communities from Weissenstadt, Germany - SII-2010 (SPAdes) (version 2) | ecosystem: Environmental > Terrestrial > Soil > Wetlands > Peat | place: Germany... | reverse complement strand
GTTCCACTTCCACGCTGTGCGCTGCTGCCACTTTCCTTCCTGCTTCGTGGTCGATCGCCGACTCGATATGCTGGATGAGCGTTCCCGTCCGATACACATTCAGCATCTGTAAGCCGTAGCAGATACCGAGAACCGGCTTCTTCATGTTGTAGGCGTCCTGGAGCAGGAGCTCGTCCACGGTGTCGCGGCCGGGATCAGAAGCGGCGGTGTGGGGATTGCGGGGCGCATCGTATTTCGCCGGATCCACGTCGGCGCGGCTTCCCGGTAGCAGCACCGCATCACATTGCTCGATCAGCTTCATGACTTCCTCAGGAGTCTTGTCCAGCGGGATGGCAACCGGCTCTCCGCCGGCTTTCGTAACCGCGCGCTCGTATTGCGGCAAAGACCGGCTGGCGTATTCGGGATCGCCGGAGTGAGGCACGGGAATGGCAATGCGAGGCCGCATGGCTTAATTCTAACCGCAGAGGACACAGAGTTAGCGGCTGGCGCGCGCGATCTGGGCCAAGGTTCGTGCCTGGCGGTAGTTGCGGATTTCCAAAACTGTGGTGGTAACCAGGGCAATCGCTCCTGCTGCCAGCGCGATCGGCAAGGCAATGTGGCGATATGCCAGCGTCATGTTGGGATGGACGCCACGCAGTCGCGCGCTGATGACGGTACCCAGAATGCCGACCAGCAGGCTGACGGCGAAGGCCAGCAGCGTGAGCAGGAACGTCAACAGCAGTACCCGCAACGGGATGACATACCATCGCGGCGGGCGGGCGGGGGGCATATTGTGATTGTAGCGCCGGGCAAAACTGCCGGGTGCGATAGAATACATTTCATGTCGCAAGCTGCACCCGCCATTACCCGTTCTCCGGCCGAGGTGGTCCGCCAGACTCCGGTCGCGCAGGCGCCGAATGGCATCTGCTATGCCGTCGCCGGCGAGGTCACGGTCCCCGCTTCTGATTTGGAGCGGATGGTGGCCGCCGTGCCGGACGCCGCCGCGGCCGCGCTGCATCACAAGGCTTATTATTTCGTTCCGCTCACCGTCAATCAGGGTGATGAGACGGTCATTGCCGACCGCTACGACGTCGCTCTCAGCGACAATGCCGTGTGCCATCGCAATCTTGAGCTAGGCGACTCGCAGTGCGTGTTCATTTCGACCCGGCTGATGGACGACAAATTTTCCGTCGCCTTCGAGTTTTATATCAACGTGGGACACGCAATCGTGGAGCGGGCGGGAGTGTCGCAAGCCTTCGCTGACCTGGTGTGGAAGCAAGTGGAAGCGAACGCCAAAGGCGAAACTTCCCTCGATGCCTGGGAGTCGCGCAAGGCAGCCACAGCGCACGCCCCGGACGCGGAGAAGCACAAGAACGATTACTTTGCAGCGGCATTTGCGGATGCGATTTCAATTTATCTGCTGTCGCTTTATATTGACGTGGACTATCACGATCTGCGGGAGCGCGATTATCCGCTGCTGGCGCCGGCGGCGATGGCGGAACGGCTGCGGAAAGTGGCGGAGCTGTTTCCGGCGAATCCAGGGTTCGAGTTCGCGATTTATTACAAACGCAGAAGTTGAGGCGGTCAGCGGGCGTCTGAGCCCGCTGCCGAAATCCCGAGCGAAGTCGAGGGACCTCGTTTTCGCCGCAGATTTCGCTGATTTTCGCTGATCGCTACTATGCAATACGTTAGGACGAACGGACAGGGTTACAGCTTCACGAGGGAAAAATCCGAGGCTATGCATTTTGCCACTGCCGCACAAGCCCAAAAGCTAAAGAACAGGCTCGCACCCCAGTTTCCGAACTACTTATGGGAAGTTCTGACCGAGCCGGAGTGCTCTTATCTCATTGTTCATGCAAACAAGAAGTAGCAGAGTAGCGTGCGGAATCGGGGGGCCTCATGGTTGAGGACGGTCATGTTCACCCAGCGGGTAAAGTCCGGTGGAAGATCGATGGATGGCAACGGATCGGGATTGTCGCATCCGTGGTTTGGATTCTGTACTCGTATAACACTACGTTCGACAGGCTCAATACGCAGGACATACGGCTCCTAGTTGACGAAGAGCAAACCTGCCTAGCGGCGCATCCCGGTGAGTTTGACAAATGGTTTCCCGTTTGCGATGCCATGGCCCCTGAGAAAGAATCTGCCCTACTGAAAAGGCAACAGGGGTACCGGCTCGATGCAGTCTTGCAGGCTACCATTCCAGTGCCAGTTGCGTGGGCTGCAGCTTATTCATTGCTATTCCTCGTGCGGTGGATTTGGAAGGGATTTGTCGCAATACGGAATTAGCCCGCCGCAAAGAATCCTCTGTGTTTCTCCTGTGCCCTCTGTGGTTAGAATCATCCATCTATGGTCACCGTCCGATCCTTCGCCAAGATTAACCTCGGGCTGCGCATTGGTCCGCTGCGACCGCATGGCCTTCATGAACTGTTGACGGTCTATCAGACCATCGCCCTGCATGACGTAATTCGCGTGCAAGTGAAACGTGGCTCGGGAATCGAGATTCTCTCGGAAGATCCGCGTGTTCCTAGAGATCAGTCGAACACCTGCTACCGCGTAGTGGAGCGCGCCATGACAGCGCTGAAAGCGCGCGGGCGCGTGGTCATTGAGATTGAAAAACGCCTGCCCGTGCAGGGCGGCTTAGGCGGGGCGTCGGGAAATGCCGTTGCTACGCTGCTGGCGCTGGAGCGGGCGCTGAAGAAGGAATTACCTGGGCCGGAGAAGTTGCGGATTGCGGCCGAGGTTGGATCGGACCTGCCTCTTTTTCTGGTCGGAGGGACGATCCTCGGCGTCGGGCGCGGCGAGGAAGTTTATCCTCTGTCAGACTTGCCGACGGTGGCGTGTGTCGTGGTCACGCCCGAGGTGGGCGTATCGACTCCGAAGGCGTTTGCGGATTGGGATGCCCTTTTTCCTCAGGGGCTAAAGCCCGAATTCTCGAATGAAGCTATCGGCACGGCTGAAGCCGTGCCCTTCCACGGCGGTGCAAGCGATCGTGAAGCTGGCGACAAAAAGCTTGTCGAGCTTCGCTCGGCCTGGACGGCCGGGGGCGGCCGTCCCCACATAGATCGCGACGAATTGACGCCCGCTAGCACGTCCGATAGAATGAATGAGTTCGGTCGCGTGCTTTCGGCGTGGCTGAGCGCCCCAGACCGACCTAAAGACAAATCCAAGTCTGGGAAGGGTTTATCCGGTGTCTCTGCCAGAGGCAGGGGCCGGGCCGAGACCCCGCTTCTCGACCTCGTCCGTACCGGGATAGAAAACGACTTTGAACGAGTCGTCTTTCCTCAATATCCCGAGTTGCTTGAGGTCAAGCGCGTGGTGGAGCGCGCAGGCGCGTTTTATGCCTCGCTTTCGGGCTCCGGATCGGCCATTTACGGTCTGTTTGCGACTCGCACGGCGGCGCAGCTGGCCGCAGCCAGGTTGCAGAAAATGGGTATGAAGGCGCTAGCGACCACCACCCTGACGCGACGGCAGTATTGGAAGAAGTTTCTAGTTTCGGGTTTCTAGTTTCGAGTATGCTTAAGGCGCATATTTCCCACTCGATACTAGGGTTACTGGGCCGTCGACTAATGGTAGGTCAAGTGCCTTTGGAGCACTTTGTCTAGGTTCGAATCCTAGCGGCCCAGCCAGAAAAGCAGCTTTCAGCCGTCAGCTCTCAGCTTTTGTAGCGCGAAGAAAGAGTTGATGGCTGACAGCTGACAGCTGAGAGCTAAAAATGGCCACTCTTGCGACAGCAACGGAAAAGACGGAGAAGAGACCGCAGATGAGCGCCGAGGAAAAACCGGAGCGCAAAACGCCGCAACGCGGCCGCGTGGATGACAAGTTCAAGATCTTCAGCGGCACCGCCAATGCGCGGTTAGCGGATGATGTCTGCGAGTTTCTGGGACTGACGCGCAATCAGGCCCTGGTGACGCGTTTCAAAGACGGAGAGGCTTACGTCCAGATCCAGGAGAATGTGCGGGGTGCGGACGTGTTCGTCATTCAACCGACCTCGCGCCCGGTGGATGAGCACCTGATGGAACTGCTCCTGATGATCGATGCGCTGAAGCGAGCTTCGGCGCGGCGCATCACCGCGGTGGTGCCGTACTACGGTTATTCCCGGCAGGACCGCAAGGACAAACCGCGAGCGCCGATTTCCGCCAAATTAGTGGCGGATTTGCTGACCACCGCGGGCGCCGACCGGGCATTGATTATCGATCCGCATGCGTCGCAGATTCAGGGATTTTTCAACATTCCGGTCGACCCGCTGTTCGCTTCGCCGGTGCTGGTGGATCATTTCAAAAAATTGAACTTGCCCAATTTGACGGTGGTTTCGCCGGATGCAGGAGGCGTGGAGCGGGCGCGGTTTTTCGCCAAGAAAATGGATGCGGCGTTGGCCATCGTGGATAAACGCCGGATGGAAGCCAACGTAGCGGAAGTCATGCACGTAATCGGAGACGTGCAAGGCCGTACTTGTCTGGTGATCGACGACTTGATTGATACCGCGGGTACGCTGGTCAAGACCGCCAACGCGCTCATGGAGAACGGCGCCACTGCGGTCTATGCCTGCTGTTCTCACCCGGTGCTTTCGAGCAATGCGGTGGAAATTATTGGGCAGTCCTGCATTAAGGAAGTGGTGGTCACCGACACCATCCCGCTGACGGAAGAGGCGAGGAAGGAACCGAAGATTGTGGTTCGTTCGGTTGCGGGTTTGATCGGACGCGCGATTCAGTCCATTCACGAAGAGACTTCGGTAAGCAAGTTATTTTCATGAACAGGAATCAAAATTATGGCGACAGCAACTGAAAACACCGTTTTGGAAGCGCAACCGCGGACTGCCGGCAGCAAAAACGATGCCCGCCGCGTCCGCCGCGAAGGAAAAGTCCCCGGAGTTCTGTACGGCGCGGGGAAACAGGCATTGTCGGTCAGCCTTGACCCCCGGCAGATTTCGCGCATCTTGCGTTCGGCTTCCGGCCACAACACCATTTTCGAGTTGGCTCTGGGCGGGAACGAGCGCACCCAGGCTATGATCGTGGACTGGCAATACGAACCCATCAAAGGGGCGTTGCTGCATATCGACCTGAAGCGCATCGCCATGGACCGGAAGTTGCACGTCCGGGTGCCGATCGTGATGAAAGGCGAGCCTGCCGGCGTGAAGCAGCAGGGCGGTATCCTGGAGCCGGTGACGCGCGAAGTGGAAATCGAATGCTTGCCGGGCGACATTCCGACCTCGATTGAGGCAGACGTCAGCGAGTTGGTTTTCGGGAAGGTGCTGCGGGTTTCGGACCTGCCCCACGATCCGAAGTGGAAGTATCTCTCCGATGCGAACCTGCCGGTGGCGCATATTACCTCCGTGAAGGAAGAAGAAGCGCCTACTCCGGACGCGGTTGCGGCCGAAGCGGCTGCTGCCCCGGCTGAGCCCGAGGTCATCAAGAAGGGCAAGCAGGAGACCGAGGAAGAGGGTGCAGAGGCTGCTGCTCCCGAGAAGGCCGAAAAGGCCGAGAAGAAGGCAGAGAAGAAAGAGAAGAAGTAGGAAACCCGTCGTTGGCCGTACGTCCCTTCGCCATTCGGCTCAGGGCAGGCTGCCGGCCGTTGGCTGGCAAACGCGAGTGGCCCAATGGCATGGTTGTTGGGTGTGAGCTAGGAGCCAAAAGCTAGAAGTTAAGAGCGGGATGCGTGAAGCTGATCGTTGGTCTCGGCAATCCGGGCATCGAGTACCAGTTCACGCCGCACAACCTGGGCTTTCTCGTGGTCGACAGAATTGCGGAGCAGTGCAAGGTCGAAGTGAGAAACCGCCAGTGCCGGGCGCTAACCGCGAGAGTGGTAATCGGTTCCGAGACAGTCTTGCTGGCCAAGCCAGAGACTTTCATGAACTTGAGTGGTCTCTCGGTCCGCGAGCTGATTGCAGAGCAGGACGCCAGGCCGGAAACGGATTTGATCGTTATTCAGGACGAGTTGGATTTTCCGTTGGGTACGATCCGTATTCACCGGAACCGCAGCTCGGCGGGGCACAACGGGATTGAGTCCGTGATTGGGGCCCTGGGCACGCAGGATTTTCTGCGCATCCGGATGGGAGTTGCGCCGGACCGGAAAGTGGAAGACGGGATGACGTATCTGCTCTCGCCTTTCCGCAAAGCGCAACTGAAGCTGGTGGATCCGATGCTCGACGTTGCCGTGGAAGCGGTGGGAGTGATTTTGAAAGAAGGACCAGCAGCGGCGATGAACCGTTATAACCGCAAGCTGGACGAGGCAGAGAAAGATTAGCCAAGGATTTGGAGAAACTAATGAATCGCACTTATGAACTCATGTTTATCGTCCGTCCGGACATGCCGGAGGAAGAACAGGACAAGCTGATTTCTACTCTGGAAACCGCCGTGACCACCTCGGGTGGTCAGATGAAGAACGTGGAAAAAATGGGCAAGCGTCACCTCGCCTATTCGGTCCGCAGATTTCGTGACGGCGTCTACATCCTGCTCACGGTGGAAGGCAGTGGCGGCCTGATTCACGAACTGGAGCGCCGTCTGCGTGTGACCGAGCCGGTGATCAAGTTCCTGACCGTGCGTATTGATGAAGAGCAGAAACGGCTGGACAAGATCAAGGCGATCCGGGACGCCCGCCGCAAGGTTTCGGCAACGCCCGCGCCAGCGGTTACACCCGCAGAGCCGGCCGGAGAAGCCCCAGCAGTCACGGCGTGAGAAAGCCGCCATTCGTCGTTGGTCCTGGGTCGTAGGCCAACGAAGCTCGGTGCAACGTTCCGCACTGAGAGCCTGGCGGCATAACGACGAACGACCAAAGACCAACGACAGATTTTAAGGAGCATCATGGCTGACGAAACCAGAGCGACTACAGCAACCGCACCCTCCTCAAGCGGCGATCGGCCCTCGGGTGATCGACCTTCCGGCGGCGACCGGCCCGATCGTGGCGAGCGCCGTCCACCGCGTCCTGGCGCACGCGGCGAAGGCGGCCCCGGCGGCCGCAAATTCTTCCGGCGCAAGAAGGTCTGCAAGTTTTGCGTGGAGAAGATTGAGGCCATCAATTACAAAGACGTGCGGCTGCTGGCGCAATTTGTGGCGGAGAGCGGGAAGATCACCCCACGACGGCTGACCGGCGTGTGCACGCCCCATCAGCGCCGTCTTTCCTGCGCCATCAAGCAGGCGCGCAACATCGCGCTGCTGCCGTTTGCCGGCCGGGCGTCATAAATCCGCCGCTGATCACGCAGATCAACGCTGATCTTTGGTTTTGATTGATCTGCGAAAATCCGTGTGAATCTGCGGCAAATAGATTTTCTAAGAACGGGAGTCATCATTATGGAAGTCATACTGAAAGAAGATGTAGTTAAGTTGGGATCGCGCGGCGACGTAGTAAGAGTCGCCGAAGGGTACGGGCGCAACTACTTGCTGCCGCGCAAGCTGGCGATTGAAGCCTCGAAGGGAAACAAGGCCGTCATTGAGCAAATGAAGGCGGCGTCGGTGCGCCGCTCCGCCAAGGAGAAGACCCAAGCCGAGGAATTGGCCAAGCAGTTCGACGGCCTTTCGGTTTCGTTCCAGCGCAAGTCCGGGGAGAACGACCAGCTGTTTGGCTCAGTCACCTCGGGAGACGTCGCGGACGCACTGGAGAAGAAGAGTTTCAACATCGATCGCCGCAAGATTCAAATCCACGAGCCGCTGCGCACCCTGGGCGAGTTCACCATCCCCATCAAGCTGCACAAAGACGTGACCGCGCACTTGAAAGTGGTGATCGAGAAGGAAGCGGGAGAGTAGGCCGAATCAATTCGCTAACCACAAAGGACACAAAGGTTCACAAAGGTTCTAGTTTGAGATTTCCTTTGTGAGCCTTTGTGTCCTTTGTGGTTGATTGATCTTTACTAACGTATCCTGAACCCGATCTCGCGCATTACTTTTGGCATGCAGCCGCGCAACAAAACAAGCTAAAACCTTTCCTGACAATATTGTGCGGTCAGCAATAATCCTGCCCCTCCCCTATAATCCTGCTCACGGTTCTCATCCTGACACGTCCATAGCTATGCAACCGGGAAGGGACGGCAAAGGCGCCCGGTGCATTCGGGGACAGAGAAAATATGCCGGCCGAAGCACTGGCGGTACCATTTACGGTTGGCGGTTGTTCCCAACGGGAACGGGACTCAAGGGGCGAGGCTGGCAGGACCCAGGACCCCAGGCAACGGGGCCACATGGCTGGGCAAAGTCAAGGCCGCATTGACGACACAGTGCTGGTCCGCGAGGCGCAGCGTGGCAATCGCGCAGCCTTCGAGGAGCTGGTGCGGCACTACGACCAGGCGGTGCTGCGGCTGGCCATCCACCTCACTGGGTCCGAGCACGAAGCCCAGGACATTTACCAGGAAGCGTTCCTGAAAGCTTATAAGAGCGTGGCCAACTTCCGGTTCGAGTGTTCTTTTTACACCTGGATTTACCGGATTGTCACCAATCTCTGTCTCGATCACTTGCGTCGAAAACAAGTCCGCAAGGAAGACGCGCCGGTGGCGACGGATGCGTCGGGGGAGCAGTATGACGTGCTCGAGCAAGTGCCCGATGGCCGCGCCGGGGCCAATCCCGAACGCGACCTGATGAGCCGCGAGTTGGGCGGGCGGATCAGCCGGGCGCTGGATAGATTGACGCCACGCGAGCGCATGGTGTTTGAGTTGAAGCACTATCACGGGCTCAAATTGCGGACAGTAGGCGAGGTGCTGAACACTACCGAAGAGACCGCGAAGAACACATTGTTCCGCGCGACCCAGAAGTTGCGGGGAGCGCTGGCCGACATGAGATGAGAGGTAAGCAGAGGAGATTCCCCGACGCGGGGGTGCAATTATGAAATGTGATTGGGTCAAAGAAAACGTTCTGCTCTATGTTTACAACGAGTTGCCCGACGACGCCCGCTATGAATTGGAGCAGCATCTGGCGCGCTGCACGGACTGCGCCGCGGAACTGAAGACCACGCGCAAGTTTCACGCCGTGCTCTCCGAGTTGCAGGTGGAAGAGCCCAGCCCCAACCTGGTAGCGTCCTCTCGCATGCGGTTGCAGGAAGCGCTCGAAACCACCAGCCAGGGCGGCTTCTGGCAGCGGCTGGTTTTCGATCCTGTCATGTGGCTGCGTCAGATGCGTTTCTCCCCTGCACTCTCTGCTGCGATCTTCATTATCGGTTTTGCCAGCGGCATGGGGGCCACCTACAAGATCGTGAGCAACGGCGGCGCCGGCGCGATTTCCGTTAGCCAGTTCAGCGCCCCGGCCGAGTCCTCCGTTGCCGGTATTCAGTCCATCTCGCAAGAGCCGGGATCGAACCAAATCAGCATTAAATACGACACGGTTTCAACCCAGCAGGCGCAGGGATCGCTGAACGATCAGCGCATCCAGCAGTTGTTGTTGTACGCGGCGCGCAACAATTACAACTCCGGAGTGCGCATGGATTCGGTGGATCTGCTGACCCAGCAGCCCAATGGCATGCATGTTCGAGAAGCGTTGATTTATGCCTTGCGCTACGATTCGAACCCGGGAGTGCGGCTGAAAGCGCTGGGTGGACTTGGAGCTTATGTAAAGAGCGACCCGCGAGTGCGGGATGCCGTGCTTGAGGGTCTGATGAACGACTCCAATCCCGGAGTGCGGACCGAGGCCTTGCATTTGCTGGAACCGGTGCGGGCGGACGGCAGTGTGCGCGCCACTCTGCAAAAGCTGGCGGAAAGCGATCAGAACCAGTACATCAAGACGCAGGCGCGCAATATGCTGGCCCAGATGCCGGAATTTGATTGATCTCAGTGAAGACGAAAAGTGCAAAAGTGAAGGTGGAATGGTGAGAAGGTTCTCCCAACTCGGTGCGGTTCTGCTGCTGATTCTGCCGGTGGCCGCGGCACAACAGACCAGAGTTTTCGGCGACGGTGGCAACTGGACCCAGGAGATCACGGGATCGCTGGCGGCGGTGCGGAATCTCAGGGTCAAGGTGGATGTGGGAACGGTGAAGGTGGACGGCGGTTCACCACAGGGCATCCGTTACATCATTCGCAATCATTCTTACAGTTCGTCCGAAACCAAGGCGCGGCGCGAATTCGACTCCTACAAGATCACTGCCTACGTGCGTGGCGACACCGCATGGATTGTGGGCGACTGGGAGGGTGGCCGGCCACACAGATTTTCTGGTGAATTTTCCATCAGCGTGCCCCGCGAAATGGATGAAATCAAGGTGGAGACCGACGGCGGCAACGTCGCCACCACCGGGGTCTCAGGCCGGGTCGATGCCCAGACCGGTGGCGGCAACATCCATTTCGATGATATTGCGGGGATCATCAACGCCGAAACTGGGGGCGGCAACATCGATGTGGGCACGGTGGCCTCCGATGTCAGCCTGCACACTGGCGGCGGCTCCATCAAGGTGATCTCGGCCAAGGGAAAAATTGTCGCAGATAGCGGCGGCGGCAGCGTGATCGTAGTTTCGGGTTTGCAAGGAGCAGAACTGGAAACCGGCGGCGGCAGCATCCAGGTAGATCGCTGCGCCGGGAAGGTAACGGCTACCACCGGCGGCGGCAGCATCGATCTGGGTGACATTGGCGGTCCGGCGGAGATCGAAACCGGTGGTGGCAGCATCCGGTTAGCTTCTGCCAAAGGCCCGGTCAAGGCGGAAACCGGCGGCGGCAGCATTGAATTGCTGGGAGTACCTTCCGCGCGGGCAGAGACCGGGGCCGGCGGCATTGAAGCCAGGTTCATCGCCTCGGGGGGAGAGCGCAACGATTCCGTTCTGGAGACTTCGGCGGGCGACATCACGGTTTATGTGGCCCCGAATGTGAAGCTGAGCATTCGCGCGTCCATCGAGGTCGCCAACGGACACCGCATCGAGTCAGAATTTCCCGAAATTCGGATCACCACCGAAGGCGGGGAGGATTATGGTTCCAAGACGGTGACGGCTGAGGGTGACTTGAACGGCGGCGGCCCGGTGCTCAAAGTACGAACAACCACGGGCGACATTTCTTTTCGTCGCAGTAGTCACTAAAGAGAAAATACGGGGGTGCACATGCGAAATATCATTCTCATCACATTGCTGATCTTCCCGCTGGCGTCAGTCGCGGCCCCGGCGGAGAATGGCGCGCTTGATTCCAAGAACGAGGTCTTCGGAATCTCCAGCGACGACGCCGGAGGCAGTTCGTATCTCGGCGTGGACACGCAGGACATTACTTCCGACCGTCTGGGCGCACTCAAGCTGAAAGAAGAACGTGGTGTGGAAGTCACGATGGTGGATCAGGACGCACCCGCGGGCAAAGCGGGCCTCAAAGAGCACGATGTCATCCTCACTGTGAACGGCGCTGAGGTGGAAAGCGTGGAACAACTGCGGCGCATGATCCGGGAAACGCCGTCGGGACGGATTGTAACCCTGGGTCTCAGCCGCGATGGCCAGCCCCTGACCATCAAAGTACAACTTGCAGACCGAAAGAACAGCTATGGCTACTCTTATGGGCCGAAAGGCAAAGACTTCCATTTCGTGATGCCTCCCATTCCTCCCATTCCGCCCATGCCGGATATTGGAGACATTGATATCCCCGTGTCGATCGTGGTGGTGCATTCCTCGGCGCGCAGTGGATTGATGGTGGAGAATCTGACTCCGCAGCTCGGAGACTTTTTTGGAACCAAAAATGGTCAGGGAGTGCTGGTGCGTTCGGTCGAAAAGGGGAGCCGGGCCGAAAAAGCCGGATTCCGCGCCGGAGATGTGATCGTCAAGATCAACGGGGAAGCGATTCACGACAGCAGCGATTTCAGTCATGCCCTGCGAGAGCGGAAGGACAACACCGCCAACGTCGGTGTGATTCGCGATAAGAAAGAAGTCAACATCACCATCACCTTGCCGGAGCGCAAACAGTCGGAATACCGCGAAAGCCTGATGTTGCCGGAAATCGACGCGGAAACCCGCGAGGAATGGAGCCATTTGCAATCGGAACTGGCCCAAGTCCAGCCGGAAATGGAAGAGGCGGTAAGCCGGGCGATGGAGCAGGTTGGGCCTGAAGTCGAGCGCCAGAGCCGGGAGATGCTCAGACAGAAACAGGAACTTAGGCGACAGATGCGGGACATGGAACGGTCATTTCGCGATCGCCAGCGAGAGTTTGAGAGAGAGTTCCAGAAGCAGTACAACGACCTCTTCTAGAAAAAACAGCAGCCTGTCACCAGATTTATTTTCCGCCGGCTTGAGCCAGCCCACGCTGCGGATCGGGCGCGAGACAGACCCGGTTTCGTCCCGACTGTTTTGCCGCATACAGGCCCGCGTCGGCCGCTTTCACCAGTTCATCTCGTGTGGTGCCATGATCGGGGTAGTTCGCGGTTCCGGCGCTAATGGTGACCGGTCGCGGCACTCCGGGGAACTGCCAGGTTTCCACCATACGCCGCAATTTTTCAGCTACCGCCAGAGAGTGTTGGGGACTGGTTTGCGAGAGCAGGATGGCGAATTCCTCTCCGCCATAGCGGCACACCACGTCAATCTTGCGCAACTGCTGATGCAGAATGGACGACACCTGACGCAGCACTTCGTCGCCCAGCAAGTGTCCGAACTCATCGTTCAGACGCTTGAATTGGTCGATGTCGATCATGATTACGCCCATGCCGGAATCGTAACGTCGCGCTCGCTCGATTTCCTCCGCCATGCGTAGTTCGAAGAACCTGCGGTTAAAGATTCCGGTTAATCCATCCAGGTACGCCAGTTGTTTCACCCGGTCCACATAGTGGGCATTCTGAATGGCATTGGCACAAATGTCGGCCACGGATTCGAGCGGTTGCGTGTCATTGCTATGGAAAGCGCCCGGCCGCTCGCTGTCCAGTGCCAACACGCCCAATGTCTGTCCGAAGGACACCAGAGGGATAGACATACGCGACTCGGTTTCGACGTAGAGTCCGGCGTCCGAGGCGGCTTTGGCATTGTTTTCCACTAGCGTCTTTCCCGCCTCAAGCGCCCGTCCCCACGGTCCAGCCCCTGAAGGCAAGCGGCCGCCTTCGGGCACCCGGGCCGTCAGCTTACCGTGACTGGCGCGCAGGACCAGATCGTTTTCGTCCTTCAAAAGCACGGAAACGTGCGATACCTGGAAAGCCTGCTCAATCAGCAGGCAAACTTTGGAGAGCAGTTCTTTGAGATCCAAAACTGCGGTGGTCTGCTGTGCAATCGCGTTGATGGCCTCCAGTTGTGACGCTCGCCGCCGTTCCAGTGAGTACAGACGCGCGTTCTGCAGCGCCATCGACGCCTGGGTCGAAAATAACGTCAGCATGTCCACGGTCTCGGAGTCGAAGTGGTTGAGGTTCGCGCTTTGGCAATCCAGCACGCCCACCACCTGGTCTCTAACCATCAGCGGGACAGCCAGTTCCGACCGGGTGGTCTTTGCTGCCATGATGTAACGCGGATCCTTGCTGACGTCGGGCGCATAAACCGGGCGCTTCTGCTGCGCTGCTGCTCCCGTGATCCCCTTTCCAACCTTCACCCGGGCCTTGTCCTGACCTTCGTCCCAGCCCACCTGCCGCCGCACGAATAATTCCCCGCTCTCCTTATCCAGCAACAAGATGGCGACATTCTGTAGATGGAAATAATCACGCGCAATGACCAGAATTTGCTGCAGAACTTCGTCCAGATCGAAGGTGGAGAGCACCGCCTGGCTGGCATCGTAGAGGATGGCGATCTTTTGCATAGTGCTGGCGGGATTCTATCGGGTTTAGAGCCCGTTACCGAGGTTCCGAAAGTAACCTCGGCTAAGCGGTGAGAGTGGTCAGTTTTGGGGGGGCTGGGGGCGCTCCTGCTCTGCGGCAAGGGTCTTGATGAGCCCGAAAACCACCAGACAGAAGCAGAAATCGACTAGGGTTCCGAGGTCAGTCTTGAAGCCGACGTGACGGGCCCACACGGGCAGGTGTTTTTCCAGCAGGAAATATGCAGCGTTCCCCACTAACACCGCCAGCAGAGCGTGCAGGAAATTGGTTACTGAGCTCGACATGGCCTCCTTGCGGTCCCACTCTCTCGAACACGTGCGGCCGAGGGTACGCCTCCTGCTACCATCTTTTCAGATGCTCGATCCTTCCACTTCCGTGCAATATGTGAAGGGCATCGGCCCCCGCCTGGCCGAAGTGCTGGCGGGCAAAGGCATCCACACCGTCGACGACCTGCTGCATTATCTTCCTTTCCGTTATGAGGATCGGCTGAACCCGCGCACCATCCCCGAACTGCGTGCGGGGGAGATGGCGACGGTCATCGCCGAAGTCCGCAATTCCGGCCTGTTTCGTACCCGCCGCATGCCCATTTTCCAAATGACAGCCGGACAAGGGCGGGCGCGACTGAAGTGTATTTGGTTCAACGCCACCTATCTTCGGGACAAGTTCAAGCCCGGACAGGTCGTGGCTTTATACGGAAAGGTGGAAGCCGACAATCGCAGCGGTGAGCTGCAAATCGTCCAACCGCAATTCGAGATTGTGGGAGAACCTGGGGACGAGGGATCACGCGATGCCGCCGAGCAAAAAGTAGCCGAGTCGCTGGAGATTGGCCGGATTGTTCCCATTTACGAGGCCATCGGGCAAGGACGGCTGACTTCGCGATGGTTTCGTCGTGCGATCCATACCGCGCTGGAAAATCTGCCACCCGATATGGCGGACGCCATCCCAGAGATGGTCCGACGGCGCCTGGACTTGATCTCACCGCGGGAAGCGCTGCGCAGAGTGCACTGGCCGGAGGCAGGGGAGAGCCTGGGAGACTTGCAGTCCTCACGCACTCCGGCCCACGTCCGGCTGATTTTTGAAGAGCTGTTTTTCATTGAGTTGGGACTTGAGTTAAAACGCCGCGAGCAGAAGGCGCAAACCGGAATCCGATTTCAGTTGGACGACCGCGTGCGTTCCGCCATTAAAAAAATTCTTCCCTTCCATCCCACGGCGGCGCAAAAACGGGTACTCAAAGACATTGCTTCCGACATGGAGAAGCCGTCCCCGATGCGGAGGCTGTTGCAGGGCGACGTGGGCTCGGGCAAGACCATTGTCGCATTCGAGGCCGCCATCATCGCCATGGAGAACGGCTACCAGGTGGCGCTCATGGCGCCAACCGAGATTCTGGCCCAGCAGCATTACTTTTCCGCGCGCCGCATCCTGGAGCCGGCCGGCTACCGCATCGTGTTGCTCACCGGCTCGCTCGAAGACGACCGCAAGCGCGAGATCCGCCGCCACATCGGCCAGGGCAGCGCGCAACTGGTGATCGGAACCCACGCGCTCATCGAGCAGAAAGTCGAGTTCGCCAAGCTCGGACTCGTCGTCGTCGACGAGCAACACCGCTTTGGCGTGTTGCAAAGATTCAAGCTAATGAAAAAGTCAGGCAATGTAGGCGCGGGCGTCTCGCCCGTGCAAACTGCGCGAAGCGCCACAAACGCCCGCGCCTCCAACGATCCAGATGCAGACCCTGAGCCCGACGTTCTGGTGATGACCGCGACCCCCATTCCGCGCACCCTGGCGCTCACTTTGTATGGCGATCTTGACGTCAGTGTGATCGACGAAATGCCGCCCGGGCGCACGCCCATCATCACCCGCATGGTGTCGGATGAGCGCTCCCCCGAAGTGTGGGATTTCGTGCGCAAACAAGCGGCTGCGGGACATCAGACTTACGTCGTCTATCCGGTCATCGAAGAAAACGAAGAAACCGAACTTAAAGCCGCAATCAAAATGTACAAAGAATTAGGCCAGCGCGTGTTCCCCGATTTGCGCGTTGGCCTGTTGCATGGCCGCATGGAAGCCGACCTGAAAGAACAGGTGATGCGCCTGTTCCAAAAAGGTGAGCTCGACATCCTGGTTTCAACCACGGTGATTGAAGTGGGTGTGGATGTCTCCAATGCGACCATGATGGTGATCGAACATGCCGAGCGCTTCGGACTGGCGCAATTGCACCAGCTACGGGGGCGCATCGGGCGCGGCGCAGCCAAGTCATATTGCGTGCTGATGACCGGCGGCAAGGTTTCTGAGGACGGAGAGCGGCGTCTCGATGCCATGGTCCGCACCAGCGACGGATTCCAGATCGCCGAACTGGATCTCGAACTGCGCGGACCGGGAGAATTCTTCGGCACTCGCCAGGCCGGAATGCCCAGTTTCCAGGTGGCCAACTTGATTCGTGACCGTCAGCTACTGGAGGTCGCCAAGCGCGAAGCG
>Ga0209517_10005511_pt1 | contig 16100 bp, 11 predicted proteins | sample PeaSoiMetSII2010_FD_187695 | JGI IMG/M metagenome (GOLD analysis project Ga0209517, IMG submission 187695) | Peat soil microbial communities from Weissenstadt, Germany - SII-2010 (SPAdes) (version 2) | ecosystem: Environmental > Terrestrial > Soil > Wetlands > Peat | place: Germany... | reverse complement strand
CCAACGGCACTGGCTTAATCCTTTCTCGCATCAGCGTCTTCAGCCTCTCGCCCTGCGCCTTCAATGCCTCATCCGTTGCACAGCGAAAAAGCGTACGCACAGCCGCCTCGCCCTGCGGCGATCCATCGTCGTGCACGCCGACATAGATGCGGCCTCCGGATGTATTAGCAAACGCAACTATAGTCTCAACGAATTCGGTCTCTTTGGCGTGCATCGGCTCCGCGAACGGCTTGTATTCAACGCTGTCGTTCTCGCCGGCGTCTAGGTCCGCGATGGCCTGTTGCTGCGAGCTGATCGCCTTCTCGGTCTTACCGTAGGCCGTATACGGTCCGCCTAGTAGCAATTCGGCGATGCACTCGCCAGTTGTATGCACCAGGTAGATGTGTACCGAGCGGGCATCGCCCGGAACTTCAATTCCCATCTGGTGTTCCACGCCGGGCACGATCTCGAACTCTTTTTGAGCATCCGCATACAGTAGCTGCAGTTCGACTTGATCGGCAGGCACCCCTAGGTCTATCTCAATTCGCACCAAACCCGGCACCCACTCGGCTGAGATGATCCTCGCCCGCAGATCCGGCAACATTGTGACCGCACATTCTTGGTCGAGAATAGTCACCGAATTGGAGCGAGGAGTATCGGACACCCAGTCGCTCACCGCGTCGGGGGCACTAAGATACGGCCTCAGCCCGGGCGCTAACAGAGGCGCTTGGCGGGGCTGGAGCTCCTTCCAATCTGGTCCACGATCCAACCTGCTTACGAAGCGCCAGCCAGTCAGGCCTCGCGTGATCGTATAGGTTTGGCGGTCGCCGCTTGCCTGGCTGAACGTGGAGGAAATCTTACGACCTTCGATGGCTGCCTGCCCATGCACTAGCTGCGAGAGTCGAGCAAGCGCCTCGTCCTGCCCGCGAACCCATTCCTCCACAAGAAGCAGTGTGCCGTAGTCTCGGGCAGGCCGAGCGGGCGTATGTGACGCTCTAAACAACGCGGAAGCTGTCAGAAAACGCATTCCGTTGTCCCTAACAAAGGCTCCGCGGAAATGTGCGCCCGCGTATGGCTTGTGCATGCGCTCGAACTGCGCGGCAATTGCGTTAATGAAGTCGCGTTGATTGGCAAAGGTATTCACTGTGCGGATACGGGTTCGTCAGCTTGAGGTCTCGGGGATAGCCCCTCGTAATTCTACCCTCGAGGGCACCCCATGCGGCCCCACTTATCCCCCCGCACCAACATTTCCTCTACCCCAACTCCCCAAAAGCCGTTATAGTAATCACGCTCAAGCGATTCACCGACGACAACTGACCTGTATTGATGGCGAGAAAGTCTGGTTTCACCATCTCGCAGGAAGAGTTGTATCCCCAGGCCGACGAGCCCTCGCGCCAGGAACTCGACGACGCGCACCGGCTCGACTTGGATGTGGATGACGAGTCACCCTTCTTGCGCGGACAAAAACGTGTCTCTGTCCGTCGCGGTGGGCTGCCCAAAAAGGCCGCCACGCACCTGACTTGGGGCGTATTGGCTGCGTTGGTAGTGCTGGTCTGCGGGCTCGCGGTCACTGCCGTCTACCACTACGGCGAGCATTCCTGGCGCTTTCGCGTGGAATCGAGCGACGACATCGAAATCAGCGGCCTCGGCAATGTTATGCGCCCGCAGGTCATGGAAGTCATGGGCGAAGACATTGGCCGCAATATTTTCTTCATTCCGCTCGACCAGCGACAAAAGCAGCTTGAGCAGATTCCCTGGGTGGAATCGGCCAGCGTGATGCGGTTCGTCCCCAACCGTATCAAAATTGAAATTCACGAGCGCACGCCGGTTGCCTTCGTGCGGCTGGGATCGAAGATTCTCCTGACTGACACCAGCGGGACTTTGATGGATCTACCCACCGGCAGCAAGAAGAAATTTTCTTTCCCCGTGATCCTGGGGATGAATGCAGGCGAACCGCAATCGACGCGCGCTCCCCGCATGAAGATCTACAACCAGCTGCTCAGCGAGCTCGATTCCGAGGGCGCGCACTATTCGCAGGACTTGAGCGAAGTTGATCTCTCCGATTCCGACGACGTGAAAGTTCTGGCCAACGACGCCGGCGGCGAGGTGCTGGTACACCTGGGGGCTTCTGATTTCTTAAGCCGCTTCAAGATCTACATCAGTCATGCCCAGGAATGGCGACAGCAATTCGCGCGGCTCGACTCCGTGGATTTGCGTTACGAACACCAGATCGTGGTCAACCCGGACTTGCAAAGCCCGGCGAAGCAGCCACCACTCTCGCTGTCAGTCGCGAAGGCTGTGGTGGTGGCGGGCGTGAAGCCGGCGGCTTTGGTTACGCATGAAGTAACTCCGCCGAAGCCGGCAGGTCCAGCGCCTGCGCTGACGCCCACTGCCAAACCCACGGCTAAAGCTCCGGCCAGCAAAAAGAGATTCGTCAAGGCACATCATCGCAAGCCGCATGGCAAGGCCGAAGCCAAGGGGCATCCAACCAACCCGCCGGCTCCGCCCTTGCGTGCTGCAACGCAGACGCCATCCCCTGCAATCCAACCGTCATCTTCTGCAACCCAGACAAAGAGCTCAGCCACCGCGCCGTCGAGCAGTAATGCGGCCAAGCCACAGAAGCCGAGCGCGGGCATTCCCAAGGGGCAGCCTTAATGGCGAACCAGCGTCAACAGTTCGTGACCGCCATTGACGTAGGCAGCGCCAAGACCTGCGTGCTGGTGGCTGAGGTCACCGACACCGGACTCCGCTACCGCGGACACGGCCTCGCGGAATCGCGCGGCTCCCGCAAAGGTGTGATTTGCGATCTCGACAAAGCCGTGGCTTCGATCCAGAAAGCGGTTGAGCAAGCCGAGAATTCCTCTGGAGCTGCGATTGAGCACGCGCTGCTGGGGGTTGCCGGCGGCCATGTGCGCGGAGTGAACAGCCACGGCGGGCTGAGCTTTGGCACCCGCGCCCGCGAAATTGCCCGCGACGAAATTCGTTCCGCGGTGGATAAAGCCCGAGCCATTCCCCTGCCCTCGGACCGCGAGATTCTGCATCTGCTACCGCAGGATTTCATTCTCGATGACCAGGGCGGCGTGCATGATCCGCTGGGCATGATGGCGATGCGACTGGAGGTCCGTGTGCACATGGTGACTGCCGCGGCCAGCGCCACCCAAAACGTGGTTACGGCGGTGAATCGCGCCGGGGTGCAAGTTGATGACACCGTGTTTGAGCCGCTGGCCTGCGCAGAAGCGGTTCTTAGGAACGACGAACGCGAGTTGGGGGTCTGCCTGGTGGATGTAGGCGCGGGATCGACTGGCGTGATTGTCTTCCAGGAAGGCGCGGTGATCCACACCGCGGTGATTCCCGTTGGCGGCGACCATTTCACTAGTGACCTTTCCGTGGGCCTGTGCACGCCGCTGGTGGAGGCGGAAAAAATAAAAAAAATGTACGGCAACGTGGTCGTCACCCTGGTTCCCGAGGCCAACGAGGTCGAGGTGCCATCGGTCGGAGATCGCCCGTCGCGTCTCATTCCACAGCGTATGGTGGGCGAAATCCTGGAGCCGCGGGCGCGGGAATTGTTCGAAATGCTGCGCGACAACCTGCGTCACAGCGGCACGCTAGAGGTTTGCGTCGGCGGCGTGGTGCTGAGCGGCGGCGGTTCGCGCCTGGCGGGGATCGTGGACGTCGCCGAATCGGTGTTGCGCCGTCCGCTGCGGTTGTCGTGGCCGACGCCGCTGGCGAAAATGCCCTCGACGCTGGCGGAGCCCGAGTTCTCCACGGTTCTGGGCATGGTGCTTTACGCCCATCGTTCGCGCATCGCGCGCGGTGTGCAAGACACGCGCTGGAGTTCGCGGTTGATGGGATTGTTCGCAAAGAAAGGGGCGTAGGGAAAGCAGCACTTAGCAGTTAGCACTTGGCATTTAGTCAGTAGGAATTTTGCTGACTTCTGAAAAAATCTCGGATGACTAAGTGCTAAGTGCCAAGTGCTAAATGCTCGTAGCTAACACCGAGGCGTAAATATGAAAAAAGAAGAAAACATTCGCATCAGTTTCAACGAAGAAGCCCGCAACGACGCCAAGATCAAGGTCATCGGCGTGGGTGGTGGCGGCGGCAACGCAGTGAATCGCATGATTGATGCCGGCATGGAGGGCATCGAATTCATCGTCGCGAACACCGACCTTCAGGCGTTGCGCATGTCGCGCGCGGCCATGAAGATCCAGTTGGGAGTGAAGCTCACCAACGGCTTGGGTGCCGGTGCCAACCCTGAAGTCGGACGCAAAGCCGCGCTCGAAGATTCCGACAAGATCATCGAAGTGCTCGAAGGCGCCGACATGGTGTTCGTCACCACCGGCCTCGGCGGGGGCACTGGCACTGGAGCTGCTCCCATCATTGCGTCGCTGGCCAGCGAGATGGGCGCGCTCACCGTCGCGGTGGTCACCAAACCGTTCGCTTTCGAAGGCAAACGCCGCATGCAGCAGGCCGAGCGTGGCATCGCCGAGCTTATGGAGTCAGTCGACACCACCATCGTGATTCCCAACGAGAAGCTTTTGGCGGTCGCGCAGGATGCCGGCTTCTTCGAATCGTTTCGCGTCGCCGACGACATTCTGCGCCAGGGCGTGCAGGGCATTTCCGACATCATCACCATTCCCGGGATCATCAATCGGGACTTTGCCGACGTGAAGGCGATCATGGCCGGAATGGGCTACGCTGTGATGGGCGCAGCTACCGCCAATGGCGCCCGCCGCGCCATTGAAGCCGCGCAAAAAGCCATCGCCTCGCCCTTGCTCGAAGCCGGGGCGATCGACGGCGCCCGCGGCATCCTGATCAACATCACCGGCTCGACTTCGCTCAAACTGGCGGAGGTGCAGGAAGCATGCAGCATCGTGCAGAGCGCCGCCGATGAAGACGCCAACATCATTTTCGGCGCCGTGCTGGATGAAAAGATGAAGGATTCAGTGAAGATCACGGTGATCGCTACTGGCTTCCGTGACTCAGAAGTGCCACGCCGGCGTCGTGAAGTCCAACCGGTTTTCATCTCCTCGCGGGAGGCGAATGATTTCCCTGAGCCCGAGCCGGAGTGCGATCCGCTGCCGCCACCGCCCCCGATGGTGATGGAAGCTGCCGCCGAACCGGCGGCGACCACTTCACGGGAAGTGACCGGCATCGACGCCATGCGCGATGCCATGATCGCCAACTTCGAGCAGTCTGACCTCGATGTTCCGGCGTTTCTGCGCAGGCGCGGCGAAACCATGTGAAGCAACTGCACCGCAATGCCTGTGTGGCGAAGCTGGCAAGGGAAAAACTTTTCTCTTTTGGGGGTATCATTCCAGTAACCACGCAGAAAGTTACCAAAGCCGGATGCCCGACGGGCAAGAACGCAGCAACTCTTGTGTTAATAGCGGGTTATAGCTATAGAGGCTAGTTTTTCAGCATGTTACTTTTTGATTGCTTCCGGAGGCGAAGTTTCATAACATCGGCATAGGCAAGCACTTACTTGTGGGGTTGCCATTGGCACCTGCCGTGCTCCTCGAATAGAAGTAACTCTGGAGATTGACGTTGCAGAAACTTTTCGCGCGCTGGGATCTTTTTGTTGTTTTCGTTGTTCTGCTGTTGTGCCAAGCCAGCCTCGGCGCCACGGTCAACACGCACGCGTTAACTCCCAAGAAATCCAAGTCTCAGAAGATCAGCGAAAATCAGCACGCCAGGAAGCGCATGCGGCGGTTAGCTCGCAGCCGCGCCGCCGCAACTCCACGTATTCAGACCACAGCTTCACATCGCCGTCATCGCTATTACGAGCGTTTCTCCACCAGTTCTTTTGCTGAGGACGTAACTGAAGGCGATGCCATCGCCGGCGAAGATCCCGTAGTGCGCCAGGCCGCCATCGACGCGCTGGGCAATCTGAACGGAACCGTAGTCGCCATCGAGCCCACCAGTGGCCGCATTCTGGCCATGGTCAATCAAAGGCTCGCGCTCTCCAGCGGCGCTCAGCCCTGTTCCACGATTAAGCTTTCGGTCGCACTCGCCGCTTTGAGTGAGGGCCTGATCACCAAAGAAACCGAAGTTCGTCTCGGCCCCGGCTCCAGCATGAACCTGACCACTGCTCTCGCCCATTCCAACAACGCATATTTCGAAGCCGTAGGCCGCCAATTGGGCTTTGAAAAGGTCAGCTATTACGCCCACCAATACGGACTGGGCGAGATGGCAGGCTACAACATTACCGGCGAAAACCTGGGCACTTATCCTGAAGAAGAAATTTCCACGAAGCTCGGTGGGGTCGGCAAGATGTGCTCGTTCGGCGAAGGCATTTCCATGACGCCGCTGCAACTCGGCGCTATGGTCTCCGCCATTGCGAATGGCGGCACGCTCTACTACTTGCAGCATCCCAACTCGCCGGAAGAAGTCGCCAACTTCGAGCCGCGCGTGAAACGCCGTCTCGACATTGCTCCGCTCATTCCCGAAATTTCCGATGGTATGGCCGGAGCGGTCAGCTACGGAACTGCCCGCCACCTGCGAGTCAACTTTAGCGAAGAGGAAATCCTTGGCAAGACCGGCACCTGCTCCCACGCCGGCACACGTTACGGATGGTTTGCTTCCTACGCCAACACCGACGTAGGCCGCGTGGTAGTAGTAATTTTCCTCGAAGGCGACCGTGCTGTGTTTGGGCCGAGAGCCGCGGAAATCGCGGGCGTGGTGTACCGCAACCTCTACGACCACAGCTTCTTCGTCAGACCGGCGTTGTCCAGCGACGCTACGAAACCACTGGGAAGCTCCAACTAAACCCAAGCCTGAATTTTCTGCACTTCCTCGATTCACACCAGGCCGCAGCGTGTAAAATCGTTTTTCTTTCCGATGACCAGTCCTTCATCTCGCAAGCTAATCATCGCCATCGACGGCCCCGCCGGCGCGGGCAAGAGCACCATTGCCTCCCGGTTGGCCCGCAAGCTCGGCTATGCCAACCTGGAGAGCGGCGCGATGTACCGTGCGCTGGCCCTCAAAGCGATTCTGTCGGACGCGTCCTTCGACGACGAGGCGGCGCTGGTGAACCTGGCACGAAACTCCCGTATTCAGCTGGAGCCGACCTCAACCGGCAACCGGGTTTTGCTCGATGGCACCGACGTGACCCCACGCGTCCGTGAAGCCGACGTGACCGAAGGCGCTTCGCGAGTCTCGGTTCATCCCCAAGTCAGAGCCTGGATGGTCGCCCGCCAGCAGGAAATGGGCGCGGGCGGCGGAGTGGTGATGGAAGGCCGCGACATCGGGACAAAAGTCTTTCCCCACGCCGACGTGAAGATTTTTCTTGATGCCGACCCCGTGGTGCGCGAGCAGCGGCGGCTCCAGCAGCAGAACCTGCGCGGCAGCGCCGCCCAGGCTACTGCCGCCGAGTTGCGCGAGCGCGATCAGCGCGATCGCACCCGGCCGGTCTCTCCTTTGGAGCCTGCACGGGATGCATTGGTGCTGGATTCGACCAGCATGTCGGAGGACGAGGTCCTGCGAAGAGTGGAGGAGTTGGTTAAGATCAAACTTGACGAGTAATGGAGGACGGGCGTCCCCGCCCGTCCCCATCAGGTTACGGCTCCACTTTGTACATCGTCGTCATCCCCATGTCCATGTGTTCTTCGACGTGGCAGTGATACAGCCAAGTACCAGGATTGTCCGGGACCATGTCCACGGTCTCCATCTGTGCCGGCCCCAGCAGCAGCACATCGGTGCGCTTGCCATGGTCCATCACGACGTTGCCATGCCAATGCGGAGTATGAAAGTTGACGCCTTCTCCCATGGTCAAAAGGTACCAGCGAACACGTTCGCCTTTCTTCATGGTCATCATCGGTCCGTTGGCATAAAGGTAGCCGTTGATAGTGCCTTTGAAGTTGGCGGCCGCGAACCCGGTACCGGTGGCTGAGAGATTGCCATCGGTGTCCAGCGGAATGAATTCATCTTTCTTCACACCCTTGGGATCACCGGCGTAGGCCTGGATGTTGTGATCGAGATACCAGCTCGTGTTTTCATCGAAAACAATAAATAGATTAACGAACTCCCGATCCACATCTTTGGGTTTGCCGTCAGGCCCAGCCATGCCCCGCGCCGTAATGATGATTGCCCCGATCAGACCACTTTCCAGGGCTCTGTTCCCATGCGAGTGGTAAAGCCAAACCAGGGAACTGGGGTCGCCCGGTCCAGGTCCCGCACGCTCTGGAACCTGCAAGGTGTAGACGTGCGTCTGTCCCGGCTGTACATCATCGTCTGCTTTGTCGTTTCCGGCGGTGCCGTCGTCGTAGCTGGCTCCCTCCGAGTCCTTGTTGTAGAAGACGCCGTGGGAGTGCAAGCTGGCGGGATGGGTGGCGTTGTTCTTGAACACCACGCGAATGGTGTCGCCCACCTCGCCCCGCAGGATGGGCCCCAGGATTCCCGCATGCTCCCACTCCGGCGCACGGGGCTTTAGCTTGGTGAAGGTCTCGTCGGTATATTCCCGGTACACCGCCTTACGATAGACCTTCCCGATACGATGTGGGCCTTGTTCGACGAACACATTGGGATACCCCGAGAACTTCATGCCCATCATCTTGTTCATGCCGCTGGGAGCGTAATCCCACTCCACTTCGTCGGCAGCGATGTAATAGGTATGCGTCTTGCCCGGCGGATTTGCTCCGGTTTGCGCCGAGCAAATTAGCGCAACACCGAGGCAAAGGCCTGCCAGGCAGACCGTATCGATCCACTGGTTGACGACGAGCCTGCGCATGTCTCCTCCTTATAAGACAACATTGATTTGCGGGTGAGGGAAGCGGGCAATAGTACCACGGCGTCGATTCCCGCATTGGGAAAAACAGAAAAGAATTGGTCAGCGCTCACAGACTTCGCCCATAACACCTGCTATACAGAAGAGGTCCGCCGTCAAATCTGGACTCACCGTAATGAGAATCTCATGCAGGTGAGTGTCCTATGGCGTGCGCTGCTGGTGCGATTTCTTTCTTTCTTTCTGATGCTCTACTGCCATCTTTCCCATTTCTTGGGACGCTACCGGCAAGAGCAATATCCCTGACCAGGCCGGGCCGAGTGCCCCGTCGTTCGCGCATCTTGCGAAGCGTGGGACCCGCCGTTTCTCTGGTTCTGCTGCTGGGCTGCGCTTTTGCTCAAGATGCCTCGACGGGCGCGCTGCGCGGCACGGTCATCGACAGCACTGGCAGCCGCATTGCCGGCGCCGTCGTGGTGCTGGTAAACGACGCCACCGGATTCCGCTACTCGATGACCACCGATTCGAATGGCCAGTTTGTCTTCCAACTGCTTTCGCCCGGCGACTATTCCGCCCGCGCCACTGCGCCGGGAATGTCGCCGGAAGTCACTCCCCGATTGCATGTATCCGTGGGCGGCACGACGGAAATAGAATTCAAACTGACAGTCGCGGGAGTGAAAGAAACTGTCACCGTGTCAGGCGAGCCGCCGCTGGTCGACACCCAGCCCACTGCGATCTCCTCTCTGATTGACAAGAGAGCGATCGACGAGCTGCCGCTGGATGGGCGCCGCTTTACCGATCTCGCCCTGCTGACGCCAGGCGTTACCCAAGACCCGCGGGGAATGACCTCCGGCTCCAACGGCGATCTGGCCTTCGGAGGCATTCGCGGATTTCAGTCCAGCTATCTGGTCGATGGCGCCGACGACAACAACGCATTCTTCTCCCAGGCCCGCGGCAGATACCGGGCGCCATACCAGTTCTCCAACGAAGTCGTACAGGAATTTCGCGTGTCGTCCAATACCTATGGTGCAGAGTTAGGACGCTCCGGAGGGGCGGTGGTCAATGTAGTGACCAAGTCAGGGTCCAACCAGTTGCACGGCAGCAGTTTTTTCTTCTTTCGAGACAGTGGATTCGGCGCCACTCATCCCTTTCTTGATTTCAAGCCGCACGCTCAGCAACAGCAATTTGGATTCACTTTGGGTGGGCCGATTCGCCGCAGCAAAGCCTTCTTTTTCGGTGGATTCGATCAGCACATTTTCCGTGTCCCCGTGGTGATGCGCTTCCTAAACGGAACTTCCACTGTGACGCCGCAAGCACCGCTTGGGCCTCGGACCCCGGGCGATTATGACGCCAGCGACATTGCGACCGTCTTCGCGGCCGCAAATCAGCTCTCCACGCTCGGCGGCCAGTTTCCGGCGCAGATGCTGGGGAACGCCGGTTTTCTGAAGCTTGATCTCGAATTGACGCCGCACCAGTCGCTGTCGGCCCGCATCAGCACCTCGCGCTATTGGGGACAGAACAACGTTTTTCTCGATCCGGCGAGTCCGCTCACCACATTCGCCATCAGTGACAACGGCCAGGAACAGGTGGCCACCGAAACCGGATCGCTGGCGTTGACTAGCAACTTCTCCTGGCGCGTGGTGAGCCATCTGCGGGCGCAGTTTTCGCGTGATTTAGAAACCTCCAACAGCAACAGCTCCGCGCCCTTGACCACCATTCAGAGTGTCATCGACGGTTTTGGACGTTCCTCGATTCTGCCGCGGCAGACCCGGGAACACCGTTTGCACCTGACCGAAACCATCAGTCTGGAGGGGCATCGCAACTCCTGGAAGCTCGGAGGAGATGCTCTGGTTACCTGGATCTACAATTTTTTTCCGTCCCTTTCCGGCGGGGAATACATTTTCGATCCTATCAAGGTGGACCCGTTTACCTTCCAGCCGATGGAGGATGGCCTGGAACTCTCGCCACTGCGCGCCTATGCCCACGAAGTTCCTAAATATTACATCCAGAATTTCGGCAACATGGCATCGCATCCTGACACCAATGAGTACGCGGGGTTTTTGCAAGACACCATCCGCGTCACCAATCGCCTGGCGCTAAGCATTGGCGGCCGCTACGACTTGCAAACCTTTACCAAAAAAGGACTCGTGACCAATCCGCTCTGGCCGGATTCAGGCAAGGTTCCCTTCAACCCGTACAACTTTGCGCCGCGTGTGGGACTTGCCTATGCGATTGGAAATCAAAAGCCGCTGGTGGTACGAGCTGGGTACGGCTGGTTTTACACTCGCATTCCCCAGATCTACACTTCGACCATCGCCACGGAGAATGGATTTGAGTCGGCGAATCTCTTCCTCAACAATTCCAATTTCTACGATCGCCAGATCTTCCCGCAATACCCGAACCCTCTGGTGAACTGTCCGGTGACCTCGACGACGTGCACTTTGCCGCCGGCTTTCGCGCAGCACGCCCAGGGTGATATCTCGGCTTTTTCACCCAATTTCAACACCCCCAAAGTAGAGCAAGCCAGCGTGAGCCTGGAACGCGAAGTAGCCCACCGCTTCGCCGTCGGCGTCTCCTACATGTACGTTCACGGCGTGGACTTGATCCGGGCACGGGATGTGAACCTGCCTCCGCCGGTGAATGTGGAGTATCCGGTCTTCGACAGCACCGGGACCAACTTTCTGGGCACCTACTATGACGTGGCGTCCTTTTCGACTTGGCAGATGACGCCTTCTTTCACTTGCCCTTTTCCGCCGTGCATCAATCCTCTGGCGCGTCCCATCCCCCAGCTAGGCGCCATTGACGTTTTCGAAAGCGCTGCATCCAGCGTGTACAACGGCGCGACGCTTTCGATTCGGCGCCAGATGACCAGTGGCGTCTATTTCCGGCTGGCCTACACCTACGCCCACGCCATTGACGATGGCCAGGATGCTCTGGTCGCCGGACGGCCAGCTTTGGTGCAGAATTCCTACGCTGCCAACGCCGAGCGCGGAAACAGTGTTACCGACCAGCGTCAGCGATTCGTGTTTTCCTGGATCGCCGAGCCCAAGCCCTTTCATCGCGGTCAGGAATGGCTGGGCCGAATCTTCAATGATTGGAAACTGGCGGGGGTGTTCACCTACGGCAGTGGCCGACCGGTCAACGTCACCGTCGCGGGCGACCCCAACCAGGACGATAACAGCGATAATGACCGCTTGCCCGAGGCCAGACGCAATTCCTTCCTGGGGCCTGATTATGCCAGTACGGATGCGCGGCTCAGCCGCCGGCTGTACGTCGGAGATCGTCTGAAGATTGACTTGGTAGTGGAATCCTTCAATCTGCTCAACCGCGACAACAAGCTGGTGACCATCACCGAGAACGGTCTGACCAGCGACTCCGTATACTTTGAAAAGATCAGTAGCCAGATTGGAATCAACTACTTCCCCGGCCATTTCCAAGTGCCCACCAACCCCGTGGCGGCCACCAATTCCTTCCCTCCGCGGCAGGTGCAGTTGGCGTTGAAATTGGCTTTTTGAGCGAAAATCGCATTGTTTGGCCCGCATTTCGGCTCTCCTTGTGGCCGCAGGTCATCCATAGCCCTTGACTTAGGGACAAAACCTTGCAATAAATGATCAGTCCACGCCGGACAGGTTTGGGGGTGTCGTTTCTTTGGCAGAAGTCAGGTTGCAAGAGGGCGAGTCCCTCGAAAACGCACTCCGACGCTTTAAGCGTAAGGTGCAACAGGAAGACATCATCAAGGAAGTGAAACGTCACTCCTTTTATCTGAAACCCGGCGAGAAGAAGCGCGTGAAGGAAGCTCTAGCGCGCAAACGCAGCCGGAAGAAGGCTCGTAAAGAGGCGGAATAATAACCGAGGGTCGCTCCCATGGCGGCCCTCGTTTGTTTCTCAATGGCATTCCTTGGGGGGAACGCCACCCGGGTCCATCAAACTCGGGGAGTTCGAATGTCGAATAGGAACCATGCCCGTTCGGGGTATGGCTGACCGAATCCAGGGGCGGTTGCAGTACCAACGAGGGGGATGTAGCAACAATCTCGCGCACTGGTGCGCCGGAGATGTCCTCGCGTTATCGCGAGGCGTCATCCGGAGCCAGTCGCAAGGAGAACATCCTCAATGGAACTTCAGGACAAGGTATTAAAGTGCATTGATTGCGACTCCGATTTCGTTTTTAGCGTCGGGGAGCAGTTATTCTACCGCGACAAGCAGTTCCGGAACGAACCCAAACGCTGCAAGAGCTGCAAGACCAGGCGCGTATCGGTACTTCAAGCCTCGCCTCCGGAACGTAAGTCTCCCAGGATCGAGACCCCGGCAACCTGTTCGCAATGTGGCAAGTCCACCACCGTACCCTTCCGGCCAACCCAGGGTCGTCCGGTGTTGTGCCGCGATTGTTTCCAGGGGAAACGTACAGTAGCTTCGGCCTGATTGAACCGCGGCTCTGGCCGGCGGTCGGCGAAGGTTAGCTCACTAGTCAGTGGGCTGGTCCGCTTTCCTTTCCGTTCCCGGTTTAAGGCAACTGCATTCGCCCAGCTTCTGTCGGGTTGGGCAAACACGCAGTCTCTCCTCTTCGTGCTGCCACTCGGTCCGGGTTACTATAGAAGAATTGTATCCATGGGCGGCGTTGTGCGCCCATTTTCAGAAAGCAATGGCCAGCTTTTATGTAGAAAATTTCGGTTGCCGCGCCACCCAGGCGGACGGGGCCGCCGTCGAACGCCAGTTCCGCGAACGCGGACTCGCGCGCGCCGATCGTGCGTCTAAGGCAGAACTTGTGGTGCTGAACACCTGCACGGTCACCGCTTCTGCCGATCGCGACGCCCGGGCCGCCATCCGCCGCGTCCGTCGTGAGAATCCCGGCTGTCAGATCGTCGTCACCGGTTGCTATGCCCAGCGCGCGCCCGAGGAGATTGCGGCATTGCCGGGCGTGGACCGCGTGGTCGGGAACTCCCACAAGCACCGATTAGCGGAGATCGTGCTCCAGCAGCGCGATTCCGGCTCCGGCGGCAGGATCCCGTCCGCATTCGTCCCGCTGAGCACTTTAGCTTTTGGCCAACGACCGACCGCCTGCCCTGAGCCGAACGGCGAAGGGACCCACGACCAACGACCGATCTACGTCTCCGACATCTTTGCCCACACCGAACTGCTTGCAGCTCCAGTGTTCGACGCCGCCAATGAACGCACCCGCCCCAACCTCAAAGTGCAGGATGGCTGCGACAACCGCTGCTCATTTTGCGTGATTCCATCCGTGCGCGGGCAGAGCCGGTCGTTGCTATTGCCCCGAATTCTGGACGAAGTGAACACTCTAGTAGCTGCCGGATATCGCGAGGTCGTGATCTCCGGAATTAACCTGGGCCGCTGGGGACGAGACTTCGCAGCCGAGGCAACGCGCTTCGAAGATCTTATCCGTGCCATTCTCGAGCGCACGGCGCTCCAGAAGTTGCGTATCAGCTCCGTGGAACCCATGGACTGGAGCCACGAGCTTATCCAACTCATGGCCGATTCCCCGCGCATTGCCAAACACGCGCACGTGCCTATGCAATCTGCGAGCGATCGCGTGCTTCGCGCCATGCATCGCAAGTACCGGCCATGGCACTATCGCCAGAAGATCGAAAAGATTCGTGCAGCCATGCCCACCGCAGCCATCGGCGCTGATGTGATGGTCGGCTTCCCCGGCGAGACGGATCGAGACTTCGACGAGACGCGCCGCATGGTGGAAGAGCTGCCGTTCACTTACCTTCATGTGTTCACCTACTCTCCGCGTCCGGGGACTCCAGCAGCGGCGATGCGCAATCAGATTCCGACGAATGTGGCCCGCGCTCGCAACCAAGTCTTGCGGGACCTGGCCGCGCAGAAGAAGCTGGCATTCATGAGGTCGTTCATCGGAAAAGCGATGGAGGCCATCACCCTGAATGTTTTCGACGGAACCCACACTGAGTGCCTCACCCACAACTATCTTCCCCTACGCATCCAGGGACCCCACGAAGCCAACCGCTGGACTCGAGCCACGGTAGAGGATGTCCAGGGCGGAACGCTGATTGCGACCGTTGAATCTATTTGAATAGCTCCGCCAGTTCCCGCGGGCTGTCCACCACCACGTCAGGCGGAGCGATGCTCAGGGTGTGCGGGGCAAAGCCGTAGGTCACTCCGCAGGTCCACAGCCCGGCGTTGCGGCCGGTGATCACATCAACCGACGAGTCTCCGACCATCAGCGTTTCTTCAGACCGCGCCTTGGTGTCGCGCAAAATGCTGTGTACGCCATGCGGATCGGGCTTCTTGGTGGGAAAGCTGTTGCCGCCATACACCTGCACAAAGAAATCCGCCAGGCCGAGCGCCTCTACGATCGCCCGTGAGGGGATCACCGGCTTGTTGGAAAGCACGGCCATCTGGCGGCGAATGCCGTTTGCCTGACCGACCGCCGCCAGCATCTCCTTTATCCCGTCATAAAGGTGCGTGTAGTCGAGTTTGTGCACCCGATAGTAGGCCAGAAAGTATTCCAGTGCCTCTTTCACATGAGCATCGTTCTTGGGATCTCCCAAAGCACGACGGACCAGCACCGGTGCGCCATCGCCGACGTAGGAGGCGATTACATCGCCCGGGAGTTCGGGCCGGTTGAAGTGCCGCAGCATGGCATTGACGGAATGAATCAGGTCGAGTCTTGAGTCGATCAGAGTGCCATCGAGGTCAAAGATCAGAAGCTTGATCGTGCGAGGATCGAATTGGCGGTGGAAGCGGATCATGCGGACGCTTCAGGATAGCATCCAGAAATCGGCACTTGGCACTTAGCGCTTGGCCCTTGAAGGCAATTGCAGAAATGCGGCTGGAACCCGAATGGCCGAAGGCCAGGTGCCAGGTGCTAAGTGCCAAATGCTGCTTCCAGTTACCTGAGAGTATTCGGAAATCCCTTCGCAGGATTTACAATAGAAGCCTTGTGTTGCGGATAGGCTAAAAGCATGGCGAGCAAGACCGAATCTCGAGTGGCAGACGCGAACACGGCCTACGAAGGCCTTTCTCGCGAGCAACTGATCGAAGCTTACCGGATCATGCACACCTCGCGCCGCGTGGATGACCGCGAGATCCTGCTCAAACGCCAGCAGAAGATTTTCTTTCAGATTTCCGGAGCCGGGCACGAGGCTGTGGGCGTGGCGGCAGCCTTGGTCATGAAGCCCGCCTATGACTGGTTCTATCCCTACTATCGCGATCGCGCCCTGTGTTTGGGGTTGGGCGCAACTCCTTACGAGATGCTTCTCGAGGCCGTCGGCGCGGCCGACGATCCCAACTCCGGCGGCCGGCAAATGCCCTCGCATTGGAGTTTTCCTAAGCTGAATGTGGTGACGCAATCATCTCCCACTGGTTCCCAGGTGCTACAGGCGGTTGGCTGCGCTGAAGCCGGCCGGTATTTTCACTCTCACCCCAA
>Ga0209517_10005510_pt1 | contig 16109 bp, 14 predicted proteins | sample PeaSoiMetSII2010_FD_187695 | JGI IMG/M metagenome (GOLD analysis project Ga0209517, IMG submission 187695) | Peat soil microbial communities from Weissenstadt, Germany - SII-2010 (SPAdes) (version 2) | ecosystem: Environmental > Terrestrial > Soil > Wetlands > Peat | place: Germany... | reverse complement strand
CCGTAGGCCCAGCCGTGATAAGGGCAGCGCAGGGTCGGCTGGCCGCTCACGGGCTCGCTCAGGATCACGGAGCCGCGGTGGCGGCACACGTTGTGAAAGACGCGGATTTCGCCCGCGCGGTCGCGCAGCACGATCGCCGGCAGCCCCGCCGCCGTGACCGGGATGGCGTCGCCGGGATTGGGCACCTGATGGGCGAAGGCGACGCCGGTCCAGCTCCGGCCGAGCACGCGCTCCATCTCGAGCCGATGATAGGCCTCGCTGGTGTAGGCGGTGCTCGGGAGCGGCCGTGCGGTCTCGATGGGCCCGCGCACGCGCTCAGCGACATCTGGCCCCAGAAGCGTCTTCCAGGATGCCTCGCTCATTCGAATGATCCTCGCAGCGCCGCCGGCGTGGTGCCGCGCCGCCGGCGGAAGCTGCGCGTCAACGCGCTCTGATCGGAGAAACCAACCGCGAGCGCGATCTCCGCGATCGACAACCGGGTCTCGCGCAGCAGATCCTCGGCGCGGTCGAGGCGCGTCATGGCGAGCCGCTCCGCGGGCGGATGGCCGGTCTCGCGCCGAAACTGCTCGTGAAACCGGCTGACGCCCATGCCCGCCGAGCGGGCGAGATCGCCGACGGTCAACGGCTCGGCGTAGCGCTCCTCGATGACCGCGAGCGCCCGCAGGATCGGTTCGGCATGCCGCTCGCGAGCGGAGAATTTTCGGCCGATCGAGTCCGCCAGCAGAGCCGCCGCATGATGAGCGAGCCCATCGCCGAGCGTGCCGGATGAAGCCTCGGACGAGACATAGCGCGCCAGATGATCGAGGGGCTCGTCGATCGGAAAGAACGGCGCGGCGGAGGCGCGGGCGACGATGCTCTCCGGGAGGAACGCGGCGCGCGGCACCTCGAAGACGACGAAGCGGTTCTCGCCAAGCACGTTCCCCTGATGCGGCGTGCCGCTGACGATGAGCGCGCCGCTGGACGACGCGATCGCGCCGAGGGCGCCGCCCACCCGCACCTCCATCGCCCCGACCACCGGCAGCACGATCTGGTGGAAGTCATGGGCGTGGGCTCTCTCGCGTCCACGGTAGGACCGGAGCGACAAAGACATGCGCGGAGCGTGCATGGCGGATTTCTCCCTGCGGCAGCATACCCTACAAGGTCCGGAGAGCCGGTCAAAGCATGCGGAGACGCGGTCAAGACCGGCCACCGCGCGCCGTGCTATCTCGGAGCCTGAACAGGAGATGGGTGATGCCATGAGCGGAGATCGCTGGGTTACGTTCGACTGCTTCGGAACCCTGGTGGATTGGCACAGCGGGTACCGGCGCGCCCTCTCGCCGATCGCGGGAGCGCGGACCGACGAGCTGATCCGCGCCTACCACGAGTTCGAGCGAGCGATCGAGGCGGAGCGCCCGCACCGCCTCTACAAGGACGTGCTCACGGCGGGCCTGGAGCAAGGCGCGCGGAAGATCGGCCTCGCGCTCCCCAAGGGGCAGTCGGACGTGATCGTCCGGAAATGGGGCGAGCTGCCGTTCTACGGCGACGTGGCCACGGCGCTCGGCGCGCTGCGCGACGCCGGCTGGAAGCTCGCCATGCTCACGAATTGCGACAACGATCTCTTCGCCAAGACGCTTGCCAAATTCCCGCTCAAGCCCGATCTCGTCGTCACCGCCGAGATGGTCGGGAGCTACAAGCCGGAGCTCGGCCATTTCAAGCGGTTCCAGCAGGAAACCGGCGTCGAGCGCCGCAACTGGATCCACGCCGCCTGCAGCTGGTTCCACGACATCGCCCCGGCGCGGCGCCTCGGCGTGAAACGGGTCTGGGTCGATCGCGACAAGACCGGGCATGATCCGTCGGCGGCGACGCGCGTGCTGCCAAACGTGGTCGACCTCCCGAAGACGGTCTCCGAGCTTCGCGATTTGCCGGCGCCCGAGCCGGCTGCATGAACCTTCCGAACCCCGGCGCATGCATGCGTGCGCGGTAGTAGTAGAGGCCGAGGGTCTCGGCGTCGATGCGCCGGCCGGTGTAGCGGAAGGAGCCGGTGGCGCTGGCGCTCTCGCCATAGGCCTGCACGCCCTGCTGCGTGATGGTGCCGGAGGTCGAGTCCACGCTGGCGATCAGCGAGCCCTGGATGTCCGGCACCAGGATCGCGCGCGTGCCGTTGGCGTTGACGAGGTTCAGCACCTCGTCGATGCCGGCGCCGTGGGTGTAGCGGCGGAGCACGTTGCCGCTGCCGTCGGACTCCAGCACCTCGCGGTCGCCATCGGAGAGGGTGTAGGTGCTGATGCCGTTCACCGTCTTCGACTTCCGCCGGCCCGAGGCGTCGTAGGCATAGCTCACGGTGTTGCCGCTGCCCGAGGCCGAGATCAGCCGGTTCTCGGCGTCATAGCCGTAGGTGAAGGTGCCGTCGGAGGTGAGGTTGCCATTGCCGTCGTAGGTCGGGCTCGCCGATCCCACCGCGGTGTACTGGTTCAGGTTGTTGGCGCTGTAGGAGACGCTGCTCGCGCTGGCCGTGGGATAAGACCAGTAGGAGTTGTCGCTGGCGGTCTGGTACACACGCTGGTTCACCTTGTTGTACCAGTGATTGAACACCACCGAGCTCGAGGCGGGCGCCGTCACCGCGCTCACGCTGTCGAAGATCGTGCCATTGAGGCGGTTGAGGGCGTCGTAATAGAAGTAGCTGGTGTACTGCACGCCGCTGCCGCCGCCGGGCACTGCCACGGTCGGGATCGTGACGTTTCTGTCGGCGTCGTAGGCGGGGACTCCCGTGCTCGGGTGGGGGAATTGAGCGCGCTGTCATACCGGAAGCCGGCGCGTTGAATGACCGCAACCTTGATCTAGGGCGAAGACGGGATCTCGACGCCTGCCGCCCGAAGCGAGGCGGCAACATCGGAGAGCGACCGAAAGAGGGTCAGCGGGTCGTCCTTGGATGGCAGGAACCCGCGTCGCCGCCAGAATTCTGCCGCTCCCTCATCGAGCGCATTGACGACGAGCGCGCGGCCGCCGATCAACCGGGCGCCAGCAACACATCGGATCAACGCGTGGCGCAGAAGACTCGTGCCGATGCCCTGACCTGCCCAGGCTTCGTCTGTCGCAAGCTGGCCGAGCAGGAGACAAGGGATCGGGTTGGGCGGCTGGCCCGTCTTGACGGATCGTGGCATCGCCGAGGGGACAACAGCGGTCGGCGCGAGCCCATAGTAGCCAACCACGCGACCGCCATCGTGAACCACCATGACGACCGTGAACCCCTTCTCCTGGTTCGACAGCGCCCTCGTCTTTAGCCAAGTGTCGAGCGCGGGCTTCCCACAAGAAAATCGCGATACATCGTGCCCGGAGTCGAGCGGCTCAGGCAGCGAGAGCGTCAAGATGCCCGTCAGCGCTTCTTGCGACGGCTCTCCCAAGGGGCCGAGCGCTTCAGCAACGTAACCATCTCGGGAACGGCAGCTGCCGGTGCGGCGATCGCCGACATGAAGGCGCTAAACCCCTTCGGACTCATTCGGATGAGCGCGTTTTCCATGATGATCTCCTCGGCCGCACGAACCGCGGCTTCGCGCACGAAATCTGTACGCGATCGACCGCGCAGGTCGGCGGCGCGATCGATGATCGCGATGTCGGCCTCAGGCAATCGCATCGACAACGGATGATCCTTCCTCTTCGCACTGCCTGCCATCGCACTCTCCTCAAGGACTGCGGATCTAGCGTAGCGTGGTGTAGTGCATTTTACAATACGAACTTTTCTACGACGTCGAGCCAAATATCTGGCTGCCCCGCCTGTACCGACGCCATGCGCGGCATTCGACGTGCGGCACCCCCTCAACTTTCTTGTCCTCGGGACCTGACCTAGACTGCGTCGAACGCCGTCAGGAGGTCCGTCATGGAGAAGAAGCTAGCCCAGCCGCTCGGCGGTAACATCATGCCGCGCTTCGGCGGGCCCGGCACCATGATGCGCCTTCCCGCGCGGGAGGACGCGACCGGGCTCGACGCCTGCTTCATCGGCGTGCCCTTCGATATCGGCACCTCCAACCGCAGCGGCGCGCGCTTCGGACCCCGGCAGATCCGCGCGGAATCGACGCTGCTCCGGCCCTACAACATGGGCACCCGCGCCGCGCCCTTCGACGCGCTGGCCGTGGCCGATGTCGGCGACGTCCCCATCAATCCCTATAACCTCACCGACAGCATCCGGATCATCACCGAGCACTACGCGCGCGTGCTCGCGGCGGGCTGCAAGCCCCTGACCCTAGGCGGCGACCACACCATCGCGCTGCCGATCCTGCGCGCCCTTGCGGCAAAGCACGGGCCCGTGGGCATGGTGCACGTCGACGCCCACGCCGACATCAACGAGCACATGTTCGGCGAGCCGATCGCGCACGGCACACCGTTCCGGCGCGCGGTGGAGGAAGGCTTGCTCGATTGCAAGCGGGTGGTGCAGATCGGGCTGCGCGGCACCGGCTATGCCGCGGAGGATTTCGACTGGCCGCGCCAGCAGGGCTTCCGCGTGGTGCAGGCGGAGGAGTGCTGGTACCGCTCGCTGGCGCCGCTCATGGCGGAGGTGCGCGACCAGCTGGGCAAAGGCCCGGTCTACCTGACCTTCGACATCGACGGCCTCGATTCCTCGGTGGCGCCGGGCACCGGCACGCCCGAGCCCGGCGGGCTGACGGGTGCGCAGGGGCTGGAGATCATCCGCGGCTGCCGCGGGCTCGACCTGGTCGGCGGCGACCTGGTCGAGGTGTCGCCACCCTACGATCCCTCAGGAAATACGGCGCTGCTGGCGGCCGGGCTGCTGTTCGAGATGCTGTGCGTGCTGCCCGGCGTGCCCTATCGTTGACGGTCCGCGAGCGGTCAGGCCGACACATGCGGGACTAGAAAGAAGAAGGAGGAGAAGCCATGAAGATCGTCGTCTTGGGTGCGGGCGTGGTCGGGGTCACCACCGCCTATGAATTGGCGAAGGACGGTCACGAGGTCACGGTGATCGACCGGCAGCCGATCGCCGCCAACGAGACCAGCTTCGGCAACGCCGGCATGATCGCGCCGGGCCACTCCTACACCTGGGCCTCGCCGAGGGCGCCGGGGATCATGTTCCGATCCTTGTTCCAGCGCGACCAGGCGTTGCGCCTGAGCCTCAGGGCCGATCCGCAGATGTGGGCGTGGTGCCTCAAGTTCCTGCGCAACTGCACCGCGGAGCGCGCGCGGGTCAACACGCTGCGCAAGCTCGGGCTCTGCCAGTACTCGCAGGCGGTCCTCAAGGAGACCGTGGCGGAGACCGGCATCGAGTATGACCGGAACACCCGCGGCATCCTCTATCTCTATCGCGATCAGGCCTCGTTCGAGTACGGCGTTCAGCACATGAAGATCCTGCAGGACGCCGGACAGGAGTTCCACATCCTGGACTTCGCGGGCGTGATCCAGATCGATCCCGCGCTGAAGGCGGCGCGCGGCAAGATTCATGGCGGCCTCCACGGTCCCACCGACGAATCCGGCGACTGCCACAAGTTCACGAACGCGCTCGCCGAGGCCTGCCGCAAGCGCGGCGTGTCGTTCCGCTACGAGACCACCGTGTCGGGCTTCGAGACCGAGGGCGACAAGGTCAGTGGGGTCACGACCGACAAGGGCACGGTCAAGGGCGACCTTTTCGTGCTGTCGCTCGGGAGCTTCGCGCCATTCGCCGCGAAGAAGCTCGGCATCGACCTGCCGATCTATCCGGTCAAGGGCTACGCCGTAACCATCCCGATCAAGAACCCCGACGCCGCGCCGCGCTTGCCCGGAATCGACGAGAATTTCCTGATCGCCTACACGCCCATGGGCGACCGCATCCGCATGACCGCCACGGCGGAGTTCTCGGGCTACGACACCAGCCACACGCCCGCCGATTTCCGCGTGGCGCTCGAGGTGGCGGAGACGCTCTTCCCGGGCGCCGGCGACATCCCGCGCGCTTCCTATTGGGCGGGCCTCAGGCCGATGACGCCGGAAGGCTGGCCGCGCATCGGCCCCACCCGGTACCGCAACTTCTATCTGAATTCCGGCCAAGGCCACATGGGCTGGACCATGTCCCACGGCTCGGCGCGGCTGGTGGCGGACCTGATCGCCGGCCGCAAGACCGCGATCGATGCCAGCGGGTTCGCCGTTGCCTAAGGTCCTGGATCACGTGACACACCCCCACACCTCACCCTCCCAGCGCTCCGCGCTGGGCCCCTCCTTCTCCCCTCTCCCGTTGCCGGGAGAGCGGAGAGGGGTATCAAGCAGCGATCTCAATCTGATCCCTCTCCTCTCGCCCCAGCGGGGAGAGAGGAGAGGCAAGGTGAGGAGTGAGGGGGCTGTCACCCCTCGGACGAAAAGCAAGTCGTGACCCCCGAAGAGTTCCGTAAGTTCGGCCACCGGCTGATCGATTGGCTCGCGGATTATCGCGCGGGCATCGAAGAGCGGCCGGTGATGGCGCAGGTGCGACCCGGCGACATCAAGAAGCAGCTGCCCACCGCGCCGCCGGAGCAGCCGGAGGCCATGGAGGCGGTGCTGGCCGATCTCGACCGCGTCGTGATGCCCGGCCTCTCGCATTGGCAGCATCCGCGCTTCTTCGGCTACTTCCCCGGCAATGCGCTGCTCGCGGGTATCCTCGCGGACTTCGTGAGCACGGGCCTCGGCGTGCTGGGCCTGGCCTGGCAATCGAGCCCGGCGGTGACCGAGGTCGAGGAGGTCATGGCGGACTGGGTCCGCCAGATGGTCGGCCTCTCCGAGAGCTGGAGCGGCGTCATCCAGGACACCGCCTCCACCAGCACGCTGGTGGCGCTGATCTCGGCGCGCGAGCGCACCACCGACTACGCGCTCTCCCGCGGCGGCTTGCAGGCGGAGGAGCAGCCGCTCGCGGTCTATGTCTCCGCGCACAGCCACAGCTCCGTCGACAAGGGCGCGCTGCTCGCGGGCTTCGGTCGCGCCAATCTGCGCTTGGTGCCGTTCGACGCCGAGTACGGCATGCGCGCCGATGCGCTCGAAGACCTGGTGCGGAGCGATCTCGCCGCGGGGGTGCGGCCCTGCGCCATCGTCGCGACCGTCGGAACGACGGCCACCACCGCCATCGATCCCGTGCGCGGCCTCGCCGAGATCGCGCGGCGCAACAAGATCTGGCTGCATGTCGACGCGGCGATGGCGGGGAGCGCCATGATCCTGCCGGAATGCCGGTGGATGTGGGACGGCATCGAGGGCGCGGACTCCCTGGTGATCAACGTGCACAAGTGGCTGGGCGCGCCCTTCGACTGCTCGCTCTATTACGTGCGCGACCCCCAGCACCTGATCCGCGTCATGTCGACCAATCCGAGCTTCCTGCAGTCCTCGGTGGACGGTCAGGTCAAGAGCTTGCGCGACTGGGGCATTCCCTTGGGCCGGCGGTTCCGCGCGCTCAAGCTCTGGTTCCTGATCCGGGAACAGGGCGTCGAGGCGCTCAGGGCGCGGTTGCGTCGGGACATGGCGAACGCCCAGTGGCTCAGCGAGCAGGTGGCCGCGACTCCCGGCTGGCGCGTCCTGGTGCCGGCGCGGCTGCAGACCGTCTGCGTGCGCCACGAGCCGCCGGGGCTATCGGGTGAGACCCTCGACCGGCACACACTCGGATGGGCCGAGCGGATCAACCGCTCGGGTGCGGCTTATCTGACGCCAGCGGTGGTGGACGGCCGCTGGATGGTGCGGGTCTCGATCGGCGCGCTCGCCACGGAGCGCGATGACGTGGCCGCCGTCTGGCAGGCGATGCGTCAGGCCGCGGAGGATTCCGCCACCGAGAACTGAGTGGCGAGATTGCCTTCGTAAGTGGTGGGACCGACGTGGCTGAGCCGGCTCGCGAGATCGGCCCAGATCTCGCCGCCCATGTCGATCCAGCGCTTGCAGAAGGCGAAGTCCTCGCTGAGATAGACCCCGGTCTCGGGGTCGATCATGCATTCGAAGAGCGCCACGCGGTTCGAGCTGCCGGCGAGCGCGTCGCCGTAGTTGTGATCGCTGCGGAAACGGAGCGACTGATAGCGCTCGCACATCTTCTCGAGCACGGCCCGGCGGACCATCAGGAAACCGGTGCCGGCATAGCGGACGCGAACGAACTCGCCACGAGTCTCGATCCGCTCGGGATTCTCCACCTCGAGGACGTAGTGCAGCGCCGCGGCGCTGGGTTCCGGCAATCCGGCGGCGAGGGTCTGGCGCACCTTGTTCCAATCGATCCGCTTGATGGGATAGACGCCGGCGCAGACGTCGGCGCCGCACGCGAGGAGCCGCAGCACCTGCTCGGGCTCGAACCCGATATCGGCGTCGATGAAGAGCAGGTGGGTGGCCGCGGGATCGTCCAGGAAGGCGGCCACCAGATTGGCCCGCGCCCGCGTGATGAGCGCGTCGTTCTGCTGCATCTCCAGCTTGAGCTTCACGTCGGAATAGGAGCGCAACGCCATCTGCAGCTTGAAGAGCGAGGCCGTATAGATGCTGGAGACCTGCCCGCCGAAGCAGGGCGTCGCGACAACAAGCTGAATATCGTCCGCCACTGGCCGGCTCCTCCCGAGGTCGATGAGACGTGCCCGCACGCTAGCCGAGCATGGTGAACGCCCCGTTAATGGGTGCCGATCGCGAAGGCGCGGCAAGCGCTTATTCGCGGGCACATTGCCGGTTTGGCGCCCGGTGCTACAGTCTGCGGGTATCCTGCTCGCCCTGGAGGCCGCCATGACCTTGAGCGCCGGACAAACCTCGGCTCGCCGTGGAACTCCTGGGATCGGCGTGATCCCCAATCGCGCGGCGCTCGGCGCGGAGATCACGGGCGTCGATCTCAAAGACCTGGACGACGATGCGTTCGCGCGCCTGCTGCAGGCTTGGCACGATCATTCAGCGCTGCTGATCCGCGGCCAAAAACTGAGCGACCAGGACCTCATCGCGTTCAGCCGCCGGCTCGGCGAGCTCGACTGGGCGCCGATCCAGGAGACCGGGCGGCGCTTCGTCGAGGGCATTCCGGAGATCTATATCGTCTCCAACGTCAAGGTGAACGGCGAGCCCATCGGCAGCCTGGGCGACGGCGAGGCCGTCTGGCACACGGACATGTCCTATCTCGAGGTGCCGCCCAAGGCGAGCATGCTCTATGCGCTCGAGGTACCGCCGAGTGGCGGCAACACCTCCTTCTGCACCATGTACGGCATCTATGACGCGCTGCCGGCGCGGTTGAAGGAGCGCATCGCCGGTCTCAAGATCAAGCACGACGGGACCTACAACAGCGGCGGCTATCTGCGCCAGGGCGTGACGCCCTCCGACGATCCCATGACCTCGCCGGGCGCCGTGCACCCGTTGGTCTGCACCCACCCGGCGACCGGCCGGCGCATGCTCTACCTCGGCCGGCGCCGCAACGCCTACCTGGTCGGGCTCTCGCTCGCGGACTCGGAGGCGCTCTTGAACGAGCTCTGGAGCGTGGTCGACCGGCCGGAATTCGCCTGGGAGCACACCTGGCGGGTCGGCGATCTCGTACTGTGGGACAACCGCTGCACCATGCACCGGCGCGACGCCTTCGACCCCGGAAGCCGCCGCGTCATGCACCGCACCCAGGTGAAGGGCGAGCAGCGGCCGAGCTAAACGTCGCTGGCGCGACGAGCTTTTTTGTCAGCGCGGTGCAACCCACTCTCGGTCCAAGATCGGCAGAAGGTTGAGCACGCGACTCAGTTAACTCCTGAGGCGACCGTGCTTGGCTTTCTGTGTGTTCTGGATGGAGTGAGGGCGATTGAGAACGGGCCGGCAATGGGAGAGCTGGATCTGCGCTATAAACAAGGAGCGATTGATGTCCGTCTAAATGATCCCAGCGGAGATGAGCTCCACGATTGACTCTAATCGCTTCCCGTTAAGCTTGGCCGGCCGTTTCTAGCTCCGGGCGTCAGCCGAGATAGGCGCGCTGCACCTTTTCGTCATCGATGAGCTCCGCGCCGCGGCCGACCAGGGCCACCTTGCCGCTCTCGAGCACGTAGGCGTAATCCGCGATGTTGAGCGCCGCGAGCGCGTTCTGCTCGACCAGAAGAATGGTGACGCCCTGCTGATTGATGGCGCGGATGGTCTGGAAGACTTGCTCCACCAGCACCGGCGACAAGCCCATGCTGGGCTCGTCCATGAGCAGCACTCGCGGTCGCGCCATCAGCGCGCGCGCCGTCGCGACCATCTGCTGCTCGCCGCCGGAGAGCGTACCGGCCACCTGCTTGATGCGCTCCTTGAGGCGCGGAAAGAGCGCCATCATGCGCTCCTTGTCCTCGGCGATGGCCGCGCGGTCGCGGCGCGCGAAAGCGCCCATGTGCAGGTTTTCGTCCACGGTGAGGCGGGCGAAGATCCGCCGACCCTCCGGCACCTGCACGATCCCCATCTGGGAGATCTCGTGCGCCGGGATCTCGGCGAGGCTCTCGCCGTCGAGGCGGATATCGCCGAAGCGCGGGTGGAGGAGTCCGCTGATCGCGCGCAACGTCGTCGTCTTGCCGGCGCCGTTGGCGCCCACCAGCGTGACGATCTGGTGCTCCTCGACCGCGATCGAGACGCCCTTCAAGGCCTCGATGTTGTCGTAGAAGACGCGGATGTCGTCGATCTCGAGCAGTGCCATGAGGTCTCGCTAAACCGGGGCCGGCGGCTCGGTCAGGTGCTCGACCGTGTGCTGGCGCGCCACCGCCGGCGCGGAGGACGGCGTGCCGAGATAGGCCTCGATCACCTTGGGATCTTTCTGCACCTCGGCGGGCGTGCCTTCCGAGATCTTGACGCCGTGGTCGAGCACGGTGACCACGTCCGACATGCCCATCACGACGCGCATCTGGTGCTCGATCAGGATAATCGTGATGCCGTACTCGTCCCGCACCCGATGGATGAACTCCATCATCTCCGAGGTTTCTCGCGGGTTCATGCCCGCGGTCGGCTCGTCGAGCATCAGCAGCTTCGGTTGGGTCGCGAGCGCACGTCCGATCTCGAGCCGGCGCTGCTCGCCATAGGCCAGGTTCCGCGCGATCACGTCGCCGCGGCCGCGCAAGCCGATAAACTGCAGCAGCTTCAACGCCTCGTCGTGGGCCCGCGCCTCGTCCTGCCGGGTGTGAAAGCTGTTGAACAGCGCACCCCACCAATGCGACTTCAGGTGCAGGTGCATGCCCACCAGCAGGTTCTCGATCGCCGTGATGTTCCGGAACAGGCGGATGTTCTGGTAGGTGCGGCTTATCCCGACCGCCGCGACGCGGTCCGGCGTCAGGCCATCGAGCCGCTCGCCGCGAAACCAGATCTGTCCGCTGGTCGGCTTGATGTTCTGCATGATGCAGTTGAAGACCGTGGTCTTGCCCGCGCCGTTCGGGCCGATCACGCTGTGGATCTCGCGCTCGCGGATCTCGAGATCGAGGCTGCCCACGGCGGTGAGGCCGCCGAAGCGCATGGTCAACTGTTTCGTCGAGAGGATCGGCTCGCCGGGCAAGGCTGTCTCCTATTCGCCGGGCCGGTGCTCGGCGTGCGCCGCGACTTCCGCGACGACGGCCGGCGGCGGCTCCTCGAGCTCGAGATCGCCCGCGAAGTCGTGGAGCTCGCGGCGGCGCGTGGCCGAGGGCCACAGACCCTCCGGCCGGATCCGCATCATCACGATCAGCGCCACGCCGTAAAAGAGATAGCGGTATTCGCCGAACTCGCGAAGCAGCTCCGGCAATCCCACCAGCGCCAGCGACCCCACGATGACGCCGGGCAGGCTCCCCATGCCGCCCACGATGATGAGCGCCAGGACGTTGATGGAGACCAGCAGCTGGAAGCTGCTGGGATAGACCGAGGTCAGCATCACCGCGAAGATCGAGCCCGAGAGGCCCGCGAACGCGGCGCCGAGGCCGTAGGCCAGCAGCTTCACCTTGACCAGGTTGATGCCCAGCGCCTGCGCCACGTCCTCGTCGTCGCGCACCGCCATCCACGCGCGCCCGAGCCGCGAGCTCTCCAGGCGCCAAGCGCAATAGGCGGCGAACCCCGCGCACACAAGCGTCAGAAAGAAGAGCGCCACGGGATCGGCGAGCTCGAAACCGCCGATCCGCGGCTTCGGAATTTGCAGGATGCCCTGAGCGCCCGCGAGCAACGGCGCCGCGGCGTCGGACTGCACGACGACGCGCACGATCTCGCCGAGCCCCATGGTCGCGACCGCCAGGTAGTCGCCGCGCACGCCCAGCACGGGGATGCCGAACAGCACGCCCACCATCACCGAGATCAAGACCGCGATCGGCATCGCCATCCAGAAGGACATGTGCGGTATCGCGGTGAAGGCGGCGAGCGCGTGCGGGCTGTCGGCGGTCAAGAGCGCGGTCGTATAGGCGCCGACGGCGAAGAACGCGACGAAACCGAGATCGAGGAGCCCCGCGAGCCCCACCTCGAGGTTGAGCCCCATGCCCATCAGGATGTAGAGGCCGACCAGCATCAGCACCTGGCCGATGTAGGAGCCCGCGAGGATCGGCAGCAGGATCAGCACCAGCATGGCGATCCCGGCCTTGGCGAACTGCCCGTTGCGGCTTTGCCACCAGCTGGTCGTGCCGGAGGCGGCACTCCGCACTTGCATTCTCGTGACCAGCAAACTGGCGCCCGTGGCGATGATGAAGATGATCGCCGCGCCTTCAGGCGTGAGGCCCTCCCAGGTGTACAGCACGTCCCGCACGGCGCCGATGGCGTCGTTGAACTGCATCATGATCTGGATGAGTTCTTGGAAGACGCCGAAGAACAGCACGGCCATGCAGCCCACCAGCACGGGCTTGCGCACGCTTGGCGTGCTGATCGCGAGGAGCACGCCCAACACGCCGAGCACGGCGCCGGCGACGACGAGCAGGGGTACCGCGACCCCGAGACCGAGCTCCAACGTCAGCATGTCCGAGGTCGCCGGCGACAACGAGATGAAGATCGACCGGAGATCGATGGAGTTCATCGCGACGACGAGCAGCGCCAGCAGGCCGCCCGCCACCGCGCCCGCGATCAAGCCGTTGAGCACGATCGTGGCGATCGAATGGTGGCGCTCGCCGCGGGCGAGGTATGCACCCGCACCCAAGCCGATCGCCAGGAGCGCGGTTTGCGCCATGGTCAGGAGGTCCACGATGATCGCCCGCTCGTGGATCATCGGAAGAATGCCGACCACGGCGAGGTAGACGGCGATGATGCCGAAGACGAGGCCGGTCACCATCGCCCGGTGGAACGGAGAGCGTACCCGCTTGTGCCGGCGGCCCCGCGAGATGGTTGCGGCGGTCATGCGCGTTTCTTCGCCATGCGCTCGCCCAGGATCCCGTGCGGCCGGAAGATCAGGACCATGATGAGCAGGGTGAACGCAATGAGATCGCGCAGCTGATAGGGCGCGGGTATGCCGATGCCGTCCAGGAACAGCGCGGGTCCCACGGACTCGACGACCCCCAGGAAGAACCCGCCGAGCATGGCGCCGGGAATGCTGCCGATGCCGCCCAGCACCGCCGCGCCAAACGCCTTGATCCCGGGCTGGAAGCCCATGAAGAAGTAAACCTGCTTGAAGACGAAGGCGTAGAACACGCCGGCGATGCCGGCCATGGCGCCGCCCAGCGCGAAGGTGAAGACCACCACCTTGTTGACATCGATACCCATCATCGCCGCGGCGTCGGTGTCCTCGGAGACCGCGCGCATGGCGGTTCCCATGCGGGTCTTCTGAATGATCGTGTAGAGCACCAGCATCGCCACGATGGCCAATGCGATCACCACAACGTCGACGGTGGGTACGGTGAGGGGCGGGATCGGCGTCTCCGCGCCCGGCGCGCTGAAGTTATAGAGGACGATCGGCTTCGCCTCCCACTTCGGATCGGGGTAGGAGTGGATGCTCGGCCCGAACAGCCCGCGGAAGGTCTGCTCCAGGAAGAACGAGACGCCGATCGCGCAAATGAGCGGCGCGAGGCCTCGAACGTGCCGGAACGGCCGGTAGGCGAAGCGCTCCGTCAGCACGGCGATCGTCGTAGAGGTCGCCACCGCCACGGCGAGAATGGCGCCCATGGCAAGGATCGGGTTGCTGTTGAGGAACCCGGAGTAATCGAGCGCCGAGGCAATGAAATAACCGGAAAAGGCGCCGGTCATCATGATGTCGCCATGGGCGAAGTTGATCAGGCGGAGCACGCCATAGACCATGGTGTAGCCGAGCGCGATCAGCGCGTAGACGCTGCCCAGCGTCAGGCCGAACATCACCAGGTCGAACCACTGCGTGGCGACGTACCGGCCCTTGTACAGGGTTCCGATCGTGCCGCCCACCACAACGATCGTAACCCCGATGCGCAGGGCCCAGAGGATGACATCGACGAAAGTGAAGCGCGAAAGCGTACTCAGTCGCGGGATAAGCGATCGTCCAGCCGCCACGTCAGCCATTAAGTGGAAGTCCTCGCGCTTTTATTGCGGTAACGGCGTTGCAAGAAGCGGGCCGGAGGTCCGGATGGTGGTTCGCATTCCACGAGCACCATCCGCCAACCTCCGGCCCTCGACCGTCACTGGCCGGGATTAGGGCCAGATCTTCTTGGGATTCGTATCCACCTTGTAAGTCTTGGGATCGGCGTTGGTGTACTGGTACACCGCCGGCTTGAACTCGCCGCACTCGCCGTGGGCGTCGCACTTGATCGGGCCGCTGATGCCGTCGAACGTGGTGGCGAACACCGCGTCGCGCAGGGCCTTCCGGCCGATGTAGGTGTTGCCCTTGTCGTCCGTCTTGGCGACTTTCTCGAGCGCCTTGAAGGCCATCTCCGCGCCGTCATAGGCGTGGGCGTGGTAGCCCGAGATCGGCCCCTCGCCATAGGCCTTCTTGTACTTCTCGACGAACTGCGGATAGCCCTTGCCCATCGCCGCCGGCGAGAGGTCGGTGTAGGTGATGCGGAAGCCCACCACCGCGTCCTTCGCGGCCTCGATGAAATCGGGCGCCAACATGCCGGAGCTGCCGATCAGCTGCACCTTCTCGAGCCCGGGAACGTCCTTCGCCTGCCGCAGGATCTGAGCGCCGGCAGCAACGAAGATCGGGAAGTAGAGAACGTCCGGCTTCTCGGTCGCGACGCGGGTCAACATCGGATGCATGTCGACGTCGGTCGGCTGGATCGCTTCGGTCGACAGGACCTTGCCGCCGAGCTTCGTGAAAGCGTCCGCGGTCGCGCCCGCCAGGCCCTGAGCGTAGGGGCTGCCGTCGTGCACGGCGACGATCGTGTTCGCCTTCAGAACGTCATGGAGGTACTTCGCGTCTGAAGCGCCCTGGAAAATATCGCTGTAGCAGGTGCGCACGAAGCCATCGTAGTCGGCAGAGCGATCAGGAGCGGTCAGCTTGGGCGCGGTCGGCGAGGTGCCGATGCTCGTGATATGCGCCTTCCAGAGGATCGGCGCACCCGGGGTCGCCTCGCTCGAGCACGACGGCCCGATCACGATGGCAAGGTTCGGATTGGCGGCGAGCTTGGTGGCCGCCGTCTGCCCGCCCTCGGCGTTGCAGAGCGAATCCTCGGCGGTGAACTTGATGGGATGGCCGAGGAGCTTGCCGCCCTTGTCCTTGATCGCGAGCTCGACGGCCCGCTTCTGATCGAGACCGAGCGCGGTGTCGGCGCCCGACAGCACCCAGTATCCGCCGATCTGGATCGGCGCGCCTTTTGGAATCACCAGGACGCCGAGATCATCGGTAACCGGCCCCTTGGTCTCGGCTTGCGCGACGGCAAGCATGCCGACGGCGGCGCATAGGGCGACGCCGCTCCGCAAAAGGAACTTCCTGTAGCTACGCATGGCTAAGCCTCCTGATTGTGCGACGACCGGATGTCTGTCGTCCCTGGTTTGGCTGCATTGGCCGCCGAGATTGCCCGCCGACCCCCGCTTTCGACTGCACCCATAAAACTCGAACAGCGCGCGCTTGGCCCAAGAGTTGGTCATCGAGACCATTTTGCGAGCAGCAAGACTATTCCCCCGAGCCCCTACGCGCTGCACGAGGCCGATATAATCACGGCTGAAAACCGAGAGCAATGGTGCAGCCGAGCGGGCAGTCATTGTTGCGGCGGCGCTCGCTCAGTCGAGCTCGCGAGGCCCTCCGTAATTGTGGATATGGTAGGGCCTGGTCGCTACACCCCGGCAGAACGCGCCGACGACCGGCTCGAGCCGCTCCGCGACCTCGCGCGCCGCCGCGTGGCTCCGACGCAGGCGCT
>Ga0209517_10005507_pt1 | contig 16111 bp, 18 predicted proteins | sample PeaSoiMetSII2010_FD_187695 | JGI IMG/M metagenome (GOLD analysis project Ga0209517, IMG submission 187695) | Peat soil microbial communities from Weissenstadt, Germany - SII-2010 (SPAdes) (version 2) | ecosystem: Environmental > Terrestrial > Soil > Wetlands > Peat | place: Germany... | reverse complement strand
TACGACTTCCACAAGGTGATCGACAACAGCGTTGTGGAGCGCCTGGTGCGCGAACATTTCTTCGAAAATCTGTTCGGCCCGTCTATAAAGGCTGAAGAAGACGCCAGAGCCAAGCTCGCGTTCAAGTAGTACACTCAAGATTCAACTATGGCTGAAATCGTCCTGGGTATTGGATCGTCTCACGGGCCTCTGTTATCGACGCCCCCCGAGCAATGGGATCTGCGCGCGAAGGCCGATCGCGAGAACAAGAAGCATTGGTTCCGGGGCAAAACCTACGACTTCGAAACTTTACTGAAGGAACGCGCCCCGGGATTCGCCGATCAGGTTACCGTCGAGGTCCGGCGCGAGCGTTTCCAGCAGTGCCGCCGGGCGATGGAAGTGCTCGGCAAAAAGTTCAAGGAGACCGCGCCCGACGCTGTGGTCATCGTCGGCAACGACCAGCGCGAGTTCTTCGACGAAGGATTGACGCCATCGATCACCATCTATCGCGGTGCCCAGATCAAGAACGTACAGCACCTGCATGAGGACGCTCCGGGCCTGAACATCGCTGAGCCGGGCAATTCGCCGGAAGAGGGCGCGACCTACCCCGGTGCGTCGGAGCTGGCGGACCACATCCTGGATTCCCTGGAAGCCGAGAACTTCGACCTGGCGCAGTCCGATATCACCCCCAAGGCCGCGCCGCGCGGCGGGATCCCGCACGCCTACGGGTTCCTGTATCACTCGATCCTCGGCGACACTCCGCCGCCCAGTGTGCCGATCATCCTGAACGTCCACTTTCCGCACAACGTGCCCAAGAACGCGCGCTGCCTGCAGTTCGGCCACGCGCTGTATCGCGCGATCAAGAATTTCAAGGGCTACGGCCGCGTGGCGCTCATGGCTTCAGGCGGTCTGACGCACTTCGTGATCGACGAGGAGCTCGACAAGACGATCCTCGACGCCATGGCAAAGGGCGACGAAGCGGCTCTGGAAAAGATCCCCGAGAACGTCTTCAAGGTCGGGACTGCGGAGACTAAGAACTGGTACCCGGTGATCGCCGCGATGAACGCAGCCGGGCGGAAGTATCACAAGGTCGACTACGTCCCCTGCTATCGCTCGGAAGCCGGCACGGGCAACGCGATGGCGTTCGTTTATTGGGACTAATCCTTACTTCTTCGGCGCGTCGACCTTCCGCACGAAGTTATTGTTATCTACCTTCGTGGCAGCGCCTTCCTTCTCCAGTTCGCGAGCTCCGGTGAGCGCGTCGATCATCATGTAGTTACCTTCGTGGCAGGCGTACTCGTAGATCGTGTAGTTCGGATCTTCTTTGTACGGCATGTGGATGGTAAACGGGGCCGTCCACGTCTTCGGATCGTTGACCGTCACGTCATAGCTCAGCTCGTTCTTGGAGATACGGCGGAACTTCTCGGTCAGCACCGCGGCGTCGCTGAAGAAGCCGCCACCCGTGCCGGTTTTGTTGTTCAGATTGGTGGTCTCCACCACCAGCGTGTCGCCTTCCCAATGGCCGCGTGAATCGCCCATGTAAGTCTGCAATCCCTTGCCGACGTGCGGACGCCCATCGAGCGGAATCACGCGCGTCTCATGGATCATCTCATTGCGAATCACCACGACTCCGGGAGCTTGTACGATTTCATTGCCGAAGTTGTAGAGCGTCGGCAGCATGCTGCTGACCAGACCGCGCGTAATGCAGCGGCTATAGAAATCGAAATCCTCCCAGGTATCGACCTTCTCGGGGAAATGGCTGCCCGGCCCGAGCCCGTTCCGCAGGCTCTTGGCGTAAGCCTGGCCCGCCGGAGTCAGAGCCGGAATCCTGCCGTTGGGCGGATCCACCACCAGCGACGCCTGGGCGTTGGGCTTGCCGTGCTCCACCCAGTATCCCGGCGGATTGATGTTCACCGTGTCCTTGGAAGATACGAACTCCTCGCTGTCGCCTTCCGCCTGTTGCGCTGCCTGAGCTTCGCGCTGCTTCAGTTCCTCATCCGTGAGCGTCGCTCGATTGCCGAGGTTCTGGGGACGCTGCATGGGGATGTTGGCCGTTGCGGGCCATTGACCCTGCAAATCCGGATCGCCCCACGGGGTCTTCGGCGCAGTATACCCCTTCGAGGTTTTCGCATCTGGCTTTGGCGTCTGTGCTGCCAACGGCAGCGCGATCAGAACGAGCGCAAGGAATCGGCTCATGGAACCCTCCTATTGCTGCTTACCGTTAGTCGGATCGTCCGGATTCGAACCGCCGACGAACAGTTTCTTCCCGTCCGCGAACGTGACGCTGCTGCCGTTGGCCCGCATGCTGCCGTTCTTGGCCTGATACCCCTGCACCGAGATATCGGTGCCCACTTCGAGCGACCGCTTGGTGAATCCGCGCCGCAGCATGATGTTGGGGCTGCCGCACTCCACCATCCAGTTGGTCACCGTGCCGTCCGGATTCTTCACGTCGATGTGGATCCAGGCATGCGGGTTGATCCATTCCATGTCGGTGACTTTGCCTTCCAGCTTGACCGGCTTGCGCTGATCGAATTCCGCCTGGAACGCATGATGCGCCCATGCTGGCGCCGAGGCGGCCAGCAGCAATCCTGCGCAGATACTCACAGCCCACAGTGTCTTCTTCATGTCGCAACGCTCCTCACTTGGCAGGTTGTTTCTTAAACTGTCCGTACAGCAATTCTTCGGCGAACTCCACGCACTTGAACTCCAGCAGTTGTGCGTTCTTTTCCATTCTCTTATACAGCGGCAAACTGATCTTCCAGGGCCGCGAGAAGACCGACGGATCTTCGATCGTGGCCTCGTAGTTGAGGTGATAGGGATCCGGGCGCGTGAACCGCTCCACCACGTGGAGCTTGCTGCTGGCGAAATCGCCAGCTCGGTCAAACCACGCGAGGCCATTCAGCCCCGTCACGTCCACTACGAGCGTATCGCCCTCCCAATGCCCGTAGTTGGTTCCCATCCACGTATCGGAACCCGCTTCCTCCGGCTTCCCCATGTTGACCATGCGATTGGCCGTGGCGTACTCGTAAACGAACAAGATCCCACGAGGCGACTGCACGATCTGGAACGGATACGGCATGTAGTTCGCGCGAGGAATGCCCGGCAGATAGCACTTCGCTTCCGGATCCAGCGTACGCCGGTTCTCGAAATTCTGCTTCTTCTTCGCCGCCGCCGCGGGCAGGTACGGAATCTCGCCGCCTTCGACGACACTTTGGCCGGCCGGGACCGCCCCGATGGCTCCCATTTGCCACATCGGACCAGGCTCGGCGGGATGATCCTGCAGATCCCAGTTCGCCGTGCCCATGTACTCCCAGATTCCGCCCAGGTCGGGATGCCCGTCGGCGGCTTTCGGCGCCTTGTAGGCCTGAGCCTGGCCCGACGACGGGACCATAGCCAGCATCACCAGGGCCGCTGCGGCGGTCGCATAGGAAATCCAGTTTCGCACGGCTAAGATGTTACAGCACAAGAGCTTCGGAGTCAAGGCAGCGCGAGCGGTTCTCACTGTTTTAGGGATCTCAAATAGCTGACGACATCGGCCAGTTCTTGCGGGTTGAGCTTCCCCTTATACGAAGGCATCAGTCCCTTGGTAACGATCGTCACGTCGCTCAGTTCAGACTTGGGAAATAGCTTCAGGTTCCCGTGGCTATCGATCAGCTCCACCGTGAACATGTCCCGATTGACCAGCATTCCCGTGACCACTGTGCCGTCCTTCTTGAGCGTCACCCGAACGCCCCGATTCGCCGCCGCCACGTCCGCATCAGGGTCGAGCAGCGCTCGTTCCAGATAGGCTGGGGTGGCGCGGCGTTCGCTGCCGATCCCGGTAAGATCGGGTCCCGACCTCGAGCCGGTCAGCTTCACCCGGTGGCAGCTCAGGCAATCGCCCTTGCCCTCGAAAATCGCCTTGCCCCTGGCGGCATCGCCCTGAGGCACTTGGGCAAATAGCATGCCGCCAGTCAAAATCCCGATCGCAAGTTTCTTCACTTCAGGTGCCCGACGTCCTTCTCGTTCTCATTGCAGATGTACTCGGCGATCTCCTCGCCGGGAGCCAGATCCCAAACATCGCGGATCTTCCAGGGCTTCGCAAAAGCGCCCGGATCCTCGATGGTAACTTCCTTCTCGATGTGCCCCAAACTCGGCCGCCGGTATCGCTGCACGACGTGCAGCATCTCCGTATGCGGGAAAACCCGCAGCCAGCTCCGATCGTTAAACCCGGTGGTATCGACCACCAGCGTGTCGCCTTCCCAGCGGCCCACCGAGTGCCCCATCCAGCTCGGGTCCAGATTCTTGGGATGCGCGCGCCCATCGAGAAATATCTGAACGATGCCGGGGACATTCCCTTCCCACAGAATCGCGATCACCGTAGAGGTCTGAATGATCTTGTACAGGAATGGCGAGACCAGCAAGTTGTCGCCAGGGAGGCAGAAATCCGAGGGGTTTCCAGCACCGCCCCGCGCCCGCCGCTGCTTGGTTACTTCCTCAGCCCAGGGCAGTAACTCGGGAGTGTCCACATCCGCCGGATTCCCGATCCAGACGCCCGATAAATCGAGTTTGCCATCGCGCCCCCGCGGCGCTGGTCCGGTTGAGGCAGAAGAAAATTTGGCTCGAGATATGATCGAGAAGTCGTCTCCGGGAGTGCCTAGGTTTCCACCCCAAGGCAGCCGTATATCGAGACGCGCCGTTTGCCCAGCCTGGATTGCGACTCCCTTTTGCTCGTACTTGGGGAAAGTGAATCCAATGGGAGGGATCGTGATGTCGTACTCTCCCGCGGGCAGCTTCGGGAGCGTGTAGCTCCCTTTGGCAGCCGCTGCCGCCTTGTAGACCTGCCCCGTCGCGACGTTCCTTGCTTGAATGGGAGCCGTGGGCACGCCAGCGCCGTCCGGGTCCGTCACGGTTCCCGTGAGGGCGCCGGTTCCGCTTTGGCCCGCAGCCAAGCTCAGGAAGCCGAACAACGCAGTCAGCAAACGCATTACTTCATGGTAATGGAGTGGTAGAATCGACGGTGCCATGCGCACTTACATCGTCCTGGGCCTGCTACTCTTCACGCTCGCGCTACAAGCGGCGAACAAGACCACCGCCGGAGAATTCATCACCGAACGTCCGACGCTCATCTCCCTGGGTTTCGAATGGCACATTGATGGTGACGACAACCATAACGCCGCCGTCTCGGTCTTTTATCGCAAGAAGGGCGACCAGGCGTGGAAAGAGGGACTGCCTCTGCTCCGCCTGGATCACGAACGGATCAACGAAAACGCGCTGCAATATATCGTCCCGAATATGTTCGCCGGGAGCATTTTCGATCTCGAGCCCGGGACCGATTACGAGTGCCGCCTGGTCCTGGCCGATCCCGACGGTGTCGATGGCAAAGCCGAAAACATCGTGACCGTCCACACGCGTCCCGAGCCCAAGCCGGCGACTGGAGGCAACGTCTATCACGTGTATCCGCCGGGCTTCAACGGCCAGAAGCAGCAGCCTGCGTTCACCGGCCTGCAGGCCGCGTATTACACCGGGAGCAACGGCGCGGATTACTTCAATAGTTTCCCGGCTCGGGTTCAACCCGGCGATGTGATTCTGGTGCACGCCGGCCTGTACAAAGACGACCGCTACAAGTATGGAGGCCAGCTAGGCACCCTCTCCAGCGGCACGTACTTCCTGACGCAGAGCGGCACCGCCGAGAAACCCATCGTCATCAAGGGCGCGGGCGACGGCGAGGCGATCTTCGACGGAGACGGCGCGTTCAACCTGTTCAACCTGATGGCCGCGAATTACAACTATTTCGAAGGCCTGACCATTCGCAATACCGAGCTCGCTTTCTGGGCAGGCTACAAAAACATTACCGGCGCCAGCGGCATCACCATCAAGAACTGCAAGCTCGAAAATATCGGACGAGGCGTGTATTCAGATTGGTCCGGATCGAAGGACTTCTACATCGCCGACAACACCTTTGTCGGCAAGTTCCGCCCGGATATTCTGATGGGTTTTAGCGGGCGCGAGTGGCAGGCTTATCCGGAATTCGGGGCCAAGCTGGTTTCCGAATATGCGGTGAAACTTTACGGACAGGGACACGTGGTGGCGTATAACTACGTCACACAATTCCACGACGGCATCGACATCGCGACCTACGGAAACCCGGACGGCGCTCCCAACGTGATCCCTTATAAAGCAAACCCAGACCGGCTGCCGGTTTCGATCGACTTCTATAACAACGACGTCACCAATGTGGAAGACAACTGCATCGAAACCGACGGCGGCGCGCACAATATCCGGGTCTTTCGCAATCGCTGCTTCAATAACGGGAATCGCGCGCTCAGCGTGCAGCCGATGTTCGGCGGCCCGGTGTACTTCATCCGCAACATCGTGTACGATTCGCCGGAGGGCGGAGCGCTGAAGCTGACTGCGTCGTCGGCCGGAATCGTGGTCTATCACAATACGTTCCTGGCGCCGGTGGAGCCCATGCTGCTGGCAACCAACAACCTTCATTTCCGCAATAACCTGATCCTAGGGAAGAGCCAGAACCCCGGGATCTTCTCTATCGAGTCCAACACCAACTACTCGAGTTCGGACTACAACGGCTTCCGTCCGAACGAAGGCGCCGAGTATTCCTTCGAGTGGAGCACGCCGCCCTTTTCCGTCCGCGCCGTGTTTCCGGGAGAGATGGGCGCTCTAGCCATGCAGCAGCAGAACCAGCTCGAAGCCAAGTCGCGCGAGCGGAGGCGTTTTAAGACGCTCAAGGAGTACAGCGAGGCGACCGGCCAGGATCGCCACAGCCTGATCGTCGATTACGATGTGTTCCAGAAGGTGTCGCCTCCGGGTCCCGATCTGCGGACGCTCTACAAGCCGGCGGATTTCGATTTCCAGCTTCGGCCGGGATCGGCTGCGGTGGACGCCGGGGTTCGGCTCACCGGAGTGAATGACGATTTCACCGGTCGCGCCCCGGATTTAGGGGCGCTGGAGGTCGGCCGTCCGGTCCCGCATTACGGGCCGAGGTAGCTGCAATAATAAGCCTAAGAGGCCTTTTACTCGATGGAAGTGCATCTGACTCCTGACCAGCTTGACCAGTTGAATAAGCTCGCTTCCTCCACCGGCCGTTGCGCCGACGAACTCGTGCAGGAGGCAGTCGACAATCTGCTTGCCTACAACGAGTGGTTTAGAAAGGAAGTGGAAGTTGGCTTGGCCCAAGTCAGGCGCGGCGAGCTTGTTGACGATGAGGAAGTCCGCGCTCGAATCGACCGGATCATTCAGCGCTAGATGCGCATCCAGTGGGCTCGGGCTGCCGTCGCCGACTTGGAGAATGTCGGCGCGTACCTGGAGGAGCACAGCCCGTCGCTGACGGAATCTACGTTGTTGAGGCTCTATGAGGCTGCGCAGTCGCTCAAACGATTTTCCAACCGCGGTCGTATCGGTAGAGTGGCAGGGACCCGTGAGCTCGTGGTTTCCCCACTTCCCTACATTGTGATTTATATGGTCGACGACGAAGTCGTGCACATTGTCAGAGTGCTCCACGGCGCGCAGGATTGGCCGGGGCTGAAACGAGAACGTTAGGAGGCGGCTTACTCCCGCAACGCAAAGGCAAATAACGACGTCCCCGCCGCGATGGTCACATACTGCTTCCCGTTGACCGAATAACTCATCGCCGCATTGTTAATCTGGCCGCCTAGCGACGCCTTCCACAGAAACTCGCCAGTCCGGGCGTTCAGAGCGAAGAAGTAGCCTTCGCGCCCTCCGCCGAACAGCAGATCCGACGCGGTGGTGAGCACGCCGCCCCAAGTGGTATCGCCCATTTTGTATTCCCACTTGCGCTCGCCCGTCTTCGGATCGAACGCGCGGATGATGCCATACCCGTCGTCATCGGTTCGCAAATTGGGAAGCAGCTTCACATCCGCCATGGGCGTGATGCCGAGGTCTTTGGATCGCCGGCCCAGATAGTTGATCGTGCCTGCATTCTCCCAGCCAGGAATGTAGAAGTAGCCGGTGCTCGGGCTGAACGACGGAGGATACCAGTTGGTGGCGCCCAGCACCGTCGGATAGATCTCGCTGCCCTCTTCCGTGGCCACCTTACCCGGAACCCGCATCGGCCGGCCCTTTTCGTCGAAGCCACTCAGCCAGTTCACCTTCACGAACGGCTGGCCCTTCAGGAACTGCCCGCTGGTGCGATCCAGCACATACATAATGCCGTTGCGATTCGCCCACAGCATCACCTTGCGCGGACGACCCTGCCACTCGATATCGGCTAGCACCGGGACCTGCGTGGAGTCCCAATCCATGTCGTCGTGCGGCGTGAACTGGTAATACCACTTGAGCTTCCCCGTGTCGGCGTCGAGCGCCACCACGCAGTCGGTGTACAGGTTGTCGCCCACGCGCTTGTCAGGATTGTGCGAATCGCTCGGATTCCCGATACCCCAGAACGTCAGGTTCGATTCGGGATCGTACGCGCCCACGTTCCACACCGCGCCGCCGCCGGTTTTCCAGCGATCGCCCGCAGGCCAAGTGTCATTGCCGAACTCGCCCACTGCCGGAATCGTATAAAAGCGCCACGCCTGCTTGCCGGTCTTCGCGTCATAGGCGTCGATGAATCCGCGAATGGCGCCGTCGCCGCCAGTGGTCCCGACGATCACTTTATCCTTCACCACCAGCGGAGCGTGCGTGACGCCGTAGCGGCCCCGGCTATCCGGCGTCTCGGCGGGAATCGGAATCGCCGTATTCCACACCGGCTTCCCCGTGCTGACGTCGAGCGCGATCAGATGCGCGTCGATGGTGCCCAGGAACAGCGTGTCCCCCAGAATCGCCAGCCCGCGATTTACCCGTCCGCAGCACGGCCGCGCATCGGCAGCCGGAGTATAGGGAAACGTCCAGAAAATCCGTCCCGTGGCCGCGTCGAGCGCGACCACTGTATCGGGAGCTTCCACGGTGTATAGAACGCCGTCCACCACCAGCGCCGTGGTCTCGAACTTCTCGAGCGACTTTGCCTGCCACACCCACTGCAGTTCGAGATTCTTCACATTCGCGGGAGCGATCTGCTTCAGCCCGCTAAATCGCTGGCCCTTCACGTTGCCCGAGTAGGTCAGCCAGTTCTGCGGCTCTTTGTCGGCGTTCAGAATCCGGTCGAAAGTGACCTGCGCCCACAGCGATCCCGCCAGCGAAACGAGAATGACCAAGCGTCGCATCATTACTTGCCCGGTCCCTTCAGCGTGCTGAGGTACGCGACGACGTCCGCTACTTCCTGCGAGCTGAGCCGGTCCTTATACGACGGCATCAGGCCCTTGGTCAGAACAGTCGATTCCTTCAGGTCCGCTTTCATGTACGAATGCAGCTTCCCCTGTGGATCGATGAACTGCACCGTGAAGTTGTCGTGATTGAGCAGCCGGCCGGTGACGCTCTTGCCATCCTTAGTCACCACGCGGACCAGGCGATTCGAAATAGCCACATCCGCATCGGGATCGACGATCGACGTCTCCAGCGCCGTCAGATTTAGCGTCGGCTCCGGCGCCGGCGTGGCCTGTTTGCCGCCGCCACCACCACCGCCGCGACCAGCTCCACGCGGCACGCCGATATCGCTCAGGTCCGGGCCCAGCCGCCCGCCAACGCCGTTAATCCGGTGGCAGCTCGCGCAATCGCCCTTGCCTTCGTAGATCGCTTTGCCGCGCGCTGGGTCTCCTGAGGGCTGTTGTCCAAGCAGGAGTATCCCCAGCGCGCCGGACGCCATTGCCGCCACGCCTAGCCTAATAGAGAACATAAAATTTACCGCTGCCCGTGATGATCGTTGTTCTGGAGCCGATGACCGTCGTCTTCGACACAACGCGCCGATTCTTCCAGAGGCTCGTTGGACGGTTTTACCACGCGAGGAGTGATGGTCCAAGGCTGCGCCAGGACCTTGGGATCGTCGACAATCGCCTGCCACGCCAGGTTGTTGTTGGCATCCAGCCACAGGCGTTCGGTTACATGCATGGCGTCGGTATGGAAGTAGCCGTTCTCGCCGAACCAGGTATTGTCGTCAAAGTTGGTCACGTCGACAACCAGCGTGTCGCCTTCCCAGTGGCCGACGGAGTCGCCATAAGCGCCGGGATTGGCATCGGCGCGATGCGGCCGGCCATCGGTCGGGATGACGCGATACGTGTCGCCCGACATATCTTCATAAAAGAATATGATCTCGTTCGGCAGTTGCACGATCTTGCGCGGCGATCCGATGCGCGGGACGCCCGGCCGCCCGCAATAGAAGACAGGATCGGTCTTGCTCTCGTGGTCGATCAGATCCTTCACTTTGGCTTGAAACTCGGGTTTGTAGGCCGGAGCGGTCGTAAACGGCAGCGCGCCTTTCACCTCGCCCTTCGGCGCCCGTCGATTGCTCAAATCCGCTTGCTTGACGGTCACCTCCCCGTTGCTCACGCGTTTGATTCCGCCTGAGGGGAGATCCACGGCATAGGCCCAGATCCCGCTAAGATCGGGATGCCCGTCGGCGGTGCGCTTCATCTTCGCGGGTTGCTGCGCAGCCACTAGCCCCACCAGGAGAAGTCCCGCTAAAAGTGCACAAAAGAATCTTAGGTTCATGGCTCGGTCCTCCTTACTTCTCAGGAATTTGTCCTGCCGATACGGTTTCGAGCGAGCTTCCGTCGGCGAACGTAATCTTTTGCAGATAGCCGTACAGCGTACCGTCCTTGGCCCGGACGCCGTCCACCGTGATCATCTGGCCTTGGAATCTGGCGATGTCGTTCTTGTTCACGCCGACTCTGCGGAACCATGCCGGCGGACTTCCCTCGAAGTGCCACGCGTCGACGCCGTGCTCGCCCTTCGCGTCGACGTAAATCGAGATGTGCGGGTTGATCCACTCCACCCGGTTCAGGGTTCCCGTCACCTGGATCTTCTTCCCCATGTCGAAGACGGCGGTGGTGGAATGGTGGGCCCATAGCGATCCGGCCGCGATGAGCACCATGAAAACTGCAAGGATCCGGTATTTCAAAGCACTTCTCCCTCGATACAGCATCGGCCTTGGGCATTCAGGTGTCAAGGGGCGGGATCGCGGATTGACCGCTCCATCACTGTCGCGGCTCTGTATGTGTTTCCGAGCCGCGAGAGTTATCGAGCGGTGGATCGATCAGGTTATTTCTGCTGTTTGGCGGCGCCGGTCGGCCGGCGGCCGTACGCCGGGCGATAGTCCATGTGGCACTGCACACAGGCGGTGTTGAGCTCGTCGTTTAACGCGTTGATCGCGTCCAGACTCTTGGCCTGCGCCGCCCTGTACGCCTTATTGCCGACCTCCCACAAGAGCTTTGCGTCGGCCATCCACTTGTCCTGATCGCGCGCACGCGAGGGCATCATCAGCAGATTCGCCGATTCGGCCAGCGTCAGAGCCTGGGTCTTGAAGGTTTCCCATTGCACCTCGTTCTTGGGCGGCTCGCGGAAGAGGTAGAAGACTGCATTCGAGGTCGGGTAGATCACGTCGATCATCAGCTCGCTCATGGTCCCCACGGCTTTCGGCGCCGGAGCCAGAGGAGCTTGAGCCAGCAGCATGCCCGCTAGAAGGAGAAGAACGAGGGCACGCATGACCAGAGCCTATCATATTCGCGCTCCCGCTCACGGAAAAAGGGGACATACTACTCTGTCCACTTCCACGCTGGCAGGCGAAGTCAGCAGCCCACTGGAGGGGACAGAGTAGTATGTCCCCTTTTTCCCGATCACATTAGTTGCGCAAACCCACCGTCGGCAGATACTCGCCATGTGGTTCTCGATGCCACCATGCGCCCGTCTTGCGGCGTTCGTCCCAGGTCGAAAACTTGTAATCGTAGGTCACTGCGCGCACGTACCGCGGCGGGTGGTCCGCGAACGGATTCTTGGCGAGCAGCGCGACCACTTCGGGAGAGCCTTCGAGCAACCGCTCGGCGAACGCCACAAACCAGGGGTTGGTGCGGTAATCGCCCAGTGCGGCGAACCACATCTGCCAGTCGAGACGCGGCTGATACGGCGCGGCCCAGCGCGGCGCGCGGTTGACGTCGCCCGGCTTGTAGGGGAATTCGTAGTCGCGCCACTGCTGGCCGTCGTCCGACCCTTGGACCACAATCTCCAGCCTCTCCGTGGTCATCACCGCGAATAATCCATAGGAATTGACCACCTGAAAGGGTGACGTGTAGCGCGCCAGCGTTTCTATCGGCTCCGGTAGCTGCGCCGTTATGTTTTCGTAGATGCGCGCCAGTCCGAGTGGGAAAATCAGCAGCGTCAGTGCGGCCGCGGCCAGACGGCCCGCGCGGCCAGTATGAATAGGCTCCGCCATCAGCCACTCACGGACCCGCCGCGGCGTCCACACCCAGCCACGAAGCGCCTGATCGTCGAACAAGAACACCGTAATGGCCGCCGACAACACATTGAAGAACGTATAGTTTCCCGTGGCGAAAATCACGGCTTGGAGCCCTAGCAGCAACCACGCGCCGATAAAGCGCATCCGCCGCGGCGCGAAGATCAGGAACGGCGCGCCGAGTTCGATCGCCAGCACCATGAAGGTAGACGCGTGCTGGAACCCGCGCGGCAGCTTATCGGCGTACCAGGCCACGATGGTCGGCAGCGGCTGCGTCCAGTAATGGAAATCGAGCGCGCTCAGGCCGCGCCAGGTCGGATCGCCGCTGGCCAGCTTCACAAAGCCGGATAGAAAATACAGGCGAAACGCCAGCCAGCGATACAACCACGCGATCGTCTTTTGCGAGGTTCTGGTGTGGCCGAAGAAAATCGCCAGGAAGCCCACTTCGAGCAGCAGAGCATCCCACTGGAAGGACAGGAACTCCTGTCCGGCCAGACTGAACGAAAGATACAGCACATACAGCAGCACCAGGGCCAGACGCTCCAGACGGCCGATGAACAAGACCGCGCTCAACCCCACGCCCATCCAGGCGGCGCCCACCAGAATCTTGTCGGACGAGTTCCACCAGAACACGCTCGGCGCGGCCCAGAAACGCATCCAGCCGAGACTTGCACCCACGCGGTCCAGGAAATCGTGCGCCGGGGCGATGCCGTGCTCGCCCAGCAGGCCGGTCACCTGCACCGCCAGCGAGGCGAAGGCCACCATGTAGATCGCGGCCAATAGTCGCAGGAACAGCCATTGCGTGAGGGCGAATCGCGCGGGTTCAATGCGCTTGCCGAAAGTCAGGCGTGTCAGCCAGTAAAAGAGACTCCGCCGCCGCGCGATGAACCGGTAAGCGGCTTCCGAGATGGCCGCAACCAAGCGCGACGACTCGTACATCCGCTCCCGGCCCAGGGTTTCAAACACGGCTCTGGCGCCGCTGGCAACCGAACCGTCGGGCCGGACCAATTGAACCGCTTCGGCGAAGGCTTGCTGGGGAATTTGCGGAAACCGGATGGCGGCATCCTGCGAAGGGGCGAAATCGACTCGATCGCCGGTGAGGCGCTTCCAATAGTCGATCCAGATGCGGCAGAAACCGCACCGGCCGTCGTATATCAGAAGTGGCTGCAAGCCACTTCAATTTTACTTAGTGCAGGCCCAGGTTGGCATACACCCACATCGCGGCCATGCCAATTAACAGCAAACCGGATAGGACGCCCAGCCAGATGGCGAATCTGTTCACGTGGGAGATACGCGTCTGCAGGACCTGCTGGTCGCGCGCCAGGTGCTCTTCGCCGGATGCAAGGAATAGTTGATCTTCTTCCCGCATTCCGATCAGCGCCCGATAGATCAGCAGCCCGACCAGAATCACCGTCACCGATGCCCATGTCACGGTTAGAACGTTCAACATAGAACCTCCACTAAACTTGACCTATACGTTTAATTGATCCGAGACAGGAAAGCAAGGCCCCCCTCCGGTCGGCGACCCGCCAGCTCCTGGGGCCAGCCGGGGCGACCTTGACTTGCGCCGGTTTGTTGAGCTATCCTTACGATTCATTCATCTTCTGGTCATATGCCTGTGTTAGCGTTCCCCGGCGTGCAGTCCTGGTCCTGAGCAAGACCCCTCGGGGCGGTATCGATGTTAATTAAAATGAGAGAGCAATGAAGCAGCATTATTTCGTGGTCGTCCTGGCCCACTCGCTGCATGGACGTCTGCGCCGGATTCACATCCCGCACCAAGCCCTGTATGTGCTTCTGGGACTGGCGCTTCTCGGCTCCTTCTCGCTGTTCGGAATGGTTTCCAGCTACCTTCGCATGACGTGGAAGGTCGCCAATTACAACACGTTACGAACGGAAGTGGATACTCTACGTCACCAGTACAAAGCCCTGCAGCGGGAAAACGATCAGAAGAACGCCCAGCTCGCCGAGCTGCAGTTGCTGGCCAGTGAGGTGACCCTGGCCCTGGGGCTCAAGCGAACCGTGGACAGTTCCAGCGAGATCGTGGATGAGGGCCTGCTGGTTCCCACCTTCCGGGAGTCCATCGACCAATACAATTTCCTGAAGTCGGCTAGTTTTTCGCGCCTGCAGCGGAGTTATCCGCGAGCTTGGCAAAAGAACACCATGCCCGCGATCTGGCCCGTGAATGGCAAGCTGCTGAGCCGTTTTGGCGAACGGCAGGATCCGTTTTCGGGCGAAGGGGCGTTTCATACCGGCGTCGACATCTCGGCGGCCATGGGAACCTCCGTACGGGCAACAGCGGACGGAGTCGTGGAGCACGCGGAGTGGGCCTCGGGCGGCTACGGCAGGCTGGTGGTCATCGATCACGGCAACGGAATCCAGACCTGGTACGCGCATCTTTCCGGCTTCGAGGTGATTCCCGGTCAGGAAATCCGCCGCGGGGACATTCTGGGCTATTCGGGTGCATCCGGACGCGTGACCTCTCCCCATCTGCACTTTGAGGTGCGCCGCCAAGGCAATCCCGTGAACCCGTATCCGTACCTGGCTAAGTCTACGCTGGTTGAACCCGCCCCTCCCGATCTCCCCTTCTAAAGCTAATATCAAAGAGATGTATTCGCGGCGGTTTTTCCTCGCTGCAATCCCCGGCGCCATGATTCCAGGCGCATGTTTGGCTGCCACTACCGGGAAGGGCAGTCTGCTGCCTTCGTCGATTTCCCGCTACGCCGATCCAACCACCGAGTTCCCCGTCTTCCGGCTCACCGATCCCGAGCACACCAGCACTTTGCCGCCGCATTATGCGCACGCGGTGTCGCGGAAGGGAAACTTCCTGCTGTACGCATGCGATCGGTCCGGCAGCACGCAGGCGTACCGGCTGGACCTCAAGAGCGGCCAGTCGCGCCTCCTCACCGACGCGGAGAATTTCGATCCTGCCTGTTTTACGCTCACTTCCGACGAGCGAAGCTTCTGTTACGTGGATGGCGGCCGCCTGTACTTGAGCAGTCTGACGTCGCTCCGGCCGCGCCAGGTGTATCAGGCTCCGGAGGGCTATCAGGCAACCGGCATGAGCCTCACTGAAGATGGCCTTTCGGCTGCGCTAGTGGAAAAGAAGGGATCCCACTCTCGCCTGCAATTAATCCGCATGCTGGATGGCATGGCGACAACGCTCGCGGAAGCGGATCAGGAGAATGACGAGCTGAGTGATCCCACGCCCCGCCCGCGCCGAGCCTCAGTGCTCTATCGCCGGTCCGGCGGCGTCTGGCTCGCCAATGCGGACGCTAAACAGAACTACCGCTTCAAGCTGGCCGACGGTCAGGCTCCTTCCGCTACCTGGACTCCAGATGGTAAAAGTGTCCTGTACCTCAACGTGCCGCCGGATTCCCACAAGCTGCGCAACATCCGCGAGTTTACCCCGGACACCAACGAAGATAAGGCCATCTCCGACACCACTCAGTACGCCTGCTTCGAGCGCAACGCGGACGGCAGCGTGTTTGTCGGCGCCAGTGGCAGCAAAGCGTCCCCGCACGTGCTGTTGCTGGTGCGCGCGGTGGGGCGCGAATTTACTCTATGCGAACATCGCGCCAGCGATCCCACCAAGGTTTCGCCGATCTTCTCGCCCAACAGCCAGAACGTCTTCTTCACTAGCGATCAGCACGGCAAGCCCGCGCTTTACCGCATTGCGGTCGACAAATTGGTAGAGGCGACGGAGGAAACTCCTGCCGCCCCCGAACATAAATAGGGGTGGAGCAGGCTTTAGAGGTTGCTGAAAAACACAATTATCCGCTCGATGACTCTCGCGGCTCGGAATCGGTGGTCTGTGTTTACAGCGACTTACCGAGCCGCGACAGTGATGGAGCG
>Ga0209517_10005505_pt1 | contig 16115 bp, 18 predicted proteins | sample PeaSoiMetSII2010_FD_187695 | JGI IMG/M metagenome (GOLD analysis project Ga0209517, IMG submission 187695) | Peat soil microbial communities from Weissenstadt, Germany - SII-2010 (SPAdes) (version 2) | ecosystem: Environmental > Terrestrial > Soil > Wetlands > Peat | place: Germany... | reverse complement strand
TGTTCCAGCCCTGCGCGCGTCAAAGCTCGATCCCGTCGAAGCTTTGCGCTACGAATAAAAACGCCACGGATTTGCACGGATCACACGGATTTGCTGCCTTGCTTTTTTGATCCGCGTAAATCCGCGCTGATCCGCAGCGAGTTTTTGGCAGTTATAATGTCCCGGTGCAGGCATTCGAACAAAAGGTGCGTGAAAGCTTCGGCCGCCAGGCCTTCATGGCCACCATACGCGCAGAACTGGCCTCCGTCACTCTGGGCGCGGTGGAAATCGTACTGCCTTTCGGCACCAGGCTGACACAGCAAAACGGTTTTCTGCACGCCGGGATCATCACCAGTATCCTCGATTCCGCCTGCGGCTACGCCGCCCTCAGCGTGGCCCCGGAAAACGCCGAAGTCCTGAGCGTGGAATTCAAGGTCAACCTGCTGGCTCCGGCTGTCGGAGAGTCGTTCATCGCCCGCGCCCAGGTCAAACGCGCGGGAAGAACCTTGACTGTATGTACCGCCGACGCCTTCGCCCTGAATCAGGGAAACGAAAAGCTGGTGGCGACCGTGCAGTCCACCATTATGAACATGATTCCGCAGCCGTGATCTTTTCTAGTCGCTCGCCCTGGTCTTGATCCAGATCGGTGTCCCCACGAATCCAAACGCCTTGCGAATCTGGTTTTCCAGGAAGCGCTCGTAGGAAAAATGCAGCTTCACCTTGCGGTCGGTGAACAAGATGAACGTAGGTGGCGCCACCGTCGCCTGCGTCAGGTAATAGATCCTGACCCGCAGCTTGGCTGGGACCGATGCACGGTCGAAGTCCACTTGCTTGAGAAAGCGGTTCATTTCCGCGGTCGGGATTCTCATCCGCCGCTCGGCAGCGACCTTCTCCAGCAGCGGCAGAATCTTCTCCGTCCCTTTCCCGGTCGAAGCCGAGATGAACAGTATGGGGGCATACTGTAGAAACTTGAGCCCATCCCGCAGATTTTGCTCGTAGACTAAGCGTTCGGCTGGATGTTTGCTAGCTTTCATGCGCGCGTTCTTCGCCTGGCTCACGGCTTTCTTCTGGCCGCTCATGACCAGGTCCCACTTATTGACGATGATGATCACCGACCTGCCACTCTCGTGGGCATAGCCGGCAATGGCGGCGTCGAGCGCGCTCACGCCCTCGGTCGCGTCAATCATCAGCAGAGCGATATCGGCGGCTTCCAGGTGCTTGCGCGCCATCACCACCGAAAGCTTCTCCGCCATCAGATGGGTCTTGCCCTTGCGCCGGATGCCGGCAGTGTCAATAAAGCGAAAACGCCGGCCATCGTATTCCATGACTTCATCCACGGCGTCACGCGTGGTGCCGGGAATGGGCGAAACAATCGACCGCGCCGCGCCCGTCAAGCAATTCAGTAGTGTCGATTTGCCGACGTTGGGATGGCCGATGATTGCGACCTTGGTCTCCCGTGGCTGCTCCGTGTCCTCTGGCTCTTCCGGGTCTGAGTGCTGGGCTGGCGGAAGCGCTTCCAACACCGCGTCCAGCAAATCGTCCAGGCCACGGCCGTGTTCGGAAGAAACTGGAAACATCCGCCGAATCCCCAGCCGATGAAATTCATTTACCCATGCCTGCTGCTTGTCGGTGTCAATTTTGTTGACCGCCAGGAACAGTGGCTTGCCCAGGCGCAGGAGCAGCCGGGCAAGTTCGTGGTCGGGAGCGGTGAGGTCGGCGCGTCCATCCACCACCATGATGATTGCCGCCGCTTCCTCAAAAGCCACTCGCGCCTGACGAAATATCTCGGAGGGAATGAATTCATGGTCATCCGGGATGATGCCGCCGGTGTCCACAATCCGCAGCTCACGCCCCCGCCATTCCGCCTTTCCGTAGAGCCGGTCGCGAGTGATGCCGGGTTCGTCACCAACGATCGCCCGCCTCGACCCCACGATCCGGTTGAACAGCGTGGACTTGCCCACGTTCGGGCGGCCCACGATGGCAATCGTGGGGACACCCGCCGTGGCCGGCAAGCTCATCGAATTAGAGTTGATTCGGGTCAATCCAATGGTCGTGTGCAGGGGACGCAAACAGTATTATAGAGGTTCCTGTGGCTTCCGCTTCCCACCCCGTGGTTCCAGCCAAAAAGCAGGGCACATCTCTGCATAACTTCTTTGCGCCCGGCGGCGTGCTCTCGCAAACTCACCCAGCCTACGAATTCCGCCGCGGACAACTGCAAATGGCCCAAGCCGTCGAGCAGGCGTTGGCAGAGAAACGCCACTTGATCGTCGAAGCCGGCACCGGAACCGGAAAGACGCTGGCCTATCTGCTGCCCGTTATCCGCTCGGGCAAGCGCGTCATCATTTCCACCGGCACCAAGAATCTGCAAGAGCAGCTTTTCAACAAAGACGTTCCTTTCCTGGAGCAAGCGCTGTTTCCCAGCGGCGAGGGCAAGCTGAACGTCTGCTACATGAAAGGACGCAACAACTACCTGTGCCGCAAGAAGCTCTACGACCTCACCGACCAGCCGGTGTTAAGCGGTTTGGAGGAAATTGAGCATTATCGCGCCATCGCCGCCTGGGAGAAAGTCACTCACACCGGTGACCGCGCCGAACTGGCTGCGTTGCCCGAGGCCAGCGCACTCTGGCACAAGCTGGACGCCCGCTCCGACACCTGCCTCGGCCAGAAGTGCAGTTCCTGGGACAAATGCTTCATCACGGAAATGCACCGCCGGGCGATGGAGAGCGACATCATCATCGTCAATCATCATCTCTTCTTCGCTGATCTGGCGATCAAACAGCAGGCGGAATACGCGCCCGATGCCGGCATTCTTCCCGAAGTCGGCGCAGTTGTTTTCGATGAAGCTCACGAGTTGGAAGACGTTGCCGGCAGTTATTTTGGGGTGTCGGTCAGCAATTCACGCGTAGAAGAATTGTGTCGCGATGTCGAAGCCTCCTTGCACCGCAATCATGCGCTTTCCGCGGCGCTCTCCGGGGCATTGAAGAGCCTGCGTGACCGCTCGATGTTCTTTTTCGCCTTGTTGCCGCAGGGCGAGGGCCGCTTTGCGTTCGAGAACCGCCGCGACTTTCTCGAAGAGAATGGCGACGAGTTCTTGGCTTTGCAACAGTCGTTCACACGCCTGGGATCGGAGTTGGAGAATCTGCCTTCGAAGCCGGAAGAAGTTTTCAACTTTGTACGTCGTGCCCAGGAACTGCAAGTGCAACTGGGCTTCGTGATGGAATCTGAGGATCACAACACCGTCTTCTGGATTGAGCGCCGGCGCGGCGGGCGCGAGCGACAGAATGTCTTTCTGCAAGCTACTCCCATCGACGTTGCGCCCATCCTCAAGACTTGTTTGTTCGACCAACTGGAGTGCGCCGTGCTGACCTCGGCTACTCTGGCCGTAGGCGGGGGTTTCGAATACATCCGCAAGCGGCTTGGGCTGGAACAAGCGCGCGAGATAGTTTTGCCCTCGCATTTCGACTACGAGAACCAGGCGCTGTTTTACGTTCCCCCCGATTTACCCGACCCGCGTACGCCGCAGTTCGCGGCCAAGGCAGCGGACTGCATTCGCCGCCTGCTCGAAATCACCCGCGGCCGGGCGTTTGTCTTGTTCACCAGCTATGCCCAGATGAACGATGTCTACCAGCGCTTGCTGAGCGAGATCGAGTTTCCCATGCTCCGCCAGGGCGACGCGCCCAAGAGCGCGCTGCTGGAAGAGTTCCGCATCACGCCCAACGCGGTGCTGTTTGCCACGTCGTCCTTCTGGCAGGGCGTGGACGTGCAAGGCGAGCAGCTTAGTTGCGTGATTATCGATCGCTTGCCATTTGCCGTGCCGAGCGACCCGGTGGTGGCCGCGAGAGTAAAGTCCATCGATGCAGAGGGCGGTAATGCGTTCTTTCAATATCAGGTTCCGGCAGCGGTCATCACACTGAAACAGGGCTTTGGGCGGCTGATTCGCTCGTTGCACGACCGCGGGTTGCTGGTGCTGCTCGATAACCGGATCCTCAAGAAGCAGTATGGGCGGGTGTTCATCGAAAGCCTGCCGAATTATCGCAAGACGACGGAGATGCGGCAGGTGGAAGAGTTCTTCGGGGTGAGTTGAGAGTCCCGTGCGGAATTCTGGATTTTATCGGAGCCGAAGGTGCAAGACGCCTCGAATCAGTTGCAACAACATTAGAAAAACAAAAACCAGCAACATCCAGCCGATGAGACGGCTTGCCCGAATGTGCTGATCAGCCGTGGATTGACCGTGGCGTTTTAGCCACTCTCTCGGATTCGCGACTAGGCTCAGTCCTTGCCATGTGAAGACGACAATCACAAGAGCCGCGAAGAGCATGCCGATGTACTGTCCCGGAGTCAATTAGCGTCCTCCTGGATATGGCACGTCATCCTACCTCACTCTTTAGCAGCCTCATCCCCGCGCCCACCGCCTTCCGGTCGAAAGTCACGGTGTACTCGCATTCGGAAGCGTGGCATGAGCGCTCAATCAGGCAATCGGCGAAATCGGCATTGCCAGCACCGAACTTCCGAAGTGCCTGCCAGACGATCTCCGCGCGCTCAACAACCAACTCCCTGCTCCGCAGCAGTGTCTCCAAGACCTGCTCAAGTTCCCGTTTCTTGAAGCGGTAGGACACTTCCAAAACCCAGGCCACCTCCACAACGACAACTTGAGAAAGGAATCCAGGAGAATCTGAGGAGAGAGAATCCATCACCTTCTCCGCTGCAGCCGTTTGCACGGGATCGTCGTGAGTAAGATAGCGGACAACAACATTCGTATCGAGCCCGATCATCGCGACTCAGATGCCCGCCTCGCGATGGCCGCGTTCATCTCTTCAATCGTGACCGGCTTGCTCCGCCGGCCTCGATATTTTCCATTGAGCTCCTGAATGGAGCGAGTGGCGGCAAAGATGGCAAATTGCCCTTTTTCCACTTCCACAAATTCGATGCGATCACCGGAGTCAATCCCCAAGGCAGCGCGCACTGGTTTGGGGACAGTAAGCTGCCCTTTTGAAGTCATGGTGGCTGTGGCCATTCCCGATTCCTCCTGTAATTTTTAGCTATTCCTTACTATATAGTAAGGAATCACAAAGTGTCAAGCTTCGCAGGGACGGCCCCAGTGACAGAAATCCAGTTCCCTGTGATCCTCTGTGCCCTCTGTGGTTTAGCGCCTTGGCGGGCAGCGTCGCGATACAATGAAGCCCACCGCCATTTCTGGAGTGGTACGCCACATGTTTGAAGTCACCGTAGAAGACTCGTTTGCCGCAGGACACTATCTCCGCAACTACCAGGGGAAGTGTGAGAACCCGCATGGGCACAATTACAAAGTGCGGGTTACGTTGGCCGGCAAGGAGCTCGACAAGGCCGGGCTGCTGCTCGACTTCAAAGACCTGCGCGAGGTCATGAAGCACGTCATCGACCGGCTCGATCACCAGATGATCAACGATCTGGAACCGTTTACGAAGTTGAATCCTTCAGCCGAGAATCTGGCCAAGTACTTTTACGACGAGAGCAACGCAAAGCTCGACCGTGTCACCGGTGGCCGCGTGCGCATCAAGAACGTCACCGTGTTTGAGACCGACAGCACCACCGCCACCTATTCAGAGTAGCGGTTTAGCTGAGAGCCGAGAGCTGATAGCTCGATTCCATGCAGATCACCGAAATCTACAAATCGATCCAGGGCGAGTCCACCCACGCCGGACTGCCCTGCGTCTTCGTCCGGCTCACCGGATGCAACCTGCGCTGCTCCTGGTGTGACAGCGAATACACCTTCACCGGCGGGCATCGCATGAGCATGGAGGAAGTTCTCGAACAAGTCGAACAACTCAGCCCCGGCGGACTGGTCGAAATCACCGGCGGTGAGCCCATGTTGCAGGAAAAGGAAGTCGTTCCACTCATGCAGCGTCTGCTCGACGATGGCTACACCGTGCTGCTTGAGACCAGTGGAGAGCGGCCGTTGCAGTCGGTGCCCAAAGGCGTCATTAAGATTGTTGACGTCAAATGCCCGCACTCCGGCGAGCCCGACACCTTCGACCTGGAGAATCTGGAAGTCATCAGCTCGGGGGACGAAGTCAAGTTCGTGCTCAGCGACCGTACCGACTACGAGTTCGCCAGGGATTTCGAGGCCCGCCACGAACTGACACGCCGCGTCAACGCGGTGTTATTCTCACCTGCCTTCACCAAAGACGCCCACGGCGGGCGCGACACTTCGCACTGCCTGCTCGATCCGCGGGAACTGGCAGAGTGGATGCTCGCGGACAATGTTCCCGCTCGTCTGGGGCTTCAGCTTCACAAGTTCATCTGGGACCCGGCGCTCAAGGGAGTTTGACGTTTTCTTACTCGTTTCTCTGTGCCTCGGTGTCTATATGGTGAATGCGTGCTAGACCGATGAGTGAATCCCCATCTCGCGCCGTCGTCCTCCTCAGCGGAGGCATGGATTCCTGTGTCTGCGCCGCTCTTGCAGTTCGCGACTTTGCCGCCGCCGCCGTCCACATCAGCTATGGGCAGCGAACCGAAGACCGTGAGCGGCAAGCGTTTACCGCAATTTGCGACCGCCTGAAGATCCGCAACCGGCTCGTCGTCCGCAATGAGGCCTTGCGCGCCATCGGCGGATCGGCGCTGACTGACCCTACGATTCCCGTCCCTGAGTCCCACTCCATCGGCCATGACATTCCCGTGACCTACGTGCCCTTTCGCAACGCCCACTTCTTGTCCGTCGCCGTAAGCTGGGCTGAGGTGCTGGAAGCTGAGAAGGTGTACATTGGAGCCGTCGAACAGGACAGTTCCGGATACCCCGACTGCCGGCCGGAGTATTACCAGGCGTTTAACCAGGTGGTGAAGGCCGGCACGAAAGACGGCCGCATCCAGATCGTCACACCCCTGATCGGCATGCGCAAGTCCGAGATTGTCAGGCTTGGCCTTGAATTGGGTGCGCCCTTCGATTTAACGTGGTCTTGTTACACTAAGGAAGATCGCGCCTGCGGAGTCTGCGATAGTTGCGTGCTCCGGTTGCGCGCCTTTCGCGAGGCCGGAAGCGCGGATCCGATCCCGTATGCGGGAGTGACAACCAAGGCTTAACGGCGTGGCCTTCGCCTTCCAATTGCCGATTCTCGAATTCGGGAATCGTAGATTGAAAGTCGAAAAGTTCAGCAGTCGGTTCCCCTGGAGGCAACCATGAAGCAACGATTCCTGACACCGGTCTTTTTAGTCCTGATAGCCGCTGCATGTTCCCAGTCAGCATTCGCTCAGGCCACCGTCCGGGGCTTATGTACGGACGTCGAGGGCAAGCCCATCACGGGAGCGGTCGTGCATTTGGCCGATGTCGACACCGGCCGCAAGTACGATCTGAAAACTAACAACAAGGGTGAATATTTCTCTCTGGGAATCGCCGCCGGAAAGTACAACGCCTCCCTGCTGAAAGATAGCAAGGAGCTGTTCCATTTCAATGGAGTTCAGGTCGGCGCGGACGAAGTGGTCCTGGATTTCGACCTGAAGAAAGCCCTGGCCGCGACCGGCGGAATAACCGCAGAGCAAATGAAGGCACAGCAGGAACAGAATGAAAAAGCTGCCAAGGAAAATCTTACCGTCAAGACTTTGAACGAGAAGCTGGCTGCCGCCAAGCAATTGGGTGACGCCGGTGACCTCGATGGCGCGGTGAAGACGCTCACTGAAGCTACACAGATGGATGCTTCACGCGACATACTGTGGGCGCAACTTGGTTACTACACCCTTGGTGCGAGTGCCAAGCAAACCGACAGTGCCGCCAAGAGCAAGGGCTACGAAGACGCCATCAGCGATTACCAGAAAGCGCTCGATCTCAAACAGAGAGCGCTCGATGCCGATCCCAGCAAGAAGACCCCGGAAGCGAACAAGGTTCTCGCTTCCTATTACAACAACCTGGGCAAAGCGGCTGCCTCCGATGGCAAGACCGATGAAGCGGTAAAGGCTTACAATCAGGCGATCCAGTTGGATCCTGCATCCGCTGCCATGTCTTATTTCAATCTAGGCGCCACCTTAACCAACGCCAATCTCAAGAACGATCCCGAAATGCGTAAAGCGGCTGTGGAAGCTTTCGATAAGGCCATCGCGGCCGACCCTACCAAAGCCGATGCCTACTACTGGAAAGGAACGAACCTCATTGGTGCCGCGACCTTGCAAGGAGACAAGATGGTCGCCCCTTCGGGCACCGCTGAAGCCTTCCAGAAGTATCTCGACTTGGCGCCCACCGGCCCCCATGCCGAAGAAGCCAAGTCTATGCTGACCGCCCTTGGCGCCAAGGTTGAGACCAGCTACGGGACTAAGAAGCCCAAAAAGTAGCCCGGCGATTCAGAAGTGCCAAAAGGGCAGCTTAAACGCTGCCCTTTCTTGTGGTTACCAAGGTATAGGGATTCGACGTTCTTCGTGGCCCCTGCCCCTTGTTTTCGCTAGGATTGGTTCTTGGTGGCCTTCGTGGCCTGTCGTAGGGGCACGCGGCGCACCCAAGACAACATGGCAGCCCCGGCTAACGCTCCTACTTCGTCCTTCTTCGAGCCCGCGACCAGTTTCGACGCGGCGGCTACGCCGGCGTTGCTGGGTGCAATGCTGCGGGTCCACGAGCACGTCAGTGATCTGATTTTCTCTCCCGGCCGCCCACCGCAGGTGGAAGTACACGGCCGCCTGGTCGCAGTGCAGGCTCCCGGATTCCGCACTCTCAGCGCCGATGATACCCGCCGCATCGCCGCCGATCTCATTGGCAACAACAAGCAGGCCATCAATATTCTGCGGGAACAGGGCTCCTGTGACGTTTCCTACGGCTTGCCCGGACTGGCGCGCTTTCGCGTCAACGCCTTCATCCAGCGAGGAAGCTGCGCCGTGGTCATGCGCGTCATCCCTACTACAATTCCTGATCTGGTTACGCTTGGCCTGCCCTCACAACTGGCAGAGATCGCAAGCCTTCGTGATGGCATGGTGCTGGTCACCGGACCCCGCGGGTCGGGCAAGTCCTCCACCCTCGCCGCCCTGCTCGATCTGATCAATCAGCAGCATGTCTACCACATCATTACCATCGAAGATCCCATCGAATTCCTGCATAACCACAAGTCGGCCACCGTCCACCAGCGCGAGCTGCACAGTGACACTCCCAGCATGCCGCTGGCCCTGCGAGCAGCTTTGCGCCAGGCCTCCAACGTGATTCTGGTAAGCGAGCTCCGCGACCGTGAGACCGTTGAGATAGTGTTGGAAGCGGCAGAAACCGGACACCTCGTTCTTTCCAGCATGAATACTGTGGATGCCGCCAAGACCGTCGACCGCCTCCTGAGTTTGTTCTCTGCCGGGGAGCAGGCAGCCACCCGTAGCCGCCTGGCAAGGTGCATCCGCCAGATCGTTTCGCAGAAACTGATACCGCGCCGCGATGCCCAAGGCCGGGTGCCGGTAGTCGAACTCCTCAAAGTCCTTCCCGGAACCCTGGAATCCCTGGAAATCAGCAGCCCTGCATCGACCCACACTCTGCATTTTGACTGCGAGATCGAGAAGTTGGTCCAAGCGGGCGTCGTGGATCCGGAGACTGCCCTCTTGCACGCCACCGACCCCGAACAACTGCGGCAAACCCTGGCGGATCGCTGATCCACTAAAATCAACATTCGAAATTTCCCTTCCGTCCCCGTATCATTTCCTGCGGGGAAAGATCTCGATGCCCGCGCCCGACCGAGTCTTGAGCTTTGAAGACGCCCGCCACACCGTGGAGGAACACGCCGCGCAGCTTCGCCCTCAGGGCAAGGAATTGGTGGAGTTGCTCGACAGCGCCGGTCAGGTCCTCGCCGAGGTAGTCCCCGCAGATCGCAATTTCCCGCCTTTTCCCCGCGCCACTCGCGATGGATACGCTGTGCGCGCCGCCGATCTGGCAAAGCTTCCCGCCGCGCTCCATTTCATTGGCGAAATTAAGGCCGGAGCGCCGGATGTCGCCTTCCCGTTAAAGCCTGGCGAAGCTGCGGCCATCATGACCGGCGCTCCCGCGCCGCCCGGTGCCGACGCCGTGGTCATGATCGAATACACCTCCCGGAATGGCGATCAGGTGGAAATCACAAAGGGAATCACAGCCGGCGACAATATCGTGCCCACCGCCTCTGAGGCCAAGCGCGGTGATCGCCTGCTGGTCCCCGGAATGAGGCTGGACTACGCCGCCATCGCCGTGGCCGCATCGGTCGGCAAATCGCACCTGCTGGTTTACTCCAAGCCGCGAGTCGCCGTATTGTCCACCGGCGACGAGCTCGTGGATATCGATATACCGCCGGCCCTGAACCAGATCCGCAATTCCAACAGCTACTCGCTGGCTGTACAAATCCAGTCGGCGGGCGGCGAGCCCGTGTTGTTGCCGATCGCTCCTGATGAGCCGGAACGTCTGCGGGAATTGATCGCCGAAGGGTTGGAGGCAGACTTGCTCTTGCTCACCGGAGGCGTCTCCATGGGCAAGTACGATCTGGTGGAACAGGTGCTGCTGGAGCTGAACGCGGAATTCTTCTTCACCGGCGCAAAAATTCAGCCTGGCAAACCAATCGTGTTCGGGAGAATCCCGGACGGAGCAAGCCTCAAATACTTCTTCGGTCTTCCCGGGAATCCGGTCTCGACCATGGTGACATTCGAACTGTTCGCCCGGCCGATGATCGAAGCGTTGGCGGGAATGCAGCCACGCAAGCTGACCTTCCTGCGAGCCAAACTGAAATCCGAGATCAAAGCCAAACCTGGTTTGAAGCGTTTCCTGCCGGCGGCCCTCTCCGGCGAGTTCGAGGAGGCAGAAGTTGAATTGGCCCCGTGGCACGGATCAGGTGATATCGCCACGACGGCGAGGGCGAATTGCTATGTCGTGGTTGATCGCGGCGAGATTGCAGCGGGTGAGTGGGTGCCGGTGTTGATGCGGTGAGGCCCTTCTCTGCGCTTAAGAATCCCTGGGCCAAGCCAAGGTGTAGCATGAGTTTAGTCCTTGTTTTTCTGGATATTGGAGGTCTGCTCTGGCCCCGCCGCCCCGAATGAAGACTTGGCTGCCCTGGTCCGAACTAGCAGGAACACCGAGACTGACGATCGACGAATTCCGGAATGTTTTGCGTCAATACCCCCGCAGCGCTCTTCTGATCGCCTGCGCTCGTCTCAGCATGATCTTTAACTACGGCCCCGACGCTGAGACAGCGGCCAGTGAGGAGTTGACCGCGAAGTGGATACCGATACTTTTTCCTCCCAGTCTAGTGCCGCGGGTTGAGGCCTTCGCTTCTCAAGATCGAGTCATATTCTTTCAAGGCCAGCTACGCTATTTGGCTGCAGAAGTAATGCGGCTGAGCCAGGCTCACGGGGAGGACGCCACGGCCGTTCCAGACGCGACTCTCGGGGGTTTACTTTTGGCATCCGGAGAGTTGCTTTACAAGCCGCACGTCAAGCTCTCCGACGACCTAGACGTCATGGCGAACCTAGTCGCGGAATTTCTCCCGACGTATGAGATCGGCTCGATAACAGACCCGATCATGCTGTTTCTACGGTTCTATATCTTCTTGACCGTCATCATCCCGCAGCTTCCCGCTAACCTGAGGACCTTCGAGGTCGACGCGTTGTTCGAGCAGCAGTTCGGCTTTCCGCTCAGGCGCTATTGTCAATTCATTTTCTCGTTCATCATCCACGCGAGAACCGAACGCGATGAAAAGGCAGCAGGCGCTCCTATCGATGGCGCGCTGAGAGCTTCGTGGTTCAAAAAGACCACGATACCGCTAGATCAAATCAGCAAAATGTTTGATACCGTCAGCTTCTCGTTGGGGGCGCTTCCTGATGCGAAGCCACCCTTTGGCTATGGCGACTTTGAGTTCCTGCGCGATCATCCATATTTCAAGCACGATGACGGAATGTATTGCCTCGACTATGAATACGCGGTTGCGAAGCTGGAGAGCGGGGCACTTTGGAGAGTATTGAAGGCGCTTGACCCAAGCAAACACATGCCGTATCTGGGCTTTTGGGGGAACGTTTTCGAAACCTACGTGGGTTGGCTTTTCGACACATATGCAAACAAAGGTCTCAATAACTTTTATCCGTCGCCGATGTATGAACATGAAGAGAACCGATCCGTATGCGACGCTATTGTGATTTGCGGCAGCACGGCGGTTCTGGTGGAAGCAAAGCTTGCAACGTGCCCTGCACCCGTTCGTTATTCCGGCGACCACCAGAAGTTCAAGAAGTACTTGGAGGATAGGCTAGTAACCGGCACAGACCGGCCCATCGGTGTGTCGCAATTGTTGAATGCTCTCCAGAACATCACCACCCTGCCGTCCGCTGCCCTGCCCCTCTGTCTTCGCGGAATTAAGAAGTTCATACCACTCATCATTACCAAAGACGAAATAGGCTCCAGTTGGGTGATAAACGGCTATCTAAACGCGCGTTTTGCTCAAAAACGAAAGAGGTGGAAGCGGCACATAGTTACTCCACTGGTGAGCATGAACGTATCAACGCTTGAACGTTCCATGGCGACATTGAGCGATCACGCATTTAGCGATGTGCTAGAGGATCGCATCCGCGAGGATCCCAAGCTCAGTCGTCCCTTCGAGGCTGCCAGCTCTTATGTCCCTACCGGGGCAGCCCGAAAGGTATTTAAGCATCTGGAGATCATGCGCAACCTAACTGACCAGCTAATAGCTGACTTTGGAATGGTTGACGATCAAATAGACGAATCGCCTCCGACGAGCGGCTGAGGATATTCCCCGCTACGACCATTCCGCGCGTCGGCGGACTTGCCTACCCATCGGTCGAGCAATACTTCGACAAAAATCCTAGGTCTCTGTCGATCCCACGATCCCTCGTTCGACTAACGAGCAGGAACAAGAAAGACGAGGGTAAGGCGATGCGACACACATTCCTAGGACGCGCCAAATCAGTCGCAGGAGCGGCTTTCATCGGGTTGGGAATCCTTGTTCTCTATGAGAATCTCGATGTAGCAGCGGGCCAGCTACGGCATCTCTTCGGCAATTCAGGCTTGCCCGGGATACTACCCACGGTCATCCTGGCGGCGTTGCGGGCGTTGCAAGCCTATGCTGCCAACCACCAGCGGTTCGTGGCATGCCTTTTTCAGCACGCATTGGTGACGCTATGGCCGCTGCTGCTCGTAATGGCCGGGACGCAATTGTCGCGGGAGGACTTCTCAACCCATGTGGACGACTCTGCAAAAAAAGATCGTGCAATTGTCGATTTGACTGTCCGCGGTTCGACATTACAGTAGAAGTTACCGCAGAATGAAAACTACCAAGGAGACACTACGATGCAATTCATGATGATCGTGATGCACGCTGAGGGGCAAGGCAATCCGCCCAAGGAACTGGGCGAAGCCATTGCCAAGATGAGCGAAGAGGCGGCCAAAGCTGGCATTGCCCGCGGCGGCGGAGGGCTCTTGCCAACGGCGCTGGGCGCCCGCATTCGGCTTTCGAAAGGCAAGCTGACCGTGACCGACGGGCCTTTCACCGAGGCCAAAGAGGTCATCGGCGGCTATGGCCAGTTTGAATTCAAATCGAAAAAAGAAGCAATTGATGCAGCCTTGGCCTTTATGGAGCTGCACAAGAAATACTGGCCGGAATGGGTGGGCGAAACCGAGGTTCGCCAGATGATGGGGCCGGATGATTTCGTGCCAGCTTAGGGCCCGCCGCGTGCGATATTCACGGCGTGATGTCATCGGCAGCAGTGACAACTGCCGATACATCGCGCTTTTTTCCCGCATGCCGCAGGCTCCGCCATCATCGAGAAATAGCCAGGTTCTAGTAGGATAGTTCCTGCGGATGCCGAAGCTTTCTCACTACGACCGTGCCGGACGGGCCAGAATGGTCGACGTTTCCGCAAAGTCTCCCTCCAAGCGCACCGCCGCCGCCAGCGCGTTTGTCGCCATGAAGCCCGCGGTGCTGAGAGCATTGCCGAAGAATCCCAAAGGCGACGCGCTCGAAGTAGCCCGCCTGGCGGGAATCATGGCGGCAAAACGCACTTCCGAGCTGATTCCCATGTGTCACCCCTTGCCGCTGGCTCACGTTGATGTGACTCTGCGGCTGTGCAAGAATGGCGTTGCCATCGCTTCACAAGTCACAACCACGGCCGCAACTGGCGTGGAGATGGAAGCCTTGACCGCCGTCAGCGTCGCTGCGCTTACCGTGTACGATATGTGCAAGGCTCTCGATAAAGGCATCGAAATTCGCGAAATCGCGCTTGAGCACAAGACCGGCGGCAAGAGCGGCGACTACGTCCGCTCCCCCAAAGAAAAATAGCTGCATGTCAAACAACGTCAAAGTCCTGCTGGTGGACGACAATCCCATGATCCTGGGAATGCTGCGGGGTGCGCTCACCCCGCTCGCCAACGTCTCGACCGCCAACGACGCCGCCGACGCCCTGCTCAAAGCCGTGGACGATCCCCCCGACCTGCTGGTCTGCGACTATCGCATGGCCGGGATGGACGGCCGTCAACTGGTGGAGAAGCTTCGAAGCCGCCCGCGCACCGCTGCCGCGTCCGTCATCCTGCTTGCGGCCAAAACCGATATCGCGGAAAAACTGACTGCCCATGACTTTACCGTGGACGACTTCGTGGAGAAACCGTTTTTCCTGCGCGAAGCCACCCAGCGCATCAAGCGCATCATCGACAAAATCGCTTTGGAGAAGATGGCCAAGACCGCTCCCTCCGACGGCGTGCTGCGCGGCAGCTTGTTGCAGATGAATGTGATCGACCTGGTTCAGTCCCTGGAGATGGGCCGCAAGAGCTGCGCTCTCACCCTCACCAGCAAAGACGAAAAATGTGAAATGTACTTCAAGGAGGGCCAGGTCACGCACGCCGCCTATGGTTCCTTGCACGGCGACCAGGCCGTCTTCAAAGTTCTGCGCTGGACCGATGGCAACTTCCAGGTCAATTTCGAAGGCAAAACCACCAAACAAACCACCACCCTCAACACTCAGGGCCTGCTGATGGAGGGCCTGCGGCTGCTCGACGAATCGCAACGCGATGGCGGCAAGGCTGACGAGGAAGAAGAAGATGATGTCCTCCTCGACTCCTGAAGCGCTGAGCGCGGCCGTCATCACCGTCAGCGATTCGTGCTCCCGTGGCGAACGCGCCGATCTTTCCGGTCCCGCGGTCGCCGAGGTCCTCAAGAAACATAAGTTCGCGATCGTCGGAACCGCCACGGTTCCTGACGAGCAGGCGGCCATCCAGCAAGCGATTCTCTCAGCAACGGAGCGTGCACAGCTGATCGTTACCACGGGCGGCACCGGCGTAGCTCCGCGAGATGTGACCCCTGAGGCGACTCGCGCCGTCTGCGAGCGTTTGCTGGAAGGCGTGGCCGAACGTATGCGTGCGGAAGGCGCGAAGAAGACCCCGCTGGCCGCCCTCAGTCGGGCCGTCTGTGGAGTGCGGGGAAAGTCGGTGATTCTTAACCTTCCCGGAAGTCCCGCCGGTGCAGTCCAGTCGCTGGAGTCGGTGATTGACCTGTTGCCTCACGCTTTGCAGTTGCTTGGCGGCAACACCAAGCATGAGTAGTTCGGTTCTTCCTGTGAACCTCTGTGTCCTCTGTCGTTAGGTCTTTTGTCGCCGAACCGACCAAAGGCGCGAGCGATGCCCGCCTTCACGTACACTGCTAGATTCAGACCTTGAAGACCATCAAACACATTCTTGCCCGCTATACCGTCTTCCTCTGGGCGCTGCTCAAGCCTTTGGGCGCCTGGGGCGTGTTGGCAGTGGCGGCCCTCGACGGCGGTTTCATCGGGCTCCCCATGGACGCCGTCGTCGCCGGCTACGTCTACCAGGACCGCGCCCGTTTTCTCTTGTATGTGTTCATGGCCGCCACGGGATCGGCGCTCGGCAGCATCGTCATTTACGTTATCGGCTACACCGGCGGTGAGGAGTTTCTCCGCAAGCGAATGTCGCCGGAGCGCTTCGAGAAGCTTCATTCCGCATTCAACCACCATCCCTTCTGGGCGCTCATGTTCCCCGCCATGCTGCCGCCACCCACGCCTTTCAAATTATTTGTGCTGGCGGCGGCGATTTCCGAAATGAGCTTTGTCCGCTTCCTGCTGGCGGTCTTCTGCGGACGCACCGTGCGTTTCCTGACCCTGGCCATTCTTACCATCGAGTTTGGCCCAAACGTAGTCCGCCTCACCGGACAGCTTTTCGGCCGTCACTACTATTGGAT
>Ga0209517_10005504_pt1 | contig 16115 bp, 11 predicted proteins | sample PeaSoiMetSII2010_FD_187695 | JGI IMG/M metagenome (GOLD analysis project Ga0209517, IMG submission 187695) | Peat soil microbial communities from Weissenstadt, Germany - SII-2010 (SPAdes) (version 2) | ecosystem: Environmental > Terrestrial > Soil > Wetlands > Peat | place: Germany... | reverse complement strand
GGAATGTTGTATTGCGCCTTCCACGTTTCGGCCTTGGCCGGTGTGCCGGTGACGATGCCGGCGAGACGGCAGTATTTCGCGTGCTGCAACGCGGGCGCAATCTGGTGGGTGCTCAGGCTGCCGAGGCCGACCAGGGCGACGCCGAGCTTTTTGTCCGGTTCAGCAGCGAAGGCTTGCGGAGTCAACGCGCCGACAAACGGCGCAGCCGCGGCGGCGAGGGCGGTGGTTTTGATGAAATCGCGGCGGGTCTGGAATCTGGCGTTCATGCTGAAGATTAGTTGCAATTACACCAAAAGCACAACTCGGAAAAATGCCCGCCGCGCCGGGCATCCGCACCTGGATGATTTTGGGCGGACGATTGGGGCAGGCGTTTGAATTTTTAACCGCGGACTTGCCGCGACGGGCGGGAGCACGGCGCGGCGGGTTCTTGGTTAAAATGTATTCTGCTTTGAGTCTTCGCGCCTTGGTGGTTAAATTTGCATCCGTGAACCGCGCCCAATCCGAAGCGCTTTTTGCCGAGGCGTTGAAATACATTCCCGGCGGCGTTAATTCGCCCGTCCGCGCGTTCCGCGCCGTCGGCGGCCAGCCGTTCTTTGTCAACCGGGCCAAAGGCGCGCATGTCTGGGACGTGGACGGCAACGAATACATTGATTACGTCTGCACCTGGGGACCGGCGATTCTCGGCCACGCGCATCCGAAAATCATTTCCGCCGTCAAAGCTGCCGCAGAAAAAGGCACCAGCTTTGGCATCCCGAATCCGTGCGAGGTGACGATGGCAAAGTTGATATGTTCGCTGGTGCCCAGTGTGCAGAAGGTACGCATGTGCAATTCGGGGACGGAAGCCTGCATGAGCGCCATCCGCCTCGCGCGCGGATTCACCCGGCGCGACAAAATCATCAAATTCGATGGCTGTTACCACGGCCACGCGGATTCGCTGCTGGTGAAGGCCGGTTCCGGTGCGCTCACATTTGGCAATCCCGACAGCGCGGGCGTCCCGGCCGCGTTCACGCAGCACACCATCGTTTTGCCGTTCAACGACGTTGGCGCAGTGAAGGCCGCGTTTGCCGCGAACAAAAAGCAAATCGCTGGCATCATCGTCGAACCGGTGCCGGGCAACGCTGGATTGTATCTGCCCAAGCCGGGTTATCTGGAATTTCTCCGCGAAATTACGAACGCCAACGGCGCGTTGCTGGTTTTTGACGAAGTGATGACGGGTTTCCGCCTTGCGCCCGGCGGCGCGCAGGCGCGGTTCAACCTCAAACCGGATTTGACCTGCTTCGGGAAAATCATCGGTGGCGGGCTGCCGGTGGGCGCGTTCGGCGGGCGCGCGGACATCATGGATTTGCTCGCGCCGGTCGGGCCGGTGTATCAGGCCGGAACGTTGAGCGGCAATCCACTCGCCATGGCAGCGGGCATCGCAGCACTTCAAGAACTAAGCAGGAGCCGACGTGAGGAGGCTCATTCTAAAAAACCCGAAATCCGTCAGAGACTCCTCGCGTCGTCTCCTACTAAAGAAAGGAACGCCTACGCGCGGCTTGAACAACTTGGCGCGCAACTTGAAGCCGGCATGAAAGATGCCGCGAAATCCGCCCACGTGCCCGTTACCTTTAATCGCTGCGGTTCGATGTTTTGCATGTATTTCGCGAGTGGCCCCGTCTGGAGCCTGGCCGATGCGATGAACAGTGACCGCGACCGGTTCAAAACGTATTTCCACGGAATGTTGGACCACGGCGTTTACCTCGCGCCCTCGCAGTTCGAGGCCGGTTTCATTTCCACCGCGCACACGTTGGCGGACATTGACAAAACAGTCAAAGCGGCGGCGGAAGTATTGCGCCGATTCTAATCGTTCAACAACTTGCGGTTCTGGCGAAATGCGCCGCCGTTCCACTTTGGAGCGGAGGCGTATGAAAATAACATCGGCGGAGTGACAAACAATGACATCGGGACGGCCATGTGCCGTCCTTTTTTCGTTTTTTGGTGTAACATTTGTGCCGCAGCCTGCGTAATGGATGGTAATATGAAAACGACCAAATACCTCTCAATCAGCCTGGCCGCCGCACTCAATATCGGCGGATGGATGGCAACACCTTCTCTGGCTGCCGACGGCGCGGCGACGGCGGCTCTGCACGGACGGATTTTCCAGCGCACTGCCGAAAAACTGAATCTGACTGCCGATCAGAAGGCGCAGATCAAGACGGTTTTAAGCAGTGAAAAGGGCACGCTCATGCCGTTGCTCGGCCAATTGCACGACGCGCGAAAGGGTTTGCGCGCGGCCATTCACGCCGGCGACGCAAATGAAACCTCCGTGCGCGCCGCCGCCGCCAGGGTTGCCGCCGTCGAAGGCGATTTGGCGGTTGAACGCATGAAAATTTACGGCAAAATCGCGCCCATCCTGACGGATGAGCAACGCCAGCAAATCGCCGATTTCGAGCAACGCGCGGACAATTTTGTGGACGGCGTCATTGCGCGCACCGGCGAGCGGTTGGGCGACTGAACCGTGAACGACGATGCCGAATTGCTGGAACGAATCCGCAACGGCGCGACGGACGAGTTCGCCGGAATTGTCCGCCGTCATCAGGGCCGCGTCTTCGCCATTTTGCATCGTTACGAGCGCGACGGGCACAAGGTTGAGGACCTTGCGCAGGAAACGTTCGTCAAAGCCTGGCGCGCGCTTGATCAATTCGACGGTCGCGCACCGTTCGATCACTGGCTTTCAAGAATCGCCGTGCGCGTGGCGCTGGACCATTTGCGAAGGGAAAAACGGCGGCAAAATGAGGTCGGCCTGCCCGAACTCGGCGACGACGCGCTCGACTGGCTGCGCAGCGAGGACGAAAAGAACGAGTTGGACGGTCGGGCCGCCGCGGAATTGCTCGACCTGGCGATGCGCGAACTTTCGCCGCTCGACCGCGTCGTCATCACGATGCAGGAAATTGAGGGCCGCCGCGTGAAGGAAATTTGCGCGGCGACCGGCGCGTCGGGCGTAGCCGTGCGCGTCCGGGCGCTGCGGGCGCGCGGGAAACTGCGACGCGCGCTGGGAAAATTGATCAAAGAAGAAAATGAACAAACGCAAACTGAACCGACTGTTTGAACTGGCGCGGAATGAACCCACGCCCGCGCCGCCGGAAGATTTTGCGGCAGACGTGCTGCGTGCCGTTCACCACGAAGCGCGGGCCACCGAGGCGGAAGCACCTTCGATTTTTGACCGATTGAATTTGCTTTTCCCGCGGATTGCGTTCGCGGCGGTGACGTTCATCGTTTTGTGCGTCGCGGTGGATTTTGGTTTAACCGCGGCGGGGATGCCGGGTTTGGACGATGGGCTGTCACAGATTTCGGCACAATGGCTGTTGACGCCGGACGAATTTCAATTATGAAGACGTTCAAAATACTGTTGTTGGTCGGGCTGGTCTTTCTGGCCGGGGTGGTGGCCGGCGTGGTCGGCACGCGTATCGCCATTCGCCACTGGGTGCGTTCGGCCATTCAACGTCCGCAAATGGTCCAGACGCTCATCGAACGCCGATTGAACCGGCAGTTGCGGCTCGATGCGAATCAGCAGGCGCAGGTGCATCAGATTCTGACCGGCGCGCGCGGTCAGTTAAGGGAATTGCGGCAGGAATATCGTCCACAGGTCGTCCTGATTGTCAGCAACGCCGATGTGGAAATTTCCGCTCTGCTGACCCCGGCACAGCAGAGGCGGTTTGAAAAGATGAAGCTGGAAAACCGGGCCTTCCTGCAGCCGGCAGAGCCGGGCCAGTGACAAAATCTCACAACTTCCATTTGAGCAAAGACGCGCGCGCCGGAATTCTGGTATCGCACGCGCGCGAGTGGCTCAAGTGGATACAGCGGCGGCCCCTTCGGAACGACAGATAAAATCCAAATCGGAATTATGTTACCGGCGAATTGTCATGCTGATTCAAGGCGTTCAAGCGCTGGTCACGCTGCATGGACAAGGATTAAAGCCGGCACCACGCGGATAGAAATGTTCCTTGCGCACGTGTTCGTTGGCATATTCCTTTCCCAACTCCTGCAACAAAGGGATGCGTTCGAGATCGTCCAATTCGATTTGCCCGCCCGGCAGTTCCTCGATTCTGGGATTCGTTGAGTCCAAGGGCTGGTCGTAACGGGCGTAGGTGAATTTCTGTTCCTGCCGGCTCAAAAGCGCAGGCATTTCCAATGCGCCGATTTCAAAATCCAGGGCCGCCCCATGCACGCAATCGCCCATGACACGGCAAAGAAAATCCTGTTCCCACGCGACACACCCGATTAAAGCCGCCGGGATGTATTTGAGGTGGTCAAGCTTGTGAATGTCCGCGGCGGCCTTGCCGGGCATTCGCGCCCGCGCCAGGCCCGTGCCGACCGAAATGACGTGAAGCGCCTCGCGTGTTGCCGGCCACTGAATCCGGTAGCACGGCAACGTGGCCGTAAGCACGGCAATGAGCGCCGGATTGTTGTAAGGCGTCATGCCGCCGTCCGTGAACAAATGCGTTTTCCCGGCCAGTTTGATTTCTTCCGGCGGGAAAAAGTATGGCGCCGCGGTGCTGGCCCGCAGCAATTGCCAGAGCGGAAATTCGAGATTGCACTCAGGATTTGGTGTTCCGTCCTTCAGCCTCCGCAGGTTGAAAAGTGCGGCGGGATTATTCGTGACCGGCCAGGAGCCGCCCGTGGAACCATTGCGCGCGACGATCAACAGCAACGTTTTCAGACGCTCTGTTCCCAGCAACGCCGGTGCGCCGTCTTTTTCGGTAAATCGTGTCTGGAAAAATTTGGCGATGGCTTCCGGTTTATATATGGATTTCCACCGTTTCCACCTTTCCCTGGCAAACATCGTCGGGCTGTAATCAATGTATAATTTTTCAATTTCGCGCACCGGCAATCCCCAGGAGAGGAACGCGGCGATGATGGCCCCGGTGCTGGTGCCGGCGATCAAATCGAAAACATCCGCCAGAACGAGATTTTCGTTTTTTTCCTCTTCTCGAAATAATTCCTCGAGGCGCGCGAGAATTTGCAGCGTGAACACGCCACGAGCGCCGCCGCCGTCACAAGCCAGAATGCGTTTCATAATGAAGTTCGGTGGTCAATGCGGTTCACCGGCAAACTGCCGGAACGAGTGCCATTCGACTACTTCCTGAAGCAATGCCTCCTCCGTTTCCGTGGCGATGCGCGCCAGGCTGTTCCACGTTCGCACCATTTTCAAACGCCGGGCCGCGTCTTCGAGCATCGAAGCCATCTCGCCGTAGCGCACGGCGCGGCGCGAATAATCCTGCGTGATCATCAGCGAAAAAATCGCCGCGCTCGCCAGCGGCAGCAGCAGCGACAGATATTTGGGCACGGTCAAAGCCAGGCCGGAGAAGTTCCAAAAAGAAAATGTCAACGCCAACAGTGAAAGCAGCGCGGCCGTCGCCGTGCTGAACAACGCAAACGCCTTGAGCTTTCCGTAAATCTGCCGCGCCCTGCCGCTGTGCCGCGAAAAATAGGCAATTTGATTTTCCACACGTTCTTTCAAGTACTGATCGCGAACGGCTTCCAAAGACGGAGGCTGCGTTTTGTCCAGAACCCGGATCAGCCGCAAGTTTCGGCAAAGCCGGTCAAAGCCTTCAATGGAAACTTTTGGAGAATAGTCCGCCCGCCGCATGTGCCAGGTGGCAAGAAACGACCGGCAAATTTCGGCCGCAATCCGGTTCTTCATCCATTCCTGATGTTTTTTCCGATGGTGCAAAGACAACGCAAAGGCGATGCCCAGCAGGATCAATTCCGCGAGCATGATGAGTTCATCGGCGTGGCCATGAATCTCAAACGCGAGCGCGATAAATCCGATCGCCGAAGCGGCGAGTTGAAAAAGAATGATGCGCAGAACGAGGTGGCGTGATTGAGGCGCATGCAACTGCGCCGTTTCATCCAATTCCTGAAAATGTTGCCCGACGGTTACGTGCGGACTTTCATTCCCGCCGGTCGGAAGGGATTTCGCCGGCAATTGCTCCAATCGTTCTTCGACAATTTCACCGCTGTTCGGATCAATGATGATCAAAGGTTTTCTCAATTCGCGGACGTAAGCCACCACATCGCCCGTGCCCCCGAAACCGGCAGCCGGCTTGCCGTCCCAAACCACGACCATAACGTCGGCCCGGTCGGCTGTCAGCACCCCGGCTTCCATGTAGGCTCTCTCGGCCGATTCCTCGCCAGCGACTTCTTCCACGCGGGTTGCGTTTTCGATGAACGGCAGGATCCGTTGCCAGTCCGCGGGGCTGAAATCCTGCTGGAACCGGGCTTTGGGAAAAGGCAGCACCAGCAGGCAGGGCAAATTCCGGCGCGCAACTTCTTCGACGAACAACGTGTCCGCACCACTGGCTGCCGAGGAAACCGATGCAAGCGGGCTGTGATTAGCCGCGAGCCGGTCAAAGACTTTGCGAATCGCGTCGGATGCGACTTTCGGATCAGGCAGCTTCCGATGACCGCTGAATCCAACCACCGTCCATTCGGGCAGCATAAAAGTTCCGGTCTTTTAGAAGGCCGTTCGCAGTCGAATTCAACGGCTTCTTTCGCACGCCGTTTATCTCAATGCCGGGGCGGCGTCGAGGAAAAATGCTTGTGCTGGCTCTTGCCAAAATTGTTGCGATGGGAGTGAATCAGCTCATGAATACCGCCGGACGGCGTTGGGGGCTGGGAGGCGTGTTTGAAGCGGGTGGCATATAGCGACCTCAGTTCTTTACCCCGTGGGCACGGAGAAGGTCCGCGACCTCCGGTTTCGCCACTTGCAACGGCGTTTTGCCGTCGTTGTCCTTCGCATTGACATCCGCCCCTTTAGCCAGCAACAACTCCGCGACGTCCTTCTGGCCGTTGCTCGCCGCCTCGTACAACGGCGTGAACCCGTCGTTGCTCTTCGCATTGACGTTCGCGCCTTTGTCCAACAACAGTTCCACCACGTCGTTATGGCCTTCGTAGGCGGCCGAGTGCAACGGGGTAAATCCGTCGTTGTCCTTCGCATTGATGTTTGCCCCTTTGGTCAAAAGCAACTCGGCCACCTCCGCATGGCCTCCATACGCCGCCGAGTGCAACGGCGTGGTCCCGCTATTGGCTCCGGTATTGACGTCGGCATTGTGTGCCAGCAGCAACTCGGCAACGTCCTTGTGGCCTTCAGACGCCGCCAGGTACAAAGGCGTGTCTCCGTCGTTGTCCCTGGCTTGAACGTCGGCTTTGTTGGCCAGCAGCAGCTCCGCAATGTCCTTCTGACCTTGGTCCGCCGCCGAGTGTAACGGCGTGATCCCATTGGTGGCCCTCGCATTGACGTCCGCCCCTTTGGCCAGGAGCAACTTTACCACCTGCTGGCTATTGCTATTGCCTGCCGCCTCGTGCAACGGAGTAAATCCGTTGTTGTCCTTCGCATTAACGCCCGCCCCTTTGGACAGGAGCAGCTCGGCCATATCCTGGTGGCCCGCATACGCCGCCACGTATAACGGCGTGTCTCCGTCGTTGTCCCTGGCGTTGACGTCTGCCCCTTTGGCCAAAAGCCGTTCCGCCACGTTCTTGTCACCGTTTTGCGCCGCCCAGTGCAAAAGCGTGCCGCCGTTGGTGTCTCGGGCATTGACATCGCCTTTGTCGGCCGCCGGCCAGTCGGCTTTGTTGACCAACAGCAACTCCGCGATTTCCTGGTGTCTCTCAGACATCGCAATGACCAGAGGCGTTTCGCCCATGTTGTCCCTGGCATTGACGTTGGCTTTGTGAGCCAGCAGCAACTCCACGATTTCCTCGTTCCCTTCATGCACCGCCACGTGCAGAGGCGTCCAGCCGTTGGTGTCCTTGGCGTTGACGTTGGCTTTGTGCGCCAGGAGCAACTCCGCGAACTCTTTGTGTGGGGTGGCTTTGTGCGGGTCTTCGAACAGGTCCGAAATGCCCGACGTGTCCTTGGGCAACGGAGACGTCGCCGCGTGCAAAGGCGTGCGGCCGTCGTTGGCCCAGGCATTAACATCGGCTTTGTGCGCCAAGAGCAACTCCGCGACGTCAAGATTTTCCTGCAGGGCCGCCACGTACAAAGGCGTTTCGCCGCCGCTGTCCTTGATATTGACATCGGCATTGTGGGCCACCAACAACTCTGCGATGTCCTTGCGTCCTCGATGCGCCGCCAGGTGCAGGGACGACCAACCGCCGTAACCCGGGGCATGGACGTAGGGTTTGCGAGCAAGCACCAATTCCGCGAGGTTTTCCACGAAGTTCGTACCACCTCGGTTGGGGATTAATTCCACCATGGCCCAAGGCGTTGTGCCGTTGGCGTCCTTGGCATCGACATCGGCCTGGTGAGCGAGCAGCAACTCCACCAGGTCCTCGTGTTCCGAAAAGGCCGCTGCGAGCAAAGGCGTTGCGCCATCGTTGGCCCTGGCATTGACGTCGGCTTTGTCGGCCAGCAACAATTCCGCGACGTCCTTGTGCCCCCCCAACGCCGCCATGAACAAAGGCGTACAGCCATTGGTGTCCTGGCTGAAAACCAGATCGGGATGGTCTTTGAGCAGCGCCTGGACTTTTTTCAAGTCATCAGCGTAGGCTGCGTCATGAATCTCGCCGCCGAAGGCGAGGCTGCACCACGCCAGTGCGATCACCGTGACGGCGGCGCACTGGGTAATTGGTGAACGGCAGAACCGGTAAAAGATAGAATGCGTGTTCCTGCTCATTGATTTGCCATTCATACGTTTGTTCCTTTCCGCCGGACCAGCCGGCTGACGGGGTGGCTGGTTCATTTGGTTTTCAGTTGTTCAGCGTCAATAAGGAGATCTTCCCTTCGCATAAATGCGCCATCACGATGGAAACAACCCCATTCGCCACGTGCCAAAGAACAGCATGTCTGTTTCGCCCCTGTTCCCAAACCGGAAAGGATCCCCATCCACACGTGACAAGTCGAGTTCACAGGTTGATTCCAACACCGAGGGGGATGGTGTCAAGCATCAACTTTAATTCTGTCAACTACCAATCATATTCAGCAGAATGTTTATCACTCGCCGGCGGCCCCGGATTCCGCCGCGGCAGGCTTGGCTTGGCCGCGGTGAGTATGGGTCAAGGCCGGAGAATTCGCTAAAGACGGACGCTGCCGGCGTCTGAGAAGGGATTTTGTTACGGCTATTTCAGCAGTTCCGTCAGCCGCCTCATAAATCCTTCAAAGTCGCTATTGGAATAAGAAAGGCCGTGATAATTCCGGAGTTCAGCCATTTGCGGAAGATCGGGGATGGCTTCTTTGGCGTCGAAATTGAAGCCGCTTTTCAAAACCGGGATGATTCGCTTTCCGTGTGAGAGCGCGTGGGTGATTTCCTTGAGCACCCAATCGTCTTCATTCGCGCAGCGGGCGAGAGAATTGGGCGACAGGATCGGGATGAAAAAGGTGGCCGCTTCGATTTCGCGAAGCAGTTGTTCGTCGAATTTGCCCGCGTGCAGGCTCCGCACGTCAAGGAACGTTTTATGTCCCCGGTCAGACAGGCTCCGCGCAATGAGCAGCGCCGCCGCGCCGTCCTCCTCCGTGCGATAGCTGATAAAAGCGATGTAAGGATCGGGCTTCGGACTTCGCGACACCAAAAAGAATGCCGCGGCGGTTTGACCGAACGCCGGGCCCACCCACGACCACCACCAGTGGACATGCCATTGAATATAGAGAGAAACCGCGCACAAGAGCACCAATCCCAAAGCGGCGGTTAGAACCAAAATAATCTTTGGCTTTCGCGAGAGTGAATACAACACACTGGTGAAGATGATTGCCCAAATTGTCGCTCCGAGCCATTGCCACGGCCACGGAACCGGTCGCAGCCAATCGTCGCGAAGCAAATTCAACAAAGCGGTCGCATGGATTTCAACTCCCGGCATGGGGCCTGCGCCAAACCGTGAGTAGGGAGTGGCAAATGTGTCTTTGCGGAGGCCGACATTGTCGGAGGGAAAATTTTGTCCGACGAAAACAATCTTCTTTGCAAAAAAACCGGGCGGAATGTTGTTCGCCAAGGCATCCTGTAAGGAACAATGGGCAAAGGCTGCGCTGTCCGGGCCGCCGTAATAATTCAGCCAGCGATCCCGGTTGCGGTCTTCATCTTTCAGTTTCTGCGGTTCAAGATTCGTAGCGGCCACCCATACGGCATAGGGTATGGACGTGTAATCGCCGGAGATTTCTCTCACCACGTTTCCGAAGAGTTCCACATGGCCCCAGCCTTTCGCCGCGGCGAGAAACAGCGGAGTTGGAAGCGACGGCGCCTTTGCTAATCCGGCGCCTTGCTCGTCCGAATCTTCAAAACCACAGACGAGGATGACAGCTCCTTGTTTGCGAATAGCCCGGGCAAGAGTTTGATCAACTTCCTGCACCTGATTCGACAGGTCGAAGACAACGTCGTAAAACACCAGCTTCGCCCCATCCTGCGCCAAACGATTAAGCAGCACCGCATGATTTGTCCGGTTCAGATTGCCGTGGTCGCTTCCCAAATCACGAAGCGTTCTCTGATTAAAATAAACGAATACCGCATTTGTGATTGCCGTGTCCGGCTTCGCCTGGCAGGACAAATCATAACTCAAATCCGCCAATGGCGTCAGACTCACCAGCAGAATTCCAGCGGCAACGGTCATCAGAACCAATCGAAAGAGCGGCCGATGGCTGGTCTTGTACAACCAATTTCGAAGTGTCTTCGGCATTTCAGCGGGTTTGCAGTCACAGAGTATTTCACGAAGCGCTTCCAAGTCAACGTGTCTCGCCAACTCCGGCCGGCATCGGGCGCAACGTCACACCAGCGCCGTTTGGAGTTCCGCGTTTACGCGGTTTGACAAAACCACTGTCTGACCGCCTGAAGGTGGAATTCCAAACGATCGCCTGCCTTCGTCTGGTGCTGGTGCCAAGTTGCGCTCCCGCGAATCACCCGCCCATTGAGTCGTTGCGCCAGGTGAACGTTTTTGATATAAACGTATTTGTCCGCACTGGATTATGAGTGTGCCTTATGGCCAGATGAAGGAACGCACGCCGTTCGTGGGGGAGGTGCCATCTTATTTCAGGCCCAGACGAAATCCTGTTCTGATTGGACTGGTTGCCGTTTGCGTCCTCTGCCTGCGCTTGCAGGGAGCTGAAGGAGACCCTGATGCGATACTCACCAACCACACAGGTAGCGTCGAGTACAAGCCAAGAGATCAGCCAAAGCCAATTCCCGCTGTTGACCAACAGCAACTTTTTCCGCATGACCTTATCCGGACTTTGGAGGACAGCAGCGCCGTCGTGTGGGTACGGCGCAACGATTGTTCAGTCAAATTGCGGGAATTGAGCAGCCTGGAAATTCTGCCGCCGGAAGGCAATTCGGGTCCCTGGCTGAATCTCCTCCAGGGCGCTTTGTATTTCTTCAGCCGGGAAAAAACCCATGAGGTCCAAATCCGAACGCCACACGCCACCGGGGCACCCCGCGGAACGGAATTCGTCGTCACGGTGGACGCGGACCGGACAGAGCTGGCGGTCCTGAACGGCACTGCGACTTTGATGAATGAGTCAGGCAAATTGGAGTTGCAGAGCGGCGAAGTGGGCGTGGCCCGGGACGGCCAACCTCCCATCAAGCTGCGGCTGGAAGCAACAAATCTTGTGCAATGGTGGCTGTATTATCCAGGGGTTTTGGATGTGGACGAGTTGTCTTTCACTGCGGCGGAGAAAACCGAACTGGGAGCTTCCTTGGAGGCTTATCGCCTCGGCGACCTGGCGAGTGCGCTGACGAATTTTCCCGGTTATCCATCCCCTTTGGAACCGAAAACGGATTCAGCGCGCGGGTATCTGGCGGCGTTATGGCTGGCGTCGGGTGAGGTTGGCAAAACGGAAGCTTTGTTGGGCAAAATCGCGCCAGATTCCCCGGCGGCGACAGCTTTGCGCTGGGTCATAGCCGCAGTGCAACAGAAAGTGGACAAAGCTCCACAGGTTCACACCTCGGCCAGCGAATGGCTGGGCCTCTCGTATTACTATCAAGCGCGCCATGAATTGGAAAAGGCCTTGGACGCCGCGAATCGCTCGGTGACGATTTCGACGAACTTTGCTTTCGGGTGGGAGCGTGTGGCCGAGTTGGAATTCGGTTTTGGCCGCATTCAAGAGGCAAAGGCGGCGTTGGACAAGAGCCTGCGTCTGGCGCCGCGGAATGCCCAGGCGCATGCCTTGAAAGGTTTTCTGTTCAGCGCAGAAAATCACATCAAAAAAGCCCGGGCAGAATTTGAGGAAGCCATTCATCTGGACCCGAATCTTGGCAATGCGTGGCTGGGCCGGGGTCTGGTGCGAATCCGCACGGGCGATGCATCCGGCGGGAGGATGGACCTGAAAATGGCGGCGATTTTGGAACCAAACCGTTCGCTGCTGCGCAGCTATTTGGGCAAGGCTTTTGCGGATGCGCATGAAGATAAAATGGCGGCGGCGGAATTGAAGCGCGCCGAGGAACTCGACCCGAATGACCCGACGCCGTGGCTCTACTCGGCTCTTCTGCAGCGCGACCAGAACGACATCAATGGTGCGGTTTCCAACCTGCAGAAGGCCATTGAACTGAACGACAACCGCGCCGTTTATCGCTCGCGCCTGCTGCTGGACCAGGACCGCGCGGTGACCGGCGTGAATCTCGCCTCCATTTATCGTGATGCTGGTATGAGCGATGTCAGCGTGCGTGAAGCCGCCAGTGCGGTGAACGACGATTACGCAAATGCCTCGGCTCACTTATTTTTGTCCGACGCCTACAATGATCTGCGCGACCCGACCCAATTTAACCTCCGTTATGAAACGGTTTGGTTCAATGAATTGCTGTTGGCGAACCTGTTGTCGCCGGTCGGCGGCGGTCGGCTTTCGCAGGAAATTTCGCAGCAGGAATATTCCAAATTGTTTCAGCAGGACGGGTTGAGTCTGGCCAGTTCGACCGACGTGCGCTCGGACGGAATGTATCATGAGCAAGCCTCCCAGTTTGGCACTTTCGGCAACACCGCGTATGCGCTTGATCTGGACTATCATCACAATGCCGGCATCCGCGTGAACAATGGCCTGGATGACATCGAATGGAATACAACGATCAAGCAGCAGGTTACTCCACAGGATACCGCGCTGCTGTTGGTGCAATATCAGGATTATCATTCCGGCGACAATTTTCAATATTACGACCAGGCCAATGCACGGCCGTTTTACAAATTCGATGAATACCAGCATCCGATTCTGGTTGGGGGCTGGGACCACGAATGGTCGCCGGGAATCCGGACTTTGGTGCTGTTAGGTCGGTTGACTGACGAACAGTATTTCAGTGATAAAGCTGCGCCCCAACTTTTGCTGTGGGAAAGTCCGCCTGGCACAGTCGGTTTGGTGACCCCAACCGCTTACGACATCAGTTATCATAACTCCTTTGATATCTATTCTGCGGAACTGAATCAAATCTGTGAATGGGACCGGGTGACACTGTCAGCCGGGGCGCGATATCAGACCGGCAGATTCCAAACCCAGGATTTGTTGAACAACCCGCTCGTTGGTGGTTTGACACTTGCCACAGTCGCAGATTCCACCTCCGAAAACTTTGAGCGCATCACGGGTTACGGCTATCTCACAGTGGAACCGCTGAAGCATCTCTGGCTGACGGGCGGGTTTGCGTATGACCAGGTAACATTTCCAGAAAACTATCGGTCGCCACCTGTCTTTTCAGGCGAAGCCGAGCGTTCCCAACTCGGTCCAAAGGCGGCTCTGGTTTGGAATCCGATTCCACAGGCAACTTTGCGCGGCGTTTATACGCGTTCATTGGGCGGCGTCAGCCTTGACGAGAGCTACCGGCTTGAGCCGACGCAACTGGCCGGGTTTCCACAGGCATTTCGCAGTTTGATTTCTGAATCCCTGGTTGGGTCCGTTTCCGCGCCCAGTTATGAAACCCTGGGGGTTGCGCTGGACCTCAAACTGGGACCGCGCACTTTCGCTGGCATTGAAGCGCAACAGTTGAAGTCTGGAGTGAGCCGGAACATTGGTGTATTCAGTCTTATAAATTTTCTCGCCCCAGGTGGGCCTGATGCGACCGGAGAACAACTTGATTATCAAGAACGCACTTTGTCAGTCAGTCTAAATCAGCTTGTCGGCGATAGATTTGTCCTGGGAACAAGTTACAGCATCACCCGGTCCGAGTTGCATGACGTGTTGACCGACATTCCCGTTTCGGTGTTTGCTGCGGCGGATCAAACGGAACGGTCCACGCTTCAACAAGTGGAAGGTTACATTCAATTTAATCATCCCTCCGGCTTTTTCGCGCGGGCGGAAGTACACTGGTATGGCCAGTCCAATTCCGGCTGGACTCCCGCCGAACCGGGCGATCATTTCTTCCAACCCAATCTGTTCGCCGGTTACTATTTCATGCACCGCCGCGCGGAATTGCTGCTGGGCCTCCTCAATCTGACGGGCGAGAACTATAAATTGAACCCGCTCACGCCTTATCAGGAACTGCCCCGCTGCCGGGTGGTTGAAGCAAGATTGAACTTCCTGTTCTGACGTCACTGGCCCTGATTTTCCTGCTGCACGTAACCCGCCAGGCGCGCTTCAGTCTTTTCAAGGCTCGGGCGCAATTGGGCAAAGCGCGGATCGGCAAGCCACTGCTGTACGACGTTCAACGAGGCTGCATCGCGGCTCACCAACGCGTCGTGGTTGGGGGTTTGCGTTTGCGTGAGCAGATTGGGCGAAATCATGTAATTGGCGTTTGGGAAAAGGCCGGCAAACGTATTAATTTCCGCCGGACTGATTTGAGGATTGAGCAGGTAATTTTCCAGAATCTGCCGTTGCTGCGGATTACCCACATCGGCCCGCGCAAAATAATTCGCCCGCGTCGCCTCACGGCCTTGCATCAAACCGGTATCGGCCAAAAGCGCGGCCAGCGCCGCTGTCGGATTATTGATGACCAGCCGGTCCAATGCCAGGTAGGACGCGTGCGCCACGGCGGGATTGTCCTGTTGCTGGACAAAATCCGTCAACGTGGGTATCAGGCTGGTGCCGCCCAGATAAACTGCCACGTCGAACGCTTCCAGAAATCCGGCCGAGGGGTTTTGCTGCCACGGTTCGTATTGCAGCATTTCGCTTGTTTTCTGTTCCAGCAAAGCGCGCCCTTCGTCACTCGTGTCGCCCCAAGCGAGGTTACGCAAAGCTACGGCCCATTCATCAGGTGAATCCATGCTGCTTAGAATCACTTTGGAATAATCAGCCGCCGCTGCCGGATCAAGACGCCCCAGTTGATCCAGCAGAAAAACCCGGAACGTCGGCGCACTGCTCAAAGCCCCGTTCGCGCCGATTTTAAAACCCTGGCCGGTCGGGGCATCCGCTTTGGAATCGAGAAACTGACGAATCGCCGCCGCTGCCTCTTTCGGCGGCAGCGTTGCGAGCCGTTGGCTCAACTCGGCCAACCGTTGCCGTGACGCGGCGGCGTCTTTGGTTATCAACAAAGTTTTGCTGGCGACTGGCAAAGGATTGGCAGCCACCCGCGATGGATTGGTCGTCGCCTGGGAAATGGCCGGAGCCGCATTCGTCATCGGCGCTGTGCGCGCGACGGGGACGGCCGAGGGCCGAAGCCACCACCACGCCGCCAATGCCAACAGGACGGACAAACTCAAACAAATCCAAAAAAATCGGGCGGGGTTATTGGGTGCCGGGGACATGGTTATGTTTCGACGGACGATTCTGCATCAGACGACGGGATTATGCAATTCAAATTAACTTAATGTGCTGGAGCGATTACAATAATTACGCGATTCTAATTGACTTGATGTGCTGGAAAGATTAAAAATGCCCGTGCTGTGGCTGACGGAATGGCCAACCATTTCAACGCCTGTTTTTTGCCCAATGGCGCGAGAGGGATGACTTTTACCTCCGCCTCTTCCCTATGAAAAAAACTCTCTTCTGTATCATGGCCACCGGCAAAATCTGTTCAGGGGCGTGGCTGGCAGTCGTGCTCGGTGGTTTCACCGCCGCTGCCCAGACGACAATATTCGACGAGGACTTCGACGGCGGTTATACCGGCGCGTTCAGCACCGGCTCGTATTCGGGAGGCAGCCCGACCGGTTGCACCAACTTTGTGCTGGCGAGCGGCGGAAACCCGAACGGCTGCTGGCAGGAGACAATGACGCCAACAACCGGGAGTGACTATTACGGCGGG
>Ga0209517_10005499_pt1 | contig 16124 bp, 15 predicted proteins | sample PeaSoiMetSII2010_FD_187695 | JGI IMG/M metagenome (GOLD analysis project Ga0209517, IMG submission 187695) | Peat soil microbial communities from Weissenstadt, Germany - SII-2010 (SPAdes) (version 2) | ecosystem: Environmental > Terrestrial > Soil > Wetlands > Peat | place: Germany... | reverse complement strand
CGACGTTGTCCACATACCAGACGTTGTTCGACAAGCCGGTCTCATCGTGGATACAGAACTTATAGATTGGGTCGCCCTGTACGCCTAACACCGAGAGCGGAATCGTGTAGGTCGCCCACTGACCGACGACTGGCGCCGGTCCGTATTGCGTGGGGTCGATATAAATCCCGACCGGCACGTCACCGACCTTGACGAAGTACACGTTCCACTGTTGGTTCTCAACCGTCGGCTTCAAGGCAAAAGTCAACTTGGTATAGGGTGCCGAGTTGAAATTCCAGTTCAGCGCATACGGTAGCCATCCGCCCCACGCACTGGTTATCGTCACCTTGATATCATAGGGGCCCGAAAGCGGCTCGCCACTGGTATCCTGGTAGTCGGGCGTGGCCACGAACGAGTAGTCACCCGGCCACTTGAACACTCCGTCGTAGTACACCCAGCTTGTCCCAGAAGCAGGTGTCGGCGTAGGCGTAGGCGCCGGTGTAGGCGTGGGAGTCGGCGTCGGCGTCGGAGTTGGCGCGGGTGTCGGCGGTGAACTGGCAGTCGCGGTCACACTGGTGATCGAAGCGGGTGCACACGAGGCCGTCTTGTTGCCAACAGAATCGATTGCGCAAACATTGAAATTGGTGGAGCCGGTGGACTTCGGAGTCCCCGCGAGCGTTCCATCCGGATTGATGATCATGCCCACCGGCGGAAAACCGTTTGCCAAGGGGGCCGATTGGTAGTGGTAAGGCGGCGTGCCGCCCGAAACCGTATCGACAAGGCTCTTCGAGTAATGCTGGCCGACCGTCGCTTGCGTCATCGGAACGTACGATTTTAGCTGGACCTTGCTGTTCGCGGGCGTCGCCATAGCGGTGAAGTTATTGCCTGTTGAGTCCACGGTGCCGAGCACAATGGTCTTCGCCTGGCTGAAGGTGTAGCCGTCGAGCGATGCACTAACCGTGTAAGTGCCGCTCGTCAGCCCGAAGAAGCCGTAATTGCCGCTCTCATCGGTCGCGGCGGAGCCGACATTGGCGCCGTTCAACGTGACGATCACGCCAGCGGCCGCGCCGTTCACCGTGCCAGTGATGCCATAGGTGGTCGCCGACGTCGCCTCGGCGGTGAAGTTGCTGCCGCTGACCGATGCGCCATTCACCGTCACTGCGAGGCTCGAGGGGGTGAAAATATAGCCCGGATGCGTCGGTGCCAAAGTGTAGAGGCCGTTACTGACCTTAGCGAAGCGGTAGTTCCCACTCGCGTTCGTGGACGAAAAGCTGATTGCCTTTCCGGTCAGCTGAATTGAGACGTTGGTTACGCCCGACACTTGACCGGAGATGACCGTTCCGGTCGGCGACACGGGGGCGGGGGCCGCAGCCGTCGTGACCGTGAAGGTGATCGGCGAGAACACGGATTTCTGCGGATTGAGCAGGCCCAGGTGTGCGGTGGTCGCATCATTGGGAACCGTGACCATTACCACCGCATCGCTCACGACGGAAATCTTCGAATCTTGGCCGGAGCCGATCCACGCGGCACTCAATCCGGTAAATCCGCTGCCGTTCACGGTAATCACCGTGCCAGGGGGGCCGGAGGTCGGCGAGAAGCCATATATCTCAGGGTTCGGGTAGTTCGTGCCGCTTGCTTGTGCACTAACAGTCATAGTGACAAGGGAAATTGCGATACATCCCCATAGGGTCAAACGACTAAGCATCTTGGTACTCCAATCTATTTTCGAACAAGAGATAAGTCGCGCCGCCCACGTTCAGCATTCGATCTACAACGAATCGCTCAAGACTCAATCAGCGCGAAGCATGGTGAGAGTTCTATCGGCAACGAGCGGGTGTCGCAATTGTCTCGAAATCGAGACGGCCTCTGTCGCGAAATCGAGACGCCTCTAGTTTGCGGAATGATTTCTTCGCGCGGTTACCCGGTTAGATGTGAGATTGTCAAATGCTAAATTCAGCTGAAGCACGCGGGATGGAAATCCCGTGAGTGGCCCTTAGATGCTAGGAACAGAGGTGTTTCGTCGTGATCTTGCTCGCTGTCAATAGGTCTGGTGGAGTTCTCGGCGATGCCGCGCCGAGCCAGTATCACGGCACAGAATTACCCGACATAACACTTCGAAAAGTTCTCACCGAACAACTCACTGCCGAGCGCATTGAGGGAAAGCCTCATGATCGATGAAGGTATCGAACCAGGATGTCGGCCAGTGATGTGCACCGGGAGCACGATATCGAGCGCCTTGGCGGACGCAGCGCCAGTGCCGTTCGCATGTACCCAGTCCGTTCCCAATACGTTCATATCCAGAAAGTCCTCGTTCCACGTGCGGATGCCAATCTGCACGGACGATCGCGGATCGATCAGGCCCTGCTTGATAGCTTTGTAGAACATGGTCCCGTGGCTCCGGCCGACAAATGCCGGACCGAGCGGCGCCACTCAAACAGCCCTTTTACATAACCGCCCTCCAATTCGGCGGCTTGCGCCATTAATGCGCTTTGTGTAAGCCCAGGATTACAAACAGTGAAGCTAATCCACGGAGGTCCACGGTGGGCGAATGGTGGTTATATAGCTCGCCACTGAGTCAACCCGAGAATCTTATGCCATGTTTGGGTCTGGGATCGTTCAATGCACTTTTAATCTTCAGGCGATTTCGTCTGAACGTCATCCGATTTTTTTGGCTCCCACGTGAGGTCACTGAGAGTACGCTCCGCGATGCCATCGAGAGATCCAGCCTCGCGTTGCTGGCAAGCTACGAAGAGCGGGCAGCACGCACGCGCTCGATCAGTCGTTTTCGCGCGTCCACCCGACTTGTGAATCGTTCACGAGCAAAAAATCAATTGTCACCAAGCGGAATTGCGATGCGGCAGCGCTCAGCCGGCTGGCCGCGCTTGACGCGTGCGGAACGTGGGGTGCTCGCTTAAACTGACATACGATCGAGTCGTCTCATATCGTGGGGAAAACGCCATGTCCCGAACCGTCACAATGGCCATTAACCTTCCAGGATCTCCGGCGCGCCTGTACCGGATGTACCTGGACCCGAAGCGGCACGCCGCGATTACCGGAGCCCCCGTGAAGATTGCGGCGAAAGCTGGCGCGAAGTTCGAAGCATTCGGCGGGGCCTTAACCGGAATGGTCTTGCAGGTCGTTCACAATCGGCTGATCGTGCAGTCTTGGCGATCCACTAACTTCGGACGCCGCGATCTCGATTCTACCTTGGTGTTGTCCTTCTGGCCGGACAAGGGTGGTGGGCGAATCGAGCTGACGCACGTCAACGTTGCGGATGGCGATTTCGCCGGTGTCTCCGAGGGATGGTCCAAATATTACTGGGTGCCATGGCGGGAATACTTGACGCGTTTGAAGGGTGCCCGCTCGGGGATCAAGACACGGTAATCGGCCCGCTCGGCGCTGTCACTAGACCATCAGGGTTTGTTCGAGGTCTTCGATTTCGCCCATGCGGGCGGCAATCCCGCGTTTGCGTGCGTCGAGCTTCTCCCACTGTGTCCGTGCTCGGTTGATGGAGGCGGGGGTGGAATTCGGTTCGTCGAGCAGCGCGAGGTAGTGTGCTTTGGCGGAGACCGAGGCACTCAATGCTTGTCGATATCGTGACTCAAGAGCACGTAAGCGGGCTTCGATATCCATTGCAGTCACCTCGAGTTTGATTAGACATCATCGTACGAGCGGTCTTTGACAGCGGTGCGACGGCAGCGTGACGAATGGGTAATGGATTCGTGATGGTGGATGGTTTGCGGGACGTCGGCGCACGCTGATACTAATACGCCGTCCAGGGCATTTGATTTACGGGCGTTGCGGCAATTCCCGCCAATCCGGCAAACTGAATAGGGACTGATACGTTCGTCCCGCCAGCATTTCTCACGACGGCGAAATGCAAATGTGGCCCGGACGAGAAGCCGGTATTGCCGGAGTCGGCGATGTACTGCCCGCGCGCTATATGCTGGCCAATTCGCACGCGGATCGAATCCCAATGCAGGTGGGCGTAAATGCCAATCGTTCCATCACTGTGCAGAATCTCTACGACATTTGCCTGGTCGAGCATGACCGGAGCAATAGCGCCTCGAAATGAGTCATGTCGTGCATTAATTACCATGCCTTCTCGGGCCGCGTAAACGGGCGTCCCATCGGGCAGCGCGAAGTCTATGGCGTACTCACTATCGGGGGTTATATGGGTAATTCGACTCGGATACGCCTGCGAAATCAAATAGGTCGAACCCACGCCAAAAGGTACGCGATAGGGGCGCTCGGGATTGTGGACGGCATCTGGCGATCCAAGAGCGACTTTCCAGGCATATCGCAGATCTGAACGCTGCGCGTCCGTGCGCACCACTCGCACCAGAGTTCGTCGGGTTCTCGGTTCTAGAGTTGCCCGATAGCCGGCGCTGCCGGGTGCGGCTGCCGAGCCGGGCTGGGCGATCGAGATTTGAAACGTAACAACACACAGGCAATCGTTGATGGCGATCAATTGCGTCGATTCGGCATCGTCACTGCGAATGACGGAGATCTTTAGTGTGCTGTTGTCGTGCGCGAGACTGAAGGATTCGCCGGACCCGGCCGACGCGGGCGCCTCATCGGTAAATACCCATTGTCCTTTTTCATCCCGATACTTGTAGGCTGTTTGTGCCATCGGCGGCGCGCTGGGCAAGGTGAGAGCAACAGCAACCAGCGCTGTCATCCAACGGCCGTTCGTCCCGCCATGTCGCCATACTTCCATAATGTTGGATGTATGGCGGTAGGTCACGTTCCGCAAGCGGCCGTCATTGCAAGTCTGGCTTCTTCGCGTTTTGCGTCGGCTTCCTGGTCCGTGTAGTAGGTTCGATTGCCGTCGGCATCTCGCTGGAAGATGCGTCGTGCATCCTTCATCGAATAGTAGTGGTTGCGAGCATTGTCGCATTGCACTTGATGCTCGTGGTCCTGTAGAGCCTGCTTCTTGTCGTCCGCGGTTTTTTGGCGGTAGCGTTGGATTTCCTCGGCCTTCAGAATCTGCTGCTCTTTTACAAGCCGTGCGACTTCCGACGGGTCGGGCTGATCAACACGGACAACGGACTTCTGCGCCGTGGATGTGGGAGCCCGGTCGGAGTAGACGACGTGACCCTCAGCATCGATCGATTTGTACACTTCACCCGCCCGCGGCAAGTAAGCGGGGCACGCGAGCAGCAGAAGCGCCAGGAGTTTCGCCCCCCGCGAGAACGTTGGCTGCGCCGCTGGATTTCGCACATAGACTCCTTAATAATCATAATTTACTGCGATCACGGCATCCTTTCGATGATTTTTATCACAGAACGGCACTGATATTACGCAATTTCTCTTATGGTGTCGGCCGCCACCGGGCGTACGATATTCCCGGAGCGGGTACAAAAAGGAGGCGCAGTCAATGTACAACCATATTCTGGTGCCTGTTGATGGCAGCGAAACAAGCCTGCTCGGCCTCCAGCACGCAATCCTTCTTGCGAAGGATCAAAAGGCCGCGTTACGACTATTGCACGTTGTACATGATTATTTGCTCGCCGACGGTCGTCATGCTCTGGTGATTTCAGGTGAATTGCTGAAGGACCTTCGTGAGTATGGTCAGACCGTCCTGAACGACGCAGCGAGCATTGCGCGCAAACAAGGTGTCGAAGCGGAGCCCGAATGCGTTGAGAGCCCGATGGGGCCGGTCGGTGCGGTGATCGCCAAGTATGCGGAACAGTGGCCGGCGGATCTGATAGTGCTCGGTACCCATGGGCGTCGGGGCATTCGTCGTCTCGTCATGGGGAGCGACGCGGAGTACGTCGTCCGAACGACGCGGGTACCAGTGCTGCTGGTGCGTGGAACGAAGGCGCCTCCGAAGGATTAGTGCGTCGGAACGCGGACCCGCCGGCAGATCAGGATGGCGTCGCGCGACGAACGGCCCCGCGGCGCTAACAGGGAAGTAATGCGCGCACTTCCGTGCCGCGTCCGGGTGCGGACACAACATCCAGCTGCCCCCCGACGAGCGCCGCGCGCTCGCGCATGCTGAGGAGTCCGACGCTGCCGCCGGGGACGGCGCGCGCTCTCGTGGACACGGCGTCGAAGCCCTTCCCGTCATCTTCGATTGTAATTTCCAGGGCGTGCTCGAGGCGTCGTAGCCTAACGCGCAGTAGCTTTGCACCGGAGTGCTTCACGGCGTTGGCTAGAGCCTCTTGAATAATGCGGAAGCATGTCAGTTCCACTTCGGGGGGCAGCCGGCCGAGGTCCGCGTCCACATCGAGCTGTATGTCCGTTCCGGTGATGGAACGCTCACGTTGGATGTGTGCGCGGATTGCGGCGATCAGTCCGATCTGATCGAGCGCAGGTGGGCGCAGATTTTCAATCAGAGCGCGGAGGCGATCGAGCGCCTCTTGGACCAGCCCGCGCCACGTCTCGACGGACTTGCCGGCCGGGGATCCCGCCGAGGAGTTGCGTCCCGCCACCATATGGAGACTCAATCCGGTAAGTATCTGCGCGACGTCATCGTGTAGCTCTCGGGCGAGGTGGCTGCGCTCCGCTTCCTGCGCGGAAAGCAGTTGCTGTGACAGGCGGTGGAGTTCCATGTTGGCTTCCGACAACAGGCTTTCTGCTTGAATCTGATCCGTCACGTCGCGTGTTACAACCACAATTCCCCGCGCAGCCGGATCCGCAAGGTAGTTTCTTGCACGCGCCTCGATGGTTCGCCACGCGCCAGTTTTGGCGCGATATCGCAGGGTGATGGGTCCCGCATGCCCGCACGCCATTACTTCCGAGAAGGCTCTAGCGGCGAGCGCACAGTCGTCCGGGTGGAGGAGGTCCTTATAAGACCGGCCGATCAATTCTTGCGGATCGTAGCCGGCGAGGGAGGTGATCGCGCTCGAAACACCGTGAATTAAACCGTCACTGCCCAAAAATTCTATGAAGTCGAGGCTGTGATCCATCAACAGGAGTAGTCTGCGTTCGTCAGGCGCATCGTGGCTTGCCGACCTTGCGTCATTCGAACTATTTTTCGAGTGGCTCATTCACCCGACTTTGTACGCCGTCTGTCGGCATTGTAAATCGGCATCAAATATCGGCGGCATCGCAGCGGCTATTGCCTCAGAAATGACTGCCAGCTTCCTTATAAGTTCGATTCTCAAAAAATTACATAACCCATTGATTATCATTGGTCTCTGTATAGTCCAGTAAACGGCGGATTCGGCATTTGTTAGGTGCGCAGCGGTGGCGGGGCCGCATACTCGCCTCGCGTGCCGATACGCTCGTACTCGGCGATGACTTGAGCGCCGAGCAGCAGCAAGGTCGCTGCCATATCGAGGCTGGCAAGCACCACGATGGCGGTTGTCAGTGACCCATAGACCACACCGACCTGCGACAAGGTGGCGAAATACCAGACCAGGACGTGGCGGGTGATCTCCCAGAGCGCCGTCGCGCTGACGGCGCCGATCACGGCGTGCCGCCATGACGGCGGTCCGACCGGCATGACGAGGTAGATCGACGTTAGCACGAAGACCTCGCCACCGACTCCCAGGAGATAGAGCAGTCCGCCTGAAAGCCCATGGAGCGACCAGCTGCGGCCGAGGAACTCGATGCTTTCCGCACCGATCGTCTGGATCGCCCCCGACACCAGCGTCATCACGAGCAGCCCGCAACCCAGGAACACGATGTAACAATAAGGAATGACGGCCGATATCAGGAAGTGGCGCCGCCGAGTGGCGACTCGATGCACGAAAATCACGGACATCGCATTTTCCAGGGCCGTAAAAGCGAGAGAGCTGAAAAACACCATCGTCGCCAGCAACACCCAGCCCATGACTCTACGATGGTCCAAAAAGCGAGCCAGTTCTGCGACGACGGCCCCGGATTGTCCCGGGATCAACAACTCAAGATACCGTCCCAGCGTAGCGAGCAGCGCGCCCTGGTCGATGATTGCAGACAATGCAATCAGTATGAGGATCAGCAGCGGTACGATGGACAGCAGGGTGTAGTAGGCAACGGCACCCGCGAGCAGCAACGCCTGGTTCGCGCGGAAGGCGCGCAGGACGCGCAAAGCAAACGCTCCTGGATGCGTCACCACGTACATGGCCCGTCGTCTCGAAGATCGCATCAGTCGACCGCTAGCCGCGAATGGCCTGATTGGAATATTGACATCCTCCCCTCCATGAAGGCGTCGTCGCCAACCTTGAATGGTGCCGCATTCAGTGCCGCGGGTAGTTCGGCTCGGATTTTGCGAGCGGTTCGACATCGTCGAACTTGCCATAGTCGATACGAAGAGTGCCGTCTTCAGCTTCTTCCAGGATGTCGTGGAAAGCTGAGTTCCAACGAATGTCCGCGCTGGAATACTCTGCCCTGGCCATTAGCACCTGACCCGTGGTTTCATCTGTGCCGCTCACGCTGAGGACAAACGCCGCCTGGGATTTTTGCAACGATTCTGCAGTCTCGGACGCTAAGGGGCTCTCATCGTCGATGACGTGCATGATGGTCCAGCCGAGGACGAACATCGGATGCTGCGATCGAAGCAAGGGCAAGTCGGCGACACGACGAATGCGAAAGCCTTCCCCGGTAACATCGTCGCGCAGCATGTAGAGCCGCGCCGAAGCATCCTGAACCACGTTCTGGCGCTGGTTCGCAGCGCGAAAAAGAAGCGTACGTTTGCCGTCGATCGGCCGCACGACAGCATTCCTGGAAAATAGAAAGCGCGCTTTGGGACGGGAGAATCGCGCGAACATGATCCCGGTAATGAGCGCTAAGGACATGAGGCCGACGAAGATCTCGATCATCGCGACGGCGTGGCCGTATAGGCTTTGGGGATGCATGTCGCCATAACCAACAGTCGCGAGCGTTTCGACGCTAAAGAAAAATGCGCCAGCGAAACCGGGCGGATCCAAGTTGGCGATGCATCCTGGGACCAAGTGATACAAGAAGCCAAATAGGACGTCGAAGGCGAGAAAGAATGCGGCAAACGTGCCGAATAGCTGAAACCAGCCGACGGTCATGAAATAGTGGTACAGATCCTGCAGCACTGCTGGTGCGATGCCCTGGGTCACGATCTCACGCTTACCGACTTTGACGCGCCGAAGGCCTACGGGCCTGTGCCCCGCGCGGTCCGGGTGGCGGTGCGTCGGCGTCTTCGCTGGATGTTTGGGGGCGCTCATGAGAATTGTCTTAGGCGGCAACTGGTGCGTGCGGCCACAGTCTATACTTTGCGATGTGGCTTTCGCAGGCGAATTTCGGGTCCCTGCCGCGGATGGCCATGGGGTGGGGGAGAGGCGATTACGAGACGGGAGAGGGCCCATGAAGCGGCTACTGATTGGGCTGGGCGTATTTCTCATCGTCGCAGGGCTACTTTGGCCGTGGCTCAAGAAGATGAACCTGTTTCATCTGCCCGGCGATATCGTCATCGATCGGCCGGGGTTCAAGCTTTTTATCCCGATCACGACGATGTTGATCGTGAGCTTGGTGCTGTCGCTACTGGCGTGGCTGATACGGAAGTGGTGATCGTCCGGTCGTGACGTTGGACACCCACGCGCCAATGCGTTTCTTGGCGATCGTATGCGGGGGCGATCAGTCGTGCGGGCGGCGGTCGTGTTTGCGCGCATCCGGTCCACGGTTGACCTGGACGGCATAGCGCGGATGAAAAAAATCAGCATGCAACTCATTTTGTAGGATGATTCTCCCTATGAGTTCCGACATCAAACGGTATCGAGACAATTTACGCGATGAACTCAACGGCGCGGCGCTCTATGCCGCGCTGGCCGCCGCGGAAACAGACTCCATACGCAAGGACTTGTTTTTGCAATTGGCGCAGGCGGAGTCCAGCCATGCCCAATTGTGGCGGGACAAACTGGCTGCTGCCGGGGTCCACGATGAACGGTTCGTTCCGGCCTTCCGCACTCGGCTACTCGCGAGATTAGCGCAGCGCTTCGGTCCGGGCTTCGTGCTGCCGACCGTTGCGGCGGCGGAATTCGCCGACCGGAACAAGTACGCGGGCCAAAGTGATGCGCATGCCATCTCTGCGGAGGAGCGCGGCCATGCGGCCGTGATCCAGGCCGTAGCGGCCAACCCACGCGGCGACGCAACAACCGGCGCCGATATTGCCCGCGCCGAACCGTGGCATCGAGGCGCCTCGGGTAACAATCTACGCGCCGCGATCCTCGGCGCGAACGACGGACTGGTGTCCAACTTCTGCTTGGTCATGGGAATCGCCGGGGCTGGAAGTGGCAATAAAATGGTCTTGCTGACCGGATTGGCCGGCCTGGTCGCAGGTGCTTGCTCGATGGCCCTCGGAGAATGGCTTTCGGTGACCAATGCGCGGGAGCTAGCGCAAACGCAGATCGCTCGAGAGGAGGAGGAGCTTGAACAGACGCCGTTGGCCGAGCAGCATGAACTCGCCCTGATCTTTCAGGCCAAGGGTATGCCGAAAGAGGACGCGCAGCGCGTCGCTTCGCAGATAATGAAGGACAAGAAGGGTGCACTCGATACGCTGGCCCGTGAGGAACTCGGCATCGATCCCGCCGAATTAGGCGGTAATCCGTGGAGTGCGGCAGCAACGTCGTTTGCGTTGTTTTCCGCCGGCGCGATTTTTCCTGTGGCGCCGTTTTTCTGGATGCATGGACCTTCGGCTATCGGGGCCAGTGCGCTCGCCAGTGGCGCGATGCTTTGTGCCGTGGGCATGCTTTCTTCGCTGTTCAACGGCCGCAGTCCCTGGTATTCGGCGGCGCGTCAGTTGATCTTTGGCTGCCTCGCGGCCGCAGTCACTTATGGAATCGGCGCGGCGCTCGGCACGACGCTGTCGTGAGGTTGGCAGAGCGATAGCGATGATGCCGCTAAAAGAAACGTCTCGAGACGCTCTTCGGATACCACCTATAGATCGGCGAGCAAAACTCAGTAAGCTGATTGCGTGCTGGCTGGACGCCAACTTTGCGTGCGGCAGTGCGGCGAGTTCACCAGGTACGGGATAATCGTTATGAAGCGCCCGATCAGCTTTGATCTGAATGGCCGGCGTGTGACATTAAACACCGACGACGGACGTACTCTCCTGTGGGTCCTGCGCACCGATTTTGCCCTAACCGGCACCAAGTACGGTTGCGGTGAGGGGGTATGCGGAGCATGCACCGTGATCGTCGATGGCAAGGCCGTACGTTCTTGCCTCATCCACCTCAAGGACATTGAGCGCCAACGCGTACTAACCATCGAAGGTCTAGCCCACAACGGTGAACTCCATCCCCTACAGCAAGCGTTTCTTGAGCATGGCGCATTCCAATGCGGATATTGCACTTCTGGAATGTTGCTTTCTGCGGCGGCATTCCTGCGAGAGATTCCGAATCCGTCGCGTGACGCCATCGTCTCCCACATGGAACGCAACCTGTGCCGCTGCGGTGCTCATCAAAGAATAGTCGCGGCCATTGAATCTGCGGCACGACGGATGAGCGGACCGTCGTGAGTACCTTTCCAGGGGTGAGCCGCCGCAGATTCTTTCACATGGTTGGCGGGGGCATTGTCGTGTTCGTGAGCCTCGGGCCTACGGCGGTGTTCGCTCAGGAGGGGGCCAATCGCCTCTTCGTCTACCCAAAGGATTACAACGCCTATCTCGTGATCGGTAAGAACGGCCGGGTCGCGGTGTTTTCGGGCAAGATCGAGATGGGACAGGGCGTATTGACCTCGCAGGCGCAAATGGTCGCCGAGGAGTTGGGGGTTTCGCTCGCATCGATCGACATGGTGCTGGGCGACACCGACAAATGCCCCGCGGACATGGGCACGTTTGGCTCTCTCACTACTCGCATGTTCGGGCCGGTACTGCGCGCTGCTGCGGCCCAAGCTCGCGTCGAATTGGTGGCGCTCGCTGCACAGAAACTGGGAGCAGCGCCGGACAGTCTGCTGGTTGAGCATGGGACGGTCTTTGTCGCGGGACAGCCGCGCCGTCGCGTGAGCTACGGCGAGCTTTCCAGGGGTGCGAAAATTGTCCGCACCGTGCAGAGCGACGCGATTCCACGGAGCGCCTCTGAATTCCAAGTGATGGGTGCGTCACCCCAGCGGCTCGATGGGTTGGAGAAAGTCACCGGAGCGGCAAAATACGCGGCGGACATCCGAGTTCCGGGCATGTTGTATGCGCGGCTTTTACGTCCGCCGACGCATGGCGCAACCTTACTCCAGCTCGATACTTCCGGGGTCGAACACTTGCCCGGTATCACGCTCATCAATCACGACGGCTTGGTCGCCGTGCTGCATACCGACCCCGAAGCCGCCGAGGATGCTTTGGGGCGGATCAAAACACTCTGGCAAGGGTCGGCAACGAAGGTGGATCCGGAAAGTATCCACGAACGCCTCGTGTCGCAGGCCGCCACACTGAAAACACTCGCAGAGCGCGGCAATGTGGCGCGGGTGCGGGCGAACGTCAAGCACGTCTTCGAGGCGACTTACAAAAAAGGGTATGTGGCGCATGCGGCACTCGAGCCGCACGCGGCGATCGCCCAGATCAGGGACGGAAGAGCAACGGTCTGGGCATCTACGCAGACCCCATTTCCCACACGGGATAAAATCGCCAAGGCTCTGGGATGGGACCCGATGCAGGTTCGCGTGATCACTCCGTTTGTCGGCGGCGGGTTCGGCGGCAAGAGTGCGGATGGTCAAGCCATTGAAGCGGCGCGTCTTGCGCAGATCACCGGCAAGCCCGTGCAAGTGGCGTGGAGTCGCTCGGAGGAGTTTTTCAATGATACCTTCGATCCGGCATCCGTGGTGAAAATCGTGTCGGGGATCGAAACCAGCGGAAGGATCGCGCTGTGGGACTCCGTAGTCTATTCGGCCGGCGAGCGCGGAGCCGTGGCCTGCTACGATATTCCCAACGCACTGTTTCGATCGAGTGGCGGCGCATCGTACGGTCCCCCGGGGCCACAGGCCTCTCTGCATCCGTTTGCCATCGGGCCATGGCGGGCACCGGGCGCCAACATGAATGTCTTTGCCATCGAATCTCAAATCGACATGATGGCATCAGCGGTCGGTGAGGATCCGCTTGCCTTCCGGCTTCGCAACCTGACTGATTCCCGGATGCGCAGAGTCCTGCAAGCAGCCGCCGATGCCTTCGGTTGGCAGCCGGCTGCCGCACCGAGCAAGCGAGGCGTTGGCATGGCGTGCAACATCGACGCCGGCACCTATGTTGCGACGATGGCTGAAATCAAGGTGGATGCCGTGAGCGGACGGGTGCAGGTAATCCGCATGGTGTGTGCGCAGGATATGGGGATCAGCGTCAATCCGGAGGGCGCCAAGATGCAAATCGAAGGTGGGATCACCATGGGCCTCGGATACACCCTGGCCGAGGAACTTCGTTTCCTGGGCGGCGACATTCTTGACCGAAATTTCGGCACGTATGAAATCCCACGCTTCTCCTGGGTGCCTCGCATCGACGCCGTACTCGTCAAGAATGATGATTTGGCGCCGCAGGGCGGAGGAGAGCCGCCGATCACAACCACTGGCGCGGTGATCGCCAACGCCGTCTTCGACGCGACCGGGGCACGCCTCTATAGATTGCCGATGACAGCCGATCGCATCCGGCTGGCGATCGACGCGCTAAGCGCAAACTGCAGCAAATCCTTTAGTACGCCGGCATGACGATGCAGAAGCAATAGCAACGCGCGATTCGGTGATTAATGCCATACGTAAATCGCCGGCTGCGAGATCGTCGGATGTCCGGCAGCCGCTAGCGGAAACTCCGGATACGATGTGGAAACCTTTGAGTGCACGCTGTCCACATTCCCTTGAGGATATTCATTTCTAAATGAGCAGAAGCGTTCTGATTACAGGCGGCACCCGAGGCATTGGAGGCGCTATTGCCCGACATCTGAAAACAGGCGGGTACACTGTAGCCGCAAACTCGCGAGCGCGGCTTCGGTCGCATCGTCAATATCGCGTCGATCAACGGGCAGAAGGGGCAGTTCGGGCAGGCCAACTACGCGGCCGCGAAGGCGGGCATCTTGGGGTTCACGAAGGCACTCGCCCTCGAAAATGCATCGAAGGGGATCACGGTCAATGCGATCGCGCCTGGATACATCGCCACGGACATGGTCGCGGCCGTCTCGAAGGAAATCCTCGACCGGATCATCGCGCAGATTCCGGTTGGGCGGCTCGGACAAGCGAATGAAATTGCGCGCATCGTTGGCTTCCTCGTGAGTGATGACTCGGCGTTCATCACGGGCTCAACGATCAGCGCCAATGGCGGCCAGTACATGATCTGAAGGCTTCGCCCCGAGGTCGGCTTGAAAGGAGCACGATGCGTAATCTGAACGAGAGTCACGTTGGATGTCACGTTCCTGCTCGCCTCGGGAGGCCCGCGGCACGGCTACCAGGTCATGGCGAAACCGAAGGACGGCCGCTATCTGGATCCCGACGCCTGGGCGAAAGCGGCGTCCTTCACTACTTACTCAGGAGATTCACATGGAAAAGATGTTAGTCGTCGTGTTTAAGGACGAAAAGGCGGCGTACGAAGGCGCTAAGGCGCTTGCGGACCTCGATGCCGAAGGCAGCATCGCAATTCACGCCCAAGCGGTAATCCAGAAGAATGCCGACGGCACGGTTTCCACGAAGCGTGTCGATGACACGTATCCGATCCGCACGTTCGGTGGTACGGCGATCGGGAGCCTGATCGGGCTGCTGGCAGGACCCATTGGCTTCGGCGTCGGCGCCGCCGTCGGCGCAATCACCGGTCTTATCGGGGATATTTATTCGTCCGGCGTCGATGCGGACTTCCTCGCCGACGTTTCAACGACCTTGACTCCCGGAAAATGTGCGGTGGTGGCAGACGTCAGCGAGGAGTGGGTCACTCCGGTCGACACCCGCATGGAGGCCATCGGCGGAGTGGTATTTCGTACTCTGCGGACGACGGCAGAGAACGATCGATCATCGCGCGAGGCGGCCGCGCGACGCGCCGAACTCGATCAGCTCAAAGCAGAGCATGCCAAGGCGCACGCCGATCGCAAAGCGAAGCTGCAGGCGAAGATCGATCAACTCAATGCGCGACTTCAAAAGAACCTAGAGCGGGCCCGGGCGCGCTCCGAACAATCCAAGCGCGAGTTGCAAGCGAAGGTCGAGGCGCTGCAGAAGAAGGCGGCAAAGGAAAAAGGGGATGCCAAGGCGGCGATTGACGCGCAAATCGCAGGTCTTCGAGCCGACTTCCAACGCCAGGAGCCAACCGCATGAATGCGAAATCGCAGGCCTATCTCGCCGGTGGTGGTATCGGAACTCTGTCCGCTGCAGCCTTCATGATCCGCGACGCCGGCATGCCCGGCAGAAACATCTGCATCCTCGACGGTGCGCCGGTCATGGGCGGAAGTCTGGATGGTGCCGGGGATCCCGAAGGCGGCTATACAATGCGCGGCGGCCGCATGCTGACATTCAATAACTACGAGTGCACATGGGATCTCTTTAAGTCCATCCCCTCACTCCAGCACGCAGGCCAGACCGTCTTCGACGAGACCGTGGACTTCAACCGCAAGTACAAGTCGCACTCGATGGCACGGCTCGTCGACAGACGCCGCGCGAGGCTCCCCGTGAAGTCCATGGGATTTTCGATGCAAGACCGGCTTGAACTGCTGAAATTAACAAAAGCTGATGAAGAACTTCTCGCCGGCACTTGCATCACCGATTGGCTGTCGCCCCCGTTCTTTGAAACGAACTTCTGGCATATGTGGGCCACGACGTTTGCCTTCCAGCCTTGGCACAGCGCCGTGGAGTTCAAGCGCTACCTTCACCGATTCATGCTGGAGTTCTCGCGCATCGAAACACTCGCGGGAATCAAGCGAACGATATATAACCAGTACGAATCGTTGGTCTTGCCTCTACAGACGTGGCTAGCCTCCCAAGGCGTCCGCATCATTGCTGACTGCAAGGTTACGGATCTCGATCACCGGACCGAAGATGACCGGCTGATTGTGACGGCCATCCACTGCCTCAAGCGGGGCGCCCTCGAGGTAATGAGAGTCAGTGACGACGACTATGTCTTCATCCAGAACGGCTTCATGACGGACGCGTCGAGTCTGGGGTCGATGACGAGTGCCCCAGCGCGACGGACCAAGCAGGATAGCATTGGCTGGACTCTTTGGGAGAAGCTGGCGGAAGGCAGGCCGGCATTCGGAAATCCCAAGGCGTTCAACAGCTGCATCGCGCAGTCATGGTGGGAATCGTTT
>Ga0209517_10005498_pt1 | contig 16127 bp, 13 predicted proteins | sample PeaSoiMetSII2010_FD_187695 | JGI IMG/M metagenome (GOLD analysis project Ga0209517, IMG submission 187695) | Peat soil microbial communities from Weissenstadt, Germany - SII-2010 (SPAdes) (version 2) | ecosystem: Environmental > Terrestrial > Soil > Wetlands > Peat | place: Germany... | reverse complement strand
CATTGCTGGTGGTCGGGGTGACAGGATTTGAACCTGCGACTCCTACGTCCCGAACGTAGCCCGTCGGCCCACCACGTGACTGAATTACTCGATCCGTCAGTAGGTTAGCACACCATAGGACTCCACAAGACACCACTAAACACAACTAGACACGGGCTTTGGTGTCAGCGATTTGCCATCGATTCACCGCAAGGACTCGCCGAGGTAGGCAGCGCTCATTGACGGCGAACGATAGATTCGAGAAGATGACAATATTGTAAAGCATATAGGCATATTTATGCGCTCGACTTTTGATCTCCCGGATAGCCTCGTTAAGCGGGCAAAAATTGCGGCGGTTAAGCGCGGTTCTACCCTGCGTGATCTGGTCGCCGAAGGCCTACGTCGAGTCTTATCGGATGAACAGTACGTACAGCGAAAGAGAATGACCGAGGCGCCGGTCAAATTGCCTCCGGGCCATTCAATCCCTGTGCTTTCAAATGACGAAATCGCAACGCTGTTCGATCACGAAGATTTGGCGAACCTCAATGATGTGTATCGCGGACGCTAACGTCCTTTTCCCGCTGCTTGTTGATCGTCACGTTGCGCACGAGGTCGCACGACGCTGGTGGGAGAAGAGATCCGACGACAGCGTCGGCTTGTGCCTGTTGACGCGTATGGCTGTGCTGCGTCTTCTAACCAATCGCGTTGCAATGAATGGCGCTCCAACAACACCGGAGGTTGCGCTGAATGCCTGGCAGGTTCTTGCCGCTGACCCGCGGTCCGTTTTTCTTGATGTTGCACCGTCCTCGCACGAAAACTTATTTGCCTCAATGGTTGCGGGCAGACAACCGACGCCGAATCTTTGGACGGACGCGTGGCTTGCGGCATTGGCGCGATCACTCGATCATGAAGTCGTGACTTTCGATCGAGGATTTAAATCATTCGACGGAATTAAACTGAGCTTACTCAATATCGAGGGAGAGTAATCCGCGGTGCAATGACTTTATCGCGATCGTCTGATCGATCGATTGAACGAATTGACTCATATTTCCACGGGAACAAATTGTTCCCCCATGTGTCCGGAACGGACCCTTGGATCTGGAGGTTGGCGCGTTGAATTTGAAAAGACTCAAGCGACTGACAGCGGCGATGCGCCTCGACACCAATTTGTCTGGCTGGCGCGCGCGCAACGTTGTGCAGCACGCTTAGTCGCACATGCAGCTCGATCTCGCCGATGGAAGACGAAACCAACTAGGTGCCCGGTGCAACCGCTTTCTGTGGTGCCGCCAGCGAAGCATCCTGGAACCGGGTCTTGAGGAACGCGACGAACTCTCTGACCACCGGCCGAGTCATCTTCATCCGCGGCACTAGCGCCTTCAGCCAGTGCGTAGCAAGCGGAAACTCCTGTAGCAGTGGCACCAGTATTCCCGAACGGATATCATCGGCGGCAAGATACCGTGCCAGCACGGCAATACCCAGTCCGTGGCGGGCGGCCTCGCGCATGACGCGCCCATCGCTCGAATGCAATCGAGAATGCACTTCGACGCCCAGTGCGCCGCGGGCACTCTCGAACAGCCAGCTGGTGCGAAACAGCGTCGTGGTCAGGCATTCGTAGTTGACCAGTTCGGTCGGGTGACGCGGCGCGACCTTGCCCCGCAGATAACTGGGCGCGCAGCAGACCACGAGCTCGTACGGGCACAACGGCACGTCGATCACGTTGGGGTACGACACAGGCAGCGCGCCGATCGCGCAGTCGAATCCCTCCTCGAGCGGATTCACCGACCGGTCCACCAGCACGATCTCAAGATCGATATTGGCATAGAGTTGCAGGAATTCGGTGTACGCGCTGCCGAGAAACTCCGTGGTTACCGTGGTCGGCGACTTGATGCGCAGGTTGCCGTCGATTTGCTGGTCGTCCGGTGCTGCGCTCTTGAACAGTTCGTCGAACTCGGCGATCAGGCGGACGAAGCGCGGCAGCAGCCCTTCCGCCGCCATCGTAAGCGTCAGCCCGCGCGTCGAGCGGTTTACGAGCCGTGTGCCCAGCGCCTTTTCCAGCTGGCTGATGCGCTTGGTTACGACCGACGGTGCCACCCCCAGCTCGCGCGCGGCGCCGGAAAAACTGAGCAGTCGCGCGACCAGCAGAAATGCTTTCAGGTTCAGCAGACTGTTAATGTAGTTCTCTCACAACAAAAAAATCTTGGCCCCGCGGCATCATTTCGCTCTCGGTCGATGTGTCGTGCGCTCTGCCGCGATGTTCTCCGATACAGAAAGCTGATCGCGCTTAATGCAGCATTCTGCCCGGCGCGGTTCGATGCTAACGTTTTTCCTCGGCACATTGCAGCAACGTAGATTACTGCATCGCGACAAGAAAAAGCCGCAATACGGCAATTGGGGAGGAATAGCACATGACGATCCTAGCAAATGCTGGACGGCACCCGAGCCCGGCCCGTCTTACTGCCGCAACAGCGGCCACTCTGACTGCCTTTGCCTGCTTGTTCGGTCTCGGCGCGACACCGGCTGCCCTGGCGCAACAGACGCCAGCTGCCGGTTCCGCGCAACCGGCGGGCGCCCTCGAGGAGATTGTCGTCACAGCGGAGCGGCGCGGCGAGCAGTTGCAGACGACACCGATCGCGATCACGGCGTTGACCGGTCAGGATATGCAAGCACGCAATCTGGTCAACATCGCGGATATCGGAGCGTACGTGCCCAGCACGGTACTGGCACCCCTCGGTGCGGGCTGGGGTGCGACCATGGCCGCCTTTATCCGCGGCGTGGGTCTTGGCGACAATATTCTCTCCTTTGAGCCGGGCGTACCGATTTACGTCGACGACGTCTATATCGGCCGCCCGCAGGGCGCGATGCTCGACCTGCTTGACCTCGAGCGCGTGGAAGTGCTGCGCGGTCCGCAGGGCACGCTGTTCGGCAAGAACGCCGAGGCTGGCACGATTCGCATGATTTCCGTGAAGCCGAAGGGCGATGACTCGGGCTATGCGGAGGTGACCTTCGGCAATTTCAATCGAATCGACGCGCGCGCGATGGCCGACATCGCGGTGATCGCCGATGTCGTGAATGCGCGCTTCTCGTTCTCCAGCAGGACGGCGGATGGCTACTTTACGAACCTCGACTATGTTTGCGTCAATGGGCCCGGCAGCCTGGGCAGCATGCCGGCGGCGATCGCGCCGGGCAGCAACTGCAAGACGTCGACCTCGGGCAATGAAAACACCCAGTCCGGCCGCGCGGCATTCCGCTTTCTCATCAGTCCGGACGCGGAGTTGAACCTGATCTACGACATGACGCTGCAGAACCAGGAAGGTCCTGCCGATAAATACACCGTCATCGACGGTTCGTTTCCAGGCGCGTTCCCGAACACGCTCTGGGGCAATCTGACCTACGGATCCTACGGTGTTGCCACGGCCGGCCCGCCGGCCTACATCGGCAAGCCGATTGGCTATGACAGCCGCTTCCTGACCAATAATTTCTATACCAGTTATGGCAATTACGGCACCGATGCCATTTCCGGCCGCGATGTCCCCAACATCAATGATCTGGATCACTGGGGTGTGAACGCTACGCTGGACTGGAAACTTAGCGACAGCGTCAACCTCAAGTCGGTGAGCGCATACCGCGCGTTCAGCAACCAATACGGCCGTGACTCGGATGGTAGCCCGCTGTCGGAGAACTCGACCTATGACGATGCCCGACACCATCAGTTTACCGAGGAGATCACGCTGACCGGCAACGTCGCCAGGCTCGACTGGGCGACCGGTGCGTTCTATTACACGGCCCTTGATTCTGACCGCGGCTACGACGTGCTGTATCCCTGCACGGTGCAAAATCCCTTCGTCTGCATCCACGAACAGGACCAATATGTGACGCAGACGACCAAGAACTGGGCGGTGTTTGCGCACGGCGTGTTGCAAGTCACCGATGCGTTCTCGATCACCGGCGGCGGGCGCTACACGTCCGACCAGAAGGACGCGACCGTCTATATCACCAATTTCGATCCGACGGTCACCAGCACCGCAGGCAACGTCAATGGCCAGTATGTGCCCACATCGACCACCCACTTCGACTACGACTTGTCTCTGAACTACCAGTGGACGCACGATGTGATGTCGTACTTGCGCTATTCCACGGGCTTCAAGGGCGGCGGCTTCAGCCCGCGTCCGTCCGACGCACTGCAGACGGTGCCGTTCAAGCCTGAATATCTGAAGACCCTCGAGCTCGGCGAGAAGGCCGAGTTCTTGGATCACCGCGTGCGATTCAATGCCGACGTCTACTATTCGAGGTATCTCAATCAGCAGACGTTCTCGCAGCAGCTCGACGCCGATGGCGTCAACTGGTTCCGCGAAGTCAACGCCGGCACGGCGCGCATCTGGGGTGTGGAGGGCGAGCTGCAGGCCGAGCCGATCGAGAATCTGCGTTTCGATGGCAGCTTCGGTTACCTCAACTACTGGCTGCTGTCCAACGGCGGCAATCCCCTGCTGTTGGCGGGTAACCAGTGCGGCGGCGAGACCTGCTATTCACCGCGCACGCCGAAGTACACCGCCGCGCTCGGTGCGCAGTACAGCATGGTGGTCGCCGGCGGGGGCCGGCTGACGCCGCGTCTCGACGCGACCTACCAGTCAACCATCTACTTTAACGCCAACAATGGCTGTTTGTTGGTCGGCAGCACCGTCACAGAGTGCGGCCAGACGGACAACCAGAATGGCTACGCGCTGCTCAACGGCCGCCTCTCCTATGAGACGGCCAACAAGAAGTGGCAAGCGTCGCTGTGGGGACGCAACCTGACGGACAAAGAGTACTTTTACGGTAAGCTGAGCTTGATCACGTTCTTCGGTCGCGAGCAGGGCAACCCGGCCCCGCCGCGCGAGTACGGCGTGACCTTTCAGCGCAAGTTCTGATCGCAAGCCCAGCGCGCACCCGGCACCGATGGCCCGGGTGCGCGCTAGCATCGGTGCCGACCGATACGCGCGTCGACGGATCCTGGAACGTCCGGGGCCGGGCGTGCATTTTCGGGTCCCGGCGGCCTGGCCATCCCGTCCCGAGGCAGTGAGATGCTGAATAAACCATTTGATCCTGAAACCCGCATCGTGTCGCGCGCCGAGCAGCCACCGATGCTCGAGCGCGGTTGCGACCTGTGCGTGGTCGGCTCGGGCGCGTCGGGAATCTCCGCCGCGATCGAAGCTGCGCGCGCCGGCCTCAAGGTGATCCTGGTGGACGGATTGCCGACGCTCGGAGGCCAGGCGGTCAATTCGATCATCGGCATGTTCTGCGGGCTTTACACTCCGGGTCCGAACGGCAAGCAGCTGACCCATGGCATCGCCGACGACATCCTGCACGACCTAGGCGCGGTGGACGATGTCAAGGTCGTCGCCGGCGGCGTGATGAAGGTCGCTCTGTATAACGAAGTTGCGCTCGGCCGTTGGGTCGAGAAGGCCGTGGTTACGGCCGGTGTAACGCCGCTGACCGGCGCGATCATTCGCAAGGTCAATCGGCAGGGCCGGCGCCTTACCTCGCTCGACATCGCAACCCGCCATGGTGACGTGCGCATCACGGCGACCGGTTTCATCGACGCGACGGGCGATGCCGCGATCGCGTGGGAGGCGGGCTTTGATTGCCGCATGCACAAGCACGGCCAGATCTATGGCTCGCAGATGATCGTAATCGAGGACTTCGACGATTCGAAGAAACCCAGCTGGGACGAGATGGCGGCGCGCATCCACGACCGCGGCGAGCAGTATGGCATGATGCGCCGCGATGGTTTTGCCGCGAGCTATCCCGGACGCAACGTCGCGATCGTCAACATGACCCATATCGAGACGCCGCTCGATCCGTTCGATGCGGCCGCCAAGCAGATCGATGGCAAGGAGCAGGCCGATCGCACGCTGGTGTTCCTGCGAACCGAGTATCCGGAGGCGTTCAGCCAGGCGCGCATTCGCGCCTACGGCCTGCCCGGTGTGCGGCAGACCCGCTGGATCGTCGGCACGCACCACCTGACCATGGAGGAGGTGCGCGCCGCGACCAAGTTCGACGACGCCATCGCGCGTTGCTCCTGGCCGCTTGAGCAGCACCACAACCGCGAAGGCTATGTCTGGGAAGTATTCGGCGAGGATCACGTGCATACGGTGCCGTTCGGCTCGCTCGCGGTCGCCGGTGCCGACAATCTCTGCGCGGTCGGGCGTTGCATCGACGCGGATTCCGCGGCACTGTCGTCGGTGCGCGTCATGGGGCCGTGCATTGCGATGGGCGCCGCGGCGGCCCATGCGCTTGCGCTTGCCGGCAGCGGCAGCGTACACGCGATCAGCATGGCAGCGCTGCAGCAGCGGATCCGGCGCAATCTCGAAGACTGAACTTTCCGGAGAACCCTCATGACGACTCTGCGCAGCCTCGCGGCTAATTCCGCCATCCGGCGCTCACACTGGCGCACGCTCGGCCTTTCGGAAGCGGACATGCTCAAGCCGAAGATCGCCGTGGTCAACTCCTCGTCGGAGCTCGCAGTGTGCTTCGCGCACCTCGACGGCGTGGCGCGTGTGGTCAAGGACGCGATCCGGGCGGCCGGCGGCATTCCGTTCGAAGTGCGCACGACGGCGCCGTCCGATTTCATCACCGGGGCAGCGTGTTCCGGATCCTACATCCTGGCGGCGCGCGACCTGGTCACCAACGACATCGAGGCTCAGGTGGAAGCGGCGCTGCTGGATGGCATGGTGTGCCTGACGTCCTGCGACAAGACTCCCCCAGGTCACCTGATGGCCGCCGGGCGGCTCAACATCCCGACGGTGCTCGTGATCGGCGGCTACCAGGCCTCCGGCATGATCGGCGGCGAACATGTCGACATCGAGGACCTGTTCTCCGGAAGCGTCGGCGCCGCACTCGGCAAGCCGGGCAGGTTCAGCATGGTCGAGCTCAGCGAGCAGGCCATTCGCGGTCCTGGGGTGTGTGCCGGCATGGCGACCGCGAACACGATGCATTGCGTGGTCGAGGCGCTCGGGATGTGCATGCCGGGATCGGCGCCGGTGCGCGCTAACAGCGAAAAGATGTTCGATGCGGCGCGTCGGGCCGGAACGCGGATCGTTGCGATGGTCAACGAAGGCCTGACGCCGCGCAAGGTGCTCACCGAGGCCGCGTTTCGCAACGCGGTCGCGATGGTGCTCGGCGTGTCGGGCTCGATCAACGCGATCAAGCACCTGCAGGCCACGGCGGTTGAGGCCGGCGTGGATGTCGACATCTATGCGCTGTGGGACGAGATGGGACGCAAGGTCCCGGTGCTGAGCGCGGTGCGCCCCAACGGCGCCGTGCGCATCGAGCAGTTCGAGGATGCCGGCGGCGCCGGCGCGATGCTCAAGCGTCTCGCACCGGTGCTCGATACATCCGCTCTGACCGTGACCGGCCAGACGCTGGCCGAAGTGCTCGCCTCGACCCCGGGCGGTAACACAGAGATCATCCGTATGCTGGACAACCCGATCTCGGCCGGTCCCTCGATCGCGATCCTGAAGGGCACGCTAGCGCCGGAGAGCGCGGTGGTCAAACTGGGGATCCGCGACGGTAGCCGTCCGGAGTACTTCGACGGCCGTGCGGCCGTCTACGATGACTCCCGGAGTGCGATGGCGGACATTGCTGCGGGCAAGCTCGAGAAGGGAAGCGTGCTGGTGTTGCGCGGCCAGGGCCTGAAGGGCGGACCGGCCATGGGTGGCGGCGCCTCGCTGGTGCTGTTTGCGATCGATGCCGCGGGTCTGGCGCGCGACACGGCTTTCGTGACCGATGGCCAGCTCTCTGGCCTGTGCCTCAAGGGCCTGACGGTCGCCGAGGTCGCGCCGGAGGGGGCCACCGGCGGGCCGATTGGCAAGGTTCGCGCGGGCGACCGCATCGTCATCGATGTCGCGGCGCGCCGGCTCGATCTCGACGTGCCGGCCGCGGAGCTCGCGGCGCGACCGGGGCCGCCGTCGCACTTTCCGGTCGATGCCAAGGGGTATCTGGGCATCTACCGGCGCGACGTGCAGCCGATGGCGACCGGCGCGGTGCTGACCGACCTGGGCGAATGAAGCTGTACTCAGTACGCTCGGTGCTGGTCTTGGGTTGCGTGCTGTTGAGTTACGGCTGTCGCAACGACAGTGGGCCGGCCGGCACCTCGATAAAAGGCACGGTGGCGGCACATGGGGTCGCCGACGTGGACGAGGCCCGCATAATCGATGCCGACAGGGAACCGCAGAATTGGCTGAGCGTTGGCCGCAATTACGCGGAGGATCGCTTCAGCCCGCTGGCCTCGATCAATGAACAGAATGTCGGCCGGCTTGGCCTCGCATGGTTCGTGGATTTGGATACCAAGACCGGTTCGGAAGCCACGCCGCTGGTGGTCGACGGGGTGATGTACACGGTTGGCGCGTGGAACGTGATTTACGCCCTCGATGCCAAGTCCGGTCGGGAACTGTGGCGCTATGACCCAAAGCCGCGCCGCGACTGGTTGCGCTACATGTGTTGCGGCCCGGCATCGCGCGGGCTCGCGGTGTGGAAGGGCAAAGTCATCGCGGCCACCATCGACGGACGGCTATTCGCCGTCGATGCTAAATCCGGCGCGCCGGTCTGGGATGTGCGAACCACCGATGCGAATCAACCCTACTCGATCACCGGCGCTCCCCGCGTCGTCGCGGGCAAGGTCATCATCGGCAATGCGGGCGGCGAATTCGGCGTGCGCGGCTATGTGAGCGCTTATGAGGCGGACACCGGGAAACTGATATGGCGCTTCTACACGGTGCCTGGCGATCCGGCCAAGGGGTTCGAATCCAAAGCGATGGAAATGGCCGCAAAGACCTGGCACGGCGAGTGGTGGAAGTCCGGCGGAGGCGGGCCTGCCTGGGACGCGTTCTCATATGATCCCGATCTGCACTTGCTGTACATCGGAACCGGTAACGGAAATGCCTGGTCGAGAGATCTACGCAGCCCCGGGGGCGGCGACAATCTGTTCCTTTGCTCGATCGTGGCGGTGCGCGCGGACACTGGAGAGTACGTGTGGCATTACCAAGAGGTGCCCGGAGAGAATTGGGACTACGACTGCGTGCAGCAAATGACATTGACCGAACTTGACATCGGCGGCGTGAAACGCAAGGCGCTGATGCAGGCCTCCAAGGATGGCTTTTTTTATGTCCTCGATCGCGAGAGCGGAAAACTCCTGTCGGCAAGCCCCTTCGTGCATACGAATTGGGCCTCACGAGTCGATCCCGCGACCGGGCGGCCGGTCGAAAACAAGGAGAATCTTTATTCGGATACCGAAGCCAAAATGGTGGCGCCGACGCCCTTCGGTGCGCACAACTGGCATCCGATGTCCTACGATCCGCTGACGCATCTCGTGTATATCCCGGCGCAGGAGGCCGGCTGGGCGTATTCCCGCACCGCGACGTTCGACTATCACCCAATGGCCTGGAATATCTCGCAGAACCCCAAGGCGAAGCGTCCCCCGCCGTCGGCGAATATTTCCGTCAAGGGATTTACGCTCGCCTGGGATCCCGTCGCGAACAAAGAAGCATGGCGCATCCCGCACGACGGTCCGTGGAACGGCGGCGTGCTCACCACGGCCGGCAATCTGCTCGTGGAGGGAACCGAGGACGGCAATTTCGGCGTTTACCGGGCGAGCAATGGCGAGAAACTCTGGTCCATGCCCATAGGCACGGGAGCCGTGGCGGGTCCGATGACCTACTCGGTGGACGGCGAACAATACATCGCCGTATCGGCGGGTTGGGCCGGCTCATTGGTCATTATCGGCGGCGGGCTCGCCGCCATCCATGATGCGCCGACGCGCATGCTGGTGTTCAAGCTCGACGGCAATGCGGTCTTGCCGGTCACCGCACCGCGCGCGGTACCGCGGCCCCCGCCGCAGACGGTGTCCGACGAGACCCTCGCCAAGGGCGAGGCGGCCTACAACAAGACCTGCCGCATTTGCCATGGCGGCAATTTAATTTCGGGAGGTATGACTCCCGACTTGCGCTTCATGTCGGCAGCGACTCACCAGCAATTCGAGGCCATCGTACTCGGCGGAGCGCGCGCCGATCGCGGCATGGCATCCTTTGCCGATGTCGTGAGCGTCGACGACGTCGAAGCGATTCACGCCTATATTATTGTGGAATCCGGCAAGGCGCAGGGTCGATTGCTCGGCGCCGACCGTATTCAACAAGGTGAAGGCAAATGAAATTGACCGCCCAGGAACAGAGCATGCTCGACGGCAGGGACGGCAAAGCGCGACAGAAGGCAATGGAACTGTTGGTGCGTTATGGTGAGGCGCTCGCCGCCGAACGATTCGTCGCAACCGACAATATCGCCGGCGTTCCGGGCTCATCGAATTCCTTTCTGCAAAAGTACTACCAGCAGAAGGGTGGCGGCGGATACGACGCCATATTTTCTTTTTTCGATCTCGACAGCGATGAACTCGTCGAGGTGCCGAAGGCTACCGCACATACCTGTCACCTGCAGGGTGGCTATGATCCGGATAACTGGCAGATTCTCGGCGCGACGCCGGAGTCGTTCAAGATCAGCCAAGAGAGCGAGGCGTTCATCGCCGGCCGCGGCGTTCAGATACTCAAAACCTGCACGCCCTACCTCGCCGGCAATGTGCCGAAGAAAGGCGACCACTGCGCATGGATGGAATCGTCCGCCGTGGTCTACTGCAATTCAGTGCTCGGCGCGCGCACCAACACCGAAGGCCGGGAGAGCACCAGTGCGGCGATGCTCACCGGCGTCATACCGGATTGGGGTTTTCATCGCGACGAGAACCGGCTCGGATCGCATTTGATCGAAGTCGACTTCGAGATCGAGTCGGTGATGGACTGGGGCATGTTGGGCTATTTCGTCGGCGAGGCGGTCCAAGAGCGCATACCCGTGTTGAGCGGCCGGTTCGGCAGCGCCGATCTGATTCGCCACAAGCACTTTGGCGCGGCCGCGGCCTCCTCGGGCGGTGTGGAGATGTATCACATCGCCGGCGTAACGCCGGAGGCACCCAGTGTCGAGGCGGCTTTCGGCGGCCGTAAGCCCGTCGAGGTCATTCCCTACGGACTGGCGGAGAAGCGTCGCACCTACGACAATTTGAATTCCAAGGCCACCGACACTCAAGTCGATTACGTGATGCTCGGCTGTCCTCATTATTCGCTGGGGCAGATTCGAAGTGCAGCCGCCATGCTGGAAGGCAGGCGGGTCAGCGCCAACTGCAAACTTTGGATATTTACCTCGCGCGCCGTGAAGGCCGTCGCCGACGCGCAAGGTTTGTCAAAGCAGTTGCGCGACGGCGGCGCGGTGCTGCTGACGGATACCTGTTCCTCGATCAGCCAGGCGGTCCCGCCCGGCACCAAAGTAGCCGCGCTTGATTCGGCGAAGCAGACGCACTACTTGCCTGCCATCATGAACATTCAGGCGTGGTTTGGGTCGACCCAGGACTGCATCAATGCGGCGGTCACCGGCCGCTGGAATGGAGTGCGACCATGAGCGTACATATCGTTATGTTGAAGGGTCGAAAAGTGGTCGGCGGCGTCGCGGAAGGGGAGGCGCTCGTGACGCGGCAAACCATATCGGGCTGGGGCGGAATCAATCCGATGCTCGGTACCGTGACCGAGACCCGCCATGAATTGCGCGGGGTGAGCTTCAAGGACAAGATTCTGGTGTTCCCCGGAGCCAAAGGCTCGTCAGGATGGTCCGCCGTGTTTCATATGACGCGCCTCTCCGGCACGGCGCCCAAGGCCATGCTTTTCAATGAGATGACGACCAAGGTTGCGCTCGGCGCGGTGGTGATGAGAGTGCCGTCGATCACCGACTTCGACCGCGATCCGCTGGAGGTCATCGAAACCGGGGATTGGGTCAAGGTCGACGCCGACCGGGGCCTCGTTGAGGTGCGCAAGGCCGCGTTGGGAACCGGGTCATGACGCCGCTGCTCGTGTAGCGGTCGGAGGTTCGCGGCCATGTCGACTACGGTGCGCACGATAGACGTCTCGGCGATCATCAACGGCCGCCGGCTAAACGGCTTCAACTATGGACTGATAGTGCTGTCCTGGCTGATTACCGTGTTCGACGGCTTCGATATGATGATGATCAGCTTCACCGCGCCTTTCATGCGCGATGAATTCGGATTGTCGAAAATGATGCTCGGCCGCGTATTTTCCGCCGGCCTGGTCGGAATGATGCTCGGCGGCTTCTTTTTTTCGTTTCTCGCCGATCGTATTGGCCGCCGACCGACCGTGGTGATCGCGGCATTCAGCTTCGGCCTGCTAACCACGGCGACCGCCTTTGCAGGCTCGTATCAGGCGCTGCTTACCCTGCGATTACTCGACGGTTTTGCCATTGGCGGCATGCTGCCGCTCGCGTGGGCATTGAACATCGAATTCGTGCCCGTTCAGATGCGCTCCACGATCGTGACCATCATCATGATGGGCTACAGCTTCGGCACGGCGGTCGCAGCTCCGATGACCAACTGGATCGCGCCACATTACGGATGGCAGGGCGTTTATTGGGCGGGAGGCGCAGGGACGCTGATTTGCGCGGCGGCCTTGTGGCTCAAATTGCCCGAGTCGATCAGATTTCTGGTGACGAAGGGGCTGAAGCCGCGACTCGTGGCGCAAACACTAAAGCGGATGGATCCGCACAGCGATGCCACTGCAGACGATCACTTCGTGCTCAGCGATGAACCCAAAGTCGACCGACAATTCCGCGTGTCCGATTTGTTCCGCGGCAATTTGCGCGCGATCACGCCGTTGTTGTGGTTGGCCTACATCGCGAGCTCGCTCGCCATTTACTTCGTCGCATCCTGGGGCCCGCTGGTTCTCGAGGAGCTGAAATTCCCTCGCGCCACCTCGGCGCTGGTCGCCTCATCGGGCGGACTATTGGGCGCGGTGGCCGGTCTCGCCTTGATGCGATTTACCGATCGCTTCGGCGCGCGGGCGGTGGCGTTCTACCCAGCGCTCGCCATTCCGGTGTTGCTGCTGCAGGGGTTGCAGATGGTGCCCGTTCAGTTGTTCTTGGCGGTCAACGTGCTCGGCGCGCTGCTCGTGTCCGGCAGCCATTTCGGGATCCTGTCGATCGCCGGAATTTTCTACCCGAGCGCGATCCGAGCCAGCGGCGCGGGTTGGGCGACCTCCGTCGCCAAGATTGGCGCCATTTTGGGGCCGATCGTCGGGGCTGCGGTGTTGTCGAGCGGCTTGCCGATCATACGTAGCTATGCACTGCTCGCGGTATGCCCGGCAGCCCTTTTCGTGTGCGCCCTCGGAATTCATATGGTCACGAGGTCGTCACGCCAGCCAGTAGACGTTCTTGTCGACGGCCGTGCGGCGCTGTGAACAGGTCCTGAGGCAACATGAAGATCGTCGATGTGGCGCTGACGCTGTTCCGCTGGGATGGCATTCCGCCCGTGGTCTACGGTCCCAATATTCGCATGCCCGGAGGCCTTTCCACGCTCGGGCTTCCGGCGATCAGCACCGATGACGGCGCCACCGGCCATTCCTTTTTGGGCGGTGCGACTCGCGGCGCCGAGCTCGAAGGGCGCGCGCTGATCGAAACGCTGAAGCCGTTGCTAATGGCGCAGAATCCACTCGACCGCGAACGACTCAATCAGCGAATGTGGGGTCGCGGCCGGCTGACGATGGTGCGCGCAATCGGCGCCGTGGATGTGGCACTGTGGGAGCTTGCCGGCAAGATCGCGGGTCTGCCGGTCCACCAGCTGCTCGGCTCGTACCGCGACAGGGCTCGATCAGTATGCTCCATGGTTGCTGGGACAGGCGACCGATTTTCTGCGCGGCGAGGCGGAGACCTGGTGAGCTTACCGACATATAGGTTATGTAATTGGTCCAGCCCGAGTTTCTTTCCTCCTTGGGTACGCGATCATCGAGGCAGATCGTCTGCGTCGAGGGATGAGCCGCTGTGATCGAGCTGGATGGTTCCGCTGGGGAGGGTGGAGGGCAGATTCTGCGATCTGCGCTATCGCTTTCCATTTGCACGGCGCGGCCGTTTCGGATCACGAATATCCGTGCCAATCGTCCGAAGCCAGGGCTCATGCGCCAGCACTTGACCGCGGTGAAGGCCGCAGCCGCGGTCTGTTCCGCCGAGATCAGCGGGGCGGAGATCGGGTCGACTCAGCTCATATTCCAGCCCGGCCGCCTGCGAGCCGGCGACTACTCCTTCGCGGTCGGCACGGCGGGCAGCTGCACCTTGGTGCTTCAGACCGTCCTTCCACCGTTGTTGACGGCAAGCTCCACGTCGCATATCCGTATCGCCGGCGGAACGCACAACAAGGGGGCACCCCCGTTTAACTTCTTGGAGCGGGCCTTTCTTCCGCTCTTGAGGCGGATGGGACCTCGAGTGCAAGTAGAACTCGTGAGTTATGGGTTCTACCCTCGCGGAGGCGGAGAGATCTGCGCTCACATCGATCCGGTCAAGACCTTGAGTCCGCTGCACGTCCTTGAGCGGGGCCGCAGGATCGAAGCCTATGCGGAATCCTACATCGCAGCCATCCCCATCCACGTCGCTCAGCGCGAGCTCGCAACAATCGGCCGCATGCTCAACTGGTTGCCGGAACAGTTGAAACTGCGTGGCCTGCCGAACGACGTCGGTCCCGGAAACGTGGTTTCCATTACCATCGCGCATGAGCACGTCACCGATGTCTTCACCGCCTTTGGCGAGAAGGGAGTTTCTGCCGAGGCCGTAGCCAAGGAAGCCGGCAATGAAGCGCGCGATTACCTCGCAAGTTCAGCCGCGACAGGGCCCCACTTGGCGGATCAGCTTATTCTGCCCATGGCGCTCTGCGGAACAGGTTCATTCACGACGTCAGCGGCGACGACGCACCTGAAGACCAATGCCGCTGTCGTCGAACGGTTCATGGGATGCCACGTGGATGTGAGCTCCGTCGGCGAGTTATTTCAGGTATCGATCCGACCGTAGGCGTTTCCGGGTCCCCGAGTTGGCGATGCGCGCTCGCGTTCGTGCAACGTTGCACCGCGCCGATGAAATCGGCGGAGTCTCTATCTATGTAATATTGCCGAGTCACCGACGGATTCTTCTTATGGTCGCCCCGGTCCTTGCCTGTCAATCTACATCGCCATGGGCTCCTACCATTGCGGATTGCGGCAGGTGCTTGGCGCGCGGTGCATCTGCTGGGCACGGCCCTTTCGAGGAGGGCGAATATGAACACGTATGTCCTGCGACCCGAGATCGGTCAATGGCACACAATCGGTCAATGGCACACACGAGCCGACAAAGGGGAGATGTTTCAGGTCGTCGGCCGCGAGGAGAATTCCCGTACAATCGAGATTCAATCTTTCGATGGCGAGCTCGACGAGATCGATACCGAGACTTGGGCTACGCTCCCGCTCGAGCGGGTGGAGCCTCCGGAGGACTGGACCGGTCCCATGGAGGACGTGGCGACGGACGACCTCGGCTACTCGCAAACCGAGATGGCGCCCCTGAGGAACCCTATACCGCCGACGTTCCCGAGGCCGACGAGCGGGCTCGGTGAGCGGTTGTCGATAAGTCGATAGCCTGATGGCAAACGCCGGCCCAGCCCGCGTGACGCAAGAACCAGCACATGGCCGGCATTCGCTGCTCCGGCTTCCCGTTCGGGAGGTCGCCTTCCTGCCCATTCAGCCAATCGATCGCCTGTCGCTGGAGCAGATCACCGCGCAGTTGCAGGCGCGAGGGGTCAAGGTCCAGCTGAAACCGTCCATCCTCCGGCCGCGTGGTTCCTATGATGCACACCGCCGGCAGCTCAAAGCCGATGTGCTTCTGGAGCGCGTCGCACTTGCTGCAGAGCGGCCCGTGATCGGCATCACCGACGGCGACTGCTATGCGGGCGCGCTAAACTTCGTCTTTGGTCTCGCAGAGCTCGGCGGAGGAATCGCGGTAGCGTCGTTGGCGCGACTTCGCGCTGGTGCCAGCCAGAGCACCTTTGCCGCGCGTGCGGTGAAGGAGATCTGCCACGAGCTGGGGCATGCCGTGGGGCTTCCCCACTGCGAGAACCCACGCTGCGTGATGTGCTTCAGCAACTCTCTGGCGGAGGCGGACGCCAAAGGGGAGGAATTGTGTGGGTCCTGCATGCGCCGCGTGCGGGCCTGATCGATCGGATCGGCACCGCAGTTCCCGCTTGCGCCAGCGCTGTTGGGTCTGCGCCTGTCCTCAGTTGTGGCGGG
>Ga0209517_10005497_pt1 | contig 16130 bp, 16 predicted proteins | sample PeaSoiMetSII2010_FD_187695 | JGI IMG/M metagenome (GOLD analysis project Ga0209517, IMG submission 187695) | Peat soil microbial communities from Weissenstadt, Germany - SII-2010 (SPAdes) (version 2) | ecosystem: Environmental > Terrestrial > Soil > Wetlands > Peat | place: Germany... | reverse complement strand
TCGAACTGCCCGGCAAGATCTTTCGGTTGCGGGCCGGCAATGTCCAGCGCGAGCCGCGGCAGCAAATTCTCGATGAGGTCGGCCTGGTGCGCGCGCAGCCGGTGGCCCTTGCGCCGGCCAAAGAACGAGCCCTGCTGGCGAACGGTGGCTGCCTCGCCGGACGATGCATCGCGATGGCCGGGATTCCGGTTGGCGGCACTCATCGCAAGGTCTGGAACAGCCGGTGCATCAGCCGCGCCCTCGGCTCGATCGACGAAATATACATCTGCTCGTAATGGGTGTGCGCGCCCCAGCGGCCGTCAAGGATAGCCCGGGAATCGAACGGATTGGCGGACGAGGTCAGCATGCCGTTGCCTTATTGGAATTCAACTACGCTCGTTCCGGGGCGCGCGAGACGGGTTGCGACTTGCGCGAGTTCAACAACAAGAATGTCCATGTCAACAACATTGCCCATGTCGGCAACATTTGCAGGGCGAAAGGCGGGTTCGCCCGCTCGGGTCTTGCCCCGGAAGGGCGGGCCGGCTTCAGCGCTTGTCTGGGGCTTCGCGCGCGGCGATCTGTTCGACCAGCTCGACGATGCTGCGCCGAAGCTTGGCATCGGTGATGCGCGTGAAGGCGCGGGTCAGCGCCAGACCCTCGGAGGTCGCGAGGAAGTCGGACACGTAAGACGGCGAGGTCCCTTCGGGGAAACCTTCCGCATTCGCCGTGCCGCTGGGTCCCCCCTCGAACAGGAACGATACCGGCACCTGAAGTATTTCGGAGATTTGCTGAATACGGCTTGCGCCAACGCGGTTGGTGCCCTTTTCGTATTTCTGAACTTGCTGGAACGTAAGCCCCAGCGCCTCGCCGAGCTTTTCCTGGCTCATGCCGAGCATGATGCGGCGCATGCGCACACGACTGCCGACATATTTGTCAACAGGGTTGGGCGCTTTAGTCGACATCGCCAACACTCCTTGGGATTACCCCGGTAGGATGAGGGAAAACAAAAGCGGATTATGCCTCAGGCGCCAATACCGTCAAATCCTGTTCAGGGGCGGAGAAGTATGACTTCGGACAGTTTGAGCAACGTACCGACGGGTTAATTCTCAAGCAGGTACCACAATGCGAATTGCGCGGCTGGTCTGTCAACTGGTGGATGTCGAAGTGCGAGCTTTTCCGCCGGGATTCGAACCGGGGCGAAATCACTGCCGTGAGATTTGCTTCCCGACACGACGCGTGACCACCAACATGAGGGCGGCCGCGACGATGATGGCGGCGGGAATGTCGCCGGCGCGCGCATAGAATGTCGGTGCGATCGCGGAAGGCAGGCCGGAATCGAGCACCCCTTCGACCCCGAGACCGAGCCGCGCGACGATTCGCCCCAGTGGATCGATCACCGCGGATATGCCGGTGTTTGCAGCGCGAACGACCGGCAGCCCCTGCTCGATGGCGCGCAGCCGCGCCTGTTGCAGGTGCTGATAGGGGCCGGTCGATATTCCAAACCACCCGTCATTGGTGAGGTTCACGATCCAGCCCGGGCGATCATTTCGTTCGACAATTTCACCGGGAAAGATGGCCTCGTAGCAGATCAGTGGTAGCGCGCGCGGCGCGTTCGGAATCTCCAGGGTGCGCCGCCTGTTGCCCGGAATGAATCCGCCTTGAACCCTTGTGAGCTGCTCCAGTCCGATTTTTTCCAGCCAGTTCTGGAACGGAAGAAATTCGCCGAACGGCACCAGGTACAGCTTGTCGTAAACCGACAGCACGCTGCCGTCGTGATCGATGACGTAGATCGAATTATAGGCGCGTGTAATTCGCGTCCCCGGCGGAAGTTCGGGCGCGCGCACCGAACCCGTGATCAGGACGGTTCCCTTGGGCAGGAGATCGGCGATCTGCGCCATCGCATCGGCTTCACGGGTCAGGAAAAACGGGAACGCCGATTCCGGCCAGATCAGGATATTTGCGTCGCGGACGCCGGTGGATTGCGGTCCGGACGCGCGGTCGGACAATGTCAGATATTTTTTCATCACCTCCGCCTTGGCGGAGTAATTGAACTTCACATCCTGCTGCAGGTTGGGCTGCATGATCCGCAACTTGACGTTCGCAAGCATGACGGTCGGTCGCATGTTCAAGCGAACGGCGCCGAAAATCACCATGGCGAGCAGCAATGCCAGTCCCATCACCGGCGCGATCCAGGGCCTGCGCCCGCGCGAGCCTCCATCGATCAGCACGGCGGGGCTTGCAAAGATCGCGACGCTGAGAAACGTCAGGCCCCACAGGCCGATCAGCGACGCCGTCTGCGCCAGCGCCAGCGGTTCGCTCAGCGCGTAGCCGAAGGAATTCCACGGAAAGCCCGTGAGCGCGTGACCGCGCAGCCATTCGCTCAGCGTAAGACTTGCGGCGAGCCCAAGCACCCGCGAAGCGTCTCGGGTCCAGAGCAGCCGCGCGAGCGCGAAGCCCAGCGCGGTAAACAGCGCCAGATAAGCGGGCAGGCCCAGGATGGCGAACGGCAACAGCCACGCGAAGGTGGAAGCATCGACCAGGAAGGCATAGCCGATCCAGTACAGCCCCGGCACGAAATAGCCGAGCCCGAACCACCAGCCGGCCATCGCCGCCGCCGGCACGCCGCGAAGCCGCCCGGCGCCGGCGCCGTCGATCAGCCAGACCGCGACCGGGAAAGTCGCGAATAGCACGGGCCAGGCGTTGAACGGCGCCATCGCGAGTGCCGAGAATGCGCCGGCGATAAGTGCGATGCTGGCGCGCTTCCATCCCCATGCCAGGATGATCGCAAGACCGGCGGTGCGGAAGTTGCCAGCGATGGTCACGACGAGCCGGCTCCGTCGCTCGGCGGATTCGGTTGGTCGCTGGCTTGCGCCGGCCCCGTGTCGGAAGCGGCTTCGCGGCGGCGGCTCTCGCGCTGGCTGCGCAAGATCGGGCGCTCCTTCCGCGTCGCGATGCGCAGGCGCTTGACGCGCCTCGGATCGGCGTCGAGCACCTCGATTTCAAAATTGCCGGGCCCGGAAATAACCTCGCCGCGCACCGGCAGCCGGCCGACCTGGGTCACAAGATAGCCGCCGAGCGTCTCGACTTCTTCGCCGGCTTCGCCGGTAACGAACTCCTCGCCGATGACGGAACGCACGTCATCGAGGCTGGCGCGCGCGTCGGCGATGAAGGAATTATCCGCTTGTCGGACGATCGCCGGCGGCTCGTCGCTGTCGTGTTCGTCGTCGATCTCGCCGACGATCTGTTCGACAATATCCTCGATCGAGACCAACCCGTCGGTTCCACCATACTCGTCGACCACCAGCGCCAGGTGAATGCGCGAAGCCTGCATCTGCGCCAAGAGATCGATCGCCCGCATCGAGGGCGGCACGAACAGGAGTTTGCGGATGATGTTGGCCTCCGAAAGCGGCAGCGCCAGATCGACCGCGCGCAGATCGAGACCCGCGGGGAAAGGATGCTTGCGTTTGGCCTTGCTCTTGCCCTTCTCGGAGATCCGCGCCCGCGCGGTCATGAACGCCAGAAGATCGCGGATATGGACGATGCCTTCGGGATCATCGAGGGTTTCGTTGTACACCACCAGGCGGGAATGGGCGGCGCTTTCGAACAGGCCCATCAATTCGCCGAGCGGAATGTCGCGTTTCACCGCTATGATGTCGGCGCGATGAATCATGACGTCGGCGATGCGGCGTTCATGCAGGGACAGGATGTTGCGCAGCATGGTGCGCTCGATGGCGGAAAAGCCGACCTCGTCAGGCGTGCTCGCATCGAGCACGACCTGAAGGTCGTCGCGCACCGAGCCCGGCTTCCATCCGAACAACGTGCGGATCGCCCGCGTCAGCCAATTGTCGGCGACGGGGTGCATGACCTCGCCTTCCTGCACCACGGCCGGCAGGTTGCGCGTGTTGCGCGGATTGTCGTGGATCGGTTCTGAGTCCGCCATCTCAGTTCTTCCGCTCCGCATAGGGATCGGGAATGCCAAGCTGCGACAGGATTTCCCGCTCCAGCGCTTCCATCGCCTCGGCTCCATCGTCGCTTTCGTGATCGTAACCGATCAGATGCAGAAAGCCATGAATCGCGAGATGGCTGAGGTGATGATCGAACGGCTTTTCCTCTTTGTCGGCTTCCTTGAGCGTCGTCTCGTAGGCGATGGCGATGTCGCCGAGCATTCGCGGCGCATCGCCGGGAGCGCGCGGGCCCGTCGGCTGCAGGGCCGGAAACGACAGCACATTGGTCGGCTTGTCGATGCCGCGCCAGTTGTTGTTGAGCGTCCGGATGCCGGTGTCGTCAGTCAGCATGACCGCAAGTTCGGTCTCCCCGACGTCGGCGGTGACGAACTCGGCGGCGGTTGCGATGGCGCGGTGGATGATGGCCTCGGCGTCCGGTTCGGCCTGCCAGCAATCGGCGACCACAAGAACCTCAAGAACGGGAAGGGCAGAACGTGCCATCGGTCCGGGATTCTGTTTGCGGCGGGAATTCGCTCCCGACGCGCTTTCGGCGGCAATCTTTGGCATCAAGTCTTGCTGGTTGCCGGTCGCTGCGGCAATCCTTCATAGGCTGCGACGATTCGCGCCACCAGCTCGTGGCGGATGACGTCCTCGGCGGTGAAGTTCACCTGGGAAATCCCCTCGACGCCGTTGAGAAGCCTGGCGGCCTCCGCAAGGCCCGAGGTCTGCCCGTTCGGCAGGTCGACCTGGGAAGGGTCGCCGGTGACGATCATGCGGCTGTTCTCGCCGAGCCGCGTCAGAAACATCTTCATCTGCATCGATGTGGTGTTCTGCGCCTCGTCCAGAATGATGACGGCGTTGGTCAGCGTGCGGCCGCGCATGAAGGCCAGCGGCGCAATCTCGATTTCGCCGGTTTGCAGCGCGCGTTCGACGATGCGCGAATCCATCAGGTCGTAGAGCGCATCGTAAATCGGCCTCAAGTAAGGGTCGACCTTCTCGCGCAAATCGCCGGGCAGGAAGCCGAGCCGCTCGCCGGCCTCGACAGCGGGGCGTGACAGGATGATGCGATCGACTTCCTTGCGTTCGAACAGTTGCGCGGCATGGGCCACCGCGAGCCAGGTCTTGCCGGTGCCCGCCGGGCCGATGCCGAACACCAGCTCGTGACGTTTGAGCGCGCGGATATAGGAATCCTGCGCGGCGGTTCGCGCCCGCACCGGGCGCTTGCGCAGGTTGATGGTCTCGAACGACGATTTGACCGTCTTGGCGTCGAACTCGAACAGCGAGCCTTGCGCGATCACGGCGCGGATCGCGCCTTCGACGTCGCCTTGCGCCAGCTCGTGCCCCTGCACCGCCTGCGCATATAGCGTCTCGAGCACGCGCCGCGCGGAATCGCAGCCGTCGCGAGAGCCTGCGACCGTGATGTGATTGCCGCGCGAATCCACGACGACGCCGAGCCTCCGCTCGATCAGCGCTAGATTTTGCCCGTAGGGTCCGACCAGCGCCGAGGCGGCACGATTGTCATCGAAGTCGATGACGAACTGCGTTTCGGGCGGGATCTGCATGTCGCGGTCGAGTTTGCGGCTGGGAGCAAGCGAGGGTGAATCCGATGCGCTTTTTGGCAAGGGTTCAGGCTCCCGTTGTAATTTCTGAGGGTTTCGAAAATGCTGATGGCCCCGGCCGCGACTGCGGAAGGGCCGCAAGCTCTCCGAGCAGGCTGTATCGCTCGAGGCTTTGGATCCTCACCGGCAGGACCTGTCCGATGATCTCCGCGGACGCCATCACATGCGCCGGTTGCAGATAAGCGGTGCGGCCGACGATCTGGCCGGGATTGCGGGCGGCGCGTTCGAACAACACGTCGACGGTGCTCCCAATCATGGCCTTGTTGAAGGCCGATTGCTGGCTGTCGATCAATTCCTGAAGCCGCTCCAATCGCTCGTCCATTTGTTGCGCTGACACCGTCTCCTGCAGGTCCGCCGCCGGCGTGCCGGGCCGCGGCGAATATTTGAACGAATAGGCGCCAGCGTATCCGATTTGTGTGACCAGCGCGAGGGTGGCCCGAAAATCTTCCTCAGTTTCGCCGGGGAAGCCGACGATAAAATCCGATGAGAACGCAATATCTTGGCGGACCGCGCGAAACCGGTCGATAACGCGCCGGTAATCATCGGCGGTATGCCGGCGGTTCATGGCGGCAAGAACCCGGTCGGAGCCGGATTGCACCGGCAGATGCACGAACGGCATCAGGGCGGCAAGATCGCGATGGGCCTCAATCAGCGTTTCGTCGACATCGCGGGGGTGGCTGGTGGAGTAGCGCAGACGGGCGATGCCGGAAATTTCCGCGAGACGGCGCAGCAAAGTGCCGAGCGGCCAAATCCGTCCGTCGGGACCCTCGCCGTGATAGGCGTTGACGTTCTGGCCGATCAGGGTGATTTCGCGCACGCCATGGTCGGCGAGCCGCTTCACGTCGTCGACGATCTTTCTCACCGGCCGCGACACCTCGGCGCCCCGCGTATAGGGCACCACGCAGAACGTGCAGAATTTATCGCAGCCTTCCTGCACCGTCACGAAGGATGATATGCCGCGGGCGCGGATCGCCTCAGGCTTCGGCGGCGGCAGAAATTCGAATTTGTCGCGCACGGGAAATTCGGTCTCGATCGCCCGGCCGTCTCTTTCCGCCCGCGCCAGCAATTTCGACAGATGGTGATAGCTTTGCGGGCCGACCACCACATCGACCACCGGCGCGCGGGCGATGATCTCGCCGCCTTCGGCCTGCGCGACGCAGCCGGCCACTGCGATGCTCATTTGGCGGCCATTGCGCGCGGCTTCGTCCTTCATGACGCGAAGCCGGCCGAGTTCGGAGTAAACCTTCTCGGAAGCCTTTTCGCGGATGTGACAGGTATTGAGGATCACCAGATCCGCGTCGTCTGCGCTGGCGGTCTCGACAAAGCCTTCGCCCGCCAGCGTGTCCACCATGCGTTGCGCATCGTAGACATTCATCTGGCAACCATACGACTTGATGTGCAGTTTGCGCGGCGGCTTCATGGAACCGGAATGCTGGGCCGAAATGGCGCCAATGCGGCGCAGGGCACAATTATAGGCTAAATGGGCGAAAATCCAGCTCCTGGGACGTCATTCCGGGGCGCGAAGGTTAATTCAGGATTTTTCGTCGTCGAGCGGGATGCAATAGAGTTCCAGCCGGTGATCCACCAGTTTGTAACCGAGCTTGCGGGCAATCTCCGCCTGCAGCTTCTCGATCTCTTCGGAGGTGAATTCGATCACCTTGCCGTCGCGCAGATTGATCAGATGGTCGTGGTGGCTGTCGCGCATCTGCTCGTAGCGGGCGCGGCCTTCGCGAAAATCGTGCCGTTCGATAATGCCGGCATCCTCGAACAGTTTGACCGTGCGATATACCGTCGAGATCGAGATCTTGTCGTCGACGGCGACGCAGCGGCGATACAATTCCTCGACGTCGGGATGGTCCTCCGCCTCCGCCAGCACGCGCGCAATGACGCGGCGCTGCTCGGTCATGCGCATGCCGGTGGCGGCGCAGCGCGCTTCGATGCCGGTGGCCTTGAGCGCGGGGGTGGATTTCAGCGCGGTCATTTCGGGGCGGTCATTTCGGGGCGGTCATCTTGGGGCAGATTAGGGTTTTCGGTCTCTGACAATAGCACGTTCTGCCACCGCGCGGGCGTTACGACAAGTCGCGCCGCATCAGGAGCGCGTTCAACGGTTCCCCGCCGCCGTGCCGGTAATATCGTTCCCGCCGCCCGACAACGGTGAACCCGGCGCGTTCGTAAAGCCGCCGCGCCGGCTGATTGTTTTCTTCCACTTCCAAAAATACCGTCCGTACGCCACGGCCGGCCAGGTGGCCAAGATGCGTCAGCAACAGGTTATAGGACAGGCCGCGGCCGCGATGGCTTTCGGCAACGGCAATCGAAAGAATTTCGGCTTCATCCGCAGCCATACGGGACACGGCAAAGCCGATTGTCTTGCGTCCCATTCTCAGGCGATGGACCAGCGTGTTGCGCTCGGTCAGCATGGTCTCGAATTCGCCTTCGCCCCATCCGCGATGAAACGACGCGCCGTGAATCTGCGCCAACGCCGGCGCATCGCGCAGGTTCGCAGGTTCGACCACCGCGGCGCCGCCGCTCCACAATTCGGAAAGCCATGTCATGATGAGGAAGCGGGCTGTGCGGCCTTGTGCAGCGGGTCCTTCGCAGGCTTGGCATCGGGCGGACGCAGATAGAAGGGGCGGGCCGGCGCGGTGTTGGGGCTGACGGCGGCTCCCAGCCACCCTACCCAGGCAATATCCGGAGCTATTTGTGCATCGACCTTGAATGGAGGCACGGCGTGGGCCGGCCAGCGGTTAGCGAGAATTGCGGCGGCGTTGCCAACCAGATACGGCGCGCCGAACCGCCAGGCGTTGAGCGCCTCTTCGATCGGCGCGACCCGTGGCCGGATCAGCGAACTGCCGTTTCCGCTGACGACCTGAAGATAGACCTGGTCATGCCGGGCATCGATCGCCGAAATCACCGGGTTTTCGCCGTTCTGGCTGACCACGGGTGCGGCATACGCCGTTAGCGTGGTCACGCCGACCACCGGCTTGTTGGCGGCCAGCGCAATGCCGCGCGCCGCCGAGAGACCCACGCGCAATCCGGTAAAACTTCCAGGTCCGGTGGTCACCGCGATGCGGTCGAGGGCGGCGAATGCGATGCCGGACTGGGCAATGACGCGCCCGATCAGCGGCATCAGCGCCTCGGCATGGCCGCGCTTCATGGTCTGGGATTCCTGCGCGATCAGCTTGCCGGCTTCGGTGTCGAGCACCGCGGCGGCGCAGGCATCGAGCGCGGTGTCGATAGCAAGGATCAGCATGCCGCAAGTTATATCAGCTTATTTCAAGCTGTCGTCCCGGCGCGCACAGCTTTGTGGCGTGCTCTCTTGCCGCATTGCGGCGGGCGTGCCGTCGCATGCCCACCCAAGCGCTATATCGGCCGGACTTCGACCACGTCGGGCACGAAATGCCTCAGCAGGTTCTGAATGCCGTGCTGCAAGGTCGCGGTGGATGACGGGCAGCCCGAGCAGGCGCCCTTCATATTGAGATAGACGATGCCGTCCTTGAAGCCGCGGAAGGTGATGTCGCCGCCATCATTGGCGACCGCCGGCCGCACCCTGGTTTCGATCAGGTCCTTGATGGTCGCGACCGTTTCGGCGTCGGCTTCGTTAAAGAACTCGTCGGCCTCGTCGGCAGCTTCGTCGCTTCCGACGCTGCCATCGGCCAGCAGCGGCGCACCCGACATGTAGTGTTCCATGATGGCGCCGAGGATCGCCGGCTTCAGATGCTGCCAGTCGCTGTCGTCCTTGGTCACGGTGACGAAATCGGAACCGTAAAAAACGCTGGTGACACCGGGCACGCTGAACAGCCTTTCAGCGAGCGGTGAACGCGAAGCCGCCTCGCGGCTGGCAAATTCCATGGTGCCGCCGTCGAGCACAATGCGGCCGGGAATGAATTTCAGGGTGGCGGGATTGGGCGTGGCTTCGGTCTGAATAAACATGGTTTTCTCCGGCGTCGCCGGTTCAAGGCCGGCGCGTATGGTCTTCTAACAGATGGCTAGGCGGAACGCACGGTCAAGGGGAGGGATGGCTCCCATGCCGGCCGGTTTGGGGTCCGGGAAGCCTGAATTCTTAGGATAGTGCGTCGATTTCCACGTCGCTCAAATCGCCGGGGACGATGACGACCGGAATGGGGAAGGTGCCGACCGCATTCGCCATCGTGGTGATGATCGGGCCGGGGCCCTCGGGGCCGGGATTGGCCGCCAGTACCAGCATTGCGATGTCGACGTCCTTTTCGATCACGTCGATCATCTGCTCGGTCGGATCGCCCTCGCGGATCACGCGCTCCGGCGTGAGCGCGGCAATGCCGTTGGCGCGCCCGGACGCGCGATCGAGTGCGGCATTTGCTTCCTCCAGCGCCTCGGCCCGCATGATGTCGGCGACACCCAGCCATTGCTGGTTCTGGTCCTCGATTTCGATGATGCGAAGCATCACCACGCCGCCGCCGACCCGAACAGCCCAGCGGCTCGCGTAATAGACCGCACGGTCCCATTCCGCGGTGTCGTCAACGATAACAAGACATTTTGGTTTGTGACCCGTCTCGTAGCTACGTCGCTGGGAGGTCATGCATGTTCCGAAGCTGCGCCAAGCAGGCTGCATGCTGCCATGCCGCAGCCATGCCCGACAAGCGGGTGCGTCGGCGTGTATTCGCAAAAGTGCACGCCGTTTTTGCCATCGGAAGACGCACGCACCATTAGGTGCGCTGCGTCATTTTATCCGCCGGTGCGGAACTTATTTCTTTCGGACAAAGCCGACGATGTCCTTCGCGAGCTTCAAGGTTTCGTCGCCGATGGCCCGGGCGCGATCGGCACCGTCAATCAGGATGGCATCGACGTAACCGGGGTCCGCGACCAGCCGTTTCATCTCGGAGGCGATCGGCGACAATCGTGAGACGCAGAGTTCGACCAGCGAATTTTTGAAGCTTGAGAACTGTCCGCCGCCGAAATCGCGGAGCACTTCGGACTTGCTGCGGCCCGACAATGCGGCATAGATCCCGACAAGGTTGTCGGCCTCGGGACGGCTCTCCAGACCCTTTTCCTCCGTCGGCAGCGGCTCGGGGTCGGTCTTTGCCTTGCGGATCTTCTGCGCGATGGTGTCGGCATCGTCGGTCAGGTTGATCCGCGAATTGTCCGAGGTATCCGACTTCGACATCTTCTTGGTGCCGTCGCGCAACGACATCACGCGCGTCGCCGGGCCCGTGATCAGCGGTTCGGGCTGCGGGAAAAACAGTCCGTCGTTGAATCCGTGGCTGCGGATCGAATCGCCGAAATCATTGTTGAATTTCTGCGCGATATCGCGGGACAGTTCGAGGTGCTGCTTCTGGTCCTCGCCGACCGGCACATGGGTGGCACGGTAGAGCAGAATGTCGGCCGCCATCAGCACCGGGTAATCAAAAAGCCCAATGGAGGCGTTCTCGCGGTCCTTGCCCGCCTTCTCCTTGAATTGCGTCATGCGGTTGAGCCAGCCCATCCGCGCCACACAATTGAGGATCCAGGCTAGCTCCGCGTGCCCGGACACCTGGCTCTGGTTGAAGACGATGTGCTTCTTCGGATCGATCCCTGACGCAATGAAGGCCGCGGTGACCTCCCGGGTATTGCGCGCGAGTTCGGTCGGGCCGCCCCAGACCGCGACCGGCTGCGTGATCGCGTGCAAGTCCACGACGCAATAGATGCAGTTGTGCGTCTCCTGCATCTTCACGAAGTTGACGATCGCGCCGAGGTAATTGCCGAGATGCAGATTGCCCGTCGGCTGGACGCCTGAAAAAACCCGTTCAACAATCGCCATGGTCAGCTTTCCACGTTTGTCTGATTTCGCGCCGCCAACTACCGATCGGCGCTATGCGCCGACAAGCAGGCGCTGTGCGCCGTCAATTGCCAATAGGCGCCATGCGCCGTCAATTGCCATGCGAGCGTCAGTTGCGCAAGCCGGCGCCTGAGGTTTGTCGTATCGCGTTAACCGCCTCACCCCAGCGGATCACGCCGAGCAGAGCCAGAAGCAGGCCATAGATCGCCATCCCGGCCGATATCAACGTCACAACAAGAATGGCCTGCACGAGGCGATGCGCGCTTTCGCCCAATCCCAGCATGAATGGTGCCGCCAGCCACAAGAGCCCACCCATCACAAAGGCGGCGACGACGATGCGCGGCAATCGTCGGCGCGCCGCTTCATCGATCGAGAAGCCAAACGTTGCTGCGCCGCGCCGGATCAATGCCAGCGCATTGCTCCAGGCGCCGATGGCAATGCCGGCGGCGATCCCGCCGACGCCGAACAGTTGGCCAAGAACGATGGCCAAAACGATTGCGACAACGAAACCCTTTACGGTCGCAAACAGCGGCGTAGCCGTGTCGTCGCGCGCGAAGAAGGCCGGTGACAGCGCCTTGACCAGTACATGGGCCGGCAGGCCGAGCGCCAGCCATACGAGCGCATGCGCGGTGCCGGCGGTGTCGGCTTCGGTGAATACGCCGTGTTCGAACAGCATCCGCACGACGGGGTCGCCGAGCGCGATCAATCCAAGCGTCGCCGGCAAGGCCAGGCCCGCCGCGAGTTCGAGGCCGCGCGACTCCGCGTGCGTCATCGCTGTTCGATCGTCCACGCGCACCGCCCGCGTCAGTTCAGGGACCAGCACCGTGCCCATCGCGACGCCGACAATGCCGAGCGGCAGTTCGATCAGGCGGTTGGCGAAGTAGAGCCACGACACCGCAGAGGGCGATGCAGATGCGATGATCGCGCCGCCGACCATGAGCAATTGCGGTCCGGCACCCGCGATCATGCCTGGGATCGCCTTGGCGAGGAAACCGCGCATCGGCGGATCGAATGCGACGCGAAGCGGCGTTGCAATGCGGCTATCGCCGGGACGCAATACCAGGATGAGCAATTGCACGAGCCCGGCGATTCCGACCGTGGCCGCGATTGCCAGCGCGGCATGGGACGCATCCGGCCGCCGGAACACGAGTACGATCATCACGAATATCAGCGCAATGTTGAACAATAGCGGCGAGAACGCCGTCAGCGCGAAGCGCCCTTGCGCATTCAACAGCGCCATCATCACCGTGGCGGGGCCGGCGAAGGCAAGGTACGGCAGCATCAGGCGGGCGTCGTCTGTGGCGAGTTGCAGGGTCTCCTGCCCGGCAAAGCCCGGCGCGAGAGCGGTAATGACAAAGGGCATCAACAGCCCGATGATGCCGGCCGCCACGATCAGCGCCGCGCTGACGGTGCCGAGGACACTTCCGGCAAATGCCGCCGCGGCGATCAGGCCGTCCGTCTCGCGCACCCGCAACCAGGCCGGGATCAGCGCGGCGTTCAATGCGCCCTCCGTCAACAGCCGCCTCACGACGTTGACGAGCTGAAATGCCACCAGAAATGCGTCCGCTACGGGGCCTGCGCCGAGCAGCGCCGCGACCATGGCATCGCGTGCGAAGCCGAGCAGCCGCGAGGCCAGCGTTCCCGTCGATACCGTGAGGAAGGAGCGAATCATCGGCATTTCTATACTAGTGTGGTGGTTCAGAAGTTCTCTTCATTGCCGCGGCGAGTTCGTCAAGAGAACTTCTGAACCAAAACCACACTAGAATCATAAGTTTCTAGTGTCCTTTCGAATCCGAAGTTCGCTAAGAGGTTGCCGCGAAACGATGCGAACTTCGGATCGGGACACTAGCGTCGCTTGCTCGTGGCGGGAGGATCGTGATAGGCCGCTGCACCCAATGGCAGCGGTTTTCCCGCACCAGTGCCATCGCCGCAACAGGACACCTGCAGGACATTTGGATGAGTTCAGCCAAATACGACGTTCTCGGGATCGGTAATGCGATTTTCGACGTGCTGGTAAGGGCCGACGAAGGCTTCCTTAGCCGCCACGGCATGACCAAAGGCGGCATGGCGCTGATCGACGAGGCCCGCGCCGCGGCAATCTACCAGGACATGGGGCCGGCGACCGAGATGTCCGGCGGGTCGGCGGCCAACACGATCGTCGGCGTCGCCAATCTGGGCGCGCGCGCCGCCTATGTCGGAAAAGTCAGGGATGACCAGATCGGCCGGCTGTACACGCACGACATCCGCGCCGCGGGCGTTGCGTTCGAGACAAGAGCCGCGGCGGATGGTCCGGCGACCGGCTGCTCCTACATCGTGGTGACCCCGGATGGCGAGCGCACGATGAACACCTATCTCGGCGCGGCGCAGGAACTGATGCCGGCCGATATCGACCCGGCCCAGGTCGCGGCCTCGGCACTGCTTTACCTGGAAGGCTATCTCTGGGATCCCAAGAACGCCAAGGAAGCCTTCGTGAAAGCGGCGAGGATTGCGCATGGAGCGGGCCGTCAGGTCGCGCTGACATTGTCGGATTCATTTTGCGTGGATCGCTATCGCGGTGAATTTCTCGACCTGATGCGCAATGGCACGGTCGATCTGGTGTTTGCCAACGAGGCCGAACTGCATTCGCTCTACCAGACCTCGGATTTTGAAACGGCGCTGAAGCAATTGCGCAGCGACGCCAGGCTCGCGGTGGTGACGCGAAGCGAGAAGGGTTGCGTGGTTGTGTCGAAAGATGGCGTCATCGCGGTGCCGGCGTATCCAATCGAAAAAATCGTGGATACCACCGGCGCCGGCGATCTGTTCGCGGCCGGCTTCTTGTTCGGGCTCGCGCGCGGCGCCGGTTATGAGAAAGCCGGGCGCCTCGGAGCGCTCGCCGCGGCCGAAGTGATCCAGCACATCGGCGCGCGGCCGCAAGTCTCCTTGAAGGAATTGGCGCAGCAGAACGGGCTGCCGGTGTAGGAGTTTCTTCACCTCGCCCCGGTTGCGGGGAGAGGTCGAAATTCGGTGTCAGCATGTCAACAGAGCTAGTGAAAGAAGAAATCACAAGGTTCCTCTCGCGTCCGGACGCCGAGGTTCTTTGCATCAGGGGGAAATGGGGCGTCGGTAAAACCTATGCTTGGGGGAAGCAACTGGAGGCGGCGCAGCAAAGCAAGACCGTCAAGCTAATACGCTATTCGTACGTATCTCTCTTTGGCGTCAACTCGCTTGACGAACTCAAGTTTTCGATTTTCGAGAATGTCATCACCCTCAGCGAAGGCGTCAAGAAAGCCGATCTTGAAACGCTTGATGCTTTCGTCTCGAAGATCGGCTCGTGGCGCAAGCTAACGAGGATTGCGCAATCAGTTCCCTTCGTGAAGAATTTCTTCGGTGCTGACGCAACGGCCCTCGTATCCTTCATGACGATACGCGATCAGGTGGTTTGCATCGATGACCTAGAGCGTCGTGGTCAGAAGCTCGATGTTGGGGACGTGCTCGGGCTGGTCTCTTATCTGCGCGAGCAGCGTAACTGCAAAATCATCTTGATCCTAAACGACGAGCGTTTGGGGGGTGATGCAAAGCAAGTCTTCGAGAAAAACCTTGAGAAGGTGGTGGATGTATCCCTTGTCTATGAGCCCACCGCTGCCGAGTCGGTGGCCGTTGCAATCGCAGGAGCGGATGACACGAGTCGCCTTGTCGCAGAGCGATGCGCCATGCTCGGTATCACGAACATCCGGGTGATTAAGCGCATCCTCCGTTTCGTCGAGACGATCAAGAAAATGTTAGTGCCGACCTATGATGATGAGGTGTTTGAGACGGCGGTGGCATCGATCGCGCTGTTCTCTTGGTCGCACGACCAACCTGAGGAGGCTCCGCCGCTCGCTTTCTTGAAAGCCAAGACCGTAGACAAATTCGGGCTGCGCTCAAACGAGGATATGTCGGCGCAGCAAGCGGCATGGAATTCACTGCTCGAAGCATACGGGTATGTGTGGACCGACGATTTCGACCTAGTGCTGATGGAGGGCGTAGGCGATGGATACTTCGACCCCGAAAGAATAAAAGCTGCCGCCGAAGCCCTTAACGATAAGGTGGTTGCTACCAAAGCTGACGGCTCGTTCGAGAAAGCATGGTCTCTTTACCACGATTCTTTCAACGACGACGGCACGGAGGTTGGACGGCATCTATGCCTCGTTCATGAAGAATTACAGATATATCACGCCAACAAACCTCAACGGTACGATGACCTTATTCAAGGGACTGGGGCGACCGCAGCAAGCGCAGGAAATGCTCGAATGCTATATAGCTAACAGGAATGAGGATCGAGAATTCTATGACCTCGATCAAAACCCGTTTGGGGGCAACGTCAGCGATCCGGATGTGCGGGCAGCATTTAAGGAGAAGGCCGCGCAAGCACAGGAGAAACGGGATATGCCTGCCATCTTGTTATCCATCAAGGACGGATGGGACGATGATCGCATCAATGCGCTAGCGTCCGCCCCGATTGAGGAATACCAGAAGGCTTTCAAGTCGCATTCCGGGGTCGAACTGCGCCGGATGCTCTCTAATGCTTTTCAGTTTGACCGAATAGTCAATGCTTCAGGTGCCGTCCGGAATGCGGTTGGAATTCGGAGTGGCGCATTCTCCGGTAACATGAAGGTATCGTTTCAGGCGGCAAGGTCAATTGGCTGATCAACGGGTTTTGTGGAGAGCGTCTGCCAACCATCCACCTTGCGCATGTTGATCTGTCCTGAAGCCAGCAGCGCCCAGAACAACATCGCGGCGGTGTCGGCGGATGGCAGAACAGTTTGAGTCTTGATCCGT
>Ga0209517_10005496_pt1 | contig 16132 bp, 13 predicted proteins | sample PeaSoiMetSII2010_FD_187695 | JGI IMG/M metagenome (GOLD analysis project Ga0209517, IMG submission 187695) | Peat soil microbial communities from Weissenstadt, Germany - SII-2010 (SPAdes) (version 2) | ecosystem: Environmental > Terrestrial > Soil > Wetlands > Peat | place: Germany... | reverse complement strand
CACCCGCATCAGGTTGATGTGCGCGGTCGAGCCCAACAGCCGCTCCTGCAGGTCCTGGCGGAATCCGTTGTTGATGGCCAGCGCGACGATGAGCGAGGCTACGCCCGCCGCCACTCCGATGATGGAGATGGCGGTGATGACGGAGATCACCGCCTGGCGCCGCTTGGCGCGGAGGTAGCGGGAGGCGACAAAGAGTTCGAATTTCATTCAAAAGCGCTGTTGGCTTTTAGCTTTTGGCTCTTAGCCCAGTCGTCGTATCGCCGGCATCGTGCGAAACCAGGCTTGGAATGACCCCAGGCGTCGCTTTGCGATACTGCCGGTATGGATCGCCGAACCGGCGTTCTAATTCATCATCTTCCATCCGGATCATCACTGCTCCGGTGATGATCGCGAATCCGGTCAGGACATGAATCACCGCCAGGCCCGTGCCCAGGCTCCATCCAATCAACTCGCACAAGTGGCCCAGATACACCGGATGGCGCACGCGAGCGCGAATGCCGGTGGTGACCAAGCGCTGTTCGAACCCGCCCTGAACTTCAGGACGCCCTATCAACAGCGCGAAGCTGAAGGTTGCCCCTGCGCGATGATACAGGTAGAACCCGACGGCGATGAACGGTGCCGCGGCCAGCCAGGAGAGCGCGTTGCCGTAGAGCAGGACGTGCCGCCAAGGCCAGGTGATCGCGCCCACGGCCGCCCACATGACCACCCACAGTGGTCCCAGAATACGAAAGCGTGCGCCACGGCGGCTGCGCCAGTATTCCGCCCGAGGATGGACCACCAGCCAGAACGACGGGACGGTCGAGAGCACAATCGCGAACAGCCATCCGGCGGTCCGCAGGAGTTGCGACATGGAGAAATTGTACGTCGAGGAAGCAGATTCCTAACAGCCAAGAGCTAAGAGCCAACAGCCAACAGCTAAGAGCTACTTTTCCCGCACCACCGCTTTGGCCGCGCCCATGTTCTCGAAGCGGTCGTACACGCGTACCACGATCACATGCTCGGCGGCGCCCTCCGGCTTGGGGCGCTTCTTCCCCTTCACCGTCACGTCGGATGCGGCGGCTTCGCTCGGCAGCGGGACGCTGAAGTCGTAGTTCTCAATGCGGCTGTCGGAGAGCAGCCCCACCGGCTCGACTAAGTGCCACTCGCCCGCGTCCACGGAATACTCAGCGCGCTTGATGGGAGAGAAGTTGTCGGCGGCGCGGAAGGTTACGCGCATCTGCCCGCCTGCCATGGCGGCGTTCAGGTTCTCGATGCGTGGCGGAGTGTTGTCCACCTCGAAGCGCGTGCTCTCCTTGGCGTCGGTCAGGGCCTCGTCGGGGGAATGCGAGGGCGCGTCGGAGGCGACCACCTTGATGGTGTAGCCGCCGTCGGGGAACAGGCCGGCGTCCCAGGTGAGGTATTTCTCGCTGATCTTGTCCTTGAGCAGCTTCCACTGGGTCTCGTTGTCGCCGCGATAGTAGACCGAGTACGCCAGTTCGTCATCGTTGTCGTCGTGGGCCGCCCAGCGGGCGCTGATGGACTCGTGGTCGCGGATGGCCTGCGGGGGCGCCTCAAAGCGCGGGCCGCTGGAGATGGGCGAGCCTTCGCCGCTGGTCTTGGGCGTGGACATCACGTTATAACGCACGCCCACCTGTACCACCACGTCGTCGATCACCGGCGCCACGTTATTCGGGCGGTAGTTGACGTTCACCGAATCGATGCGGGCCGGAGTCGGCCCCGGACGCAGCACCGCCTTCCACTGGATGAAGCGCGCGGCGGGCACGTCGGTGGCGGCGTCCTTGGCCATGTCCACCTTTTTCCAGGGACTCCAATTGCGGTCGGGGTTATCGACATTCCCGCTGCGGGTGTAGAGGTCGTAATTGCCCGCGCCCAGCACCTCCAGCCGCCCCCAGCGCGAGAAGATGTGGGCGTCAAAGACGTCGCTCTCGTAGCTGCCCTCGGAGTCCGGCTGCGCTCCCAGCAGGAAGATCTTGCCGAGGTTGCTGGTGGCAACGTACAGGCCGTTCCTGGGACCCTTGGTGATGGCTGTGACCTGGGTGGCGCTGGCCTTCAGCAGGTCTACGTAATCGCCGTTGCTGGCGATGGTGTAGAACCGCGCCTTGTTGCCGCTGCCCGCCAGCAGCCGGCCGTGATCGTCGAAGCCGAGCGCGTAAACGATGTCTTCGTGCGACGACCAGATGCGCTTGGGCGAGCCGTCCGGGGCGATCTGGTACACCTCCGAGCCCGGCGTGGTGGGAAACGGCGGTATCGCCGTGGCGCCGACGTTGAACCCCGCCGCGCCCCCGGACGCCATTGCCGGGGACCCCGGCGTCATGGCGCCATGCCCCGAGGGCGCTGTCGGAACTGGCTGTGGCTGAGGCATGCTCACCGGCGGCGGGAAGGCGCGCGTTTTCTCGCCCACCCCCGAGGCATAGATGTTGCCGGCCGCATCCACGGCCAGCGCCGTGATCTCTTTCTTGGCGGCGCTGTAGAGCACGAAGGCTTCGCCCGCGGGAGAGATGCGGTAGATCAGCCCGCTGCCGTCGGAGCCGGCGATCAGGTTTCCCCTGGTGTCGAACGCCAGCACGCGGATGTGAGCCTCGTCGCTCTTGAAGAACACCGAACCCGTGCCCTTGCGGTCCACGCGGAAGATCTGTCCCTGGTCTCCGGTCGCGACGTAGACCTGGCCCTTGGAATCGAGCGCCAAGTCCCATATGTATTTCGTCTTGGGATCGAAGAAGACTGACGACGTGAAGTTGGGATCGAGGTCGGTCTTGCCCTCGCTGGCCGGCGGCGGCGCTTCCGGCTTCTTGGCACTCTTGCTGGAGCGCTCGATCTTGTACACCTTGCCGTCGGGCGAAGTGGCGGCATAGAGCACGCCGCTCGGGTCCACCACCAGCGCCTGCACTTCCAGTTCCGGCGGGGCGAAGACCACGGTGGCCTGCCCGTCGGGCGCCACGCGGTACACCCGCGCCGGCGCGCCCGCCGCGGCAAACACGTTGCCCGCGCCATCGGCGGCGATCGCCCAGATGTAGGTAGAGGGCGTGGTATACACAGCCTTGAAGGCGGGCGCCAGCTCCAGCGCGCCGTCACTGGTGATGGCCACGCCTTTGGCGGTGCCTTTTTCGAAATCGTCGAAGCTCGATTGCTTCCAGAGGCGCGTGCCTTCGGCCAACAGGCACTGCGCGCTGACAAGGATCAGGGCGGAAAGAACCAGGACAGACTTCTTCATGGGATTCTTAAAATAGCTTACCAGAAGAGCAACATGGGCTGCGGTGGGGTGGATGAGGGACCTTAATTAATCCCCAACTTCGAACTTCGCGGGTGCGTTCCGATTCAGAGGCAGACTTCGCCGCGTCCCATGGAACGTCGGAAGAAGCTTCGAGATCATCGACGCTTGCGCCATCTCATTCTCGGATGGCTGCGCCGGATGGCTTATCAGATGCGCCTTGATGTCGTCCGGAAGTTGCCGCCAGGATGGAGTGAAGTTGAGAATTATGCAGTCGCGTCTGGCATTGCTGGCGTTGCCATGGGTGCCGTGAAGCAGCCGGTAATCCACCGCCACCGCGTCTCCTGCTCTGAGACAAAGTGTCGCCTGCTCGGGGAGGTCGCTCATGGCGATGTGTCCTGGCGCAAGGCCAACCGCAGCCTGGCCATGCGCCTCGGGAAGAACGGCGTGAATGGGCGCGCTTCTGAGGTGAGAACCTGGCAACACGCGAAGCGCGCCGTTATGTTGGTTTGTATCCGACAGGTAGCAGAGAATCGCCACCTGGGGAGCGGTTCGCCTGTAGCTCACGGCATGATCCCAACACCACCAGTCCTGGTGCCACCATAATGCCGGGCTGTGGGCCTCCTTAATGCTGGTGTATCCGGAAATCCATTTGAGATCGTCGGCGCCCAGGGCTTGACTCAAAACTTGCGCTCGGCGTTCAGAGATGAGAACCAGTTGAACGATACGATCCTTCCATCGCAACGGCAGGAGGGTATTGTGAGGGCGAGTGCAGGTTGGATCGTAGGGTAATCTGAGGAGCGATTCGACTGCCGGTTTGATCTTTGCTACTTCATCCTGGTCCAGGAACGCCGTGAGCACGATGAAACCATGGCGGCGAAAATCCGCCGAACCAAGCTCTTCACCCAGATGAGGAACTGAGTTATTGCTGGACGCCATGAACGGCATACGCGATCACTTGATCGTGACGCTGATCACCTGCGCGCCCGCCACCACATAATCCACGGGCGCCGAGGCCTCGTTGACCGCGGACTCGCCGCTCACCACCATGTCCTGATTGCCGCGCATGCCTTCCATCACGTTCATCACCGAGAGCGGCAGTGTGGGCATGACTTTGTCTTCCACCATGGCTTGCGGATTGGCTTCGAGCAGCGAGACGTAGAGGCGCGTGTTGCTGTGCTCCTGGTTGAGCATGGCGATAGTGGAGGCCAGGTCCATCTTGCGCGACAGGGCGGGCACAGCCCGCCGCATGCGGTCCAGCGTATCGCCATCGCTGACCAGGATGTGCAGGGTTCCCTTCGGCGTCGACGTCGGCACTTTGATGGGAATCTGACGCACGATGCGCTCGCCGCGGTATGGCCGCAGCACCGATTCGATGACGATGGAGTCTCCCGGCCGCGCTTCGGTCACGTCAGTGCGCACGCTTTCCAGGCGCGCCCAGCGCCGCTCGCGCGCCAGGTCGAATTCCAGATTCACTCCCGTGATCCCCGGGATGACGTAGGGATTGTCGAAGATGCGCCCGAAGCGCTCGCCCAGGGAAATCGCCACCAGGGCGGCGGTGGGGGTGTTGTTGTCGAAGGGCGCAAACATGTTCTTCAGGCTGACCTCGGGATAGCCTCGCACCTGGATCGTGCCCTGCATGCGATAGGTGATCTCTTCGCCGTACTCGTTGACGCCCTGCAGCGAGTTGAACACCGTCGCCATCACCGCTACCGGCGTGAGCCTGGCGTTGTTCAGCACCTGGTAGTGGAACTGCTTGGGCTTGGAGCCACCGCGGACGGTCAGCGTGACCGGGATCATCTCCGGGGTCTTGCCCAGGCGGCCGAGGATGCCGGTATGACGGTCCTGCACGAACGACCCTACGGCCTCGGTGGTATTGACGATCTTGAAGGAGTTCAGCGGCGAGGCCAGCGTAGCCACTACCTCGGCTTTGGTCATGGGCAAGTCCACCATGCCAAACTGCAGCAGGGGATGCCCGCAGGCCAGCACACGCTCGGGATCGACATAGGTCACGGTGCAGGTTGCGGCCACGTTCATGTCGCCTGCGATGAGAACCGCGCTCACCGCTGAGCCTGGCGCCAGCGGGGCGGGATCATGCGCCGTGGGATCGGCAGACCCGATGCCGCTTACCGGCGTGACCCCGGCGGCAGCGAACTGGGGCGCGAACCGCCGCAGAGTTTCTTCGCTGAAGCCGCTGAACACGATCGGGGTGTCAATCGGGGTGAGGAAGTCGCGATACTGCTCGAGGCCGGCGGCGTCCCCGGGCGTGGAGGTTCTCGAGGTCTCGGCCCGCGCCTTGGCCGAAGCCGGCTGGGTGTCGGCCGGGCGGCTGTGGTCGAGCTCGCTGATCTCCAGCATGTCGGCGATGGGAGTGACCCCGGCAATCGGTTCCTTGGAGAACTGGCCAATGCGGAATGCCAGCGCCCCCAGCAGCTTCCCATCCACGTAGACGGGGCTGCCGCTCATGCCCGCGACCACCCCGCTGTATTCGGGCTTCTCACCCCGCAGGCGCACCAGGATGACGTTGCTCTTGGGGCCGTTCACGTCGCGGAGCACACCCAGGATCTCGACTTCCATGGCTTCGGGCTGCGTGCCCTGGAAGACGGTGTAGGCCACGCCCTTCATGCCGGGGCGCACCTGGTCCACGCTCATCAGTGGAGCATTCAGGGGAGCGGCGTTAGACGGTTCGGAGCTTGCTGAAGCCGTGGCAGTGACGGCCAGCGAGAGAAGCAGCGCGCAGAGGAATCTCGGTTTCATACCACCTGTGGTTACACTTCTTTTTCCTCCACAACGGGGCGATTGTGCGGAAAGGAAGCCTAAAATCTGGAATTGTGCATCTATACTAGCATACGATAACTTTCCGGGATGGCCGTCATGTCGTTCAATTCCAGCTTTTTCCGCCGCATCGGTACAAGGTCTTTCGTTGCAATCCTTACTGTCCTGCTGGCCGGGATGGTGGCCGCCGGAATTTTGGTGCTGCCGCTGCTGGGGCAGTCCGGCCAGCCTGCGAGCCAGCAGCAACCGGCCGAGCCGCCGGCCGAAGCGGGCGGGCCGCAGAATGATGTCGGCCCCATGGCGATCCCCAAGAAGAAGGAGGAGCCGCCGGAGGAGAAGCCCAAGCCTCCCCGGAAGCCCGAAGGCATGCCGGAATACTCTCTGCATGTGGACGCGACCCTGGTCAGCGTTCCGGTGCTGGTCACCACCAAGGAAGGCCAATTCATTCCCGGGCTGAAGGAAGGGAATTTTCGCGTCCTCGAAGACGGCGTGCCGCAGCAGATTTCCGGCTTCAACCAGACCCAGAACGCGCCCATCACCGCGGTGCTGCTGACCGAATTCGCCGCCACCAACTATTACTTCATCATCGACGCGCTCAACGGCTCTTACACTTTCGCCAATTCGCTCAAGCCGGACGATTGGATTGCGGTGATGTATTACGACATGAAGCCGCACATCCTGGTGGACTTCACCCAGGACAAGCGGGAGGTCTTCGGCGCCCTGCGCGAACTCCGCCAGCCTACCTGGAGCGAGACCAATCTCTTTGACGCGCTCTACGAGACCATCGACCGCCTGGACCGGCTGGAGGGCCGCAAGTACATCATCCTGGTCTCCAGCGGCCGCGATACCTTCAGCAAGCTGAACTACGATCATGTCCTGAAGCAGCTCAAGGAGACCCGCAACACCACCATCTTCGCCATCAGCACCGGGCAGTTTATGCGCCAGCTTACCGATTGTCCGCGGACTTCCATTGACGTCATCAGTCGCTGCTCCGACAGGCGCATGGATTACCTCCAGGCCGACAACCAGATGAACACCTTCGCCCACATGACCGGCGGACAGGCGTACTTTCCGCGGTTCCAGGCCGCGTTCCCCGAAGTGTTCGGCGACATCGCCCATTCCATCCGCAACCAGTACATCCTCGCGTATCACCCCAGCAACGCCAAGCAGGACGGCAGCTATCACAAGATCAAGGTGGAGCTCACCGACGGCGAAGGCCACCCGCTGAAGATCCATGATCAGAAGGGCAAAGACGTGAAGTACGTGATCGTGGCTCGCGATGGCTACAAGGCCAAGCAGGTAGTGGAGTAGCAACGGGTGCCCCGCGCATCGCGGGGGTGCCTTACCCTTGGCCGGTTTTGCCAAGGGTGGGGTTGGTGCATGAATTCTCCGCCGCGGATTCACGCGGATGGCCGCGGATGAAAATCAAACAGCCGAGAATGCTAGGCCCGGAGGGCCGAAATAAATTAGCCCAAGGCGGAAGCCCTGGGTGGACGAAAAAAAGAGCCCCGAGCCCCTTTCAGGGGCGGCACGACTGGATGCCGGCAGCAGGCCGTATCTTGTGGCCGTTCAAATCCAGCTCCATGAGCAGGTAAGCCGCCTGGCCGCTGGGCGCGGACGCGGGCTGGGAAGCGACCACGCGGCGCAGCTCCGGAGCCGGCATTCTGGCCGCGCGCAGTCCCCTGGCAATTTGCGGCGCCAGCGCGTAGGTGGCGCGCACCGGATCGCAGCACGGCGCCACCATCGGCCGGTAGGCGCCAATGGCCGGCCCCGGGGGAGAGTTGTACACCGGCAGGGCTGCTCCCAGGGAAATCCCTTCGCCGCGCGGCCCTTTAAGGTCCATCGACCCTGGGTTCTGTGCGGCGACCCACCAATAGGGAGGCAAGCCCACCGTCGAGCCGTCCGCCAATACCGTCGTTTTCAAGGTTTGCGAATACGCAGCGGCTGCGGCCAGCAGCATCCACGCGCCGAGAAGAGAACCAGCCGAGCAGCGTTTTAGCGCCCGTCGCATTGCGGAACTGGACACAACCGGCGCCTCCTTCATTTTGACCAAAGCTTGGGGGCAGTCGCTTATTTGGCGCGTGGGCCCCACAGGCTGTCAAGAACGGAACACTGGTGACCCACAGTGCCGCGGGGAACGTGTGGGATTCTATCGCGAGGCGGCATGCGCCGAGGCCCGTAGGGCCGAAATAAATTAGCCCAGGGCGGAAGCCCTGGGTGGACGAAAAAAGAAACCCGAGCCCCTTTCAGGGGCGGCACCGATCATTCCGAGCTTCCCGCCGCCCTCGAACCCCGAGGCGAGGACGACGGCTGCACTGGCAGCAATCGAGTGCAGTCCGAAGCCAACTACGGTCCATGTGCCCGACCGGGCACCAAATCAATGTCATATCCAGCCGTAGTCGTCATCCCTCACATATTCGATCCCACCGCCTTGTTCCGTTTGCGCCAGCTCAGCCTCACGTCTCATCGCGTCAGTGACGTGGGGCGAATCCATCTTCTCCACGGCACGACCAGCGTAATACTTTAAGGCCTTCTTTTCGTAGTGAGTGCAGTGCTCTCCGCGCCAACTCCGCGTTTGGACATAGTCACCTTTTGACCGCACCATCTTCATCAGTCGGTTCGCGTGCTCGCGGTCTAGGCTTTTTCCCATCCCCGAAAGCGCCTCAGATGCAGCCTCGCGGGTGTTCGGATTCCTGCTCTGTAGATTGGTGAAAAGTTGGTCGATTCTTGCTGTGTCGATCGCATTCGCTCTCTCGTTAAGCGCAGCCCGCAGCCCATCCGTTCGGGACGCTTCCGATTCGAGCCCTGCGACTTCACGGATAACATCCGTTCGCGACTTTGGCGAGACCGTGATCGGCACGGAGTCCGCCATTTTCTTGCCCATATCCGCAAGAACGTTCTCGGCAGACTCCGGACTAGTCGCGATTGAAGACGTAGCCTTGTCAATCTCCTTTTCGAGATCTTTGCCTGCTGCGTCACTGAGGGCCGATGTGAGGATCGTCAAAGCAGGTTTCAGAATCGGGTAGGTCTCGCCCAGTTGCCCAAGAACCGTTTCCGCAACTGCACCCGTCTTGATCAGTGCGGGAACATGAACGGCAATTTCTCGGCCGGCAGGACGCGAAAGAAACTTGATCAGTTCCGGTTTGAACTTTTCGGCAAATCGGCGAACTCCGTCCCGGGCCCTGCGAATCTGGGCGAACGAGGTCTCCTCTGGAAGTGCGCCTTCGAAGGATGACTCATCAGCCGTGTCAAGCACGCCGCTATTTCGGCCAGCATCGGAGAGCGATACCCCCTCGGAATGCTCGTTTCGCACCATCTCCGGTGCAGTCAACTTCGCCGCCTGCGCTTCCGCCGCGCGGCGGGCCGTCTCGCGAACTTCATAGTGCCGAAGCGTTTGCTCGACCTGAGCGTTGGGTTCTTTGTATTTCCGCTTGAAGCCGTCATAGCGCTCGCGCAAAGCGGTCGTGCCGCTTTCAACGCGATCCAGCAATTGCGGCGCCGAGGCGTAGCGAGGGCCAAGGGCCTCGGTGGTTTTGTCGTTGAGACGATTAGCGGCCACACCGAGAGCGGTCTGCTTTACTTGGCCGCGCAGAACCCCGTATTCCTTGCGCACTGTCTGCAGTCGGATTTCCAGGGTAGCCACAGGCTGGCCGGCGTCCGAACCCAGCAGCGTGAAAGAGCAAAGCGCAACCAGAACGATATTGGCGATGCGAAGCACCGTCTTCGTCTTCTTCAGGCCGCGCAGCAGGCCCTGCGCTTCGAAGATTCTTACCTGCAGCAGGCTCCAAACGTAGATGACGGCGAGGATGACGAGAGTCGCTATCCATCCCGGTGTCCAGCGGGACAACAGACTCCGCCAACCGTTCAGACTCCGCTCCAACCAGAGCAGACGTCCCACGCTTACGTATTGCCAGCCGAACACAAGAAACAGCAGCAAAAGGTGATAGACGGCAAGAACGGCCGCCAGCACGGCGAAAAACTCGAAACTATAGGCATAGAGGCCAAATGCCACTCGGCCTTCCGCGCCTTGGCGACGGAGCGCACGCTTGCGGAGGAGAAAGACAACTGCTGCGAGGGCCGAGACAACGAGGACAAGGGAAATCATAAGCCCTCCTCGGACGGCACTAATTATATACGCTTTACCGGCAGAACTTGACGACAATGTCGCAGCGCGTCCGTCCACCCGCTTCGTGGCGAGTTCGCCTCCGCGTCACGCAATTGAGCGGATCTCCGGATATCTTGTCCTTGCTAAGAAAATATCAGACAGGCCTTCAGGGCGCTCGGTGTTCCACCCTACGCTGCAACATGCGACAGCGATTCCTGAGCGTCCTTCCATGTCTGGTAAGGAGTCATATGCCGGAGGAAGCGTCCTACGAGCGATTGTTCGAGCGGCCATTCCAAAAACGCCAATGTCATCCTTTCAACGCACCAGCGGAGGTGGATCAAGGACTTAAGCAGAGCTTCTTGCTGTGGTAGTGTAAACACCACTCCATGCACAATGCGGTTTCTGATCTCGGCTAGCGAGACCCCCTTGGATGACCCGACTACTGGCCACAAATCATCATCATGGAAGCCATGCTTGCCCAGCGATTCGGTGCATTTTCGGTAAGCCGTACTGAACGCAACCCGGTTCAGTTCCCCTCGTTTTTCGTAAATCAATTTCCGGCGACTACTGTCGTCTTTGAACAACGCATGGCCCTGTATGAAGGATGTGAGGTCCTTCTCGAAAGTGGGCCACGACGACTCAGGATCGAGTATCGTGCTGAGGCCTGCGTTCCGGCGATACAAGGTGACAAGCGTCTCTAGGGCAGCGAAGCATTTTAGAAAGCTAGCCTCAATTGTCCCCTCCTGCGAAGACACGAGGAGGTCGACTGCCTGGCGCAGCGCCTCGCGTCCGTCATTCTGCCGGAAGGCTGCGAAGGCATGCCTCAGAAAATCCTCGAAGTTGGGGTTGTCGATCAGTGTTTCTTGTGTGCCGATCTCTCGGGCTCTTGGCACAGCCAGTCGGTTACGATAGAAGAGAGTTTCCGCCCCGTCTGCATGTACAGTCCACCCGCGACAAACGCACCTGTGACGAGTCGCCAATGATGTTACGAGTAGAAGGTCGTCTAGGTCGATGACCAACTCGTCGAGGCTTGCCCGTTTGAGCTTGCCGCCTAATTCCGCCACTAACGCACTCGTCCTAAGTACCGCCGATTCCGTATCTTTGTAATCGAAGTACCTACGAAAATGAACGAACGCGTTAGGGAGTTGGAATCCAAGTTCGCGGGCAGTCCTCATCTCCACTGCTCCCGTATGCGAAAAGAGGGAGATCAATGCAGGATTTAGCAACTTGTTCGGGGTGAGCCAGAATACCCCACTCTGGATCGTTTCCTTGTCACTCTTATTCCTAATTCTGGTGATTTCCAGATTCCACGGTTCGCCCGGAAGCATCCACTTGACGAACTTGGAGCCCCAGCGCTCCTCACGCCAACCTTGCGTCAAGACAAGGTCTGAGAGGATTGAGACCCCTCCATTCGGTATCTCTCCGTGACCTTCCACCGAGAATTCGGGAACGGTTAGTGGGCCTACCCGGCTCTCCGAGAGATCGAATTCAAGATATGGGCGTCCCATCACGGTTCGAGGTAGGTACACCCTGCAAGGTACGTCAGGAACCACGTTGCCGTGAGGCGTGGTGATTTTGGCAGTCACGGCATGATCGGGCTCCCGGCGCATGTCCCGACGAAGGCCAGCACGTCTGCTCATGCAGGAATTGTAATTGGCCCGCTCTGATTAACGCTAAGCCTTGTCCCCCCAGTATCGGCGCTTTCCCGTTGTCCGTGGCGAGAAGAGCAGATACCCCCGCTGCCCTCAGGGCAGGGTCCGGGTAGATCACCCGAAGACTCCGCGGGTTTCGCAAAAACCACCTTGACCGCGCCGCGTTTTCGTGATATTGTCATCAAAAGATATATATCATAAAGACAATTCCTCTGGACTGCACGCTAAGTCCTTTGACGATGAGACTTTACGTGTAAGTCCTTTAGATCATGAGATCTGATGGGACCGCGGTCCGTAAATCATTGATTCTGTTGGACCGAGGGGGAAGGGGGTATCTCATCATCGCAGGCTGAAGGACCTGCGCTTCCACCGGCCTACGCCCATATGGACGCCCTAGTGCAGGTGGAAGAGCTGGTCCAGGGCGAACATCAGGCCGACGCCCAGGAACACCAGCAGCGCCATCTTCACGCCCGGCTCTTTGTTGACTTCCGGGATCAGGTCGGAAGCCGCCACGTAGATGGTGACCCCGGCGGAGAGCGAAAGCCCGACGCCCAGGAAGCGCTGCAGCGCCGACATCGCCAGCACGCCCGCGATGGTCGAGACGCCCAGCAGCGCGGACGATCCCCAGGCGATGCCGCGGCTGCGTCCGCTGGCCAGCATCACCGAGGCCACCGTGAAGCCCTCCGGGATCTTGTGCAGGAAGACGGCCAGGAAGATCACCCATCCCAGCCACTCCGAGACCAGGAAGCCGGAGGCGATGGCGATGCCGTCGAAGAAGGTGTGGGCCACCAGGCCGAAGAGGACGGAGACGCCGGTGTGGGCGCGCACGAATTCGTCGGCATGCGTCTCTTCGCCGAAGTGGAAGTGGGGCGTGACGGTGTGCTCGAAGAAGTGCACCAGCAGGTATCCGGCGAGCACGAACAGCGGCCCGCGCGCGCCCGCCAGGTGAATGCCCTCGGGCACCATCTCCAGCAGCGCCGCGGCCAGCATGAACCCCGAGCCCAGGGCGACGAAATACTTCAGGTAGTGCCGCTTCCAGGTTCGGTGGACGATGAGCGCGCCGCCGAAAACGTCCGCCGCGGCAGCCGTCAGGCCCATCAACAGGCTGAGGAGAATGGGGTGCATGCTTGGATATGGAAAGCCTGAGCAGGATAGCAGAGAAGTACCGAGTACTGAGTACCGAGTACCGAGTAGGAAGTTCCGGGTACGAACGGCTCATTGCAACCGCTCGCGCGGCGGGTTTAGCGTGCGCTCCTGACTGACGGAGGCCGTCATGGGCAGGCACTACAAGGATCTCGCTCCTTGGCAAAAAGCCATGGAGCTAGTGGAGTTGGTGTATGTCGCGACGGGAGAATTCCCGAAGCACGAAGTTTATGGTTTAGCCAACCAGATGCGGAGGGCAGCGGTCTCTGTCCCGAGCAATATCGCCGAGGGCCAAGCGCGCTTCTCGAAACCAGATTTTCGGCATTTTCTTCGCACGTCGCGGGGCTCTCTCGCGGAGCTTGAAACCCAGGTGCTGATAGCGCAGCGGCTGAAGTACCTTGATCAAGCGTCCGCCGAAACCATGCTGTCCAGCATCGACGAGGTCAGCCGTATCCTGAGTGGCCTCATTAGCTCAATCTCTCAGGAACAGGGCACCTAATCCGTCTCGGTACTCGCAACTCGGTACTCGGTACTATCCCGAGTGCCGCACGTGGACTACGTCGCCGTCCTTGACGACGTAGTCCTTGCCTTCGAGGCGCAGAGTGCCGCGGGCGCGGGCGTTGGCTTCCGAGCCGGCTTCGAGCAGGGCATCCCAGTGGATGACCTCGGCCCGGATGAAGTGCTTTTCCAGATCGGTGTGGATGGCGCCGGCAGCCTCGACGGCGCGTGTTCCACGTGGAACAGTCCAGGCGCGGCATTCGTCCTCGCCAACGGTGAGAAAGGAGATCAGTCCCATCAGTTCGTAGGTTTTGCGGATGAGCCGCACCAGGCCGCTCTCCTTCAGGTTATAGCTGGAGAGGAACTCGGCGGCTGAGGCGTCGTCCATCTCGGCGAGTTCGGCTTCGACTTTGCCGCAGATGGCCGTTGCGCCGGCGTTGGGTCGTGAGGCGATCTCCTGCAGGCCGAACTTTTCGACCGCGCGTTCGAGGTCGCTGCCGAGATCGGTGCTCTCGCCCACGTTGAGGACGTAGAGAATCGGCTTCTGGCTGAGGAACATGAACCCGCGCAGCCGCTTGCGATCTTCCGGCACGAGCTCCAGCTCGCGCAGCGGACGCTCGCGCTCCAGTTGCTCTTTGGATTTCACCATCAGCTCGTGCTCTTTCTCGAGCTCGGGCGAGCGCATCTTTTTCAGGTCTTTGACCAGGCGTTCGAGACGCTTCTCGATCTGCCCGAGGTCGTTGACCATCAGGTCGAACTCGACGTTGCGGGCGTCGCGCGCGGGATCAACGGCGCCCACGTGCGGCACGGCCGGATCTTCAAAGGCACGCAGCACGTGCACCAGCGCGTCCACGTTGCGCAGCGCGGTGGCGTAGGCGGTGTCCTTCAGGGCTTCCTGCCCGATGGCGGCCACGTCCGCGTACTCGATGGACGCGTGGATGGTCTTGCGCGGGTTGTAGAGCGCGGCGAGCTTGTCGAGACGCTCGTCGGGAACGCGAGCGACGCCGATGTGCGCCTCGCGTCCGCCGTGGGTTTCCACGTGCGCCTTGGTGAGGATCGTGAACAGCGATGTCTTGCCCACCTGTGGCAGGCCGATGATGCCGGATTTCATAAGGGCAGCTTGTAGCTCCTAGCTTCTAGCTACTAGCTGAACCAGGAACCAAAAGCTAGTAGCTAGAAGCCAGTAGCTAGCAGCTCGTTTCATGTACGCCGCGCCACCAGAAACAGCACGACCAGGCCGAGAATTAGCACTCCGGATTCCAGCCGCGTGGACCAGGCGTGCAACTGGTTGAAGGCGATGCGGCGGGCGTCGGCGATGGGCACGAGATCGATCTCGCCCATGGCAGCGCGCAGGGCGGCCATCTTGGCCGAGACCACGAATTGGGAGATGAGGGTCAGCACCAGCATCACGTACACCAGCACGTGACGCGGAGCCAGCGGATGCGCGGCGCCGCGGGCGGAGTAAGTGTGCAGCATCGAGGTGATGAGAAAAACGATGGCGCAGACGATGCCCATCCAATGCAGGATTCCGAGCGAACGCGTGACCACCGCGCCCGCGAGGTGGTGCGTGGGCAGAACTTTGAACACGGTGCGCGCCACGGCGGCGGCGAAGAAGATGATGCCTCCGATCCACACCACCAGGGCCAGCAGCATGAAGAAGCGCAGTGCGGACATCCGCATAACAATACCATCGTGAGCCCGAGAGCCGCGAATTGCCACGCTGGGTTCCTTTGTCCTAGAATCGTGCACCGCAGTCAGCCTAAAGGGAGGCGAAGAAAAAATGAAGCGAAACACTTGCCGGTTCGTGCTGCTCGTTGCCGCTGTTGGATTGGTTGCGTTATGTGCCTGGGCCCAGGGGGGTGACGAGACTCATGTCGCCAACTCTGGCCAGTTGAAATTCGGTCCCGGTCCGAATTTGCCGTCGTGCCTCACCATGGCGGTAGAGCACGGAGACCCGAGCAAGGGCGCGTTTACGCTGCTGCTAAAGTTCACCAGCGGCTGCCGAGTGCCGATGCACTGGCATACGTCGGCTGAAGAATTGATGCTGGTCAGTGGCTCTGGAAAAATGCAGATGCAGGGCGGCAAGACCTCGGCCCTGGATCGCGGGGGGTTCGTTCATATGCCGTCAAAGCACCCACATGCGTTCACCTGCGTCACCGCCTGTACTGCTTTTCTCACCGGCGACGTCGCCTTTGATATTCACTACGTGGACAAAAGCGGCAATGAAATCCCGGCGGAGCAGGCGCTGAGCACGGCTAAACCCAAGCCTGCGGCGAAGAAAAAGGCCATGTAGTGTGGGACTCGCCGGGCACTACACGGGCACGGGCACGCTCTCCACGATCTCGCGTAGGACCTGTTCCGCCTGCTCGGACTTCTTGAGCATCGAGGAGTAGCGCGCATTGACCACCACGCGGTGGGCGAATACCGGTACGGCCAGCGACTTGAAATCTTCGGGCACGGCGAAATCGCGGCCCTCCACGTAGGCCATGGCCTGCGCGGCGCGGTAGAGCATGAGCGAACCGCGCGGCGAAACGCCGAGCGAAAGGAACTCGGAGTCGCGGGTCTTGCGCACGATCTCCAGGGTGTAGTCGAGCAGCGAGTCGTCCACCCGTACCTTGGCGACTTCTTCCTGGATGGCGACCACGTCGGCGGTGCTGAGCACCGGCAGCACCTCGTCGAGCCGCGCGGCGCCGGCTTCCGAGCGCAGGATTTCGCGTTCGCCATCGCCCGTGGGATATCCCATGCGGGCCC
>Ga0209517_10005495_pt1 | contig 16132 bp, 20 predicted proteins | sample PeaSoiMetSII2010_FD_187695 | JGI IMG/M metagenome (GOLD analysis project Ga0209517, IMG submission 187695) | Peat soil microbial communities from Weissenstadt, Germany - SII-2010 (SPAdes) (version 2) | ecosystem: Environmental > Terrestrial > Soil > Wetlands > Peat | place: Germany... | reverse complement strand
CGCATGCAAAATTCGCGGCAGGCAATGGCCCGCCTCCAACTGCAGGTGCCTTCCTTCGTTCGACGAGTCGAATTGCACGCCGCAGCGTTCAAGAAACGCGACGGCGTCAGCAGCCGAGCCGATGATCAAACCGGCGACCCGATCGCAGCCGGAATGATCAGCGGCCCGCAGCGTGTCGGCCACGTGCAGGGCGACGGAGTCCTGGGCGCCGATGGATGCCGCAATCCCGCCCTGGGCGAGCTGGGTACAGCTGGTATCGGGCCCTTCCGGGGCAATCAGCAGGACCCGTCTTGGCGCGGCATTGAGGGCTGCGCACAAACCGGCGGCGCCGCCACCGACGATCAGGACGTCTGAATCGCAAGAATCCATGATCTCCTTCGACGCGCCGATCAGAGCGAAAGCATGCGTTCGACCGCACGTCTTGCCCGAATCGCCACCGCCACATCGATGTCGATCTCGTTGGATAGGTCCTCGAGTACTAGTGCAACGCCGAAAAGCGTTATGCACTTCATGTAACTGCACAGATTACAGGGCTTGAGAAACTCGATCTCCGGATGCTGCAGCGACAGGTTGTCGGCCATCGAACATTCCGTCAGCAGAAGCACGCGCCGCGGTCTCATTTCGCTCAGGTAGCGCCCCATCGCGGACGTGGATCCGACGAAATCCGCGCTATCCTGGACGTCTGCAGTGCATTCGGGGTGAGCGAGCACGACGGCGGCCGACTCGCGGCGGTAGGCATCGATGTCGGTCCCCGAATACTTCACGTGCACTTCACACTGGCCATGGCAAGTGATGATGTCGAGTCCGGTCTCCCGGGCGACATACCGCGCCAAATGCCGGTCGGGCAACATAATCAGGCGTGGCACGCCCAAGGAGCGCGCCACTGCCGCGGCGTTTGCGGACGTGCAGCAGACATCGGCCTCGGCCTTCACCGCCGCCGGGGTATTTACGTAGGCGACCAGCGGTAAATCCGGATGGAACTGGCGCAGCGCGCGCACATAGTCTGCGTCGATCGAGTCGGCAAGCGAACAGCGTGCGCGCAAATTAGGCAGCAAAACACGCTTGTTCGGGCACAGTAGTTTGACTGTTTCGGCCATGAAGTGAACGCCACAAACCACGATGACGCGCGCCGTGCATTGCGCCGCGTAGCGGGCCATGGCGAGGGAGTCGCCGACAAAATCGGCAACGCCGGCTGCGATCAGTGGCGTTTGGTAGTTGTGCGCCACAATCACCGCGTCGTTTTCGGCTTTGAGCGCTTCGATGGACCGTATGAGCGGGAGGTGGACCGCGATCTCGGCTTCGGGAACGACCCGCCCGAGACGGGAGATCAGTTGGTCGATATCGATATGCGCACCGCTTCGTCGCAATGGCGCTATGGTGCGCACCACGTCATCCGAGCCATTTGAGGTCGATATCATGATGGGTCTGGTCTGGTTCATTTTTAAAAGGGTACGTCCCGGTTCGCGCCTGATAACTGATTCAAGTCAGTTTTTATGCGGTAGCTTGTCCACCCATCCACGCACAATGGCCGCGCTTCCGATCGAGTGGTGCGTAAATGCATAGCAGGAAAACCGTCGGATGCGAATTGTGCGGTCTATGGCGGATATGCTTTCCGGGCCGAGTGGCGAGTGCCGCCGGGCGGCGCCTGCACGGACTGCGAATACGGCGGATGCGCGTCACCCGCGGTAATTCGCTGTTCAGATCGGGCGATAAGGTGGAGTCGTTTTACATGATTCGCAGCGGCTGCATCAAAGAGCTCGACTATTCCACCGGGAAGCGCGGGTCGGTGATCAATTTTTGCCTGCCCGGAGAAATGCTGAGTCTGCAGAGCCTCGGCAGCGTCTGCAGCAATACGACCAGTGTGGCTGTGGAGGCGTCATTCGTTTGCGTCGTCCCGTGGGCCGCATTCAATAGCTTATGTGCGGAGTCGCCGAGCGTCGCTGCGGAATTCATACGGCTGATCGCGAAAGCCGGCACCGCGGCGCGCGATTTGTTGACCCTGATTCGCGACAAAGAGGCGCTCGCGCGAGTGTCGGGTTTCTTATTGAATCTGTCGGCGCGTCTGCAGATTCGGGGCGTGCGCGAGCGCGAATTCCGGCTGGGCATGAATCGCGACGACATCGCCGATTATCTCGGCCTGCGAAGCGAGACCATCAGCCGCTGTTTCACTGAGCTGGCGCGGCGCGGGCTGATCAAGGTACGCGCCAAGCGCGTGCAAATACTGCAAGCCGCCGAATTGAGGAGCGTATTCTACAGTGACTGATGCATCCAACTTCGACGCCATCATCATCGGCGCCGGACCCGCGGGTCTTTGCCTGGCAATCGGGCTGGTTCGATACGGTTACCGGATCGGGCTGATCGAGCGGCAGTCCGAGCGGGCCATCGCGGAGCCCGGCTTCGATGGCCGGGAAATTGCGTTGACGCATCGTTCGATTCACATTTTGCAGGGACTCGGCGTTTGGCCGCGAATCGCGCCTCATGAGATTGCGCCGCTGAAGCGCGCCGCCGTGATGACCGGCCGATCCGCCCATCATTTGCTTTTCGATCAGCGTGATACGAAGTGCGCGGCGCTGGGTTATCTCGTGCCGAACCATCTGATCCGTAAGGCCGCTTTCGAAGCTTTTGCAGCGCAAACGGGGGTCAGCTTCTTGCCGGACCGTCAACTGATCGGCCTCGAGGTCGGCGCGGATGCCGTAATCGTGCGTACCGCGCAGGGCGAGACGCTGCGCGGCCGGTGGTTGATCGTGGCCGATGGCCGCTTCTCCGAGACCCGGCGGGCCCTAGGGATAGCCGCCGACATGCTCGATTTCGGCAAGAGTATGCTGGTGTGCCGCATGCGCCATCGTGCCTCGCATGCCGAAACCGCGCGGGAGTGGTTTAAGGATCAAAGCACTCTGGCCCTGTTGCCCCTAAACGGCACTGAATCGTCGGCGGTAATCACGGCGTCCGCCGCGCAAACGCAGCGATTGCAATCGATGGATCCCGCGGGATTCAACCGAGAACTGGAGGGTCGATGGGAGGGGGTTCTTGGCTCCATGGAGTTATCGAGCACGCGTCACGTATACCCCTTGGTCGCGACCTATTCGAGGCGTTTTGCCGACCGGCGCTGCGCCCTGATCGGTGATTCGGCCGTCGGCATGCATCCCGTAACCGCCCATGGATTCAACCTGGGGCTGCAGAGTGGGAGCAGTCTACTGCGGGAGTTGCAATGCGCATCGCCGCGGTTGTCGCGCTATGAAGCGATTCACGGAAGAACCGCGAGGCCCATGTACCTAGCGACGAACGCCGTCGTTCGCCTGTATACCGATACCCGCCCGGCCGCGCAGGTATTGCGGATGGCCGGCTTGCACCTGGCAAACCGCCTCCGGCCATTCAAGAAGATCGTGCTCTCCTCGCTGACCGAATTCGATCCGTCCTACGGGGCCGACGCCATGCACACGATTCCGCAACGGATGGACTAAACGCTCATGAGATCAAGCCGACAGTTCATCAACCATTGAGATGATTTCTGACAGAACCGTGCCGCCCACCCTGAGTCGACAGGCTTCGATTTGCTGGCGGTCAAACAACCTCCCGGCAGTTCTGCCTTTCACGACGATCTCGATCTTTGAGCCAGCAGGGACTTGATCCGCCGGGCCGATGTCAACATCCGTAACGCTGCCAAAAAAGCCATGTGGCACCAATTGGCTCTTTATTTCATGCCTGATTTTGCTCAGTCCGGTGTCAAATTCCTCTCGCATTTGCTTGTCGTCCATGGGGGTCCTCATAAGTGAACGATCACGAAACATATGATACGCGCTTTGTGCTCTCACTCCGCATACCACAAGCGTTCCACAGAGCCTTGACACGCGCCAAGCGCCCGGCTGTAGTCTGCCATCGCTGCAAGACCCACCCGAGCGGGTCCGAAGAGCTCCGTCAATTGACTTGCGTAGCACTGGATCGCATCGATCTTGACCGCCCAATCCACTACATGGGTATTCGGTCGGAGCAGCACTGGGCAGGTTCGCACCGCCACGTTGACGGGGTCGGGCGCGACGTACGGATAGCGTCCAGTACTGTAGGGTTGCTCTTCATAGAAGCCAACGGACGGCAACTTCGGTATGCGCAAAACGGCGTTCCTAACGTGCAGATGGTCCACATTGCGGCCGACACCGAGCGGACCGAATACCATCCGCGGCCGCAACTCCGTGGCGAGCCGATTGATGGCAGCGGCGATACTCACTGAAAATGCTTGATCCCAAGTCGGGATCGGCCCAAACAGATCCTGAAAGGTCTCATAGCGACACGCCGGGCTGTCGGGTTTGCGTCGATAGATGGCATCCGGGAGCCCCAGGTGGCGATATTCGGCGCCCCCTAATGCAAGGCACGCCGCGATGTCCTCCTGGCGGCGCCGTTCGTACGGCGCGCGAGGGTTGCCCCACCGTTGATGGACGTCGATAGCCAGTGGCGATAGCGGCTCATCGGTTGGAGCATCGGCTGTGCAGACCGTTCCGATGACGACACGGTCTCCTGCCTTGAGCTGAGCGCTGATGAGACCGCCAGCAGACAACACCGCATCGTCGAGGTGCGGAGAAACGTACAGGTATGTCGAGATAGTCATTCCGCGGCAAGCCTTCCAGTTCCGCTCCGCACATTACGCACGACGCTCTGTCCCCCGCGTTCGATAATTCCGTGGCGAGATCGTACGCCAACTTGATGACCATGCCATTTCGCCTTGGTCGGCACGGTTGCCGGCCAAGCACAGCCGCTGTGCGCGCCGATCACCGCATTCTTGATTTCAATGTGATTGACTCGCCATCCACGACAAAGCGTCCGAAGCCGCGATGGTGGATGGTCTTGGAATGGCGTTGCGCCGGAATAATCCACGCTTTGAGCACTTCTAAAATAAAGAGATTGTATTTGCGTACGAGACGCGTATCGGTCACTTTGCATTCCAGATTGGCGAAACACTCGGCTATCAGGGGTGGCGCGATGCGTTCAGCCGGAAGCGGCGTTAACTGAAACCTCTCGAACTTCGCGAAGTCGCGGCCCGAGCAATTGCCGATCTTGACGACTGTGGCCGCCAGTTCAACCGCTGGAATCGCGATCACGCATTCTTTCGTGAGGTTCAGCGCAGTAAAGCTGTAATCAGCGTTGCTGACGATACAGGCAACAAGCGGCGGTTCAAAGTCGACCATCATGTGCCACGACATTGTCATGACATTGGCGCGTCCACCTTGGGCTGTCGTCAGCAGGACCACCGGACCCGGCTCGAGCAGTTGATACACCTTCGAGAGTGGCAAAGACTTCATTACAGCCACGCCAACATGCCCGCAGAACTCATGGCCTTGATCACTCCTGTCTACATTAGCTCACGTTTAGGGTACCGGTGAATTCTTGAGGTGCATAGGCGCCACGCCAGGGCCGCGGATGGAATAAGTACAAATGATCTTCAGCTAGGCGAATCTCCGGATATCGATGAGCGTGTGAACCGCCTAGCCTGCCAATGTGGCGATTGGAATGCCGAATTGTCAAACATTTTCAGGAGAGAACAATGATTCGCTTGAACCTTGCCATGCTGATGGGGATTTTTCTGCTGCTGCCGGCCGCGGTGCCCGCGCAGGTCGCCGGATCCACGCTGCTCGGCGTTTCATCGGCCGAAATGCGTGATGTGACGTTCGGTTGGAGCGCCAAGCGCCAGGTGCTTGGGAAGGCCGTGTACAACGACAAGAACGAACGCATCGGAGTCATCGACGACATCATCATCGCCCCGGACAAGGCGGTCTCCTACGCCATCATCGGCGCGGGAGGCTTTCTCGGCGTTGACCGTCACGATGTCGCCATCCCCGTATCCCAGATCAAGCTAGAGGGCAGAAAATTCGTCCTGCCCGGCGCAAGCAAACAGGCCTTGGAAGCCACGCCGAAGTTCGAGTATGCGCCGCCGAGCAAGTGAACCAATGTTCGATCATGACCGCAGTGCAAGAACGTCAGAGAGGTAACGACCATGCCAGAACGTAATTCGGTTGCCGGGCCGATCGAGGCGGGCCTGGATGAGATCCACAACTCGTGGGGCTGGTTCGTGGCCCTCGGCGTCGCGCTCATTGCCCTCGGCGGCGTCTGCATCGTCTATAACGCAACGGCGACGGAGGCGACGGTGCTGGCCTTCGGCTGGCTGCTGCTCGTGGGCGGCGTTTTCTCGCTGATCCAGGCGTTTCGTACGCGCACCTGGAGTGGCTTCTTCCTCTTTCTATTGAGTGGGTTGCTGCGCGGCTTTACGGGATACCTACTGATCCGCTATCCGCTCGCCGGGGAAACGAGCTTGACGCTGGTGCTCGCTTCATTCTTCGTCGTCGGCGGCGTATTCCGGGCGGTTGGCGCCGGCACGTTGCAGCTCCCGCAGTGGGGCTGGGCGGCGTTCTCCGGGCTCGTCTCCGTGGCCCTCGGCGTGATGCTGCTCATGCAATTGCCGACGTCAAGCCTCTGGTTCATTGGTCTGGCCATCGGAATCGATTTCATTTTCGACGGCGCATCGTTCATTGCCCTCGGCGCGGCTCTGCGCGGTGTTCCGAGCGGTCGAACTTTCGCGAGAGTATGAATGGCGAACCACACTCACACCTCCGAGGAGAATTGATATGAACAAGATGTTAGCAGTCGTATTTGGCGATGAAAAATCGGCGTACGAGGGCGTACGGGCGCTGTCTGCACTGGATCAAGAAGGCAGCATCGACGTGAATCAGCTGGCCGTGATCAAGAAGAACGCCGACGGCACGGTGTCGCGGGAGCGCGTGGACGACGAGTTCCCGGTTTGGACCCTTGGGGGGACGGCCCTCGGGAGCGTGATTGGGATCCTGGGCGGACCCGTCGGCGTTGCTATCGGGATTGGCGCCGGTGCGTTGGCCGGTCTCGTCGGTGATCTCTACAACTCCGAAGTGGATACGGATTTCTTGACCAACGTCTCGACGGCTTTGACTCCGGGCAAGTATGCCGTGATCGCCGATGTGGACGAGGACTGGGTCACGCCCGTGGACACGAGGATGGAAGCGGTGGGCGGGGTGGTGTTCCGCGTGGTCAAGAGTGCCGCGGAGAAAGAACGTCGCGCGCGCGAGGCGGCCGCCCGGCGCGCCGAACTCGACCAGCTCAAAGCGGAGCATGCCAAGGCACGCACCGACCGTAAGGCAAAATTGCAGGCGCAGATCGATCACCTTCGCGCACGCATGGAGAAGAAGCTGGAGCAAGACCAGGCCCAGTCCAAGCAGTCCGAAGCGGCGTTGCAGGCGAGGGTCCAGGCACTGCAGAAGAAAGCGGACCAAGAGCAGGGTGATGCCAAAGCGGCCATTGAGGCGCGGATCACCCGCCTTCGCGATGAGTATCAGCGCCAACAACATGCCTAAGGCGCGCGTGATGGAGGTTGGCCGCTGACAAGTTCGAATGGGCAGGTCGGCGGCCCATTTTTTCAGAGGCGTCGCCGCTGTAGGGAATCGCCTACACATGAAAAAAATACGGCAATCGCAAGATGTTTGTCGCTTGTTCTCTACCCGAGCATTGTTTACCGTTTACGTGGGGCGTCGGTATTTTGACCAGGAATACCCCCATGAACATTCGCAAACTCTTTCCAAGTGAAGCCACCGCCTTAAGCGATCATCTGATTCGGCTTACGCCCGACGCGCGCTCGCTACGTTTCATGGGAGGGATGCACGACGTGGCCGTGCGCGAGCATTGCGCGCGCCTCAACTGGTTTCGAACCGTAGTTATGGGGTATTTTGACGAGGGTATGCTACGCGGTGCGGCTGAGTTGCACGTAGCTGACAAACTTCGCCCAGACCTGTGTGAGGCCGCCGTCACTGTTGAAGCGGCGTGGCAAAATCAGGGAGTGGGAACCGAGTTGCTGCGCCGTATACTCGTGATTGCGCGCAATCGGTCCGCTCGAGGCGTGCTAATCAACTGCTTCGCCGACAACTACCCGATTCAGCACATCGCAAGGAAATTCGGCGCGCGATTTCGCTCCCGGGCCGGCGAGTCCGAGGCTGAAATTCCTACTCGAGCGGCAACGTACTTCTCACTTTATGAAGAAGCAGTCGACGATTGGTTCGGCTGGATGAATGTCTGGCTTGACCCGCTTTCACGTCGAAGATCGATAAAAAACATATGTTTAACGATATAATTTCGAAATAACATTAAATTTGTAATTGAAATTCCTAGCGGCTCGTTCGCTCGATAATCAGCCACTTCGGCAGCCGCGCGGCAGCGTCAAAGTGCGAGTGCAGGGAAATCCCTAAGATGCGTTGATATGCGTTGTTATACGTCGATCAAAACCGTTGAGACAGGCCCATGTAGAACTGGGCTCGCGGCGCGACGCCGTTCAGACTGAAATTGCCGCCGAAATCGAGCTGCAAGTTCGGCGTCAGGGCGCAGGTCAGCGCTTCATCCAGGGTGTAGATCGGCTTGTCCTGCGCGCGAAATGACTGGGTGGTAAAGGCCTCGGTATAGACGGTCCAACGCTGATCGAGCGGATGGCTAACATTGATCAGAAAGTCGAAGGCAAGGTGGTAGCCGCTGACGGCGGTGTCTTTCAGATAGTCGCCTTCCGGCATCACGATCACGGTGAAGCCTCCCGGCGCGCTGAAGCTGATGGGCAGAATCAGGCCGCCCTCGACCCGGCCATTGCCGAGCCCGGACTGCGCCGTCGGCAGCTTGACATAGGGCAAGAGCGCCACTGCGATGACGCCGTGATCATCGCCCAGCATATTGATCTTCAGGCGCGCGACGGTGTCGCCAACTCCGGAGACACTCGTCGTGTTCGCGGCGCTTTTGGCTACGACGGACTCATACGGCGTGATCTGCAGCTCGGCATCGATCGTATTGGTCAGCCCCAACTTCACGGTCGGGTCGACTACAGTCCAGGCTTGGGTCCGGACACCGTCGGTGTCGCCGTAGCCGAACACGGCGATGTCGGTCTCGTACTGAAAATGGCCGGCATCGACCGTATAGGGGCTGTTGGCCTTCGGCGGTCGATCGGTGTTGAAGCTGCGCAAGGCAGCGTCGGGCGTCGGATTGAGCAGGGTGTAGTCGCTCTTGTCCGGTGCCGCGTCGTCGGCCAATGCCGGTGCTGCAAACGCCGACAGCATCAGCGCGAGAAGGCCGCATTTCATGAAAACGCGTCCCGCGTGCCGTGCCGCTCTTGAATCAGTAGGCATCGAGTGCGAGATTCACGGCGAGAACATTGACGCGGCGTTGTCCGAGAAAGCCCAAAGCCGGTGACTCTATGTGCCGCTCGACGAGCGCACGCACGGCTGATGGATCAATGCCCCGTGCAGCGGCGACACGGTCCACTTGGTATAGCATCGCGGCCACGGTCACGTGTGGATCCAGCCCACTTCCCGACGCGGTCACGAGATCCAGCGGAATTGGGGCAGCGGAGTTGCCGTGCGCTTTAGCGAGAGCAGTGCAGCGCGCTGCTACGTCCTTGGCAAGCTGCGGATTCGAGGGAGCAAGGTTCGTTCCCGAGGAGGCGGCCGCATTGTAGGGAGTCGGCACCGTCGCGGACGGCCGTCCCCAAAAATACCGAGCATCATCAAATTGCTGTCCGATCAGCGTCGAGCCGATGATCCGGCCATCGCGCCGCACGAGACTGCCATCCGCTTGCTCCGGAAAGAACGCCTGAGCGAGGCCGAGAATGAGCAGTGGGTAGACAAGCCCCGCCAAAACCGTGAGTAGCCCCAGGCTGACAAGTACCGCGCGAACTGACGAGCGCACCGGCGTTATCCTTTAAAACCAAAGCATCATGTGTTCAGCCACCGGCCCGAGGCACAGCAGGGGCAAGAAGTTAAGACCGGCGACCAGCAAGACCATTGCAATGAGCAGCACCGCAAACAGCCCCGTATCGGTCGGAAGCGAGCCCGACGTGATTCCGCGCCGTCGCTGCTCGGCGAATGTGCCGGCCAAAGCCAATGCCGGTAGGGTTAGAAGGAAGCGCCCCGCCAGCATCGCCACCGAGGTTGTGTAGTTATAGAAAGCCGAATTGGCGCTGAGGCCCCCAAAGCTCTGGCCATTGTTGGCAAAACTCGAAGTGTACGCAAACGCGATCGAGGTCAGTCCATGGGGTCCCCCGTTCGTCGTCAATCCCGCACGACCAGCCGCGGTCATCACGGCCAAAGCCGTGAGCGGCAAAATCACCATGCCGGCGATGAGCATATAGACTGCGATGAGCTTCATCTCGGCAACGCCAATCTGGTTACCGAGATATGCCGGCGCTCGACCGATCATCAGCGCGCCGATGAAGACGGCGAGCAGTGCGGCAAGGATCATGCTAATGAGACCCGTACCTAGGCCACCGTAGGTCACTTCCCCGAGCAGCATATTAAAGAATGCAATGCCGCCGCCGAGCGGCGAGAGGCTGTCGGGCATTGCGGCGGTGGAGCCGGTGGCGCCGTTCGAAGTGGCAACCACCGCGAGCGTGGTTCCCACAGTACCGAATCGTACTTCCTTGCCCTCCGTGTTGCCCGTCCAAGCGGCGTCGCCGACGGCGAAGGTGCGAGGCGCGGCGGCACGCATGAGGGCGGGGTTGCCGGCACTCTCTGCCCAGTGCACGCCGACGAGTCCAAAGGCAAAAAGCAGAGTCATCACCCCATAGAGGAGCCAGCCGTGACGCCGCTGTCCGGTCATCGCGCCGAACGTGTAGCAGAGAGCGGCTGGGAGCAGTACGATCGTCAGCATTTCGACGAAATTGCTGAGCGCTGTCGGGTTTTCATAGGGATGGGCGCCGTTGGCGTTGAAAAAACCGCCGCCATTTGTGCCCAAATTCTTGATGAACTCGAGCGCCGCCACGGGGCCTTGCGCAATGAGTTGCGGCGCGCCTTGCAAACTCGTGGCCGTTGTATAGGCATGGAGGTTCATCGGGACACCTTGCCATACGAGGATCAATGCCCCCGGGATGCTCAGCGGCAAAAGCACCCACAACATGGCACGGGTGACGTCACGCCAAAAATTGCCGAGCACGCCGCCGCCGTCGGTGGCAATGCCACGAATGAAGGCAATCCCGACGGCGAGTCCGGCAGCTCCCGCGAGAAAATTCTGCGACGCCAGCGCGACAATCTGGCTGAAATAACTCATCGTCGTTTCGCCGCCGTAGGCTTGCCAGGTGGTCGTCGTCGCGAAACTGATTGCCGTATTGGCTGCAAGATCATCGGTCATTGGAGTCGAAAGCACATCCTTGCCGAGGAGGCCATAGAAAGGGAGTAAGTCCTGCAGTTTCAGGATCAAGAAGACAAGGGCCGCTCCGGCAATCCCAAACCAAACGAATGCGAGAAAATACTCGTGCCATTTCATCGGCCGCTGAGCGGCCGGTCCGACAAGCCGAACGATTACTCGTTCGACCGGAGCAACCAGCCTATCTAAGAAGGTTGATTCGTAGGCGAAGACTTTGGCGAGATAGGACCCGAGCGGCTGGACCATGGCAGTAAGAGCCGCGATGAACGCGAGATATTCCGATACGCTAATCAAGCTCACGCGGCCTCTTCATGCAGGCTTGCCCTTGCATCACTAGTTTTTTTACTTCATACGTCAGAACTGTCCGCCCATCAGTGTCGAAGTTCTATACGAAGAAATACTGAGAAGACACGCAGCTCGCGCGGAACCCCTTGCTTGGAACGATAGAGCGGCACGCATAAAATCTCCGCAACAATTACTTGGATGCGATGTAAAGAATGTGCAAAGCGCCGGCACCGGTTACAGCCGGGCACGATCGAGCTGCTGGATCGTGGCTTGTGCGTAGAGCTGCGCGAGATTTGCGCATTGCCGATCAGGCCATACCAGGCAAACATGCCAAAAACTTGCTTCGTTATTTGCTCATCCTGGGAAGTGCGGCATGCTGGTGGGGAGGGGCGCGCTCGATACCCCGGCGCGGAAGTCATGATGAATGCTCAAGCGCCGCCTCCCGCGACTTCAGCTGCGGCCGCAGAAGTGGTGCTGCAAGTCTCGCACCTTGGGGTCGAATTTGACGGCAAGGTGATCTTCCAGGATCTGAACTTCGAGCTCAGGGATAGAGAAACCTTGTCGATTCTGGGTCCAAATGGAGCAGGTAAAACCGTGCTGCTGCGGGCTCTGCTGGGGTTGGTGCCTTGCCACGGACAGGTTTCCTGCCGAGCCGGCGTACGCATCGGTTACGTCCCGCAACGCGTTCCCCTGAACAAGGAATTGCCGATTACGGTGGCGGATTTTTTTGGAATGAAGCGGACATCACTGAAGGACGTTGCTGGGCTGCTTTCGCAGGTGGGAATCACGGATGGCGACTTTCCTCAAAGGCAGCTGGGTATTCTGTCCTCGGGGCAATTCCAACGGGTGCTAATCGCCTGGGCACTGGTGAATGACCCTGACGTCCTGTTGTTTGATGAGCCGACGGCCGGAATAGACGTCGGCGGCGAGGAGACGATCCACACGCTGCTGCAGCGAACTCAGCGCGAGAGGCGCCTTGCTCTGATCCTCGTCACCCATGACCTCAGCATCGTGTATGGCTGTGCGACCAATGTCCTGTGCCTCAATAACCGGACTTTCTGCTACGGGCCGCCGAAACAGATTCTCGACCCAAACGTCTTGCAGGGCATCTATGGCAGCGGAGTCAAATTCTACGAGCACACGCATGACTAACCCGTTTTTCCTGAGCCTCATGGTTGGTGCTTTTGTCGGCGGAGCCGCCGGCTACCTGGGCTCGCTGATGGTCACCAGGAAAATGGCGCTGGTCGGCGACGCTCTGGGGCACGTTGCTTTGCCCGGCATGGGCTTGGCGCTGCTGCTGAAAGTCGATGTCACCCTAGGCGCATTCGTGTTCCTGGCGCTGGGGATTCTGCTGATCTGGAGACTGGGCGAGAAGACATCCCTCTCCTCGGAGACCGTGGTCGGCATCGTCTTCGTCTCGAGCTTGGCGATGGGTTTTTTGATTGTTCCCGAGCCAGAGCTGCTTGAAAGCTTGATTGGAGACATCGGCAAAGTGTCCTTTCCCTGGGCGCTGGTTTCCGTAGGTGTCTCGATCGGAGTGGCGATTCTGGTCAATCGCATCTATCCGGGAATGATGCTGATGTCCATTTCGGTAGATCTGGCCTCGGTCGAAGGCATCGCCGCGACGCGCTACAATCTGATCTATCTTGCTGCGATCGCATTGATAGTTTCGATTGGCGTGAAGGTCACGGGCTCACTGCTGGTCGGGGCGCTGGTGATCATCCCGCCGGCGACCGCGCGAATGATCAGCCGCATATGCAGCGCTATGGCTCTTCCAGTATGGCCATCGGTGTCATCAGCAGCGTCGCGGGCATCGTCGTGTCGCGCATGACCCGGTTTCCGGCGGGTCCGTCCATCATTCTAGTCGGCGCGCTGCTGTTCCTGCTGGCGCTGGTGCCACGGCCGACGAGGGCCGTATGAATCAGACGCCGGGCGCGTCCGTGGCGCATCATTGCAGCGCAACCTCAGGCGCCGGGGAGGGCGAGAATCACGATTTTCCCGGTCACCACTTTTGTCGGCCACAGAAGTGAACCGCCTTATCGGTCGCAAAGGTCGCCTCGGCGTTCTCGATCCTCGTGACCGGCATGCGGTAGAGCAGCGCATTGGAGTCGAGATCGAAGCCGTAGAGGTGCCCGTCCTTCGGCGTAACCGCCAGCAGCCGTCTACCGCTCCTCGTCTGGATGAGGGCGGGCGTGTTGGAGACATCCCAGTCGTGCCAGTCCTTAGGCACCAGCTTGAAGTGGCGTTTTTAGGCCCCCTCGTGGCGTCGAGCACGACCACTGAGCCGGAGTACGGCCGTTCCAGGCCGCCCTGATTGCACGTTAAGCAACGCGAAACTCGCTCAAGATCCATTGCGTGAATTCCTGCAAGTCCTGGCGTGCGTAGTCCTCCGGCCGGTGCAGCAAGACATAGCTCTCGTTGGTCGTCCATTCAGCGTCAAATACCTTCACTAAACCGCCGGTAACGAAGCGATTGGCGCTCAGCCGCGCCGGCACGAGTGCTACTCCAACGCCTTGTTCTGCGGCCCGCACGACGGCAGACATGGTATCGAGACGGATCAAACGATTGGGTTTGATGGGACTGATTCCTAAATGCAGCGCCCAACGCTCCCAGGCGTCGCGCCGTTCCTCGTGCTGCAACAGAGTCTTACCATTCAAGTGCTCATAGGTATCAATGGGATTCTCGAGGAGAAAATCCGGGGAGCAAGCCGCGATGTAGCTCAGCGTGAACAATTCGTGCACGGTGAGCCCTTCCCAGGGGCCGGTTCCCCAGACGATGGATAGGTCGGCTTCCGACGGATGCGCCTTCGGCGCCGAAAAGGTCGTCTCGATGCGAATATCAGTCTCTTCGCGGGTCTGTGAAAAGGACGCCAACCGTGGAAGCAGAAGCTCATTCGCAAAAAACGGCGGAACATTCAGCCGAATAATCGAGCGTCCATAGCGTACCTGCAGCTGTTCAGTGACCGACTCGAGCTTGGCGAAAATATCGTTGATGTGCTCAAGATAGTGAGCGCCCGCATCGGTTAGGGTTAATGTGCGGACACCGCGTTCGAACAAGGCGACCCCAAGCTGCTCCTCCAGCGCCTTGATCTGGTGACTGACCGCGGACGGCGTGACGAACAATTCCTCCGCGGCAGCCTTAAAGCTTTGCAACTTGGCCGCGACTTGAAAGGTCTTCAGCAACTTGTACGACGGCACGCGCATCGGTTCAACCCATACTTAAAATCGTGGCGTAATTTACCCCTGGTGGCCCCACGACTCACTTCAGCTATAACACACCGGCGCAACATCCATGCCATGCTCGGAAACACCTGAAATTGCCAGGTGAGGACGATGCATCCCTAAAGGATTATATGTAGAAATCGCCATAAGCCCTGGTCAAGGGTTTTCTGGTGCAACACGGGATATTTCGATCGCGACGAGGTCGATTCGTTTCGGTGGCGCCGGCGCGCTCAATGCACCGAGCGTCGCGGCTCCCATGACCGGTGCTATTGGACCGTGAAGCTAAACGAGCCCTGCGTCTTATGTCCGTCGTCCGACACCACACTCCAAGTCACTTTATATATGCCCGCCTTTAGCGTCGTATTCGGCATGATCGATAACGTCGCGGGATCCTTCGTATCATTCATGGACATTACCGAAACGGCGGTACCATCGCCCATGGTCAGCTTCAGGCTGGAAAGCTTGGTCTTGATGCTTTCACTGAAGTGCACCACGATCATATTCGGTGAGTTGACGGTCGACTCGGCCTTGGGTGTCGTGCTTTCGAGTTTGGCCTGGGCGCTGGCCTGTGAGGCCGCAACCAACAATGTTGCGGTGATGCCGGCCAGTGCCGCTGCACGCCGTAGGGTCTTCGTCGTGATCATAGATTTTAACTCCATGGTAAACCTTGACTTGAGATGACAACCGACCGGTAACCCATCGTCGCCGGACCAACATAAAAACAACCGGGACAACGAACATCGACAGGAGCGGTGCCGTCATCATACCGCCGACCATGGGCGCTGCGATGCGCCGCATAGCTTCTGAACTGTGCCCCGAAACCCACATAATTGGCCCCCTCGAGCATCAATCGGTGCGGAATGAGTGTACGGTGGCCCGAGCGCCCGACATATGAAAGGGAATCATCACCATAGGAATCACGATGACATCAAAAGACCCCGGATTTGCAGCGGCTCTCCGCGTAGCTCGCCGCGCGTTGGCCGAGCGCCTCGCCTTGTTGACCAGCGACGAACGCACTCGCATCGGCAACGCCGTGGTGCCCGTGACGGTTCCTGAGGTGGCCCATGAGCCGACCAACCTGTTACCGATGCCCCCCAAGGACCACCACGGTGGACCTTAGCGGCATGGCGTAGACGCGTCCCACGCGAGCCGCGTCGCCGAAGTAGGGCGGTTGGATCTGCAGCTCAAGAATGGTAAGGTCGAGGCGTTACGCGAGGGTGAGCGAGGCTGCACCATGGAAGAAGAACTCAAGCAAGCTGCGCTCGATTACCACCGGCTACCGACGCCGGGCAAGATTAGCCTGACCCCCACCAAGGCGCTGGCCAACCAGCGCGACCTGTCACTTGCCTATTCGCCGGGCGTGGCCTACGCGAGTCTGGCCATCAAGGACGATCCGATGCAAGCGGCCACGATGACTGCGCGGGCCAACCTGGTTGGCGTGA
>Ga0209517_10005494_pt1 | contig 16135 bp, 7 predicted proteins | sample PeaSoiMetSII2010_FD_187695 | JGI IMG/M metagenome (GOLD analysis project Ga0209517, IMG submission 187695) | Peat soil microbial communities from Weissenstadt, Germany - SII-2010 (SPAdes) (version 2) | ecosystem: Environmental > Terrestrial > Soil > Wetlands > Peat | place: Germany: Weissenstadt... | reverse complement strand
GTGCGAACGGGACGGTGATTCTCGCCTGCGGCCCGGGACTTCCGTCCAGTATCTGGGTTCAAGCAACATTTTCATGCCTAGTGAACTCGACCTCGGTACCGCAATTTCCGACTGGACCTGGGGCGGCGAAGATCGCATCCTTCAATGTTCCGCATGGCCCGTTCCCTCTGGTAATCGCGCCACTTGCATATGCCTGCCTGATATGCGGCGGCGGACAGGGGGCGGTCGTTTCGATGACATTTCCCGGGGGAGAAGGCAATGGATGGAACAACGACGCGAGCGGCGAACAGATTTCCAACCTCAAACTCGACCTCGGCGGAAACAGCTACATATTTGGCTACTACACCCTGAACGAGTCGGAGCGATCAGTGTCGTCAAATTTCAGATGGAGCGGCTGCGGAAGTTCGACCGGGCCGAGTGTGAATTCGGCGGGCGTGTTTTACGACCGTACAGAGGCACCCACCGGAGTGGGGAACTCCAATCTTTCGGGCACGACACGAAACGTGCTCCGCGATGTCACTATGACCGGCGGCCCCATGGGAGTGGACAATTCCAGTTGCTACGGTATCGTGCAGGAGGGCGCGAACATTACCATCACGTTTACCAACTGCTTGACGTCGCCACTGGCATGGATTACCGCGGTGGGGGCAGGGGGAACGATCTCCGCTGGCGGCTACAGCTTCGTCAGCGAGAGCGGCGCGAACTGTAGCAATCTAGGAATTCCTACGACCTGCCAAGTGACCGGTGCCCCGCCGAGTTACCCTCCCGGGACGGGCGATGTCATGAACGCAACCTGCAATCCGACTATAAGTAGCGGAAAGCTGACTGGGTTAGCCATTAGTTCGAGCGGCGGCTACCCCACGGGTTTTTCCACCGGTGGCCTGATCTTAGAAAACGTCAACATATTCGCCAGCACCGCGGCACCGTCCGGCACAATAGCGGAGGGTCTGTGGATGGAAGGCGTGGCCAATCCCTACGTCGGGCATCTGCATTGCCAAGGCATGGACGGATACTGTGAGCACATCGGCGCAGGAAATCCCGTCCAGGGAGGCATATTTATCACTCATGACACTCTCGATATCGCCTTGGGGCTGATGCGCATGGGGCCGGCTGTAGACGGCAATCAAACGATGATCTCCATGGCCGCACTGGGAGGGGCAGCGCAGAACATCATTACGAATGAACAGAACTCGCAGTATCAGACGAACACCGTAAATTTGACTGCGGGAAATTATGCGGGCCACATCGCGCAGTACAGTCCCGGCACCCATTTGGCGAATGCTTACCAGAGGACCTTCACCCTTCAGACGGCGGCCCTAGCCTCGCAGACTTTGGTTAACAGCGCGCCCTCTGGCACCCACCTGTACGAACTGGACGCTACTTTGGCGCAGGCCAACACTGGGACCGGGTGCGGCTCGACTACCGGGCAGGTCTCCCTGATCGTCACATTCACGGATCCCAGTTCGCCGACCTCCCCGTTTAACGCCACTGTGCCCCTTGAAATCGCAGGGACGACGACGCCCGCGCTCTCGAACAACCTCACGCTGTCCAGCCCCATAACGGTTTCAAACCAGGGCCGCGGAAGGTTTCTGTTTTCGCCGCTGAGCGGCAAGCCCATATCACTCTCGACTGGTTATAGCCCAGGCTCGGGCTGCACTGTCGGCGAGGGACAGGCCTATAACCTGTACGGCACGCTGAAGAGCGTTTACTAGGCCCGGGCGCGCACACGCCGGCCCTACCGTCGCCCGAACACGTATGCTGCGCCTTGGCTTGTGTTGCCATTAACCGTGTGGTGATCCGCCCCTATTAGCGTCAGCGTGGGGCCCATGGCGATTGACGTGCCAAAGAAGTCATAAGCCTGACTGTCCGACCCGGTCACGGAAATGTTGGGCTGGGAGCTGTTCACCCAGCCGCCAGCTGGCTTAAGGTAGCCAAAGGCGGCGCCCTGGTCTTGATGCTTGCCGATGAAGTCCGCCGGAGCTCCCGCTGCCACCGCATCGCCAACAATGGCCACCTGCGCGCCGAGCACCATCTTCTGCCTGCTGGCGACCGTCAACTCCGCCGTTTGCGTCATGTTCGTCCAGCCCGTCCTCGGTTCCACAAAAACATACGCCGCCCCGGAGCTGTCGTGGCCGTAGGCTCCGGCTACGACGGCGTTGCCGCTGATCGCCAAGGCAGCACCAAAATGGTCGCCGGGATGAACGTCTGACGCTGACAACCTCGCGCTGCGCTCCACCATCCCGTGCCAGCCATTGGCCGGTTCGAGGAAGACGACCGCCCCACCCTGGCCGGCATCGCCCGCGTCCGTCCCCACCGCGATGGTGCTGCCATTGATGGTTACCGACCCGCCAAAGCCGATTATTCCTTGGGGATCCAGGCTGGCGTCCGGCTCGCTGGTGCTCACCCAGCCGCCCTCCGGTTGCACGAACGCGAACGCGCTTGGAGGCAGGCCGCCCCCTCCTCCCCACCCCGTCACCAGTGTGTTCCCGTCCATCGCCAGCGAACCGCCCAAGCTGAAACCAGGGCGCTGGGCGCAGGTCAGCTTGGCGGTTTCGGTCATGTCCACCCAGCCGCCAGGAGGCTTCACAAATATGTAGACCGCTCCGTTGAACGCGTCGTTGCGGGGAGAGCCCACGGCTACCGTATTACCGCTGACCGCGACCTGATAGCCGAAAAGATCGCCCGCGCCACCATCAGAAGCGGTGAGCTTGGCGACTTGCGTCCAGTCACCTCCCGAGCCTACAAAAACGTAAGCCGCACCCCGCTGCGGGTTGCCATCGACGGTAGCCAAGGACGCCCCAACGACTATCGTGTCGCTACTGACGCCCACGGAAAACCCGAATTGGTCGCCAGCGGCGCCATCGGAGGCAGTCAGCTCAGCCAGTTGCCGCACGCCCTGCGCGTGAGCATGGCCGGGAACACTACAGAGCGACGCCAACATAATAAATAGCGCGAGGAGGAAGCGGGTACGAGTGACCTTCATGGAAACTCCGGAGAATTAAGCATGGGGCGGCCAACAGCCCACGATAGAGTTTCCCATCATCCGCGCCTAAAAGCAACCGATGGCGCGTGCCGAACCCGCAGGCAGCCTTTTGCATTATTACCCAGCATCCTCCGGCCGGAGTCCAACTACCACCCCGGCATAGAGTCCTATGTCCTATTGCTTGCCCTTGGTGGGACTATGTACACTGCGGCGAGGGGCTGAATCTCCCTCTTTTTAGACAGTAGCTTTTATCCCCTTCCATACCAATCCCAGGACCCGAGGACACGACCCTTATGAATTCCGGCTATGGTTCCAGACTTGAGACTGTCCGTTCCCGCCGCTGCGCTGGTGTGACCGCTTGCCTGCTCCTATTGTTCTGCGGGGCGCTGAGCGCCCAAAACCCGAATTTCATCAGCACGGTAGCCGGGGGCGCATCCGTCAACGGTCCCGCCACTGGCCCTAATGCCGATATTCCCGGGCCCAGTTCGGTTGCGTTAGACAGTAATGGCAACCTCTATATTGCTGCGCCTAGCGCACAACAAGTCTACCTGGTTGACCCTACCGGGACCACGCTTTCGGTTTTCGCGGGCCTGGGTTGGACGATGACGAATCCCAAGTCGCTCGACGGGAAACCCGCCACCAGCGGAAGTCTCTTCAATCCGAGTGGTGTGGCCGTGGGTGCCGCTGGCAATGTTTACATTGCCGACGCCGGCAATAACCTCATTCGCCAAGTGAACACAAAAGGGATCATGACAACCCTGGCGGGGACTGGCGTCGTGTGCCCGACCCCCACTTCGGCATGTGGCGATAACGGACCGGCCGCCTCCGCCCAGTTCAATAATCCTTCCTCCGTAGCCACCGACAAGGGCGGCAACGTCTACATCGCCGACACTGGCGACAACCGCGTGCGCGCCATCAACCTGCAAGCCAGCGCCATCACCGTCGCAGGGGTCACCATTCAGTCTGGACAGATCGCGACCATCATTGGCACCGGAGCTGTCTGCATCAGTCCCACCGCGAAGTGCGGTGACACGGGCAAAGCCATCAACGCCACCTTGAATGCTCCGCAAGGCGTGGTGGCAGCGTTCGGTTACGTCGGCGTGTCAGACACTGGCGACCACCGGGTTCGGGCGGCCACTCCGCAGGGCACGATGGTCGCGTATGCGGGAAATGGAAATCTCTGCGTTCCCTCGGTGGGATGCGGGGACGGTGGCCCGGCGGCCAAAGCGAACCTCAGCACTCCGGTCCAGCTGTATGTGGATACCAAGGAGAATCTTTACGTCACGGACGCCGGCGCCAACCAGGTCCGCGAAATTCCTGTGAGCGCCAAGATCTCAACCATCGCCGGCACCGGTACGCCCTGCTTCATAGTCGGCACTCCCTTCTGCGGAGACACTGGCCCGGCCACCCAGGCATTCTTGAACTCGCCGCGTGGCATCGTGCTGGATAGCACCGGGAACGTTTACATCGGAGACTCCGGAACTCAGCGCATCCGCAAAATAACGACACAAGTCATCAACACCTATGCCGGCGGTGGCAACGGTAACGATAGCCAGGCGGCAACCTCCGCCATCCTTGCCGGGGATCGCGACGTGGCTACGGATTCTTTGGGCAACGTCTATATCGCCGACTCGGGGAACAATCGCATCCGCATGATTTCGGGCGGAAACATCAGCACCGTGGCAGGTACAGGTCTGGCTGCCTACAGCGGGAATGGAAAGGCTGCCACTGCGGCGGGATTGAATTCGCCTTACGGCGTCTGGGTGGATGCCAACAACAACATTTTCATTGCGGACACGCTGAATCTGGTGATCCGCAAAATCGGGCCTGCGGGAACCATCACTACCGTGGCGGGTAACGGACAAGTTTGCGTTCCAACTTCTCAGTGCGGCGATGGTGGTCCGGCCCAGTCTGCGTCGTTGACGCTTCCGACTAAGGTGACCACGGACGGCAACGGCAATTTCTACATTGCAGACCCGCCCACGAACCGCGTGCGCATGGTGGACAGCGCGGGCAACATCTCCACCATCGCCGGCACCGGCGTGGCTTGCACCAATCCGGCTCCTGGATCCTGCGGCGACGGCGGCCCTGCGGTCTCTGCCCTCCTGAACCAGCCCTACAGCGTCGCCGTCGACGGCACGGGCAACATCTACATCGCGGATATGGGCGACAATCGCATCCGCATGATTGACACTAGCGGCAATATGCAGGCTTACGCGTTCAACGGGCAGACCCAGTTTGGTCCTAACTCGATTGCGGCCTTGCAATCGAGTTTCAGCACTCCCGAATACATGGCGGTTGATTCCCGGGCCAACATGTTCGTCAGCGGCAGCACTCTTTATTATGTGATTCAGAGAATCGATGCTCCGACCGCTACCGTGATGAGCGTTGCCGGAAAGTACGGCAACCCCACCACCTACGGTTTCAGTGGCGACGGTACGGCTGCTCTAGGCGCGGTTCTAAACAATGCCGGCGTGGCCGTGGATAGCTCGGAGAACCTCTACATCGCGGAACTGGGAAGCAATCGGGTGCGCACCGTCAATATTCTGCCGACGGCTGACCTCTCCACCGTGACTCTTACCTTTCCACCCACTCCCATTGGAGTTCCCAGCCAGCCCGTTCCCTTCACCGACAAGGACACCGGCAGCGACGACCTGGTCTATTCCAACACTACAATCAGCGGGCCGTTCACTTATGTGAACCCGATGCCTTGCACTGAGACCGCCCCGTCGCTGAAGTGCCAATGGGAAGTGGTGTTCACTCCCACGGGTTATGGAGCGGAGAGCGGAAAGGCGAATATCTATGACAACGCCTTCGACTATCCCGACCAGTTACTCTACTTGTCAGGTTCGGGGCCAGACTTCACCATTACTGCTAACCCCACCACGCTTACCATCAACCCCGGCAGCCAAGGGAGTTCGACGATTACCCTGACGCCGGAGGCCGGCTTCAACCTGACGGTGAACCTCACCTGCACGGGAGCGCCTTCGGGCACCACTTGCGTACCCAACCCGAATCAGTTGACGCTCGACGGAACTGACGCCGCCAACTCCACTCTGGGGGTTACAGTTGGAACCTCAACACAGGCTGGCACTTATACCTTAACGGTCAAAGGCGCCAGCGTCACTACGCATACGACCACAGTTAAGCTAACTGTGCCGTAGGATTGGCTCAGCAGTAGGAATTCGGCAGTGTCTGCAAAGGCACTGCCGACTTTTTGTCTGGGACGAGTATCCAAGCCAATCGGATCGCGTCCGTCACCTCTTAGGTTGAGACCTGTGCGTGACACCTCAACATTCTCGTCGTCGAGTTGATGATGTGTTCCTAGCGGTCCTGCACCTTGACCTTTGTCCCCGCCCGGTGCACAATATCTCGCCGGGTTTCCGGAAGCTCCCCCTTCCCTGCTTGGTTTCAATCGCTCACTTTGTGCTACGGACGCGCCCGTGCGCGTACTAGGAACGCCCATGAGAAACCTGCCATTCACGTTGCTCTGCCTGATCGGTGTTTTACTTGTCGCCTTTCCCGCAGTCGCGGGAGAACCACTTCGCAGCCCGGACGCGCCTTCGCTCGAAACCGTACTGCACTCATTCAACGGCGCAGACGGTGCCATGCCCTACTCCGGACTCTTTCTGGCCAGCGACGGAAAATACTACGGGACCACGATTGGCGGCAACAGCGGTGGCACCATCTACAACATCGATACCGCAGGAAATTTCACGCTCATCTACACCTTTCCCGGAGGCAGTGCCGGAGCCGCTCCCTACGGCAGCCTGATACAGCTCAGCAATGGCACTTTCTACGGCACTACCGCGCTCGGTGGCACCGCGAACAGCGGCACGATTTTTGAAATGGTTCCGGGCAACAATCCGGTTGTGCTTCATTCCTTCAACGGCAACACCGAGGGCGCGCAGCCGTTCGGAGGTCTGTATCTGGCAGTCGACGGATTTCTCTACGGAACCACCTCGACTGGCGGCCCCAACGGGGCGGGAACGGCATATCGCATCGCCATCGACGGCAGCCAGTTCGCCATGTTGCATGGGTTTCCATCTTTCGCGGGCGACGGAGCGAATCCACAAGCCGCAATGACCCAGGGCTTCGACGGCTTTCTGTACGCCTCGACACTCAACGGAGGGACTTTCAATCAGGGCACGGTTCTCAAGATGGACACTTCCGGCAATGTGACCGTGCTCCACTCCCTCGACGGCGGCACCGATGGCGGACATCCCTACTCGGTGCTGGTGCAGGCCGACCAGGACAATTTCTTCGGCACTGCCTCTACCGGAGGACATGGAGCCGGACTGCTGTTCAAGCTGGACTTCAAACTAATTTTTTCCATCAAGCATCGCTTCAACGCGGAGACCGAGGGATCGACGCCCATCTCCGGCATATCCTTCGGCGGAAATGGGTCGCTGTTCGGTGTGCTTACAACCAGCGGGCCGGGCGGAGGCGGTGCGCTTTACGCGACTGACCAATACGGAACCCTGACGATCATTCAGTCCTTCAGTTCGGCGGACGGGTTCAATGCCACGGGAATCCCGGTGCAGGCGCCGGATAGCAGCGTCTACGGCACGGCGCAGATGGGCGGCGCGAACGGTGACGGCGTCATCTACCGCGTGGTTCCCGGGAGCTCCAAGATCAGGTGGCAGGCGCTCGGCCCCGATTTGATCCAGTTGGCGAATTCTCCCACCGCGGCTGGCAAGCTACAGGCACTGGTGGTGCAAGACCAGAACTCAGCAGTGATGCTGACTGGCGGCGGCATCGGTCCCGGAAACTCCGGGCCGTACACGCAAACTGGCATTTACAAAACAGTGAATGGCGGCGTTACCTGGACTCCCGCCAACGTCGGCCTGACCGATCCCGTGATCAATACGCTTTGGCTGGACCAGAACAATCCCAACACAGTCCTTGCGGGCACAAACACCGCAGGGGTTTTTCAGAGCACGGACGCGGGTGCGCACTGGACTCAAACCGCCGTCGGAGGATCCGTCTCCGCCTTTGCTCAGATCGGAAGCACGCTCTACGGGGCCGCCTCGGTGGGCATTGGCAAATCGACCGATGACGGCGCCACTTGGACGCTGGTCAGGTCAACTCCATCTCCGGCGCGGGCCTTGGCCGCTGCCGCAGGCGCGCTGTATGCCGGACTCGATAACGGGAGCGTGCTGATCAAGCTCAGCGCAAGCTCGCCTTGGAAGACCACCACACCCGCGAGCGGCACGGTATGGTCGATTGCCGTCAATCCCGCCAATGCTGCCAACGCCTTGGTCGTCGAATGGAACAATTCGCAGTCTCCGGATCTCTATGTCACCACCAACGGCGGTACTAACTGGGCTACCGTCAGCAGCCTGAGTTGCCCAGCCCAAGTGGTCGCTTACAGCGTACTTACTTCCACACTCTATGCTGGGTGCAACGGGGCGCTGTTCCAGTCCGCCGATAACGGGAACTCATGGAGTCAGATCGCGGGAGCAATTTGGGACGTGCGTCTGCTCGTCCCGGATTTTGCCGGCGTATCGGGCAATATCGCAGTGGGCAGCGATCAGGGTCTTTTTCTCGGCATCAATCAAGGAGCAACCTGGCAGAGTCTGAATGGCGACATCACAACTAATATTCTTTACGGGTTGGGCACGCGGGGCAACCGCTTGTTCACCACCGGGGAGGGATTCAATTCCATCATCAGTCACGACGGCGGTGACACCTGGAGCAGTCAGATTTTTCCCAACTCTCCCACTGGCGAAAACGGCACGGTGCTTATCAATCCGGGAAATGAATCGTATGTTTACTACTATACAACTACCGGGTTCCAACTTTCCTCGGACCGCGGCAATGACTACAGCCCGGTCCTGACCTTGCCGGCCAGCGAGTTCCCTGCCTATGCCGGGAATGGCAACATCCTCGCGCCCGATGTGCAAACCCCGGCTCGCGTCTACGCCGCTGGGGTAGACGGAATTTTCAAGAGCACAACGTTCGGCGCCAAGTTCGCGCTGCAATCCTGGCCGATTTCCACTCCGGTCATGGTCGCGGTTGATCCTTCGAACAGCAATACCATTTTCGTCGGACAACAGAACGGACAGCTCGCGATTACCCACGATGGTGGCACCACCTGGACCACCGCCAGCCTGGGATGCACGAATTGCGGAGCGCCCACAGCGCTGGCGGTCGATCCCACCAACTCGCTCAACGTTTTGGTGGGGATGTCGCAGCCTCCGCCGAATGGCGGCATACTGTTCAGCAGCAATGGTGGAGCAACCTTCGCCCTCTCGAATTCCGGCATCACCTCTGTGCCCAGCGGCTGTGATGCGGCCATCACTCGCATCCGCTTCGATCCCTCAGGCTCCGGGCTGATCGCGGCTGCGACCAATAGCGGGATTTACACTTCCGTCGACGAAGGACAGACCTGGTCGAATATTCAAGGCACAATCGTGCCTACAGCGGTTACCGACGTGATCTGGTCGTTAGGCGATCTGTACGCAACCACGTGTGGAGAAGGGCTGCTAAAAGCCGCGTTCGCACAGTAAGAAGGTTGCCAGAAGTGACTTAGCGTGGCGGACCGGAGGGCGGCAGCACTTGGATCTTCGCCATCATCCCCTGGTCTTCATGATTCAAGATGTGGCAGTGATACACAAACGTTCCCACCGTCTGGGGATCGCGAAAATCCATGCGAATGGTCACGCTGGGGTAGGGACCACTGCCGGACCAGGCTGGAATGGGCACGGTATCCAGGACCTTCGAGCCAGTCACGTTTACTCCGTTCCTCGCCATCAGCAGAAAATGTACCTGGTGAATGTGGAAGGCGTGGATTTCGTGGGCTCGGTTCTCGATGGTCCAGTCCTCCACCGAACCTTGCTGGGTAACGATGGCGGGCGGCTCGGAAGGATCGAACACTCTGGGGGTCTGCCCCTGCACCGTAATGTAGAACTTGGAATCGCCCGGATCGCTGCTCAGATATTCCGAAAAATAGAGCGACCGCTGTTTGGTGGGCTTGAGGTTGGCCAATCCGCCAAAGCGCTGCTTCGGGCCCGACAAGGCTGCATGGTTGATCGCTCCCGAGTTCACTTTCGCGCCGGCCGCGGGAGTAATATCGGCGATCAGTTCCGGCGGGTTGGAAGTGCCGTCTGGGCCGGTATTCACACCTAGTGTGACCAGGGTGCCGGTAGCACCCTCGGCCGGGCCCTGCATGATGAATTCCGCGCGGCCCGCGGGAGGCAAGTCCACTTCGTTGGTTACGATGTCGTTTTTCAGAGGAGTGCCATCCAGAGCGACGATCTGCACCTTTTGCCCCTGGCCGTTGATCTGTACCTGCAAGCGGACAAAGGTCTCGCCTTCGGCATTCAGAACCCGCCAGAACTGCTTTTCCGCAGGGCCGGTTTGAATCACGGGATAAGGCGAAATCGCAGGCACAAAATTGATGGTAGTCATGAGGGCGCCACCTGTCGGCGAGGTCTGGTCCCGTAGCACGAACACGTGTTCGGTCAGTCCCGCAACTTCCGGCTTCACCTTGTCGATTCCCTCGACAATTAGCGCGCCCGAGGCTCCGCCCATGATCTGCGCCTGGGTCATGCCATGCGGATGAGGATGGTACCAATACAATCCAGGCGGCTCGTTGGCAGGAACCCGAGTTTCATACCGGAATGGAGGATCGCCGGGGTTGATGAGGGTGAAAATAGTTTCGTCCTGATGACACAGTGGCGGCAGATTCAATCCGTGAAAATGAACGTTGGTGGAAAACGACGTCATGTACCCGTCGCAGTCAGGGTCAGCCGAGGGCGGACGCGACATCTGATGCGCATGTTGCGGGGATTGCACGAAGTATTGCTGCATCTGGTTGGTCAGGTTAAGGACCAGCGCATTGCCGGGATTCAAGCGGAGCGTAGGCGCTTCCGTGCCGTTGGCTGGGTAAGCGTAGCAGTACATGATGAACCCGGACTGCAGGAAGTTGCTCGCGGTGAGATCCACTTTCAGTACGCCATTGCTGTTGTTGTAGACGGCGAAGGGATCTTCCACGGTGCTGCCGGGGGCAGGACGGGCGGGGCAAATCTGCGCCGCCGCAGTTCCCAGGCAGAGCACAGCTGAAATGACCAAGCACAGGCAGGATAGGCGCCGGCGAACCGGAACTCCTGAGATAGGTGTATTTTCTACTCTTGGCACTGACATCCTGACTCTTTATCTCCCGTTATTTTACTGCACCGTCAGCGTAATTGTCGCCGTGCGCGTAAGGACGCTGGTGCCTTTGGCGTGCAGGGTGTAAGTGCCCGGCGTGGTCGAGCTTCCGACCGTAACCGTGAGGGTAGAGTTCGCTGTGTCGACGCCATCAAGCGTCAACTGATTGGGGTTGGCTACGCAGGTGGTGCCTGCCGGTACGCCAGTACAGGTAAGGTTCACCGTCTGATTAAATCCGCCCTTCGGTGTCAGAGTAAGAGTCGAATTCCCAAAACTGCCCCGCACGATGGTCAAAGTATTGGGCGAAGCCGTCAGCGAGAAGTCAGGGCCGGAACCATTCAGCGTAACTGTCTGCGACGGGCTACCGAAGCCGTTATCGTTGACCACAGCCGTTCCCGTCTCCGGTCCGTACCCGATCGGAGTAAAAGTCACGCTGTAAGTGCACTCCGTATGCGGAGCGACGATATTGCCGGGGCAAGGCGTGGCATTCCCCAAGGCGAACGGCCCGGTAGTTGAAGCGCCGGAGATCGTCAGGTCATCGCTACCGTTGTTAGTGACCGTAAAGTACTGGGGCGCACTCTGCGTTCCAATGGGTGTATCGGGGAACGTCAGTTTGGGAGGCGCGACCGTCGCCACCGGAACCAGGGAAACCATGCGCACCCGATTGTTTCCACCATCCGAGATGTAGAGATTTTCGGAGTTGTCAACCGCCGCTCCGAAATTATCGATGTAGGATCCTACGGCTGGGTCGCCGTCGCAGGTGCCGAGGTTACTCTGGGAGCAGTAGCCGTAGTACTTGGGATCACTCGGCACACCCGCCACGCTGGCTACCGGATTCACGATGGGATCGGTAGAGGCATCGATGCGCTGCACTACATAAAAGAAGTCACTTCCACTGACGAACAAATTGTCGCGCGAATCCAGGGCCAGGTAGAGCGGCGTATTGTAAGTGGATTGCAGAGCAGCCACACCATCGGGTCCAAACGTGTCCACCCCGGAAAAAGCATACCCGTTGATGTTGCCGCTGGTGTCGATCTTGCGTACCCGGTTGTCCCCCGTGTCCGCGATGTATACCTGCAAGTTGCTGTCCACCGCAACCCCGTACGGCCCTTTCAACTGGGCTGAGGTTGCCAGTCCTCCGTCACCACACGCGGGGTAAAGGGGATTTGTGCAGGCCACGCCGCCGTTACCGGCAATGGTAGAGATGTTTCCACTGGTGTCCACCTTGCGGATGCGGTTCGCGGCTAAATCTGCAATATAGAGGTTGCCAACGTTGTCCACCGCTACCTTGGTTGGCTCCGCGAACGTGGCAGCGAGGGCGGGTCCGCCGTCGCCGCACGATTGAGTGGGCGAGCACACCTGTCCCGGCTCGCCCGCAATCAGGGTGATGATTCCGGCAGCGCTGATCTTACGGATTACTTCATTGTTGGTATCGGCCACGTAGATGTTGCCGGAACTGTCCACCGTGAGTCCGTACGGTTCACTGAAGGTGACGTTGGTGGCAGTCGCGCTTACGTTGTTGCCACTGTATCCGGTGAGGCCGTTTCCGGCCACCGTCGTGATGATTCCTCCCGACACTTTGCGGATCCGATTGTTGCCGGTATCGGCGACATAGTAGTTGCCCGAGCCGTCTACGGCGATGTCGCGGTTGGCGGCTAGAATCGCAGAGGTTGCAGCCCCACCGTCATTGCCCGAACCCCCACCGGTGTAGGTGTTGATGGTCTGGGTCGGTCCAGGGGGGGTGACCTTGCGCACGCGCTGGTCGCCCGTATCCCCGATGTAGACGTTGCCGTTCGCATCGGCGTACACACCACGCGGCGAATTCAACAGGGCCGAAAGAGGCAGCCCCCCATCACCGCAAAAAGGTGATGAGGTCTTGATGCAGCTTGAACCCGTACCGACGATGCTGGAAATAATTTGTTTGTTGTTCACCAGCCGGATGCGATTCTCCGGTGGGTCGGAGATATAGAGGTTGTCCGAGCCGTCAACGTAGATTTGCCACGGAGCACTGAGGTTGGCGGTGAGTGCCGGACCGTTGTCGCCGCAACCGATACCCGGATTGCACGGATTGCCACTGCCGGCATAGGCGGCAATGAATCCTTTGGGAGTGACCACCCGAATCCGGCGGTCGCCGGTGTCGGCGATGAAGATGTTGCCCAGATGATCCACGGCCACGCCGTTGGGACCGTTCAGGTCCGCAGCCAGGGCTTTGCCGCCGTCCCCGCAAGGCGAGGTGGAGCTCGCGCATTCGTTCCAGGTACCCGCAACGGTCTGGATGTCACCAGGGTTAATGGTGACTCCGGCGATCACGATAGCCACGCTCTGCACGTTGACGACCCGAATCCGGTTATCCCCGGTGTCAGCTATATAGATGTTGCCGGCGGCATCGGTCGCAACCGCAGTCGGATAACTAAATTTCGCGAGAAAGGCATTCGCACCGTCACCGCACTTGGGGGGATGGCACAAGTGACCATTGCCAGCGGCTACGTTCATGACCCCACCGGGGCCGGGGGTGATCTGCCAAATCAAGTAGGCGTTGGTGTCCGCCACATAGATGTTCCCGACACCGTCAATGGCAAGTCCGGTTGGGCCGTTAAAACTTCCCTGCGTGGCCGGCTGGCCCTTGTATCTCTGCGGATATTCCCTGACCCAGCCCAGTCCCGCGAACACCGACAGCGTAGTTCCCGTGGGGTCGACCTTATATATCTGTTCCGCAGCCGGAGAAGCCACGTACATATTGCCCTGGGTGTCCACGATCACCGAGCTCGGCCCCGGGATGTCTGCTTGGGGACCTGTGGCCGAGCCGGCGACCGTGCCTCCACCCGCGACGGTGCTGATCGTGTTCTGCGCATTTAGGGCTATGCAGCAAGACAGCACCAGCAGGAATACTGCAAGATTGGTCAACCTGCGGGGGGTCGTCGCTTCAAACATCGAATGAGAATTGACGCGCATGGTGTACGTCCTCAACGCTGGGATTTTGGCCGGGACTGAGACCCAAGAATATCTTGCTGAGTTTATGCGCCGCAGCCGGGGATTGGCAATGAGAAGGAAAGCCCTAAGCCGCAGTAGAACTTAGGCTCTAGTCAGGAAACACGGGGTGGGATCGGTTGCCAGCTTTTGCCGCTTGCGGCTCAGGTTAGACGGGAGTCTCCGTAGCCCTTCACTTCCCCTTCGCCGGGTCCGCCCCAGTCTCCAGCAGGATCGGCTTACGTCCCACTGGAACCGTCTTGCCGGTGATCTCGTGGGTCTTGCCTTCCAGGTCGGTCCACTGCTTGTATTGCGCGGGAACGGACTTGGCCATAGTGCTGCACAGTACCGGCTCGCCCGTGCAATCCTGCGAAGTGTCATACATCACCAGCATGGTTCGGCCCTTGGAATCGGTGAGCGTGCAGGTGAAAGTCGTACCCTTCGGAGTGCAGGGTTCGGTCATGGTCGCGCCCCGTTCCACCGTCCAACTATAGATTTGCCGATAGGCGTGGCCACCCTTATTCAATCGATCATTGGGAATTCCGCTGGCGTCGGCGAGCAAGGCGAAGGGACCACCGAAATCCCATCCGTACCAGCTCACCAGCGAAGTGCCGCGTCCCATGAATTGCAGAAAATATCGCGCCAGAAAAGCGGCATGGCGGTCATCGTTCTTCAGCGCCTCTTGTGAAGTGGGCGGCAGGTCGTCACCGCCTTCGGTCATCCATAGCGGCTTGCCCTGGTTGCCGGTCCTGGCGACGATGGTCTTCACCGCGCTGGTTAGCGCCGGCACGTTGACGCGGATACTCTCGCCCGGCAGCTTGGTATCGAACATGGGGTCCACCGGATCGGGAAACGCGTAGCCGTGATATCCGATGATGTCGGCATACTTGCCCCCGCCCATGGTCAGATAGTCATACATGCCACTGCAACCCCGGCCGCTGCAAGTATCGGGGTCGACTGGCTGCCGGAAGCCCAGAATGTCGGTCGAGGTAAACGCAGGCGAAATGAACTGTGCCGTGGGATCGAGCGGGTGAATAGTGTCGTGGATGTCGCGGCACATGTGCACGAGTTGTTGCAGGGTGCCGGCGTATTCATTGGTCACGTCGGGCTCGTTCCAGCACTCCCAATACTTGATGTGCCATTTATTGGCGGTGACGTGACGGTAGAGCGCGGTCACAAAATCTTTCAGATATTTGTCGTCACCGTCCACATCCGACGGGGGATGGTTGGAACCGGCGGCGTGGTTGGCGAAGTCGGGGGTATCGAACACCACGTAAATAGTCTCTTCGCCGTGGGCAGCGACCTGGCGCAGGTAACCATCAATCTTTTCCCATTGATAGCAACGGTCGTTGGGATCGGCGCCGTCGCGGGGCTCGCACGGCAGGGCGATCTGGTTCCAATTGACCTGTGCGCCCAGGCTGCGCCAGACTGCGAAATGCACGGGCGTGGCCTGGCTCCGGCAACAGTCATCCGGCCAGGGAGACTGCTGGCCGCGGTAGTGCGCCGTTTTGTTCATATCGAAGGCGAAGAAGTCCCGGGTAATCTGCGCGGAAGCCTGCGTCGCGCACCAAATCAGGGCGAGGCAAAGCGGGTATCGGATGGTAACTATTAGTCTGGGCATCGGTTTCCCCCAAGAATACCCTGAGTTGCATCCTGGGGTCACTGTTTGGTGGTGGCGAACCCAGTAGGGTCGTAAGGCTCTAGAAAACTGGCCATATTGACAGCCCATTTTCCTAGGGTCATAATTCCGGTTGCAAACGTGTCGAGTGCCGCAACGCTCGGCGAACCATCCCCCTGAGCCCTAACTAGGAGCATCTGTGTGATCTGCATCACCTTGCTCTGTGAGTTGCGTCATAGACTCTCTGTGAGACTTGCACTAGAATTCACGACACGGACTGCCAAGGTTCCAGCTAACAAGGGCCACGTGCGGATCGATCATTTGTGGGGTGTAGTTCCTGCGATTTTAAGTATTCTCTGAAGACTCGGAAGATAGAGGAGACAGCCATGTCTGTTTGCACCATTGAAGGTCGC
>Ga0209517_10005493_pt1 | contig 16135 bp, 10 predicted proteins | sample PeaSoiMetSII2010_FD_187695 | JGI IMG/M metagenome (GOLD analysis project Ga0209517, IMG submission 187695) | Peat soil microbial communities from Weissenstadt, Germany - SII-2010 (SPAdes) (version 2) | ecosystem: Environmental > Terrestrial > Soil > Wetlands > Peat | place: Germany... | reverse complement strand
GCCGGAATGTTCTCGGTGTACTGGCCCACTCAGGGCCGCACGCGGAACGTGACCGGCGAGTCTACGTTTCTTTTAGATCGGCAATTGACGAAACCTTGGGATGCCTTCATCGAATACGCAGGGGACTTTCCGGAGGTTGGCGCACCGCGACACTTGCTACATTTTGGAACAGCTCTAAAGATCACCAAGCAACAACAGGTTGACTTCCATGTCGGTGTAGGCCTGTCGTCGGCTGCGGCGGATCACCTCGTCGGGATCGGCTATTCATTCCGCTTTCAAGCGATCCGTCGTTAGGCGATCTTCTGGGTAAAACTTGTTGCCTTACGGACATACCGACGCAGCACTAGAATGTTTCAAGCAGGGCGAGAGGGCGCACAACGCGTTCCGGGACCCGGTAATTGTGTTGACGGCGCCTCGATCGGACCGCTCCTGAGTAGGGCTAGTGGATTTCTACAGTGCAATTCAATACGTGTCGTTTGTGGTCATTGTCACCGCCCTGGTAAGGCCTCTGGGCGGGTACATGGAAAGAGTCTTTTCCAGGAAAAGCACGCCACTTGATCGCTTTTGCCTTCCTGTTGAGCGGCTGATCTATCGCATCACCGCGGTCGATCCTGATGCGGAGATGACCGGCAAGGAGTATGCGACGTGTTTTGTGCTCTTTGGTTTTACCGGCACGCTCCTTTTGTATGCCATTCTCAGAACGGAGCAGTTTCTTCCCTGGTTCTTTCCGCAGTATCACACCACGCCGTTATCCCCCGACCTGGCTCTGAATACGGCCATCAGCTTCTCGACGACCACTACGTGGCAGGCCTACGCGGGCGAGAACACGATGAGTTATTTCAGCCAGATGGTGGGACTCTGCGCTCAGAACTTCTTAGCTGGCGCTGCGGGATTAGCTGTGGGCGTTGCCTTCATCCGCGGGTTGGCCCGGCAACTGTGCGATACGCTCGGCAACTTTTGGGTTGATCTGACACGCGCCCTGCTCTGGGTTCTGTTGCCGGGAGCATTGATCGGTGCCTTGTTGCTGGTCTGGCAGGGTGTTCCGATGAATTTCCACCACTATGCGGTCGTCACTACCGTCGAAGGTACGCAACGGGTCATACCGCAGGGTCCGGTAGCTGCGCTGGAGATTATCAAGAATCTTGGCACCAACGGCGGCGGCTTCTTTAACGCAAATGGAGCTCATCCCTATGAGAATCCCACGCCGCTATCGAACTTTCTGGAAATGTTGGCCATCGTGCTCCTGCCTGCAGCATTCACGAACACCTTCGGCCGGATGGTGGGCCAGCCTCGACAAGGGTGGCTTCTTTACGGCGTGATGCTGCTTCTGTTCGTCTGCGGATTGGTCTCCGTACATCACTTTGAACAACGGGGGATTGCCGACATCGGAAGTGTGGATTCCGGACATAATCGCCCCCAGTCGGGTGGCAACATGGAAGGCAAGGAGGTGCGCTTCGGCATTGGTGGTTCGACCCTGACTGCGGTGGTTACATCCAACACGGCCACGGGATCAAACAATTCAATGGACGACAGCTACACCTCGCTCGGTGGCATGGTGTTGCTGGTCAACATGCTGCTGGGAGAACTCGTATTCGGAGGACTGGGTGCGGGTCTTTACAGCATGGTGATGGCCGCTGCGATCGCCGTGTTTCTGGCGGGGTTGATGGTGGGGCGCACGCCGGAGTACCTGGGGAAGAAGATAGGGCCCGCGGAGAACAAAATGATCATGCTCTACGCTTTGGCCGCGCCGCTGCTCGTCCTGCCACTCACCGCGATTGCCGTGAGCACCCGGTTGGGTTTGTCCGGGCTGACGGTCAACACCGGCCCACATGGTTTCACGGGGATTCTGTTTGCCTATACCTCCTGCTTCGCCAACAATGGCCAAAGCTTTGCAGGTCTGAGTGCGAACACTGCCTTCTACAACCTCACGACAGCATTAGCCATGCTGGTGGGCAGGTTCGGCTTGGCGATTCCTGCACTGGCGTTTGCCGCTCTGTTTGGTCGTCAGAGAAACACTCCTGCTTCGTTGGGAACTCTTCCAACTCATTCTTTTGTCTTCGGGGTGCTGCTCACGACCTGCTTGATAGTAATGGTGGCCCTGAGCTATCTTCCCGCCCTGGCCCTCGGTCCCGTGCTGGAGCGATTGCTCCTGGGAAGATAGAGCGCTTGAGATTCACGTCTCATATCTGGTTCAGTGTTTTTCCCCGAAAACCTCGGCGGTGAAGGCCTCGATGGTTGCGCCCTCTTGCCACGCATCCAGAGGCAAGCCGGCTTTGCGGCAGGTTTGTTCCAGGAACGTGATGCGGTCCCAGTGGTGTTCGGTGGGCACTTGCGGCAGGAGGAGGCCGCGATGTCCGGCCATGGTGATCAGCAAGCCGTGGCGGCCGATCTCGATGGCTTCGGCGGAAATGGGTTGCGGCGGCGACAGGATGCTGAGTTCGATTTCGAGATCACGCGCTTCCGGCAGCGTCACGGGATAGAAGCGCGTGTCCTCAAAAGCGGCGGCCCGTGCGGTGTCTGCCACGGCGCGGTACACCGGACTTACTGGCAGGACATAGCCTACGCAGCCTCGTAACTCGCCGCGCAGGTACAGCGAGGTGAAGGCGCCGCGCGGTTCGGAGAGATGATCGTTGGGTGGGTCGAGCGGGATCTCGCGCCGTTCGAGCGCGGAGAGGATGGAATCGTGGGCGAGGCGAAGCAGCAGGGCGCGCTCGTCTGGGGAAAACTCGCCTGGGGAGGACTCGCCAGACTCCACGGCAACGGGGCTAGGTCGAGGCAGCGACATCGCGGTCCGCTTGCGGCGGCGGCACTGGTTTCCTACGACGGCTGAGAATGAAAGCGCGGCGACGGCGCTTCACCACGCGCCGGTCAATCTTCGACCAGAAGGCGACAAAGTAGTCGATCGCCGACACCAGCGAAACACACACCATGAACCAGATCGCCGCCAGCGCGATCCAGTGGATGGGGAAGACGTAATGGCTGTAGACCACCCATTCTTTCCAGCGGTGGTCGAGGATCACAGCGACGACTGATACGATCTGCACCACCATCTTGAACTTGCCAAGTTCACTGGCTTCGATGGTAAAGCCCTCGGAAGCGGCGATGGAACGCAGGCCGCTCACCAGGAATTCGCGTCCGATCACGACCACGGCAATCCACGCCGGAACCAGGCTGGGATTCAACTGCACAAGCGTAACGAAGGCTGCTGCAATCAGAAGTTTGTCAGCCAGCGGGTCGAGCAGAATTCCCATGGTGGTGACCTGCCCGCGTTTGCGGGCAAGGTAGCCGTCAATCCCGTCGGTCATGGAAGCGGCGATAAACAACGCCGAGGCCAGCAATTCCTTTTCGCCGTTCACGCTGCTGAAGCGGCCGCTGGAAAGAATCCACATCAGCAGAGGAATGCTGAAGATACGGATCAGCGTGATGGAGTTGGGCAGGTTCACACAACGGGGTGGCTCCGGAGGCTGGGCCGGGATCCAGATTGATTATGCTCCACGGCAAGGGGGAACGCAATGGAAGGAGATTACCGGAGTTTCCGTAGAGACGTAGCTTGCAACGTCTCTGCCGGTGGGCGGCAATCAGGTTGTGCAGGCAGAGACGTTGCAAAGCTACGTCTCTACGAAATTATTTTGGCGCGGGCGCAGCCTTAGGTTGCTTGGCAATGATCAGATCCTTGATCTTGTCGTAGGTGGCCTGCGGAACGATTTTCTTCTGCACGAGTTCGTTCTTGGCGCGGTAGGGACGTCCGTCGATGATCTTCTGCGAATAGGCGTCGCCGATGCCCGGCAGTGCTTTCAGCTGATCTTTGGTTGCGGTGTTGATGTCGAGTTTGTCGGCGGCGGCGGGCTTTGCCGCCTGAGCTGGGGTCGCAAAGGCCTCAGGTTTTGAGCCCGGCTCGCCATTCGGGTATTGCTGGGCGGCGCCGAAGCTGCTGACCAGCGAAAGGGCAAAGACGAGAACCGCGATTTGCGCCATCAGTTTTCGTTCGATCGATTTCATAAGTCCTCCTTCGAACCGTACCTCTCAGGGGCTAAAGCCCCGGCCCTATTCGGCTCTTTACGGCGCGGCTTGAAGCCGCGCCCTTTCAAGACAAGACAGAATCGTGAGTTTTTCCGCAGCCTCTGAAGCCGCGCCCTTTCAATACTGCCGCCCTTCCCAATCCGACTGCTCGCTACGCGTAAATGCCGCGCTGGCGAATGGTGTAAGCCACGCGGTCGATCGCCAGCATGTAGGCGGCGATGCGGTTGTTGACCTTGTGCGTCTCGGCATAGCGGACGACGTCTTCGAACGACGACTTCATGATGGCGTCCAGTTGCTCGTTGACCACCGACTCTTTCCAGAAGTAGCCCTGGCGGTCTTGCACCCATTCGAAGTAGGAAGTGGTGACGCCGCCGGCGTTGGCCAGAATGTCGGGGATGACGAAGACACCTTTGTCGGTGAGGATATCGTCGGCGGCAGAGGTTGTAGGACCGTTCGCTCCCTCCGCCAGGATGCGGCACTTCACGCGGTCGGCGTTGCGGCTGGTGATGACGTTCTCGGTCGCGGCGGGAATAAGGATTTCACAGTCTTCGACGAGCAGGTCGGAGGTCTCGCATTTTTCCGCGCCGGGGAATCCGTGGACGGTGCCGTTTTTCTGGCGGAAGTCCACCAGCGCTTTCAGGTCGATGCCATTCTTGTTGTGCAGGCCGCCACCAACCTCGGCGATACCGATGATCTTGTAGCCTGCCTGATGCATCAGCAGAGCGGCATTGGAGCCCACGTTGCCGAAGCCCTGCACGATGACGCGGGTGCTTTCACGGCTGAGGCCCAGCTTCTGGCAGGCTTCGTCGCAAACGATCATCACGCCGCGTCCGGTGGCTTCGCGGCGTCCGCGGGAACCGCCAATGTTGATCGGCTTCCCGGTCACGCATGCCGTGACGGTCTGGCGCATGTGCATGGAGTAGGTGTCCATCATCCACGCCATGATTTGTTCGTTGGTGTTGACGTCGGGGGCAGGAACATCTTTTTCGGGGCCGATGAATTCGATCAGTTCGGAGGTGTAGCGGCGCGTCATGCGCTCGACTTCGCCCATCGACATTTTGTGGGGATCGCAGATGACTCCGCCCTTGGCTCCGCCAAAGGGAATGTTGACCACGGCGCACTTCCAGGTCATCCAACTGGCCAGGGCGCGCACTTCGTCGAGGGTGACGTCAGGCGCGTAGCGGATGCCGCCCTTGGCCGGACCACGCGCGATCGAATGCTGCACCCGGAAGCCGGTAAAGACTTCGAGGTGGCCGTCATCCATCTGCACCGGGATGTAGACCGTGAGCTCACGGTTGGGATAGCGCAGCACCCGCCACAGGCCCTCGTCAAGATTGAGTTTCTGGGCAGCCAGGTCAAACCGTGCCCGCTGCGACTCCCACGGATTGCTTTCTTTATCCACGTGCGGGGGCGTCATCGTTGTCGTCATAGAGGTAGTCTCCGGAATGAATGCACGTCGGGATCGCAGCTAAATGCCTGTCCTCGCCGGGACGCTTCCCGGTCGGGCGGGCAAACGTTCCGAGTATATGAGCGGGGACGGTTGGGAAGCAAGGCGGAGGGCCAGATGGAAATGGTGCGGTTTGACTTCTAGACCCTCAGTTCCACAGCGTCATCCTGACCGGAGCCGTTTTTCAGGCGGAGGGAAGGATCTTGCGCGCAGGCCGGTGGCGCGTTCTGGGACGCTCCGCGCGAGATCCCTCACCCGGCTGAACTGCGCCGGGTTCGGGATGACGCCTCCAAAGATCAAACTGCACCACTACCGGCCAGATGGAATCCCATTGTGAAAATGGCCTAGCCAAAGTCTGCCATCACACGGCGTACACGGAAAGCGCTGCGTCACGGTGCGGGTGGTAGAGCGCCAAGCTTCTTTCTTATGTCAGGAGCGGCTTTGGAATCGGGCGCGAGTTCCAGGAATTTTTCATAGTCCTTCCGGGCCATGGAGCCGCTAGCGTCGGTATTGAGCCTGGCAAGCGCGTCGCCCCGATTCAGGTACGCGATGGCTCGTTTCGGGTCGATCTCGATCGCTTTATCAAACCACTCGAGGGAAAAGTCCAACTCGCCCTCTTTGTAGTAGGCAAAGCCGACATTATTGGGATACTCCGCATTGCTGGGATCGAGGTCCGCAGCCTTGATGAACACCTCTCCCGCGTCTCTGTATTTTCCTTTTCTCATCAGCGCCACGCCGTCGTCATTCAGTTCGGCCGCGTTCTGAGCCATGGTGAGAGGTGATTCCCGGCCGGCATTATGCTCAAAGGGAACGTAGGCTCCGTTCACCAGTTTGAAAACACGGTCTTTGCCATCCGGTACCCAACTCTGGACCGCAATCTCGACGGGGCCATGCTTGCCTTGAGGGAGCATGGCCGCGTCACCCACGTGGATTTCCTCGCCGAGGATCGCGCACACTCCGTCGGTCTGATCGAAAGGATAGATGGGCTGCACAGAGCACTTTTCCTGACGCGTAATTTCATGGCCTTCCTTATCAAAGATCACCAGCTCCTCCGGCGAACAGCTGTGTGCTCCGCATGTGTCCGAATGCCACAGGAGTTCGTCCCATCCGTCGCCGGTTACGTCGGCCAGTTCCAACTGTCCGTGAGGGTTCAGCAAGGGTGAATCCCACAGCATTTGGTATTTCCTATCGCGCATCTCGCCGTAAATGATTCGGCCCGCTGTTCCCGAGGGCCAATCTTCCATCAACACGATCACCGAGTCCGGCGCATTGGGCTGCAGTTTGGCTTTGTAGAACCGGAAGTAGGGGCCGACCTCGACCTCATCGTCCGCTCCAGGAGCTCGTTGCGGCATGCCCTGCCCCGCCAGGTCTGCGGGAGAAAGCGCTTGCACTGGGGCTAAAGGGACCGTCCTCGCAGATTTCAATATTTCTGGAAGCAGGGCCCGCGCCTCCGCTTCTGAAATATTTTCAACAGATTCCACCTTTGGCTCGAACTTAATCCGTTTCCATCGCTGCTGCTCGCGGTACGGCCATGCGCTGAACTCCATGCCGGGAATGATGTAAACCCATTGCGCCGTTTCGAAGATTCGAATGCCTTCGGCTTGTGCTCCATCGGGCACGAAGAACAGTTTCGCCACGTCCGAGTCGAGCAGCCTCGCAATCCCATCGCGCGTGCTCGGGCACGGCAGATCGGCCACTGGAGGAAAAGTGATTCGTTCGCTCACCGGTTCCCAGTGTCCATCTACGACCCGGGGCGGTCGACCGATGGTGATCGGAAGAAGCCCATAAAGCACCGTGTGGGGAAACCCCGCAGCATATTTTCCAAATACTCGTTGCATGCACTCAAGCATCTTGTCCTGACCGGAATAGCTGTAATGTTTGACCGGCGCCGAAGCACCGCTCGACTGCGCAAGCAGTGGAGCCAGTGCCAGGGCGTGAACGGCCAGGAAGCACAAGAAGTTATTGCAGGCTTTGCCGCGCATAAGCGTTTGCCGGGTGCTCCGTCCTAGCGCTTTTTTGCAAGGCGGGTACCATTGCTGCTGTCACCATGTTTCTCTAAAGTCAAGTCTACCTCCGCATACTTCAATGTCCACGAGAGTAGACATCTTTCCCACAGGCTAACCTGCGGCAAACACGACTACACAAGAATACGCAGTCGCAGAGTCAACAACTTGCGCGCGGCAATTCCGCCGGCGGGGAAATTGGTCAATTGCCATTGAGCGGTACCTTGCGCTGCAACTCATCGATGAAGTTTTCGAGAAAGATCACGTGGCTGGCGTCCTGTTGAGTTGAGCCTCCGGCAGAGGTGGCAATGGCGAGGCGCTTTCCGTCGGGGGCAACGTCGTACTGGGCGCCAACTGATCCGCTCAGCGTGAGAGCTACGCTCTGTCCCGACCAGACACGCGGCTTTTCCGCGACGAACGAGTCTCCCTTGCCCGAGTAGCTGGCCACCATAATCCGATCGTCCGGGACATCAAAGTAGAACAAATCTTTGCCGTTTTGAGAAAAGATAGGGGCCGTTCCGCCGTTGGTTGAGATTTGCCATTGACCGCCCTTGTCCGGAAAGGCGCGCACGAAGACCTGGGAGCTTCCCGACTCGTTGGAGCTGTAGGCCAGCCAGTGTCCGTCAGGGGAGAAACTCGCACCCCGGTCGCCGAAAATCGTACGCTGAAACAACTCCGGTTTCCCGGCTTTCAATTTTCCCCCTTCTCGCTCCACCGGCAGGGTCCAGAGTTCGAATCCTTGCGGACCCGATTGATAGAAGGCAAGAGTCGTGCCATCGGGTGAGAAGGCCGCGGGATATTGGAATTCCTTGCTCATGGTCAAAGGCTCGGGCCGGCTGCCCCCGTCCGAGCGTGCAAACGACATGCCATCGCCCGCCTGATACACAATGTACCGGCCGTCGGGCGTCCACACCGGGTGCGTTCCATTCTTTTCGCCGCTCAGCGGAGACAACGTATCCCGGCGAATGTCGTAGATCCAAATCCCGGATCGCGAGTCATCGTTCGCCACCGCGAGGCGGTGGCCATCGGGAGAGAAGTGGGGATTTACGAAGAGACCAGGCTTGTCGAGCAGCGGCTGCGACTTGCCCTCTGCATCCAGCCATTGGATCACCACACGCGAGGCGTCGATGTCGCGGCTTCGGTACACCAGCGTTCCGGTGCGCGAAAAGCTCAGCTTGGCGGAGCCAAACATTGCAGAATAAGAAACTTGCTGCAACACGGGGATGGGTGAGCCAATGGTCTCCAGCTTCTGAGGGTCGAATCGAACCGCGAACAGTGTTCCCCGGCTCACATAAGTCAGGTAGCCCTTATCTCCGGAAGCAGCCAGATACTGCCCATAGGTTCCTCCATTCTGCAACACCTTCCTGCGGTGGTCCGCCAGCGTGACCACTTCAATTTTCGCATCGTCAAAACCGACAGTGTGATTTTCCGCGGTGAACAGAACCGCCTTGGCGCCGGGCAGGACTTGCGGCCAGCGATGAGTCCGTTCTTCTCCCTGAAGTTCGGTGACCTCGGTGGGAGTGCCGCCAGTGGAGGGCACGCGTGACAATCCGCCAGAGACGCGCAGGCTCGCGACGATGCTGCCGTCCTCACCCCAATCGGCCCCGGTGTAAGAGGAAGCGGCGTCGCACAACGGGATCTCGGCGCCGCCCTCCACCGAGATTTTTCTGATCTTCCCGCCGGCGACAAAACCGAGCCAGTCCCCATCGGGGGAAAAGAAAGGGCTGGTCGCACCGGCCGTGATGGTGAGATCGGTCGCTGCCGGTTGATCAAGCCTGCGCGTAAAAAGATGTCCGTGGGAAAGGTAGGCGATGCGGGTGGCGTCGGGCGAAATAATGACGTCGGAGCCGCCCAGAGCATTCAGGGAAACGTCGTGGCCCAGGTCCACCTCCAGGCGTACGAGCGGTTTCAATGGCGCAGGCCGCGTTGCGCGAAACGCCCTCCAGAAAGCACCTGCCGCGGCGACGGCCAGCACTGCCACTGCAATCCAGGGCAGCCACCGGCGCTGTCGGGCAGAACTCGGTGGGGTGCTGACGTCGCTGGGCGCTTGCGCGATCCACTCCAACTCTGCTTTCAGGTCGCGAGCGTTTTGCCAGCGATTCTCCGGGTCCTTTTCTAAACACTGCTTCAGCACTCGATCTAATGCTGGTGGCGCGAGCGCGCCAATCGACGGGGCCGGGCGCTCCATGATGGCTGCAATCACCGTGGCGGGAGAAGAACCATCGAACGCGCGCTTCCCGGTCAACATTTCGTAGAGCACCAGGCCGAAGGAGAAGATGTCGCTGCGCGCGTCGATTTCCTGCCCCGTGGCCTGGGACTGCAATTGCTCGGGAGACATGTAGTAGAGCGTGCCCACAATCTCGTTCTTGCCAGTGAGCGCCATGGTGAGCGTGGCATCGCTCGGAGGGTTGGAGCCCGCTCCGATTTTGGCGAGTCCGAAGTCGAGCAGTTTTATTCCGGATTTCGTGACCAGGATATTCGCTGGCTTAAGGTCGCGGTGAGTGATGCCCTTGCGGTGTGCGGCGTCGAGCGCGTCACAAATCTGTGCGGCGTACTTCAGCGCCTGCTGCAGGGGCAATGGTCCCTTCAGGGGCACGCCTTCAATGTATTCCATCACCAGATAGTTCGGCCCGACATCGTGCAAGGTGCAGACGTTGGAATGGTTCAGGGCGGCGACCGCGTGCGCTTCGCGCTCGAAGCGCTCGGAGAACTGCTCGTGGGAAACTTTGATGGCGACGACGCGATTCAGCCGCGGGTCGCGGGCCTTGTAGACTTCTCCCATGCCGCCCGCGCCGAGGGGCGCGGTGATCTCGTAGGGGCCCAGCCGGGTTCCGGGAGCCAAGGACATAAAGATCGAACGATTGTACCGCGCTGGGTGGGTAGGGAATGGACCGGCGACTGGAAATTGACCCACTGTGAGGCAGGGCCTGGGCTTTTGATCTCGTCGAAACCATAGACACAGAGGGTGCCCCATCCTTCGCGTACTTTGCGAAGGGTGGGAGCGGGAATGTCCACCCCACAAAACGAACCGAAGTGGTGTTGGCAGCATCGCTACCCGCCCTTGCAAAAAGCGCAAGGACGGGCCACCCTCAGTCTTGGTTGCCCTAGTGCATTTCGTTCAGTTTCCGTTTCACCTCAGCCAGAAGCTTCGGCGGCAGCGCGGTGTAACCCTCTTGTTCAGCGAGCGTCTGGCCATCGGAATAGGTCCAACTCAGCAAGTCGCCCAGGGCCGCGGCCCGCGACGAATCCGAAGTCCTGGCCCGCAGATAGATCCAAGTGAAGCTGGTGATGGGGTAGGAATCGGTTCCGCGCGCGTTGACCAGCGATGCGGAGAAACTTCGCCACGTCGGCGATTCCACCTCTTCGCACGCGGCCGCAAGTCCGCGCGGAGAAGCCTTGACGAAGTTGCCGGCGGCGTTTTGTATTGCCGCCTGCCGGATTCCGTCCTTGACCGCATACTGATACTCCACGTACCCAATGGATCCGGGCTGGTGTTTCACTTTGTCAGCCATGTCGGAACTGCGTTCAGCCGCCTCACCGACAGGCCACTTCGGAGACGCGCTGACGCCGACCTGGGCGCGAAATTTCGAGCTCGTCCTCGAAAGAAAATCGCTAAAGACGTAATTCGATCCCTTGCCGGCAGGACGCTGAATCACGTGGATCGCCATGCTAGGCAGGGTGACATCGGGATTGAGCTTGGCAATCTGCGGCGCATTCCATGTTTTCACCACGCCGAGAAAAATGTCCGCCAAAACTTCCCCCGACAGCCGAAGCTCCTGATTGACACCGGGAAGGTTGTAGACCGGCACGATGGCGATGAGCACTGCGGGCAGTTCAAGCAAGCCATCTTCCTTGCGCTGACTCTCGGTAAGCGGCGCCTCGCCGGCGCCAAAGTCACCCGATTCATGAGAGATTTGCTTGATCCCTTCCTCGGTTCCAACCGGGAGATACCGCATCTGAATCTTCGGATTGCGCTTCCCGTACTCTTGTCCCCACCGGTTATACAGCGGCGCCGGCACGGTCGAGCCAGACCCGACCAGAACCAGGGCCTGCTGTGCATAAGCCGGGGAAACGAGCAGCGCGAGCGCGAGCGAGAACGAGAACAACCACATACACGTTGTCGCCAGCGCAGAGCGCCGAGAGCGTACATTGGATTTACGACGTGCTCCAGGTTCTACAAGCTTCATAGAGTATGTCTCCGTTATGTTTGAAATAAGTTTTACTTAGAACTTCAAGTCTCAAAACTTCAGCTCTTAAAACTTCAGCTCTTAAAACTTTAAGTCCAGCCCGGCCGAGACTCCCATCAGGTTGCCTCCGGTCCAGCAGTGCGGATTGGAGGGAGCGAAACCTCCGGTCGCGTCAGACGCGTCGTGACAATCGGTGGTTACGCTTCGTCCGCCCGCGCCGAGGTCATAGTGCGCCGCCGGTCCATTGGCGGTCAGCGCCCAATCCACATAAGCGGTCAGATTCTTGCTGAGCTGATTCTTAAGCGCGAAGGTGAACAGGTTTGCGGTGTTGTCGGCGTGGGACCCGGCAGCGGCGTCGGTTGTGGGATTGCCGCCCGGAGGCACGACGGTCGAATCGTTGTGCTGCCCAGGATCTCCCGGCGTGCGGAAGGCGTGTGCCCAGCCAAAATGCGCGCTGTAGTTATGGCCCAGTTTCTGGCTGGCGACAAACCATGTCCCCAGGCGCTGTCGCTCATTTTGGAATTGCAGGTCGTAAGGGACATAGCGATGCATGGTCTCAAAAATGCCGCCCAGCGTGGTCTTTGTCGGGAACGCATACATCATTCCGATCTTGCCGGCATCTTCGTCGGCGACGTCCTGAGCCACCAGCATCTGCGAGTAGGCGTTGCCGGAAGCGTAGATCCCGGTGATGTCGCTCGACCGGTTTACGTTGTGATGCCGCTCATAAGCGCTGGTGAGGTAAAGAGCGCCTTTCGTATACGACAGGCTGACGCTGGTCGCCGTACCGAACGATCCGTCGCTGCAGGTGACGGGCGTGATGCCGCCGCTGCCGGGGATATTGCCGCCGGTGCAATCGGATTCTCCCGCGGCGATGTTGTCGCTGTTGTCGGCGCGATTCTGCCCGGGTGAGACCAGCGCGTCGATGACCACGCCGCGCCAGTTGGGCGATTGGTACCAGATGGAGTGATCGAGCCGCGTGCCGAACTCAACCCGGTTGTCGCCGCCGGTGTTGGCCATGACGACTTGATAGTCTCCGATCATGGCGAAAAAGGGATTGAACTTCGCGGTCGAGTTTTTGTAGGGAGCGTCGGTCTTGCCCAGCATGAGCGATCCCCAGTTCGGCGAGGAGAGTCCCAGGAAACTGTTGCGCGAGGTCAGGCCGCCCTTCACGACATTGCTTTGATTGGAGTTAGTTTCAGCGGTGCCGGAGGTTGCCGCGATATCGAGCTGCGTTTCGAGTTGGTAAATAAAGTTGAAAGGCAATCCCTTCAACGACTGGAAGCCACGCACTCCGATGTAGGAAAGGTTGGTGGAAAGGTCGGGCATCCATCCCATGTTGCCGACGGGAGGATTGCCGTCGGGGCCGAGCTTGCCGCCTAGACCCTTGGTGATCACGTCGGCCGAGACGTCAAGATTGCCATAGGTGGTGAACTCGCCGCCGGGGACGTAGAACGTCATGCGGTCGCCGGGCTTGCGCTCGAAAAAGCCGTGTGGGGCGTTGGAGTTCGCGACGAAGTGCGAGGCGCCGATGGCAGGTGGCGCCGCTTTCGGAGCCGCAGTTTCCGGAGTCGCGGTTTGCAGGGTCGCGGTTTGCTGGGCGGGATCGGCCTTCTGATCGATCTTCTGCTGCAAGAGCTGAATCTGTTGCGTCAGGGCAGCCGCCTGTTGCTGTAAGGCCTGAACTTGCGCCTTCAGATCGGCGTCCTGCTGGGCCCAGCAGGTGGGTGTGGCCAGAGCCGCGCTGATCAGTGCCAGCGCGATCGAATTGTATGTCCTCATGCACCTTTCTCGGGGGAACAGGATTTCTTTAACAGCGTAGAACTAATGAACCTATCATCAAATTTGCAAAACGAAGGCATTACGTCGGTAACTGAGGCAGTTTCGCGATGCCGGGTGAGTCCATCAGGAAACGATCCGAGCTACAGCAGAATCTCCATGCCCTCGGCGGCGGCGCGAACTCTGGGATAGTAGTTCCGCGCGTCCTGCACCACTTTGTCGACGATGGCGTCGGTGTGGTCCGGGTCGTGGTGGTAGAGAATCAGTTCTTCCGCGCCGCTCTCCATCACTACGTTGACGGCTTCGCGCCAGTGGCTGTGTCCCCAGCCGCGGCGGCGGGCTTCGTACTCTTCTGGCAGATATTGCGCGTCGTAGATGAGGATGTCGGCGCCTTCCGCCAGCTTGCGCACGGCTTTGTCGAAGTCTGGGTCGCCGGGCTCGTTGTCAGTGGCATAGACCAGCACACCTTCCTTGGTCTCCAGACGAAAGCCCATGCATCCCTGCGGGTGGTTCAGCCACGCAGTCTTGATCCGGGTGCCGTCAGCCATGGGCAGGCAGCCATTGTCGATGTTGTAGAAGTCGCGCTTCCCCGTCATCTGGTCAACATTGACGGGAAAGTAGGGCGAAGCCATCTGCTCGGCCATGACCTGCTCGAGACCCCTGGTCCGGCTGGACGAATGGAAGAAGAGCTGGCTGTTGGGATTTTCATACAGCGGGCGGAAAAAGGGCATGCCCTGAATGTGGTCCCAGTGGAAATGCGAAACGAAAACGTGCGCGGCGAAGGAACGGTCGCCGAACTCGCGTTTCAGTTCGTGCCCCAGTATGCGGAATCCGGTGCCGCAGTCGAAGATGTAGATCTGATCTCCCAGACGGACTTCGACGCAGGAGGTGTTGCCTCCGTAGCGCAGGTTCTCGGCCTGTGGAGTGGGCGTGGAACCGCGGACGCCCCAAAACTTAATTCGCATAAATCGGTGCTGCGTAAGCCGTAATCTTCGACTTGCCGTCAATTTCGAGTGCGATCCCAGTTCGTTCTCCGGGTGCGGAGAAACACTCCAACTTGGCGGAAGCCCAAAATGTTCATAATACTCGGGATATCCCTGATTTTAACGTGTGCGCAGAGTCCAACAAGTGACCAAAGTTTCGGGGGCGGGCGCGAAATGGGGCTGGGCCGAACGCAATTGGCAAGGTGCAGCACGGTCACGGACGAAAAAGATCGTCAACCACAAAGGACACGAAGTTGCACGAAGGAAACACATCCAAAATGAAGTCCTTTGTGATACTTCGTGCCCTTGGTGGTTGATGCTCTGGTCATAGCGTCGAAGCACGAGTGCGTCGCCTATAATAAACAACCCGCGGTTCGGTGCGCGACAGGATTCCCTGCGAGTGCGAGCGCCGGCTTTTGCGGCTTGGATCGCAAACGATGCTGCAACCCGACTTCAAAGAGTTTTCCCGGTTGGCCCGAGAGGCTACGCTGGTCCCGGTGGTGAAATCCGTCAGCGCCGATTTGCTCACGCCGGTCTCCGCGTTTCTCGCCATCGCGGAGAAAGAACCCCACGCGTTCCTGCTGGAGTCGGTGGAGCGGGGTGAGCAGATCGGGCGCTACACGTTTCTCGGGGCGCGGCCTTACATGCGGGTGAAGGCCCGCCAGGGCAAGGTCGAGATCGAGCGCGGTCGCCGGCGCGAAGTGGTGCGAGACAATGTTTTTCAGGTGGTGAAGCGGTTGCTGCGGGAGCACCGGCCCGCGAGTGTTCCGGGGCTGCCTCCATTCACCGCGGGAGCCGTCGGATATTTTGCCTACGACGTGGTTCGCCAGCTGGAAAAAATTGGCGAGCATGCCAAAGATGACCTGTCGCTGCCCGACGCCGAGCTGATGTTCTTTGATCGTTTGCTGGCGTTTGATCACCTGCGGCACCAGATCCACATCGTCGCCACCGCTGATGTTGAGCAAGAGAGTCCGCGGCGTGCGTATGACCGGGCGCTTCGCGACATTGCGGCGCTGGAACGGAAACTTGCAGCGGGACTGAGTCCAGCCCTGTGGCGCAAGTCGGTGAAGGCCAAGACGGGCAAGCTCAAAGTTCATTCTGTCACGCGGCGCGAGACCTTTCTGCGCGGGGTGGAACGCTGCAAGGAGTACATTGCCGCGGGCGACATTTTTCAGGTAGTGCTTTCGCAGCGGCTCGACTTCACTCCAGAGGTTGCGCCCTTTGATCTGTACCGGTCGCTGCGGCAGGTGAATCCGTCGCCCTACCTTTATTTCCTACGATCGGGCGACACCCACATTCTCGGTTCTTCTCCCGAGATGCTGGTGCGGGTGACGGGACGAAAACTGGAGTACCGGCCGATTGCGGGTACGCATCCGCGCGGTCGCGATGAGGCCGAGGACTTGCGCCTTGAGCAGCAGATGCGCACCGACGAAAAGGAACGCGCCGAACATGTGATGCTGGTCGACCTTGGCCGCAACGACCTGGGGCGGGTGAGCGAGTACGGCTCGGTCAAGGTGAAAGATCTGATGTACGTGGAGCGGTATTCGCACGTGATGCACCTGGTGTCGGCTCTGGAAGGCACGCTGCGCAAGGATCTGGACGCGCTCGACGCTTTCGCCGCGTGCTTCCCAGCGGGGACGCTCAGCGGGGCGCCCAAGGTGCGGGCCATGCAGATCATCGAAGAATTAGAGCCCACGCGCCGCGGCATTTACGGAGGAT
>Ga0209517_10005491_pt1 | contig 16136 bp, 16 predicted proteins | sample PeaSoiMetSII2010_FD_187695 | JGI IMG/M metagenome (GOLD analysis project Ga0209517, IMG submission 187695) | Peat soil microbial communities from Weissenstadt, Germany - SII-2010 (SPAdes) (version 2) | ecosystem: Environmental > Terrestrial > Soil > Wetlands > Peat | place: Germany... | reverse complement strand
TGAGACTTCGTCATTCTTTCGTCATTCGACATTAGGAATTCGTCATTCGCGCAGGGCGTGTCTCTGTGTGGTTAAATCGATTCCTTTCAGGCCCTTGGCCGCATGGCCAACGCAGGACCGGGTTCGGCCGTGGTCCGACCAAATCCGGGTAGATCCGACTAGATCCGACTAGATCCGACCGAAAAAAATTCCCCGCACGCCGCGAAACGCGAGAAGCCCCGAAACTCATGCCGCTCGGCTCCTATTCGCCTGCCCTCCATTCGTTTGCCACGATGGTTGCTCGGGCTCCTAGGGGATATTCAAGGTCAATTCAAACACAATAACTCTGGCCACTCTCAGCTTGCGCCGCTGTTAACTATGGGGCATAGAAGTGGACCGGCGGAGGTCCTTCTCAATAGGGCCAGAGGGGGGCAGTTGCCTTCCTACGCCGACGCAACCTGCTGCGGTCGGTGGGCCGACTTGGGCGCGCGATAACAACAGGCCCGCCCCTGGGCTGAACATGAATGCCATGAAATTGAAACTAATAACGGCCTCCGCACTGGCGCTGGCGCTCGGTGCCGCCCTGGGCCGGGCTGAGCCAACTCTCACGGTGGGGGATAAAGCGCCTCCTTCCCCCAGTGGCGAATGGGTTCAAGGCGAGCCAGTCAAAGCCTTCGAAAAGGGCAAGGCCTACCTGCTCGAGTTTTGGGCCACCTGGTGTGGCCCTTGCCGAGCTTCCATCCCACACCTGAACGAGATTTACGAAAAATACAAGGACAAGGGCTTGATCGTCATCGGCCAGGATTGCTGGGAGCAGAACGATGACCAGGTGGCGCCCTTTGTGAAGAAGATGGGCGACAAAATGACCTACCGGGTCGTACTCGATGACAAGCGGGACAATTCCAAAGGGCAAATGGCTGAAGCCTGGATGAAGGCGGCGGACCGCAACGGAATCCCCTGCGCCTTCCTGGTGGACAAACAGGGTGTAATCGCGTGGATAGGCCATCCCATGGAACTGAAGGAGACCGCGATTGAGGAAGTTTTGGCCGGCAAGTTCGACGTGGCTAAAGCCGCTGGAGAATACCGTCAGCAGGCCAAGAACGAGGAGCAGGTGCAGACCATTTCAACGGAGATCACCCTTGCTATGCAGAAAAAGCACTGGGAGGAAGCTATGGCCAAGGTCGATGACCTCGAAAAGCTTTTGCCCACGAAAGCGGGCGCCAGCCTGGACATGCTGCGGTTTAATATCCTGCTCAATAAAGGCGACTATCCAGCGGCCTACAAACTGGCGGCGCAGGTGAGCGAGGCCCACAAAGACGAGTCGCTGCTTCAAAACGAGCTGGCTTGGAAAATCGCCACCCAGCCCGGGCTTGTCCAGCGGGACCTTCCGCTGGCGGAAACCATCGCCACCCGCGCCAATGAGGCTGCTCAAGGCAACGAAGCCGGGATCCTTGATACCCTGGCCCGCGTCTTGTTTATGGAAGGCAAGAAGGAGGAAGCCGTCCAAAGAGAGACCAAAGCCGTAGAATTAACCCAGGGCAAGGAGAAGGATGCCCTGCAAAAAGTCCTCGACAGCTACAAGCGGGGGGAACTGCCCGCGGCTGAATAAGCTTATGGAGGCTATTCTTTGACGTCAACCGTCTGTCCCGCGACTTGCCCCATGATCCCGGTGAGTTGGCTGCCGTGGAGTGTTACCTTCAACATCGAGCCCAGCCCGGCGCCCGTGCCCTTCAGGTTGAGTTTGGATTCGCCGGTGTTCGACGTATAGGTGCCGGTGAAGGCGAAGGGATATGTCTGCCCGGTCTCCAAGGTAACGGTCCCTATTCCGCTCAGCTTGTCGCCTACCGCCTCGGCGAAGTTCAGCACCAAGGTCCACGTGCCGTCGCCCAGATCGGAAGGAAGGGTGTCCGTGATTGGCTTGGTTTCAGTGATCGAACCCAAGCCGGTGGCGGCCGCGCTCTCGACGACACGCCCAGACACCTGGCCGGCCTTCGCGTCAAACTTGAGGGCATAATTGGCCTTGGCGGTAAAGCTGCGTTCGGCGGCCGGATGTTTCGAGTTGCCCACAACGGTGCGCCCCGACAATGTCACTGAGAAGGTCAGACGCGCAACCCCTTTGGAGGAAGTGACCGAACCTCTGGTCACATACTTCGCATCAAAGGTGTTGGTCTCCGGCTGAGTAACGTCGGGAATCAGCGTAACCAAGGTGATGCCGGACCCCGCTAGCTTGCCCCGGCCATCTTGCGTAAAGGAGTCGGTGAACGAAACCTCCGTGCCATTGGTTTGTCCTCGGGAGACCTTCACGACATTCAGAGTAATAGTCTGCAGTTCGCCAGTTAGCTGGCTAAAATCCCAGAGCACATTGGTCGAACCCGTGATCTGGTTGGTGATTGAGCCCGCGGGTTGTGCGGAACTGATTTGAGCGGCGAGAGCCGCCAGGCTAACGATGCTAATCGTTCCTAGAACTGGTTTTTTTGTTTTCATGGTCGTCAGTTGAGCCTGTCAGGAGGCGGTCTTTCGAGGCCCGCCGCGCCAACAACGAATCTCCTGCAGGACGAATTGCGTTATAGAGGGTGTTACGAGTTTCGGTGTAAGTGCTTGATTTTGCATAGCTTGCTCCGGAAAAAGGTAAGTTCGAATCGTGCGAGGGGGCAGTGGTTTCCTGCGGGTAGCAGGAACCGCACGGAAAGCCCTGCAACCACTGGCGTTTCCACGAGTCGGTGCTTTGGCAGTAATGCTCAACCAGTCTGGACGAAAAACCACAGCGATACTCATTTCAACCAATGAACTCAAGGGTTGGCATTTTGAAACTCGTAACACCCTCTTATAGGGTTTTAAGGAAAGGAGGGTCAACATCTTTTGCGCTCTAAAATCTCCGCGGCGCTGGTGACCTCGGGTGGGGTGCTGCGGGTCACAGACTCTCCCGCTGCGGGAGGAGGTTTCATTGAGCATTGAGCTCGCGACTCGCGCGCTACGCTGAAAATCATTAGCTGCATTTTTGGTCGTCACGCGCGGTGGTCCTTGCTTAAATCGCGGGGATGGAAGTAATCATTCAGCCGAACCCGGAGTCGGCGGCCACGCTGGTGGCGCGGGTGGTTGCCCGCGATTTGCGGGTGAACCCACACCTGGTCCTGGGCCTGGCTACGGGCCAGACGATGGAACGGGTCTATCGCCGCCTCGTGCAAATGCACCGCGAGCAGAAGCTCGACTTCTCGTTGGCGAGCACGTTTAACCTTGACGAGTACGTAGGTCTCGCAGCCTACCATCCGAATTCGTACCGCCATTACATGGAGGAACACCTCTTCCGCCATGTTAATGTGGACCCGCGCAACACCCACCTGCCCAATGGCTTAGCCAATGATCTGGAGGCCGAATGCCGTCATTACGAGGCCCTGATTACGCGCTTTGGCGGTATTGATCTGCAAATCCTCGGCATCGGCAAAGCCGGCCATATCGGCTTCAACGAGCCGCTCTCGGCGCTACGCTCGCGCACTCGTGTCAAGGCGCTCACCCCCACCACGCTCAAGCAGAACGCGCCGTTTTTCGGGGGAGAGGAGCACATGCCTCGGCGCGCCATCACCATGGGCGTAGGCACGATCCTGGAATCCCGCCGCTGCCTCCTGCTGGCCACCGGCGAGACCAAAGCCGAGGTCATTGCCAAAGCCGTGGAAGGTCCCATTACCAGCATGATCTCGGCCACCAGCCTGCAACTGCACGCGCGCTGCACGGTGGTGGTGGATGAGGCCGCCGCTGCGCGGTTGGTCGAGAAGGATTACTACCGCTGGATTTTCGAAAACGAGCCCGAGTGGGAGGAATTTAGGTAGGACTTCGCATTTCGTCCGCGATGGATTGCGACACCGCCTCCAGGCCCGCCTGCGGTTTGAGCTCCCGCCAGCGCAAATGCATCTGTCGCCGGAACCAGGTCATCTGTCGGCGGGAATATTGACGAGTGCGCACCTTCACAAGCTCGATGGTCGCCGGCAACGAGCGTTGCCCATGCAGAAATTCCACGACTTGACGATAGCCCAGAGCCTGCATCGCCGTGCGGTTTTGTTCCAGCCCCCGTTTGAGCAGTTCCCTCGTTTCGGCCACCAAGCCGCGACGAAACATTTCCTCGACTCGGGCGTCGATCCGCCGACCCAAATCGGAGCTTGAACGAGTCAGCCCAAAAGCCAAGGGCTCGGTGGGCGAACCTCCCTGCTCTCCGCTGGCGGCTGGCTGCTCGGAAGCGCTGGGCAATGGGCCAGAACCCTGCCCTGGCATCTGGGCTTCCCACTTGGCTCGCTGCTCCGAGAATGGCCTGCCCGTCAGGCGGATGACTTCGACGGCTCGCACCACACGACGCGGGTTTTGACGGTCGATCCTCTCGTACGTCACCGGGTCGCGTGCCGCCAACTCGCGCAATAGCTCGGCTAGGGGCGCGCTTTCCAGCTCCGCCCGCAACTTGGCATCCGCTGGTGGGGCGTGTCCTAATCCCTCAAAGAGGGCTTTGAAATACAGCCCGGTCCCACCACAAAGAATTGCCACTCGGCCGCGTGACGCGAGGTCTGCCAGGATCGGGCGGGCAAGCCGCACAAACTGGGCGGCGTCGAACGGCTCGGTTATGTCCACGACATCGATCAGATGATGCGGGACGCGGGCGCGAGCTGCCGTGCTCGGCTTGGCGGTGCCAAGGTCGAGCCCGCGATACACCTGCATCGAATCCACGGAAATAATTTCACCGCCGAGTGTTTCCGCCAGACGGAGGGCGACTTCAGATTTGCCGACCGCCGTGGGTCCAGCCAGAAGCACGGGCTGCATATCAGCCCTGCTTTAAGGCGGGGCGGGGCAAGAGCAGCAGGAGGAGCAGACCGCAGCCCAGCGTGACAATGCTCACCATTTGCGCGGGGGTGGCCCAGCCGCCTAGGTAATGTTGGTCAGGCGGGTAGTCGCCGCGGAAAATCTCCACAAAGGAGCGCAAGACCGAATAACCCACGAGGTAAGCGCCGAAGACCTGGCCATCGAATTTTTTACGCCGGTACAACCAGGCCAACGCCAAGTACAGGCCGAGGTTAAGCAGGGAATCGTAAACCTCGGTCGGATGAACGGGCGTGGCTGGCGAGCCCACGGGATGTGTTTCATGCCCTTCGGGAAAGGAAATCGCCCAAGGCAGATTGCAGGCGCGGCCATAGCAGCAGCCGTTCAGCAGGCAACCGATGCGACCGAACACCGAGCCCAGCGCAATGCTCGGCGCCACGACATCCGCCACTTTCCAAAGCGGCAGTTTTTTGAGGCGCAGGTAGAAGACGCCCGCCAACGTGGCTCCGATAAAACCGCCGTAATAGACCACCCCGCCGTGCCACACGGCGAAGATTTCCCCCAGGGGTCCGCCCGCGAATTGCTCCTTCCAAAAGGTAATTACATAGAGAGCGCGCGCGCCGATGATGGCGCCGGGAAGGAGCCAGAAGCCAAGGTCAGCGACCTTTTCCGGAGGCAGGCCATCGCGCACACCCCGCCGGCTGGCCGTCCACAGGCCCGCCACGAACCCGAGCGCCACCATCACGCCATACCAGTGGATGGCTAACGGCCCAAATCGAAAAGCAATCGGATGCACACTTCAGTGCTTGGAATCGAAACCCAAGTCAGAAAACCAACTTGTACCAACGCCGCCAGCGCGTCAAATTGTCCTTTGATCACAGAGGTGAGAAGTGAATCAAAACCCTCGTGCTTCGCGCATGAAGATCCGAATTTATTTTTGCACTGACCCTTACGCCCTGCTTCTTCATCATCTGAGTTACCTTTCGGACGGTTTCCGCGTCTGTAAATCCGGGACGCCCCCGGTGGTTAACCGTAAGTGGCATCCATGCGTCGATGAAGCGGGCAAAATTTTGCGACCTGGTTCCCGGCACTCGGTTCAGGCACAATGATCGAGTGTACGTGAAGCTGCAGACGAACCTGGCTAGAAACGAGGACCAGCGGCGCCTGGTTTTCCCGACCGACCTGGCCGTCGAGTTGATCGGCAAGCAGGAGGGACCTGCACCAGGTGGAGGTGAATCGCCCCCAGTGCCCAGGGACGGGACGCGGCGGCGCTAAGCGCTTCAGATGTCCCTTGACTTGCTCACCCTCTTCGGATTGTTCGCGGTAAGCGCGATGCTGCTTTGTTACGCCCTGGAGGCGCGTAGTCCATGGTTCATCTTGGGCTTTGCGGCTGCCTGTGTACTCGGGTCAATTTACGGATTTCTTCAGGGCGCTTGGCCCTTCGGCCTGGTCGAGGGGGTTTGGGCCCTCGTGGCCGCAAAGCGCTGGTGGCGGGCTCGCCAGTCGGCGCGGGTTGATCAACCCAGGGAGGACCGGGTCAGCGAACGGATGCATTAAAAAGCCCCGCCTTGGCCCCGGCGCGCAGGCGCGATCCATAGGGGGCTAGCGGGCTAGGGCAGGTGCTTCGAATACTTAAGCAACGCGGTTACTCCGTCCCGCCAGCAAGAGCGCGCCAACGTCTGCGGGACCGCAGAGGTTCTCGGCGCGGGTCTTTAGATCTTTGATCCTGACGCTGATCCCGTCCGAGGAGGTTGACTCGATCTTAATCGTATAGTTGGCGTGGAGTTCCTGGGCACGCTTGAATTGCCTATCCGATTTGGCCGCCATCAGTGGGTAGTCCACCGCCAAGCCGGCGGCGCGCAGTTCCTGTATGAGTTTGAGGGAAGGAGCGCGCAGGGCTTCCTCCTCGATTAGACAGAAGGCGTCAAGCTTAGCTTCAAACTTAGGCAAGAGTCCGCGTGCCTTTAGCAATTCCAGCAGCACGACGTCCCCCATGCCAAAGCCGAGAGCCGGCAGATCCACTTTGCCGCCGCTAATGAGCTTAACGAGGTTGTCGTAACGTCCGCCGCCTGCGATCGCGCGAAATTCCCCCTTGCGATCAAACGCCTCGAAGACCGTGCCCGTATAGTAGGCGAGGCCGCGGATGACGCCATAATCCACTTTGACGTAAGCCCCCAAACCCCGGGCCTCGAGGTTGTCCACCACAATTTTAAGATCGGCGACCGGTCGGCCTTCTTGAATGAAGGCCATGACTTCCACCAGCGAGAAGCCCAAACCAGCCAGTTTCTTCTCATTGATGGCCGGCTCTTCTCGCTCGAGTTTGTCGATGACCTGGTAGAAAGCGTATTCCTTCTCCGGTTGGCCCTTGCGTTGCCCAAAGAAGTCTCGCCAAGCCTCGCGGCTGCTCAGCCGGATAACAAAATCCGCCTCGTTCAAGCCAAAAGCACGGAGCGTGTCGATGAGCAGGGCGAGCAACTCTGCATCGGCAGCCGGGCCAGCTTCGCCGATGATGTCCGCGTTCAGTTGAAAATGTTCACGCAGCCGGCCTTTGCCGGGACGCTCGTAGCGGAACAGTTGCGGGATGGCGAACCACTTAAGGGGCTTGCGGTAGCTGCGCTCGCAAGCAGCTACCATCCGCGCCAGCGTCGGTGTCATCTCGGGCCGCAACGACACATCGCGCTCCCCTTTGTCTTTGAAATTATAGATTTGGCCGACGATTTCCTCGCCGCTTTTGGTCGTGAAAAGCTCAAGCGGTTCCAGCGGTGGGCCGTCATACTCGCGGAAGGCATAGCGGCCGGCGACCTTGCGCCATTGCTCGAAAAGATACTGGCGCGCATCGGCGCTCCACGAGCCGGGTTGGGGCAGAGGCTCGGGATAAAAATCACGAAACCCAGGCAGACGTTCCATAGATCAGGAGCCGTGGAGGCGCTGCACTCAGGCGGGCGGAGGTTGCTTGAGGCTGCTGGGCTTGGACAGCAATCCCAGGACGCCCAGCCGCATCTGTTTGCCCGCCCGAAACTTGACCACCGCCCGTTTGGGGATCGTCACGGTCTTGGTCGGCGAGCGCGGGTTGCGCCCCACGCGAGGATCTCGTACTCGAATGTCGAATACCCCGAAGTTGCGCAACTCGACTTTGATGCCCTCGGCCAGGGAGGCGGCAATGGCTTCGAGGCTTAATTCGAGCACCTTTTGCACCATTTGTTGTTGGAAGCCCGTTTTCTCGCTAACGCGCAAAACCAAATCGTGCTTTGTCAGGCTCATACTCTTGGGGTCGGACCATTATTGATCAACTGCGGCACGTATAGCTCTTGCCCCGCGGAAGATCAAGCGCCGAGTGAGCGGGCCGAGCAGGCCATTTCAAGAATGATTCGACTCGGTCCCAATCGCCAGTCGCAGACTCCCTAGCCCGCTTCGCTCAAGGCGCTCGATCAGGCCGGTGACGATGGCTTTGACCGCCCCTGGCCCTTCGAAGACCAGCCCGGTGTAGAGCTGAACGAGGGAAGCGCCGGCCGCGATTTTTTCCCATGCGTCGGCAGCCGTGAATATGCCGCCGACGCCTATGATCGGGAGGGATCCGTGGCTTTGCCGATAGAGGTGTCGAACGACTCGCGTGCTCTGGTCCCGCAAGGGATTTCCGCTCAGGCCGCCCTCCTGCGCGTAAATGCGCTGGAGCTCAGGCTTTTGTTCCGGGGGCCGAACGATGGTGGTATTGGTGGCAATAATACCCGCGACCTGGCGCGGGCCAACTAATTCCAGGATTTCGTCTAAAGCCTCGAACGAAAGATCCGGAGAGACTTTCACCAGAACGGGCTTGGGAGCGAGTCTAGGAACTTGGAGGGTGGCCGACGCGTTCGACGGCCTACCATTCTCAGCCGGGACGATCCGGTCGCGGGGCTCGCGAATGCTCCCCTTGGCAACAGCCTCGGTTTGGACTTCCTGGAGGGCCGCCAGGATGTCATCGAGGGCGGATTTGTCCTGCAATTGCCTGAGGTTGGGAGTATTGGGTGAGCTGACGTTGACCACAAAAAAATCCAAGTATGGCCACAAGGTCTGGAACGACTTGGCATAGTCCTGAGCGGCCTGGGCCAGAGGAGTGATTCTGGATTTTCCGAGGTTGATGCCCACGGGGTGGGCAGGCCAAAGTTCCTCTGCCCGCCATTCCGCCAAAGCTTGCGCCAGGGCCTCAGCACCGGGGTTGTTAAACCCAAGGCGATTGATGAGAGCTTGCTCGGCTACCACGCGAAACACGCGCGGCGACGGGTTGCCTGGCTGCGGATGCCAGGTCACCGCGCCCAGTTCCGAGAAGCCAAAGCCCAGGGCCGACCAGGCTGGGAGTGCCTCGGCGTGTTTGTCCATTCCCGCGGCCAACCCCACCGGGTTGGGAAAACTGAGCCCAAAGAGCTTGATGGGCAAAGGAGGTGCGCCGAAGATAGCTTTGACTGCATTGCAAATCAAAGCGTGTCGGCTGCTCCATCCCAGTGCGCGCATTGTTCGATCATGAATCCACTCCGGGTCCTGGGTGAACAAGAAGGGTCGAACCACGTGGCGATAGACCCAGCTCATAAGCAGCCTCCAGGTTTTCGGGCGCGGATTCGGACCATGAACCGCCGATTAAGATGAGCAGGAAGAGGACGGCAGTTCAGGGCAGGAGGGAACTGACGCCCTCGGTTCATGGCCGGCACCCACCCGCCGTTTCAGGCTCCGGAACGAATGCCGGGGTGGCTTGCGCGGCAGGTTCGTTCCCGGACCGGCTGAGGAGTTTCCGGTATGTGGCCATCGCTAGCAGCGGCCAACTATTCCGATAAATGTCGTATTTGAGGTAATAAACTTTGGGAAAACCAGTGCCGGTCGTTTCGTGTTCGGTCCAAGAGCCGTCCGGGTTCTGGCAGCGAATGAGAAAATCGATGCCGCGCTGAAGACTGGGGCGCCAGGGATCATCGAAGGCGCACAAACCCATCACGGCCCAGCCGGTTTGTGAAGCCGTGCTGGGGCCCTGCCCTTTGAATACCGGGTCGTCGTAGGTGTCGCATCTCTCACCCCAACCGCCGTCTTCGTGCTGAACGCTTTCCAGCCAATCGCGCGCCTTGAACAACCAGGGTTGGCGCATGTCAAGGTTAAGCGCGCGCAACCCGCGCAGCACCTGCCAGGTGCCATAAATGTAGTTCACCCCCCAGCGCCCGTACCACGAACCGTCCTCCTCCTGGTGTTCCCGAATAAACCGCAAAGCCTTTTGCACCTGCGGGTGGTCCAGGCTGTAACCCTCTTCACCAAGCAGTTCCAAAATCCGCGCCGTGATGTCAGCGCACTCGGGGTCGAGCATCGCGTTATGGTCGGCAAAAGGGACCTTTTCCAAAACGCCTTTCGTGCAATCCTTATCGAACGAGGCCCAGCCGCCGTCCTTGCATTGGAACGTCAGCATCCACTTTAGTCCACGCTGGACACACTCATCCCGCTTGAGCCGGTCGTCGGTGGGAATTTTGCGCAGGGCCAGCAAGACCATGGCGGTGTCGTCCACATCCGGGTTCCACTTGTTTTCGAATTCAAAGGCCCAGCCGCTCGGTTCCACCTTGGCTGGGTTTTTGTACTGCCAATCTCCGCGAAACCGAATCTCCTTGGCCATGAGCCATCCCGCGGCCTTCTTGAGCGCGGGATGATCAGCGGGCAGGCCGGATTCGCGCAGGCAGATCGCAACAATTGCTGTGTCCCAAACAGGGGAGCGACACGGTTCGATGCGCACGCTGTGTTCGGTCTCGTGCTGGAGCTTTTTGAGCTCCTGTTCGGCCCGCCGGATGTGCGGATGATCGTCAGGATACCCTAGCGCCTTGAGGGCGATCATCGAATTGAGAATGCCGGGGAAAATTGCCGCCAGCCCATCCGAGCCTTCGAACCGTTCCAGCATCCAGCGCTCGGCCGTTCGCAACGCCCGTTTCCGGAACGGATGGATGCCATTTTGAGCAAACCATTCCGCAAATTTATGGACGCGGTCCAACCACAGAAAGAAGTTGCGCCAGGTAAGCCGTTCCGGGTCGGGAGCCAGAGCCAGGTCGCGTTCGTGGATCCCTTCAGGGTAAAGCTCATCGAGACGGACGTTGTTCTTAAGCGGACGGGTGGGTTTGAAATGATTGATGATGGCCAGCGGCACGAGCATCGACCGGCTCCAAGAACTCATTTCGTTGAAGTTGACATAGAACCATTTCCCAATGAGGATGACTTCGCAAGGGATGGTCGGGACGTAATCCCAGGGGAACAAGCCCAAGAGAGCCAGGAACAGCTTCGAGAAGGTGTTCATCCGAGGAACCCCGCCCAGATTCTTGGCCACCTGCCGCGCACGCAGTAGGCGCGGATCGGTCACGGGCACGCCGGCCAACTTGAGCGCCAGGTAAGCCTTAATAGTCGCATTCAGCTCCGGGGGGCCACCATGATAGATGTTCCACCCACCGTCGGACAATTGCAGTGAAAAGATGTGATTGACGGCCTTGCGTTGCCATTGGGGATCGACGCTGCGGTTCCAGTGATGATAGGCAAGTACGTCGCTCACCAACGTGGCATCCACGATCAACTCACCATTCCAATAACCTTCCGCCCGTTGCTGGCCCAGCAAGTAGTTCTGAGAACGCTCCATCGCGTTCTCCAGTTCCGGCGGAAATCGAACCCCTGGCGTATCCCCAGCTATGGTCTCTGGCAAAGATATGACATCCACGCGCACGAATATGCTTGGTTAAGGCGGGAATGTAAAGCAGATCTGCACCCCACTGCCCCACTGAGCGAGGCTGTCAAGGCAGGGGCCTCTCCTCAGCGGCGCCCTGCCCTATGCATTCTTATTTCTAATTCTTAGAATCAAAATTCAACTAGCTCTTAATGGAGGCGGGGGAAAAGTGTTTGAGCTTCGGTTAACGGTTGATTCCGCGCCAAAATAGCGCATCTTGGCTCGTGACATGGTTTGCAGATATGGGTTGCGTTAGTGCCCAATGTGCGGATTGCCTTGCGAGTGTATGAGGCAATCGGGTCAGGAGCGGGTTCCCCAAACCCAACCTTCTGTTTCAGGCCGCCTCGCACGGCCGGCAAAGAGCACGCCACGGGATTTGGATGACGACCCCGACCCGGGCAGGACGGTCTATCTGCTGGATCCCATGGTGGTAAGGGATTTGGCCGGCGCCCTTGGCTTGAAACCTTTCCAGGTGATTGCTGATCTAATGGCACTGAAGCTCTTCAAAGCTCCTGATGATACAGTGGATTTCGAAACGGCCTCCCTCGTCGCGCGCAAACACGGATACCGGCCGGAGCGGCCGCCTCCTGGCGTTTTGGTTCTTTAATTCTCTCCGGAGCCGAAGCAGTCCTGGCACACTTCAGCCCGCCCTGGGGGCTTGGGCGGAATGGCCGACACTATTTGGCGGCGGCATCAAGGCCAAGAAATTTTTCCAGGAGGCTTTCCAACGCGGCCAGCGGTGTCTCGGGCCGGTTCTCCACGAAAAAGGCGAGGCACGCGCCGTCGCTGCGCCGGGCCAAGAGAATCCGGGCGTGCTCGAACGTCCAGGCCAGGCGCTCGGGCCTCAAATGGTGTTGGTCCAGGCTCTCAGCCGCCAGCGCCAGCCGGTTGAGGACGGACTCCGCCTGTTTCGAATTGAACCAGTCCGTATAGCAGTAACTGGCCAGCGAACGGTCGGTCAGGCGAGCGCTCCAAGCCGCTACGCCAGGTAAGGGCAAACTCGCTCTCAGCAGGCCCTCGAGCGCTTCTTTCACAGCGGAGCCCCCTTAATCGTCGCGCTGCGCATGAACAGACGCATGTGAGGTTGCACCTGACAAACCACGCGCGCCTCCGGTGAGAGGATTTCCAAGCGGTCGAACCTTCCGACCGCGGCGAGGGTGCTCAGCTCGGCGGCCTGCTGTTCCACTTGCTCAAGCAGCCGCAAACGACCCTCGAGAGACTGGCATTGCCAGTCATAAAGCACCTCGCCTCCGCCCGTGCATAAGATCAGCTCTTCAATGCGGACGCTGGAAACGGCGGTGGCGGGCGTCGCCTCGGATGCTCGGTCAGAAGGGGCGCTTTGGCCCGGCGCTTCCTCTGCCACGGCCTCACCGGCGCCGCGCTTGAAAAAATCCGCTCCTTCGTCGCTCAACCGGGCCGCTTCCATCAACAGAGATTCCCAGTGGCCCTGGATCGTGCGGCGGGGCGGCTCGGCGAAGGAGCGGAAATTGAAGTCACCGCCGCGCAATGCCAGCAGGCCGTAAAGGGCGACTTCGCCTTGAAGAGCTCCCGAATCGGCATGCACAATCGACCCGTCGCAGATAAAAATTCGCCCGCGAACCTTGTCGGTAAAGATTTCGAGCACCGACGATTTTCGGCCGAGACATTCGAGTTGGAGGACTTCCTGCAAGCCAACGCGCCGGAGCATACCGCGGAAACCGGCTTGTGGCTGGGCCCCGGCCAGGGCGTCCAGAGCCGCGAATACCGCCTCGAAGCCGCTCGAGGAGGTTGGCTTTTCCAAAAAGAGCGCCGCCCCGCTCTCCAGGCAGGCCTTGCGGTTCTCCTGGGTGGCCAGACCCGTGAGCATCACCACTTGCTGGCCGGGATGGGTGCGACCTAGCAAGCGCAAGAATTCCAACCCGCTCATCACCGGCATCCCGATGTCCACCACGACCACATCCATCCGCCGTTCCTGCAAAAGTCCAAGGGCCTGGGCGTGGCTCCCGGCGGTGAAAATCTCCCACGCTCCGCCCGACATAGCTGTGAAAAGTTCCCGTAAGCTGGACAGAAACTCCGCGTTGTCGTCCACAAACAAGAACTGTTTGCGCCGGATGATCTCAGTTGGCATGGCTCGCGCTGGCCGCTCAGGCGGCCAGCACTGAGTGTGCCTGTGGAGCCGCCGTTTGCAATCCGGAATCAACCGGTCGCGACCGGCGAAACCCTCGGCGCTCCTTCACTCGACCGAAAGCCTGGGCATGCAATCTCCGCCAGCTCTCCCATGGTTAAGACTCAGCCGATGAGGCAGCGAACGCCAAGAGCGCTCAACGCGCCTGATTCGTTCCATCGCCAGCCAGAAAGTGAAGGGCGTTCTCGGCGGCCAATCGCACCCCCGCGTCGGCATCCCCTACGGCCCGCAACAAACCTGACTCAGCGCGGCTGTCCCCCAGGCGGCCCAACGACTCAGCCGCTGCCTGGCGCAAATCGCGGTCCGGATCACACAAAATCGCCAGGAAGAGACTCACCGCCAGCTTGCGTTGTTTGGACAACGTGGTCTCAGGGTCTTCCTGGAGAACGGGTGCTGCCGGAGCAGCATGCGCTGCGGCGCCCAGGCTCACGAGCAATTGCCCCACGAAATAGCGGACATTCGAATCGCTATCATCTAATGACGCTTTGAGCTGCTCGACCGCCGCGCGCGCCTCAATTGACGAACTCCAATCTTCATCGATGCGAGAGAGGGCGGCGGCGGCGATGCGGCGCACGCCACTGGCTGAGTCTTTGAGCGCCAAGACTAAGGGGCCGATGGCGCGCCGATCGCTCAGGCTGCCCAACGCCATCGCGGTTGCTTCCCGCACGTCCTCATCCCCATCCAAGAGCGCCTCGGTCAGCGCCTCAACTGCGCGGCTATCCTTAAAGCGCCCTAAGGTTTCAGCGGTCGCGCGCCGTACGTCCCAGAGAGGATCGCGCAGCAGAGGCCGAAGTTTCTCGATGGCGACTGTGGCGCCGAGGTTACTCAACGCCTCAACCGCCGCCAAACGCACCTGCCCGTGGGTGTGCCGCAGCAGGCCCATCAGAGGTTCGACCGCCTGCGTATCGCCCAAGCGCACCAGGGTGTCCACCGCAGCCACACACACGGCCGGATCATCCGACTTGAGCGCAATCAGCAGCAAGCGCAGCACGCGCGCGTCCTTGATCTCGCTCAGCGCCTGGACCGCGGCCACGCAGAGACTGTACGGGCCGGCATTAAGGACGGTTTCCAGGGCGGGCAGAGCCGCCGGTCCGAACGTCGCGGCCTGGGAGAAATGGCCCTTGGCCACTTGCAGCCAGATCTCGTCGTCGCGGTTGGCCGGGTGCCATCCCTTGGCTTCAAGCACGTGCGCAGCTTGCCCGCGTACCCCGGCATCTGCGTGCCGTAGCAGCGGCGCCACCGCCGGCACCACCCGCTCGTCCTTGGAACGTTTGAGGGCCGCGATGGCGGCCTTCTGCACCTCGGGTTGGCGGTCATGCAGGGCGCCGAGCAAAGGCTCTGGGGTGCGTTCGTCCTCCAGCTTACCTAAACCCACGGCCGCCAGACGCCGAACCTCTGTATCCGGATCGCTCAAGGCGCGGCGCAAGGCGCTGAAGGAACGCTCGGAGGGCGAGTCGCAAAGTTGCTGGACCGCCTGGCGGCGGACCTCGGCCTTTCTCGATTTCAGTTGGCGCTGAATCAGCCAGAGCATGATGGCCAAACAAGCATACGCCCGCAGACCGGGACTGTCACGCCTGAATGCGCTTCCGCGCGCTTCCGCGCTTCCGAACCTCGTCATTCCTTGCCGTTCTTGTCCTTGATTGAGCTTGAATCGGGCGCACTGCCCGGGGTGGGCGTGGACTTAAGCGCCTGCCCTTCCCCGACTGTGGCGGTAGCGGCGGCAGGGCTGGCGGCCCTGGTTCTGAAGTTTGATTTAGTTTGATTTTGGCTCATCGGCCTGAGACAGCAGACCCGTCCCCCTTTGGGGTTTCGATTGGGCTCGCTGCGTCGCAGGCAGCGACGAAAAAGATTTTTGGTGTCTATAGGTTACTATAGGTTACCATGCCTTACTGCTGGGTGCTGCCGGGCAAGGGGGGCAAGCCGCGTTCTCTGCGAGTGGTTCGGCTGGCGCGTAGATGTTTTGAAAAAACAGGTGAATTTGCCAAATTTTTCGAAATTGTTGAAATTTTCCCAAACGCGGGGTCAAATTTATCGAAATTAGTCGAAATTTTTCGGATGGCACGGATGGCGCGGATGTTTTCCTCTAGCGCCCGGACGACGATTTCCTGGCAGACGAATAGGGCCAAGCGCGGCTTCGGCCGGCCCGCACCCGCGGTTGCGACCTTGATTTACCCTGATTTACTTTGATTTACCTTGATTTACCTTGATTAAGCTTGATTAAGCTTGATTCTCGGGCGAATCGAGGCTTGGCGAAGGCGGCTTACCCGGCTTGGAAGGAGGGATTGGGCATTTGTCATCGGGGAGGACCCCCTCATGGGGGTAAACAGCCGTCCCACCGTCCCAGAGGCCGTAAACATTGGTCGTTGTGGGGGTCCGAGCCGTCCCACGAGGCGTCCCGAGGCGTCCCGGAGCCGTCCCAAGACCAGGGGGAATGACCCACCTTCGCCAAGGCTACGGTGGGCAGGCGAACTCCGAACTCCGAAGGCTTTC
>Ga0209517_10005490_pt1 | contig 16138 bp, 13 predicted proteins | sample PeaSoiMetSII2010_FD_187695 | JGI IMG/M metagenome (GOLD analysis project Ga0209517, IMG submission 187695) | Peat soil microbial communities from Weissenstadt, Germany - SII-2010 (SPAdes) (version 2) | ecosystem: Environmental > Terrestrial > Soil > Wetlands > Peat | place: Germany... | reverse complement strand
CGTAATTGAACTCCTTGTCGATCGGATCGGACAGGGGAGAGTGCTGGTGCAGGATCTTCAGGTTCAGCTGATTCGGCCACCAGTCGGCATTCGCCGTGGCCCCAGCTGCGGTGTGTGTGAACGGGCACTTTGCTTCGGTTGACATGTATTGCTCCCTTCGTTAAGAAAACTTTGACGAACTACCAACCCATCCCGACTCTTCCATTCGCGCAATCGCTGATTCTTATCAAGACTTCAGCCTCAGTTTAAGTTTAAGTAACGGTTCGATGCGTACTGGATGATGACAACCGCTATTACAATCGAGAAGGCGAGCGCGAGAAAATCGGCGTTCCAAACAATGGAGCTAGAAAACCACGCATCTGGCCATCGGCGACGAATGGCGATGGCACAGAGTTCCCCCGCTGGCTGCATCAACCCGCGAAAGAGTATGAGTGTTATGGGCACCACTGCTATCGGGCGCAAGATACGCACTGCCCACTTTTTCAAGGCGCAACTCCTTAGACCCTTTTCTTGTAAGGGCCGCGCTTCAAACTGAGGCACTACCCATCAACCAACTATCGGAAATGTGGGATAGGAAATCCATTGAGTACCGACTGTCTTGCTCAGGTTTTTGCACGGCAGCGGCGGCAGAGGCCAAAGACCTCGACCAACGGCTGCGACAGATCAAAGCCGTCCGGCACGTGCCGGGACAGCCGTTTGAAATCGATGAACTCTCCTTCAATGTCCTGCACCGATTTGCAGCGGGAGCAGACCAGGTGGTGATGAGGTTCGAGATTGCCGTCCACGCGCAAGGTGGACGCATGAGGAGTGACCTCCCGCAGCAACCCGCACTCGATGAAAAGCCGCAGATTGTTGTAGACCGTGGCGAGAGAAATGGATGGAATGCGACGCCGGACCGCGGCGTAAATGTCTTCCGGGGAATAGTGTCCGTGGGAAGCGATGACAGCCTCATAGACCACCTGGCGCTGATGCGTAACCGCCAAACCGTGCTTCGCGGCCAGCTCACGGAACTGTTCATGGCTGAATCGCATAATTATCGGATGAGAATGATTATAAAACGATCCAGAGCAGTGTCAACCGAAATTGTTCCTGCGACCTCGAAGAGGGCGGGCGGACGGCTTCACGATCTGTGACAACTATTTTTGCTCGGTAATCAGCCCGACCGACCCGAATCGCCTCTATACGATGGCGCCTTGATGCCGGGGATCAGCAGCATGTTGGGCGAGCGCTGAAGGAGCCACGCAAGCGCAACCTGCATCGGCGTGGCCCGCAGCGATGCTGCGGCTGCATCGAGCTTTGACGACTGCAACGGAGTGAATCCTCCTAGAGAGATGCGCTCTATCTCGTGTACATGTTTACGCACGAGACGCTCGTGCTTCTTGTGCAAAAGCGTGACGCCGCCATGCGCGAGTTCGCCGCGTATCTTTGACAGGGAGATGTCGCCATCCGAGAAAGCCTCGAACAACAATTTCAGATACGGATGATTCTCTCCAAAACTGGCTAAGGCATCAACAATGATCTGTCCAATACCCTTCGTGATAAATGGAATTGGTTTGCGGTTTCTACCAATCGACTGGCACACATAGCCCAGTCGATTGAGAAACTTTTGGACTGCCGGATAGTAGACTGACTCCTTCGGGCGCTTAGGCATTCCTGTTCGCCGCTTTCTACTATTATGTGATCTCTATCTTCACAGTCTCCGCGAGGTTCAGGTCACGCAGGATTTGCATTAGTTCCTGCTGGAAGCCTTGAGCGTGTCGCTCTCCACCCGGGTCAAGTACAAGAACTTTGTGGACGAGTTACAAAAGGCCAAGAACCGGGTGAAGGCCCGAGTGCGAGCGAAGGTGGAACATCCGTTCCGGATACTGAAGCGCATCTTCGGTTTCGAGAAGGTGAGATACCGAGGGATCAAGAAGAACCATCATCGACTGTGCGCCAGCTTTGCGCTGGTGAACCTGTACCTGCACCGTAGACGGCTGGCGGTGAGGATGGCGTAGTGTCTCTGAACCTCGCGTAAATAGCGGTTTCCGGTAAGGTGCCAAGCAATACAGAGAAATTCCTGGCCTGTGCAGATCTGGAATTCCTGCCGCCTTCAAAATTGATGGTTGCTCAGAGCTTCCTTAACTAACAAGCCGCTCGTAAGAGCGGAAGAGTCTGGAGTGCCAAGCGTAGGCGAAGCCGGAGCGGGAGTCTCTTTTAATACCTGAGTAGTGCCGCAATTTGCGACACCAACCTTTCTGCATTTTGCGGCACACACCTTTTCGTATTTTGCGCAAAGGTAGGTTTCTGCATTTTGCAACTGCTCGATGTGCAGGTTGTACACCGTGGTGTAGTGCCCCCACTTGCCTGTGAAGTGCGTCGCGCCCTTGTTGCAGTTTTCTACCCGGCAGGTGTGCGTCTTGGCGATTGAGAGGATTCCGCACGCCAGCAAATCCGGGGTCTGGCGGTACACTGTGTTCGGGCTGCATCCGGCTTTCTTCCCCAATTTCTCCTTAGACGCGAAGATGTTCGTGCCGTCGTTGTTCGCAAACGCGGCATAGGCTTCAAGAACCCTCTTGTACTTGCCGAGGATCGGCTATCACAGACCGCCTGCTGTCCGCTGCCCCCTGATTCGATCCAGTCCAAGATTGATGACATGGCTCGCTTCGTCAGCGAGGGGATCGAAAAGCTCTCCGAGGCTCTTAACGAGAACAGCCCTTTAGCGAAGCAGGAGTTGCGCCGCCACTTGAGCGCGATTCGCATGTTCCCCACCGAAGATGGGGAAGGCTGGTATTACATCGCCGAGGGAACGTGGGATTTGCTGGGTACTGACCCCTATGCCCCGATGTTCGGGGTTCCCGCAGACGGGCGTATTCGGATGGTTGCGGGGGGTGGATTTGAACCACCGACCTTTGGGTTATGAGCCCACAAACACTAGTATTTTCAACAACTTACAAGACGCGGGTGGCCCTTGAAAACCCTTGTAAGTGGCGTTAAGGAATCGTTATTGGACAGTTAAAGGACAGTCGCGATTCCAAACGAAATTCTGCGATTTCGAAGAGATTGACTGCTCGTCAAACAGGACTATCGACATCTTCGGTCCAGTCTGCGGAGAAGCGGTGGATCGTTCCGATTCCGGGTACGACAAAAATTCACCGCCTGGAAGAGAACCTCGGCGCTGTGAACATACAACTCACGGCCGACGACCTCCAGGGATCAACTCTTCGGCAGCGAAGATCGAAGTGCAGGGTGCGCGGCTGCCAGAGGCTGTGCTGAAAATATCAGAGCGGTGATGCGATCCAGAACCGAAGCGATGCGCTGCGAATACAGCAGAGATAGCGAGGCGATTAAGCTGATCCGCGCAGCCTATGAACGTGGCGTGACGTTCTTAGGTTTAGGGAAAAAAGCTCAACAGCCTCGATCCAACTCAATTGGTTGCAAACGGGATATCGTCAAGACATTGCTTGAGGGTCAGCGATCCGATTTGTGTAGTGGTCAGTCGAATAATCACTGCGGCCGATACTCAGCCGACGCATCTTGTTCTGAAGAGTTGTTCTCTTAAGTCCGAGGCGCTCAGCCGCCCCGCCTTTTCCGGCTATCCTGCCGGACGCGTCGCTCAAAGCATCGATAATCACGCGCCGCTCAGCTTCCCGGAACGATGATGCGACCGGTACTACCTTTCGCCCAGCAGAATCGTTCGCCTCTAGAGTCGGCACATTCAATTCGTTCCCTTGCGTTAGAATCACGCAACGCTCCATGAAATTTGCCAGCTCACGAACATTACCTTTCCACGGGGCATTCGTGAGAGCGTCCATGGCATTTCGGGAGATGAATCTGATGCCCTTACCCATCCGCCGCGCAAACTTTGCGACGAAATGATTCACGAGCGAAGGAATGTCTTCGCGGCGTTCCCGCAGAGGCGGGATCTCGATCGGGAAAACGTTGAACCGGTAAAAGAGATCCTCCCGGAACTCGTGCTCGCGGATCATGGTTGCAAGGTCCCGATGCGTCGCGGCAATCATCCGCACGTTGACCTGGATTGTCCTTGCGCTTCCCAAACGCTCGAACTCCTGTTCCTGAATAGCACGCAATAGTTTCGGCTGCAGCTCCAAGCTGATGTCGCCGATCTCATCCAGAAACAACGAGCCTCCATCTGCCAGCTCGAATCGACCCTTTCTTTGCAGCAACGCGCCGGTAAAGGCTCCCTTCTCATGACCAAACAGTTCGCTTTCCAACAGTCCCGTTTCGCGTGCGATCAATCGCGTTCCCTCGGTCAACCCCGTTCTGGCCAGACGCATTCGCAAGATAGTTGATCAACATGGGTACTACCCGAACACCAACGCCCGCGCGCTGGTTCGTGGTCACAGTCGTAGTCTTGGCCTGATCGTGTCCGAGATCACCAACCCCTTCTTCCCTGAGATCATACAAACATTCGCGAAATTGGGCGCTCAGCTCAATTACGAGATCTTGTTGAGTTCAATCGACCACGATCCCCGATTGCTGGAGATAACCGCTCGGCAAATGATTGAGCGTAGGGTGGGAGGCGTCGCGATTCTGACCTTTGGCGGCGAGGCGCCACTCATCAACGTTCTTACTGCGCGAAACATTCCCGTGTTCGCGGTCGATGCCGATCCAGGCGGTCCGTTGCTCAAAACCGCTCAGATTAATTACGAGCGGAATCCGCGAGGCTGTACAGCACTTGGCGGCCTTGGGACACCGGCGCATTGCCTTTATCGGTGGACCACAAAAGATGAAAACTGCCACCATGCGCAAATCCGCCGTAGAAAAATGCATGAAGGAAATTGACTTAGGGCTTCTTCCGGAACTGTTCGTCGATGGGGATCACACGATCGAAGCGGGTATAAAGGCTCTGTCCGCTCTTACTGCCATGCCAGATCGCCCCTCGGCCGTGCTCTGTTCAAACGACATGACGGCCATCGGAGTAATGCGTGCGGCGTTCGACCTTTCTCTCAATATTCCGCGAGACTTGTCGGTCATAGGGTTCGATGACATCCGACTTGCCCAATTCATGACTCCGCCACTAACCACGGTGCAGATGTCACAGACGGAGATCGCCAGATTGTCATTCTCGGGATTGCTCGATTCTCTGGAACCATCCCGCTGTGGAAGTGTACGGCAGGTATATCCGCTTAAGACGAGCCTTGTGCTTCGACATTCGACGGCGCTCGCACCTGGTTGCCTGAGGACGGAGGCGCAACCGCAAGCGAAAAAATTGATGCGGACTGAAGCCTGCTTCGAAAGTGCTTGAGCTATCTTTGTCCTTTCTACAGAGGAACTGGTCCGCACAAAGTCGCGGAGAAGAGGGAAGAATAGATGGACCTCACACTCGCTCATAGACCGCAATCGACAGTTTATTCCCCGAAAGGTCAAGTCGATATTCTCCCGGCGACAAGAGCATTCGTTCGTCGTTGCTCCCTGACATTCCCGCTTTTACATCAAAGGGCATCACTTCCTATGCGTTCACTTCTTGTCGGCCTCACTCTGATTGTTATAGCTATCGCCGCGCCGAGAATGGCCGCACAGAAAGTCGAGTTGTCGATTGACGCATCCGAACCCGGCGCGAAGATCGACCGCAATCTTTTCGGGCAGTTCGCCGAGCATCTCGGACACGGCGTTTACGATGGGATCTGGGTCGGCTCCGATTCCACAATTCCGAATACACGCGGCATTCGCAACGATGTGGTTGCCGCACTAAAAGCGATTCATGTGCCGAACGTACGCTGGCCCGGAGGCTGCTTCGCCGACGGATATCACTGGCGTGACGGGATCGGGGCGCAGCGAGGAGTTCGGCTGAACCCTGACTGGGGCGGCGTCATCGAGCCGAACACTTTTGGGACGCACGAATTCATGGACTTCATCGACCAGATCGGGAGCGAGGCTTACGTCTCGGTCAACCTGGGCTCGGGCTCTCCCCATGAAGCGGCCGATTGGCTGGAGTACATGACCGCCGCGCAGGCGACGACGCTCGAGAAGGAGCGCGCCGCGAACGGGCATCCGGCGCCGTACAAAGTCGCATGGCTTGGGCTCGGCAATGAAAGCTGGGACTGCGGCGGCAACATGACGCCCGAGTACTATCTGGACCGGATGAAGATCTTCAGCCGCTTCGTTCGCAACTACAATCCTGAGCAGATCGAGAAAGATCAAATGCTGAAGATCGCCGTCGGTCCGGGCGGGGGCGAACAGCGCTGGACCGACTGGACTGAAACCGTCATGAAGGCCTACCAGCAACACACGTGGAGCTGGGACATTAACGGCCTTTCCATGCACAGCTACACGGTCGTGAAGTGGCCGCCAGCGTTCAAGTCGGCTGGATTCGGAGAAGACGAGTACGCGCAGATTCTCAAGACCACGCTAGACATGGATGACCTGATCAAAAAGCATTCGGCCATCATGGACAAGTACGATCCGCAGAAGAAGGTCGCGCTCGTGGTCGATGAATGGGGCAGCTGGTATGCGCCATTGCCCGGCAGCAACCCGGGGTTTCTCGTGCAGCAGAACAGCTTGCGCGACGCGATACTGGCCGCGCTGAATATCAACATCTTTGCCCGTCACGCCGACCGCGTCCGCGGGGCCAACATCGCCCAGATGATCAACGTGCTGCAGGCAATGATACTGACCGATCACGAGAAGATGGTGCTAACCCCGACCTACTACATTTACAAAATGTACGTGCCGTTCCAGGATTCCACGTTCGTCCCCGTTACGTTTGATGCGGGCCGCTACAAGCACAGTGATTTCACCCTGCCACGCGTCGATGCCATGGCTGCAAAAAGCAAAGAAGGCAAGCTGTGGGTGGAGATCACGAATGTCGATCCCCATCAAGCGGCGGAGGTCGAGTTGACCGTGACTGGGATTAACGCCAAGTCTGCCGTGGGAAAGACACTCACTGCGCCCAAGGTGGACAGCGTGAACACCTTCGAAGCCCCGAACATCGTCGTCCCAAAGCCGATTTCGGCGAGGGCACAAGGCGGCAAGTTGATTCTGCAGCTCGAGCCTAAGTCCGTGACTGTGGTCTCGGTCGAGCAATAACGAACTCTCGGTAGCGCGGTCTGCGAATCATGAGGCCGCGCGGTCGGGACTGTAAACGTTTACGAGGAGAGTCCCATGAGGCAGTTTGCAATGAGTATCGTTTTACTGTCGTTGCTTTCGAACATTTCCTGGGGGCAAGAGTCCAACGATTTTCGTCCCGCCGAGACCAATGTCTGGGGAGCGGAATATCCCCGGGTCGATGGCGCTGGAAGAGTGCAGATTCGTGTGAAAGCTCCCGACGCCACCAAGGTCAAATTGAACTTCTGGAGTGGACCGAAAGTGGATATGGAGAAGCAGTCGGACGGGTTCTGGACAGTCACCACAACTCCGCTTGTTCCCGGCCTGCACTATTACACGTTGATCATCGATGGCGCGGAGGTCGCCGATACCAACAGCCATGCTTACTTTGGGGGAAGCAAGTATGCGAGTGCGGTAGAAGTTCCGGAACCGAGATCGACCTATTATTCGATTCAAGACGTGCCCCACGGGCAGGTGCGGGAGGTTTGGTACAACTCGAAGGTGACAGGAACGTGGCGCCACGCGCTCGTCTATCTTCCGCCCAAGTATGACGCCGAAACCAAGGTGCACTATCCGGTGCTCTATCTCCAGCATGGTGGCGGAGAGGATGAGACGGGTTGGATTCGGCAGGGTCGCGCGAACTTCATTCTCGACAATTTGATCGCGGCGGGTAGCTGCAAGCCCATGATTATCGTCATGGCCTATGGGTATGCCCGGCGTGCTGGCCAGGCCCCGCCAGATCTGACAGGAAAGCCATTCGGTTCTCCCGAAATGTTGAAGGCAATGCAGGATATGGCTTCAGCGTTCGAAGACGATGTGACGCAGGTTCTGATTCCTTTCATTGATTCGACCTTCCGAACAGTTTCCGATCGAGATCATCGCGCGATGGCTGGCCTTTCGATGGGCGGCATGCAAACGTTCCAGATTACGCTGAATCATCTCGATCTGTTTTCCTACATTGGCGGATTCAGCGGAGCGGGCGGGATGCTGGTTCTTGGAGACCGGAAACTGGATCCCAAGACCGATTACAACGGCGTATTTGCCAATCCTACAGCGTTTGCCAAGAAAGTGCACTTGCTCTGGCTCGGCGTAGGAACTGTAGAGCCCGAGAGAATGCGCGCAGGACTTCAAAGACTGCACGCCTCACTCGACGAAGCGAAGATTCAGCACGTGTTCTACGAATCACCTGGGACCGATCACGAGTGGCAGACCTGGCGCCGCGATCTCAAGGACTTTGCACCGAGGCTCTTCTAAGAGCACTACATGGCAAGTCGTCGGACCGTTTACTTTCCGATCCGTCGGCTTTGTTTCAGCAAGCGTTTGCTCGTCGTGCGTCCTTATTAGGGATCTACGTGGCATGGGTTAGACCGTCGTCGGAGGCCAAGATGAAAATGTTACTGCCGCGAATGTCTGTTGCGATTGCTGCGTGGTTGGCTGCGGGATGTTTGTTTGCCCAGAACCCCGAACGACCTGCCTACAGGAATCCTGCTCTGCCTCCGCAACAGCGGGCCGAGGACTTGGTTCACCGTATGACCGTCGAAGAAAAAGTTACACAACTTGTGAACCAGTCGTGGGCAGTTCCGCGTTTGAATGTGCCGGATTACGACTGGTGGAGCGAGTCGTTGCATGGCGTGGCTCGGAACGGAACCACCGAGTTTCCCGAGCCGGTCGGCCTGGCGGCAACGTTTGACACCGATGCGATCCACCGCATGGCGGTTGTGATCGGCACCGAAGGGCGCGCCAGTCACGTTCGGGGCATGCGCGATGGGCATAGCGACATCTTTGAAGGGCTGGACTTCTGGGCCCCAAACATCAATATCTTTCGCGATCCCCGTTGGGGACGCGGCCAGGAAACTTACGGCGAAGATCCGTCATGCAAGGCGACGACCCGAAATACTATCGCGTCATTTCAACTCCCAAGCACTACGCCGTACACAGCGGGCCCGAGCCGACACGCCACACGGCTGACGTGAAAGTCAGCAAGCATGACGAACTCGACACCTATCTGCCAGCGTTTCGCGCGACGGTGACGGAGGGGAAGGCTGCCTCGGTGATGTGCGCCTACAACAGCATCAACGGGCAGCCAGCCTGCATCAACGAGTTTCTGCTGCAGGATCAGCTGCGCGGCAAGTGGGGCTTTCAGGGCTATGTGGTTTCAGATTGCGAGGCAGTGATCAACATCTTCCGGGATCATCACTTCACCAAGAGCCAGCCTGAAGCCTCTGCTCTGGCCGTGCAACGCGGCATGGATAACGAGTGCATTGACTTCGCAAAGGTAAAGGACGATCACGACTACAAGCCTTACCTTGATGCATTTAAGCAAGGACTTCTGAAACAAACCGAGATTGATACTGCACTGGTTCGCCTCTTCACGGCAAGGATGAAGCTGGGCATGTTCGACCCGCCGGAGGCGGTGCCCTATTCGCGGATTGACGAAAAGCAACTCGATACTCCTGAGCATCGCGCGCTGGCGCGTGCCATCGCCAATGAATCGATGGTGCTGCTTAAGAATGATGGCACGCTTCCTCTGAAGCCGGGACCTCTCAAAATCGCGTTGATTGGGCCGCTCGCAGATCAGACCAAATATCTGCTTGGCAACTACAACGGGGTTCCCACGCACACAGTCTCCGTACTGGAAGGACTCAAGGCAGAATTCCCTGAAGCGCAGATCAGCTTTGTTCCGGGGACGCAATTCCTGCGCAACGATGGCGACCCGATTCCCGCGTCGATGTTCACTACAAGTGACGGTCAGCCGGGCCTCAAACTGGAATTTGCCACGGGAGAGATATTCGGCGGGAAACCGACCATTCTCGCCACCCGCGATGTAACCACCGTTGAGTTGAAGGCCGACGGCATTCCCCAGGAGGCCACGGGCAAGTATCCGGTGCGAGCTGAGTGGAATGGCTTTCTTACGCCCACTGAGACAGGGGAATACAGCATCGGAGTGCGCTTTCAAGCGGGGTTCGCGAGAGTCTTGGTGAACGAGAAACCCGTCGCTCAAGGGTGGGCGGGTGCCGACGACGTCGGGGAGACAAAAGTCGGGCACATCCGTCTTGAGCAGGGGAAGAAGGTTTTGCTCAAGGTGGACTACTCGAAAACCAACCCGGGCCCGATACGAGCGCAGCTGATTTGGTCGAAGTACGATCCCAAGCCCAGTTCTGAAGCGATTGCGGTGGCAAAAGACGCGGACGTTGTCATCGCAGTGCTCGGAATTACAAGTGAACTGGAAGGCGAAGAAATGCCGGTCAGCGAGGAAGGGTTCAAGGGAGGCGACCGCACGAGTATCGATCTGCCGAAATCCGAAGAGGAGTTGCTCGAAGCGGTGACCGCGACCGGAAAGCCTTTAGTTCTCGTACTCGCCAACGGCAGCGCGCTCGCCGTGAACTGGGCCAGGGAACACGCCAATGCGATTCTCGAGTCCTGGTACGCAGGCGAAGAAGGCGGCGCGGCAATCGCGGAAGCCCTTTCCGGCAAGAACAATCCGGCCGGGCGACTTCCGATCACGTTCTACACCGGCGTCGAACAGTTGCCGCCCTTCGAAGATTACTCAATGAAAGGGCGCATCTATCGCTATTTCGAGGGCAAGCCGCTTTATCCATTTGGGTATGGCCTGAGCTACACGACGTTCTCTTACCGTGGCTTGAAACTACCCGGCGCAATCAAGCCGGGTGATCCGCTCACTGCGGAAGTGACGATTACCAACGCGGGCAAACGAGACGGAGATGAAGTGGCGCAGTTGTATCTCGAATTCCCGCACGTGGCGGGTGCGCCACTTCGTGCGTTACGCGGGTTCAAGCGCGTTCATCTGAGGGCCGGCGAGTCGCAGACAGTGCAATTCGAGTTGAGAGATCGCGACTTGAGCATGGTCACGGAAGCGGGTGCGCCGATTATTGCGAAAGGCAAATATTCGGTTTCCGTTGGGGGTGGCCAGCCGAATTCCGAGGCGCCGTCCGTTTCGGGAACGTTTCAAGTGAAAGGAACCAGGAGGCTACCGGAGTGAGCAATGCAGAGAACTGGATGGTTAGGGATCTCAGGATTGTAGGGCAACAAGATGGGATTGACCGGGAGGAGATCATGAGGTCGCATCGACTGTTCTCATTGTTATTCGTCCGCTTTCGTGAGGGTCCTCAAGGAGGAGTGTTGATGATAGCGAGCAGATTCCTTTATCTGATGACGCTGGGAGTGGCCGTCGTCCTTGGGCCTCGGGTTGCGGCACAAGTCCAGACCGACGTTCCTGCAGCCGTTCCCGGCGCAAAGCCCGTATCGGTCGAGCGCATCAAGATCCACGGCAAAGCTCTCGAAGGGAATTTAGAGGGCGACGCCGTTGACCGCGACCTGCTTGTGTTCCTACCGCCGAGCTATGCCATGGAGAAGGCGCGCCGCTATCCCGTCGTGTATGCACTCCACGGATATTCCATCGGCGCAGAACAGTGGTCCCACGAGATCCATGTGCCCCAGACCATTGAAGGCGCTTTCGCCCAGGGCGCGAAAGAGATGATTGTCGTACTGCCGGATTCGAAAACGTTGCACAACGGCTCCATGTACTCGAATTCGGTCACGACCGGAGACTTCGAGAGGTTCATCGCGCATGACGTTGTCGCGTATATCGACGCTCATTACCGCACGATTCCAGAGCGAGCTAGCCGCGGCCTAGTTGGCCACTCCATGGGAGGCTACGGCGCGACACGCATCGGCATGAAGCATTCCGATGTGTTTGGCAGTCTGTACATCATGAGTCCCTGTTGCTTGTCGCCTCGGTCCGCCCCGAACCCAGAAGTGGACAAGGCTCTGGAGGCCGTGAAGAAGCCGGAAGACTCCGCCAACCTGTCCTTCTTCGCGCGGGCCACGCTCGCCACGGCAGCGGCATGGTCCCCTGATCCAAAGAATCCACCGCTGTATCTTGATCTGCCGACAAAAGACGGCCAACCTCAGCCAGATGTCCTCGCGAAATGGACGGCCAACGCGCCTCTCGCCTTTGTCGACCAGTACGTCGACAACCTGCGCGAGTATCACGGTATTTCGATCGATGTAGGCAACCAGGATGGATTGCGCGCCGATACCGCCAAGCTGCACGATGTTCTTGATGAGTACGGAATCGCGAACAGCCTCGAGGTGTACGAGGGAACTCACACGAGCAAGGTCGCCGATCGCATTCAGAATCACGTGATCCCGTTTTTCAGTCAGAATCTGTGCTTTCAGGCAGCGTGCCGGTAGCTGCTGTTTTGATCGATACTTCCGTTGCCCAGAAAGCGAGGAAAAATGTCTTTGCGCGTTTGGCGGAACATCGTGTGGCTTACGCTTCTGCTGAGTGCTTCCGGATTTGCTCAGCAATCGAACTCATGCGCCAGCCTGATGCACTTCAAAGCAGCTAGCGTCGAGATTTCAAAGGCTGCACCGATTGCTGCTGGAACCACGGAGCCGAATCCGTGGGGGCCGGGTCACAGCGCGCCGATTCCTGCATATTGCCGCGTCGAGGGCGTGATCGATCGCCGCACCGGCGCCGGCGGCGAAGAATTTGGGATCAACTTTGCGCTCGCCATGCCTCAGAAATGGAATGGCGATTTCCTGATGCAAGGTGGAGGTGGCGGAAACGGAGTAGTGATGGCCCCGCTTGGTCTCAATGCTGCAGGAGACACTCCCGCCCTTATGCGCGGGTTTGCGGTGGTTAGTACGGATACAGGTCACAAGAGCCACCGTGGACCATTCGACTTCGATTTCATGAAGGATGAGCAGGCGTATCTGGACTTCGCCTATCTCGCCAACGCGCAGGTCGCCGCGCTCGCCAAACAACTCATTGCGCAGTATTACGGAAAACCGGCGGCCTTCTCCTATTTCTCCGGATGCTCCACCGGGGGCCGCGAAGGCATGATTCTTTCGCAGCGCTATCCCGCAGCCTTTGATGGAATCATCTCGGGCGATCCCGCCATGCGCACCGGACTTTCGAACCTGGCGATCGGGAAATGGATTCCTGTCGCGTTCAACCAGATCGCTCCGAAAGATGCAGATGGCAAACCAATCATCGCGCAGGCCATCAGCGACCTTGACCGTAAGCTGATTACGGATGCGCTGCTGCAAAAGTGCGATACGAAGGACGGTGTGGCGGACGGCATCATTTCGGATCCGATAGGCTGCGATTTTGATCCTGCAGCGCTGACGTGCAAGGAGGGGAAGAGCGAGTCGTGCCTGACTCCGGAGAAAGTTGCCGCAATCAAGAAAGCCGTTGGCGGCCCAAAGACTTCTGGCGGAGTTCAGGTATACCCCGGTTTTGTATACGACACTGGCATCACCGCGAGCGGTCCCCTCCGCGGGATTCTTTCCCCAGGACCAGGCATTTTCGGACCAGCAACTACTGCCATGGAAGTCGATGTCGAGAAGGATGCGCTCGCGGATATTCAGCCTCTCGTGGACTCGATGTCCACCAACTTGACGACGTTCTCTGGGCATGGCGGGAAGCTGATCTTCTATCACGGCGACAGCGATCCCTGGTTCTCCCCGCTCGACACGTTCGACTACTACAAGGATATGTCGGCTGCGAATGGCGGGATCGACGCCGTCTCTAAATGGAGCCAGTTCTATTTTGTTCCCGGCATGGCGCACTGCGGCGGAGGCCCCGGCCTGGATCAGTTTGATCTTTTGGGTGCGCTGGTCAACTGGGTAGAAAAGGGAACCGCACCGATGTCAGTAATCGCGACCGGCAATGCATTCCCAGGTCGCAGTCGACCGCTCTGCCCTTATCCGAAGCACGCCCAACACAAGGGCCAGGGCGATACGGAGGACGCGCACAACTTCGAATGCCGTTAACTTGCCGTTGATGAGGAGCAAATTCCGTCCTATGAAGCGCATCAAAAAGCGAACGATTCGCTATCTGACCGGTCTTACTTTGTTCTGCCTCGCACTCTTCCCGGCGACTTCAGCGAAGACGCCGAAGCCAGATCAGCGCGACATTGAACTCGATGTCGCTCAGGCAACCAACCCGCTCGACCGGTTCTTCGACTTGTCGGTGGGGTCCGACTTTCCGGGCACACTCATTCACGATGATAGCCAGCTGCAAGTCAAGAAGGCCGTTGATGAGCTGGGCTTCCGTTACATCCGCTTCCATGCCATCTTCCACGACGTTCTGGGTACCGTCAGGCTCGAAAACGGCAAAATCGACTATGACTGGACCAAGATCGACCAGCTCTATGATGACCTGCTCGCGCGGCGCATCAAGCCATTTGTTGAACTGGGCTTCACGCCGAACGCGATGAAGACGTCCGAGAACAAGATATTCTATTGGCAAGGCAATACTTCTCATCCGCTGCTGCCTGCGTGGAGGGACTTGGTCGATGCCTTCATCCGCCATGTCGAGCAACGCTATGGGAAGGATGAAGTCCGTAGCTGGTTCTTCGAAGTCTGGAACGAACCCAATCTGTCCGGATTCTGGGAAGGAGCCGACCAGAAGGCTTATTTCGAGCTCTACGATCTGACCACGAATACAATTAAGGCGATTGATCCGGTTTTGCGAGTCGGAGGCCCGTCAACGGCGGGAGCTGCCTGGGTGCCGGAATTCCTTGATCACGTGACGCAAAGCGGCGCGGCGGTTGATTTTGTTACCACTCACACGTACGGTGTCGAGGGCGGATTTCTTGACGAGAATGGTAAAGAGGACATCAAACTCTCACCATCGCCGGACGCCATCGTCGGCGACGTACGCAACGTTCGCGGGCAGATCAAAGCATCGAAGTTCCCGGACCTGCCACTCTACTTCACGGAATGGAGCACGAGCTACAACCCGCGCGACCTCGTGCATGATTCCTACATCAGCGCGCCGTATATTCTCGGCAAGCTAAAAGCCAGCGCAGGCCTGGTCCAGGGCATGAGCTACTGGACGTACACCGATCTTTTCGAGGAACCTGGTCCTCCGCCGACGCCGTTCCACGGCGGCTTCGGGCTGTTGAACCGCGAAGGCATCCCAAAACCAGCCTACTTTGCTTACAAATATCTCCACGCGGTCAGGGGCAACGAGAGTCCGCTCAAGGACTCGCAGGCTTTCGCTGCGGTAGACAATGACCGCGTTGCGATCGTTATCTGGGACTTTCAACAACCAGAGCAGAAGGTCAGCAACCGGCCATTTTATAGTCGTATCGTTCCGGCCACTGCAGCGCGATCGTTGCATGTGAGTGTCAGGAACCTGAATGCCGGCAGCTATCGACTGGAGGTTCACCGGACGGGCTTTCGCGCCAATGACGCGTATTCCGCCTACATCGACATGGGCGCGCCTCGAGCGTTGACGGCAACACAGCTCGATCAGCTCAACTTGCTGACGTGCGACCTTCCGGAAATCAATCGCGTCGTCAAGGTCGGAAAGAAAGGCAGCTATACGTTTTCACTGCCGATGCGCAGCAATGATGTCGTGCTCGTGACGGTGGAGAAAGTAACAAAGTAAGGCGCTCTTAGGTAGAAGTTTCGTGTCTATGATGGACTAGGGAGCATGAAGAGCATCAGCAAAGGAGATGGTCTTGCGAACAATCGTGATCGCTTCGGCGCTGTTTCTGGCCAGCACTCTGCTTTTTTGCCAGAATGCGGAGCAACACCCGGAATGGCCAGGGAAAGGACAGTTGTTTGTCGGTACCTGCTACCAGCCGGTCGATCGGTCTCTCGAACAGATCCGGCAGGATATCGCGCTCATGAAGCAGGCGGGATTCACCCTGGTCCGCATGGGCGATCTTTCCTGGGACGCCTTTGAACCATCGGAGGGACATTTTGAATTCGCATGGTTCGACCAGATTTTGGAGCAGATGAACTCGGCGGGAATAAAGGTGATTCTCGACATCGGCGGATCGCCAGCGCCAATCTGGCTTCATCACAAGTACCCATCGGTAAACATGGTCAACGAACAAGGCGCAACCGTGCAGCCAGCGGAACGCTACATGGACGACATCAGCGATCCGGCTTATCGCGAGCACCTGATTCGGTTTGCCGACGAGTTGACCCGGCACTATGCTCACAATCTTGCGCTGGCGGCCATTGGCTACAACAACGAGATCGGCAACGGCGTCATGTCGTACTCCGAAGGGGATCGGCAGAGATTCATCGAATGGTTGAAGGCGCG